>WBZL01003901.1_pt1 | contig 13309 bp, 13 predicted proteins | sample 5204291 | NCBI WGS metagenome assembly WBZL01 (sample SAMN12344345, study PRJNA552823) | activated sludge metagenome | biome: Activated sludge suspended growth; feature: Nitrification reactor; material: Wastewater; isolation source: activated sludge from nitrification reactor of wastewater...
CGGCCAAGGTAGGGCTCGGAGGCATCCGCCGGTCGGGCAGGAAGCTCGCGACGACCGGCGGCTCGGCGATCGCGGCGATGGAGCAGCCGCCGATCACCACGATCGTCGACGGGTCTCTCTCCGGCAACACCGGCGCGACGGCCCGCGCCGTGGGTTCGTGCTCACAGCAGTCCATCGAGACCGTCGCCGGGGCCGGCGGGCAGCAGTCGTGCGCGCCCGCTCCGCCGCCGTCCATCATCGGGCAGTCGGCCATGGCACACGCCTCGAACGCCGCCGCGAGGCCCGGCAGGAGCAGGGCCAGGGCGACGGCGAGGGCGAGGAGCTTGGCCAGGTTGCGAGGCCGCCTGCTCGGCTGGAACGGGCTCGTCATTGGCGTTTCTCGTCGCCCGCGGTGATCTCATCGACTAACCGCGCTGCGTTTTGCCAGTAGCTCAGGTGATCGTCGTCGGTCTCCACTGCGTGGGCGCCGGACGCCCGTGCGACCTCTCGAATCCGGGCGACAGGAGTGATCAGGTCGCGGCGGCCGTGGACGAACGTAACTCTTCCTCCGAGCAGTAGTGCCGCCGGTTCGATCGAGTGTCGAAGGACGACATTCTCGACGCTGCCTCGGAGAGAAGGCCAGAAATGAAGGGCTCCATCCCTGGCCACGGCTGGCGGAACGTCGCGACGGGCGAGTGGGGCGAGCCTCGCTGCTACTGGCATGAAGGCGTTGTGGAGCAGACAGATGAGGCGTGCTGCCCAACGGTGCCGTGCCGTCAGGCCAGCCAGCGCAGACATCTGACCTATCCGCTCGATGGCCTCGTCCGTGCTGCGGTAAACCGGTGTCCCGAAAAGAATCACGCGGCGAACCGAGTCCGCGTGGCGGGCCGCGAACTCGACGGCAAGCATGGATCCGAACGAGTGACCCACCAGGGTCAGGTTTCGCGAAGACACTCGCCCGACCAGCGTCCTCTCGAGCGCCGAGAGGTGGTCTTCAAGGGTGTATTCGCTCTCGGGCCAGGGAGATCGCCCAAAGCCGAGCTCGTCCACCAAGATGACACGCGTCGTGGCGCTGGCGAGGGAGGGTGCCCCCGCCATCCGCCAGTAAGTTGTGGTTCCCATCATGCCCGGGAGGAAGATCGTCGCATCACCCGTCGAGGGGCCGAAGTCCTCGACGTAGAGCGAATCCCCGAGCCCCGCGCGCGCCGCTCGCGCCCGGCTGACATGGTACGCGGAGCACCCCTGAACGAACACCGCGGCAGTGACCGCGAGAGCCGTGAAGGAGGCTGCCAGCCGGCAGGGTTTCCCAGCTGGCCTTAGCCAGCGCGAACCGGGGACCGACCTGAGGCAGGTTTCCCGCTGGCGGTCGTTTGTCGGTGTGTGGTCGTCGGCGTTCATTGTCGAACTTCCTTCCTGGGCAGGGCGGGAACGGCAGCGCCTGAGGGCGCCGCTTCAGTTCTTCATCGAATCGTCCGGATCGGTGAGCCGGACGATGTCCCCCTTCTCGACCCTGCCGTCCAGCACGGTGGCCTGCGCGAAGTGCTCGTCGACGATCGCGTCGACCCTCACCCTGCCGACCTTTTCGCGATGGAAGCGGGCGCCTTGCTTGGGATTGACGCTCTTGTCGCGGGTCACGCGAACGACGTCGAGTACTTGGCCGGGTGCGGCGCCCTCGGCGGTTCCGATGCAGAGATAGATCCCTTCGGCCGAGGCTTCGATGACGCTGCCGGCCATGAAGAGGGTGTGGCGAATGCCGGGGTTCTCAGCGCGGGCAGCGGGGGCGACGACTAGGGCCGAAAGGGCGATCAGGAAGGCGGCGAAGACGAATTTCGAGGTTCTGAACATGATGAGCTCCTCCGCGAGCATGCGGGTGGTGTGCTTTGTGAGCGCGCCCAACGAGGCGCGGTCGCTGGTCCTGCGTGGGTGGCGCGAGTCGCGCCGATGGTCCTTCTGCGAGTCAGGCTCGTTACGAACATGAGACCCCTCGTCGAACACTGCGGGCGTGCACCGCCATGGTGCGGCCCTACAGGCGCGACGGGGCGCTCAGATCCGCAGAACGCAGCTTTGACTGAGGCAGTCGAGCGCGCGGAAGGGGCGAACTTTCGACGACCAGAAGATCTCCGTTTCCAGGGAGGCTCCGGAGTCGGGCGCGCCAACGCTCGCAACGGCCGGCGCTGCCGGCTTCTCGGTGAGGCGAGTCGGCGTGGCTGGCGCTTTGACGTGTTGCTCGCAACAGCGCGCCGTCAGGGTCGCATCTGCGGCCGGGCAGCAGTCGTGCCCTGCCTTCGTCGCCGGGTCTTCGCATTCGACCCTGGGACAGTCGGGCATCGCGCAGGGCGACAGCGCGCTGGCCAAGGCTGGCAGCAGCAGCGCGATCGACAGCGCGGATGCGAGACTGCGGAGGAGACTTTTCATCTCGCTAGGACGATACGAGCCGAGGAATGCGCCAAGCCACACCCGAAAGGGTGGGTGCGGGCGGAGGTCGGGGTGGTTCCTGGCATGGCTAGCTAGCTACCTAGAGCCTGTCCGCGGAGTGGAGGGCCATGGTGCCGAGCGGCGTGGGGATTCGGCGGGTGACTTCGACACTTTCGAATCCGGCCAACCGGAAGGCGTCGGCCAGGCCCCCGGCGAGCTGGGGCGACGTATTGGCGAACCCGTCGAGCAGCTGGACAGGGAGAAGCAGCACGCGTTGAAGGCGGCTCGTCGGGGGACCCCAGTCAGCGACGTGGAGCCGCGCGCCCGGTCGGAGCACCCGATGGAGCTCCCTCGCGGCCGAGACCTTGTCCTCGACGGCCAGGTGGTGGAAGAACAGGGTCGACACGGCTCGGTCGAAGCTGGCGTCCGGATAGGGCAGTCTCGTCGCTAAACCCTGCTGCCAGGTGATCTCGACGCCGGCTCGCGTCGCCTTCTGCTCCGCCCTGGCCAGGACCCCGGCATCGCCATCGACGCCGAAGAGCTGGAGCCCCGGGCAGCGTCGCGCCATCTCGATCGCCAGGGTCCCGGTGCCACAGCCGAGGTCGAGCACGCGCTGGCCGGGTCGCAGCCCCGCCTGCTCGATGACCGCGGCGCGGAACGTCCGCTCCCGAGTGGTCGCGGCGACCACGCCGTCGTAGAGCGGCGTCAGCCACTGAAAGCGGAGCGCGTGGACGTAGGGAGCGTCTTCTCTCGTGGTCATGGCGCGTTAGCTCGAGCGACCCGAGGACCAGTGGACGTGAACGATGAGCCAGCGCTCGCCATGGCGCTCGAGCACGAGCGTCTCGGTGCCGCGGGACGCCACCGGTTTTCCGTTGTACCGGCCGCTCGACTCGGTGCGCGTCAGCACGATCGCGCGGTCGCCGCCGCCGAGGACTTTGCGGTCGACGACGCGGACGTCGATCTCCGCGAGGTACGCGAGATCGCCGTCGAGGTGATGGCTCGCGTATTCCTCGCGCGAGAGCTCGGCGCCGCCGTGCTCGTAAATCACGACTTCGGGCGCCAGGCAGTCGAGCACCACCGCCCGGTCGGCTGACTCCAAGGCTCTGCCGAAGCGCTCGACCGTCGCGAGCGCGCCTTCCGGCGCGGCGCCGACGGCCTCGAAGCTGAGCGTGGCGAAGTCGCTCTCCCACGGCTCTTCGGTCGCCGACGACGGACGGACGTGAACCGCCTTGAGCAGCCAGGGCCCAGCCGCGGGAACCGTGACGCTGGCCTGCCCCGAATCGTCGGTGCGCACGCTCGTCACGGCAGAGCCGCCCACTCCCGCGAGGGTCACCGTCGCCCCGGTCAGCGGTGCACCACGGAAGTCGAGACGAAACGGCAGGGCCGACCCTGCCGCCACGGTGGTCGGATCACCCCCAGGCACGAGCTCGAGGTCGAGTCCCCAGGCCGCCGGCACCGGCGCGTCGACGGGCGAGCCCACCCGCACGAACGTCGTCGCGTGCTTGCGGTAGCGCTCGTGAACGGCGCCCGCGCCGCCGTTGCGCCAGGCCGCGACGACCGCGGCCGGCGCGCCGATCTCCTCCAGGTATTCCCCGACCTGGTGCGGCTCGAGAGTGATTTCGCGCGGCTTGGAGCTGATCGCGAATCCGGCGACGCCGGCGTCGGCAAGCGAGGCGCTCAGGGCGAGGTGGTCCTTCTCGGGCCGAGTCCCCGGAATCGCCCGCTCGGCCCCTCCCAGCCGCAGGCGTGCGCTTTCGATCCGTTCAGGATCGACGGCGTGATCGTTCTTCGGAAACTCCATGCCGCTCGTCAGCGCGAGAGTCACCGTGTCGCCCGTGTCGACTCGGAATCGATCCGGGAGGAGCCAGGTGTCGTGTGCGAAGGCGAGGCTGGCGAAGGAAAGGAAAAGTGCAGCAGCGAGCGGGATCGGGTGGGCTCTCATCTCGAGTCTCCGGAGGTGCTGTGGGGAAGATGGCGGCAGGTGATCCGAGCCGGGCATTCGAAGATCTGGATCAGGAGGCCTGGCGTGCGGCGAGCTTGGCCCGGTGGGCGGCGAGGTTGGCGTCGCTCTCGAAGTAGACGACCGCGCCGGTGGGGAGCACGCCGATCACGGCCACCGCCTTGTCGACCATGCGTCCGCTCACCGGGTCCATCGCCTGGCGCGCCTCGGCGTCGGTCGCGAGGCGCTCCTTGCACATCGGGCAGCAGCCGAAATAGGTCTGGCCGCCGACTTCGACAGGGATCTGCGGGCTGTCGAAGAGCGAGTTGTTGACCATGCAGACGAAGCGCGGATCGACCTGGCGCAGGGCCGCGGCCTCGTCGGCGGTGATCGCGGCACCGCTCGATGGCGCAGGCATTGGCGACGCCGAGGCGCCGTGCCCCTCGTGTCCTTCATGGCCGGTTGCCGACAGCTTCACCTCGATCGCGACGTTCTTGCCGTCCTTCGTCTCGTACATCACGACAGCCCGCGCGCCGACCTGGACGTCCTCGCGTTTGGCCGCGGAGTCGCCGCGCTTGTAGGTAGTCGCGTCGGTGAGCGTGAACGTCTCGAGCTTGCTGTCCTTGGTCTCGAGCTGGAGCTGCACTGCGTCGACGGCGCGGACGGTTCCCATGGCGTTGTGATGGTGCCCCTCGTGGGCGAGGGAGGGTCCGCTCATGGTGAAGGCGGCAACGGCGGCGAGGGTCCAGTAGAGGATGCTGCGGTTCGTTCTCATCTCGAATTCTCCTTGTAGGGCTGCGTTCAACGGCCTGTCTGCCTGCGTCGTCTGGGTACTAACGGTCAGTGGTGGGGCTCGGTCGGGGCGGGAGGTGCGTCCTCCCCGGCGAGGAAGCGCTCCATCTCGAGCTCTAGCTCGAATTCGGCCCGCGAGATGGGGTTCAGGTGCTTCATCTCGGCGAGCTCCGCTTCGGTGAGCGCGGGGAGCAGGCGGATGAGCTGCACGAGCTCCCAGGTCTCGGCGTCGTCCTCGGGCGAAGAGGCGCCCCAGGCCGGCATGCCGGTCAGCTTGATGCCGTTCTCGATGATCCAGAAGAGCTCGCCGTCGCTGAGCTCCTGGGTCGCGGGCGCCGTCATGTCCGGCGCCCGTGGGTAGAGGTTGCGGCCCATCTTGGTGTCGCCCTTGCCGTCGTTGCCGTGACAGGACGCGCAGTGGTCCGCCCAGTGCGCGCGGGCCGAGCGCAGGGTTTCGGGCGTCGGCAGCAGCGGGTTGCGTGCCCGCGCCGTGCTGGCGGGAAGCAGCAGGCCGCGAGCGGCCCTCGCCATCACGACTTCGGCGCGCGGCGGATCCTCGCGCGCCGAGATCCCGGTGAGCGCGAACCCCAGAGCGGCCACGGTCGCCAACACGCCGACGACCGCGAAGAGGCGGATGATCCACTTACCCACCGTGCTCATGGCTCGGCTCCTTTTCCGGCGCCACCGGGTCGACCCGCCACGACACCGTGCCCGGCGGGTAGTCGTACCAGCCCGGATCCTCGTAGCTCGCGATCCCTTCGCGGATCTTGAGCACCGTGAACATGCCGCCCATCTCGACCGGTCCGAACGGTCCCGTGCCGGTCATCATCGGAAGCGTGTTGGGCAGGCCGGGCATGTGCTCGCTGTGCGCCGAGTGCTCCGCCATGCCGGAGGAGCCCATCGCCATGTAGCCCTCGACCAGCCGCGAGATCTCGCGCGAGACGCCCTGCTGATCGACGCCGATCATGTTCGGGATGTCGTGGCCCATCGCGTTCATCGTGTGGTGCGTCTTGTGGCAGTGGAGCGCCCAGTCGCCGGGGTTGTCGGCGACGAACTCGAAGGCGCGGGTCGTGCCCGGCATGACGTTGATCGTCGTCTCCGGCCACCAGGCCGAGCGCGGGATCTGGCCGCCGTCGGTCTCTGTCACCCACATCTGGTGCCCGTGGAGGTGGATCGGGTGGCTCGTCATGCTGATGTTGGCGAGCCGGATGCGGGTCCGGTCGCCGAGCCGGCAGACCAGCGCGTCCGTGCCGGGGAACGCTTTGCCGTTGAAGGTGAAGAGATTGAAGTCGAGCATCACGGACGGGTCGGGCGTCTTCGTTCCCGGTCGAATGAAGAACATGTGCGGGAAGATGCAGAAGTCGCGGTCGATCTGCCGTTCGGGCCGCTTCGGGTGGATGATGAAGAAGCCCATCATCCCCATCGCCATCTGCACCATCTCGTCGGCGTGCGGGTGGTACATGTGGGTGCCGTGCTGGCGCAGCGTGAACTCGTAGACGTAGGTCTCGCCCGGTTTGATCTGCGGTTGGTTGAGGCCACCGACGCCGTCCATGCCCGCCGGCAGCAGAATGCCGTGCCAGTGGATGGTGGTGTGCTCGGGAAGCCGGTTCTCGACGAACAGCCGGACGCGGTCGCCCTCGACTGCCTCGATCGTCGGCCCAGGAGACGTGCCGTTGTACCCCCAAGCTTTGACCTTCATACCGGGCGCGAACTCCACCTCGACTGGCTCGGCGACGAGGCGAAACTCCTTGACGCCGCCGTTCATGCGGTACGGAAGCGTCGGGACGTTCGGCGTGACGACCGGGGTGTAGACCAGGCCGCTCGCGGTGCGTCGCGCCGTCGAGGAGGGCGGCGGCGTCGCGGGCGTCGAAGGCGGATCGGCGGGTTGGCCGTGCCCCGCGTGCGGGGACTGAGCGAGGGCCTCGCCTCCACCCAGGGCCAGGCGGGCGCGATCAAGCAGGGCAGCGCCCGCCGCGAGCAGCGCGGCGCGGGAAAGCCAGGTGCGGCGCGAGATCATCGGTTGCCTCCGGTCGAAGGGTGCGTGTGCTCGGGGGTGGAGGTCGGCGAGCCGTCTCCAGGCGTTGCCACGGCGGGCGCCGCGAGGTCGGCGAGCTCTCCTCCGACTGCACGCTCGAGGCGGACGCGGGCGATCCAGTAGTCGCGGCGCGCCGCGGTCGCCGCTTGCCCGGCCTCGGTCTCCTCGCGGCGCGCGAGCAGCAGGTCGTAAACCCCGAGCAGCATCATGTTGTAGTGCAGCAGGGTCTGCTCGAGGACCTCGCGGCGCTTCGGCAGCAGGGTTCCCTCGTGCGTTTCGACGAGCGCCCGCGAGCCGATCAGGCGATCCCTCGCCAGCCGGACCTCGGAGCGGATCTCGATCGCGAGCTGCTCGAGCTGGCGCTGCGCTCGCCGCCGCTCGGCCTCGAGGCGAGCGATCGAGGCCGCCCCGGTGTCGAAGATCGGAAGCGCGATCGCGAGCTGCGGCCCGCGCAGCCGCGTGCCGTCGGTGTCCTTCTCCTGGTTGAGGCCGACCTCGATGCCGACCGGGAAGTAGCGGGTACCGCGCTTGAGCGCGAGCGCCCGTCCAACGAGGTCGACGCCGAAGCGCGCCGCGCCGAGGTCGAGTCGCTCTTCGATCGCGCGACGCTCGAGCCCGGCCGGATCAGGATCCGCGGCCGGCAGTGGCGGAAAGGAGCGCGCTGCCGTCCAGTCGGTGGCCGCCCCCGAGAGGCCGAGGAGCACGTTCAGCCGCTCCCGCGCCTCTCCCTCGTTGAGCTGCGCCAGTGTGAGGTCGACCAGCGCCTGGGCGTCGGTGGCCTCGAACAGCGCGACCTCGCGCACCTCGAGGTTTCCTGCGTTGCGCTGCCGGCGCGCCAGCTCGGCCGCCGCCGCCGTCAGATCGCGCACGGTCACCGCGCGGTCGGAGGTCTCCTCGGCGGCGACGAGCTCGAAGAACGCGATGCGGGTCTCGGCGACGAGGTCGAGCATCGTTTGGCCGAGGCGCAGCTTCGCGGCCTCGAGCTCGACCGCGGCCAGCCGCTTGCGGGCTGGCTGCACGAGAATGTCGAGGATGTCCTGGACGATTTCGACCTCGATGTTCGTGCCCGATCCCTCGCTCGGCGTCCGGCGGAAGGCAGACAGACCGGGATTGGCCAGCCTGGTTGCTTGCGCGTAGTCGGCGCGGGCGATGCCCAGCTCCTCGATTTCGGCGAGCAGCTCACGGTTGCGGAGCAGAGCGATCTGCGCCGCGGCGCCGTCGTCGAGCGGGTCGGTCAGCAGGCGCGCGGTTGCCTGCTCGGCGGCGTCCTCTTCAGTTTCGGTGCGAGCCCACGACGCCTCGGCGCCGGACCTTTCGGTAACGATCTCGGCGACGCTGTCGAAAGAGGGTCGCGGGTCGACCGAGGCGCAGCCGGCGAAGAGCAGGAGCCCGAGGGGAACGAAAGCGGCCCTGGTCATGGCGTGCCTGGCTTCTTCTCGACCGGGACGAGCGTCATCCCGCACTTCGGGCAGGTTCCGGGCTCGGCGGAGCGCACCTCGGGGTGCATGGGGCAGGTGTAGGCAACCACCTGCGGCTCCGCGCCGGTCGCGGGTGCGTGGTGCTGGTGGCCCGGCGGCGCTGCCCCGGGCGCGCCCGGGGCGGCCGCGGCGCGCGGCGGTGCGTACGGCGGACGAGGAGATTCAGCGGCGGCGGGGTTCGCCGGATTCTGGGCGCGCCCCGCCGTGGGCGGAGGGGTGGCGCTGCATCCGGCGAGCAACAAGAGCAACGCCAGGGTGGAAACGGGGGTGGTCGGCACGGGACGGCCTCCTCGAGACAGAGTGCGGGGCAACCCCGCCGGGCACGGCCGGCAGGGCACGGAGAAACCCGTCGCCAGCGCCCTACGAGGGCGCGGCGACGCTCCGTCTCAAACTCGAAGCGGCAGGACGAACGCGGGGGGCGGAGCGTGCGGTGGCGAGGCCGCCACCAGCCAAGCAGGCGCTGAAGTGAGACTGGCCAGGTCGAACACAGGCGTTCGCGTGGCGAAGGCGCTGGCATCGGCGAGCAGGCTCGCGCCGCGCTTCGCCTCTGGCGCCCGCGCCTCGAGCGTCCCCGGCGGCAGCTGCGGATCGCCGGAGCAGCAGCAGTCGCTGCTCCAGGCCCCGGCAGCACTCGGTTGCGCCGGCGCTTCGACCGACTCGTGGCACTCGCCGACCGATTCGGTCGCGTGCGTTGCCCGCGGCATGGGCATCTCGCAGATACAGAAGCCGAGCGCCAGCGCCGCGATCGCCGCGAGGGCGGTCGTTGCCGCGAAGCGGCGGACGGTGGGCGAAGCGGCGAACAGGCTCATGCCGGCACAGAGTCTGAGCCCGGGGGCGCGGCTTGTCAATTCGAGGCCATTCGCATGCCCTGCGCCCCTTCGTCGAGCTTGGGGAAGCGGTGGGGTCGGCTGCGAGAAAGAGGAGAGGATGGCTCTCAAGTAGGCCTCTAGCGCTGCCCGAGTCTCTCGAGGATGGTTTTCATCTGGTCGATCTCGGCTTGCTGGGACGAAACGATCGACTCACAGAGTTGTGCGATTTCTACATCTTGGATGGCGGCCTCGCTGCACATCAGGATTGCGCCGGCATGATGGGGAATCATGGACTTGAGGAACTGTCGGTCGGAGATGGCGACTTGGCCACGAATGCCGAACCAGAAGCCGGCCAGCGCCAGGATCGAAACCCCGACAAGCGCGAGGTTTAACTTCTTGTTCGGGTACATGCCGCCCATGATGGCGAGCTCGACAATGGCCATCGCCGCCGCCATCAAGCCCGCCATGTAGAGCTGGTTGTTGTTCGGGAGGGCGTTCTCGACGGCGTTCACCATGGCGTACATGAGAACGTACATGATGGCGAACGACGCGAGGATCATGGCCGCGAACCGGAGGTAGTGACTCCGCCCTTCCTTGTGACCGCTCCGCGATTCCCGTGCCCCGTGGTCTGAATGTTTCATGGCAACCCCCTCCCGGGCTCATCATCACAAGCTCAAGCCCGCCCGCGTTCAGGTGTCGATCAAGCAAGGCGCGCGCCAAGATCCGCGTTCCCGAGCTCAGGAAGCTACTCGTGACTCAAGCTCGAGTCGGGGTATCCGTCGAAGCCTCGACGCGGAAGGTGCGCAGACGCAGCGCGTTGACGATGACCGACACCGAGCTCAGGCTCATCGCCGCAGCCGCCAACATGGGTGACAACAGCCAGCCCGTGAAGGGATAGAGCAGCCCGGCCGCGATGGGCACTCCGGCGGCGTTGTAGGCGAAGGCCCAGAACAGGTTCTGGCGAATATTGCGCATCGTGGCGCGCGAGAGCTTCCGCGCGCGGACGATGCCGCGCAGGTCACCGCGCACGAGCGTCACGCCGGCGCTCTCCATGGCGACGTCGGTCCCGGTGCCCATGGCGATGCCGACCTCGGCCCGGGCCAGTGCGGGTGCGTCGTTAATACCGTCTCCGGCCATGGCGACGAAGCGGCCCTCAGCCTGGAGCCGCTCGACCTCGCGCACCTTCTGGTCCGGAAGCACCTCGGCGACGATCGTGTCGATGCCGAGGGTCTTACCCACAGCCTCCGCCGTTTTTCGGCTGTCGCCGGTCAGCATGACGATGCGGATCCCTTCTCCGTGCAGGGAGCGAAGTGCCTCGACCGTCGTGGCCTTGATCGGGTCCGCGACCCCCAGCAGGCCTGCCAGGCGGTCTCCGGCCGAGAGGTACATCACCGTCTGAGCTTCGCCCCGGAGTCGTTCCGCCTCGTCACGAAGCGACGTGACGTCGACGCCGCTTTCCTCCATGAGCTTGAGGTTGCCGAGCGCGACGCGCTGGCCGGCGACGAGCCCGGCCACGCCCTTGCCGGTCAGTGACTCGAAATCGACGACCTGGGCGGCCTCCAGACCGCGTTCACTCGCTCCCGCGAGGATCGCCGCAGCCAGAGGGTGCTCGCTGCCGCGCTCGATCGCCGCCGCGAGCCGCAGGACCTCGTTCTCGTCGAAGCCGGTTGCCGGTCGCAGGGCGACGAGCCGGGGCTTGCCCTCGGTGAGGGTGCCGGTCTTGTCGACCACCAGCGTGTCCACCTTGCGCAGCAGCTCGATCGCTTCGGCGTTACGGAACAGCACCCCCATCGAGGCCGCCTTGCCCGTCGCCACCATGATCGACATCGGCGTCGCGAGCCCAAGGGCGCACGGGCAGGCGATGATCAGCACGGCGACCGCATTCACCAAGGCGTGCGCCAGGCGTGGCTCTGGCCCTAGAACCGCCCATGCCGCGAAGGTCAAGGCCGCGATCGCCAAGACGGCGAGGACGAACCAGCCGGAGATCAGGTCGGCGAGCTTCTGAATCGGAGCGCGGCTGCGCTGCGCCGCGGCGACCATGGCGACGATTCGCGCGAGCAGGGTCTCGGAGCCGACCTTCTCGGCGCGCATGACGAAGCCGCCGGCGCCGTTGATTGTGGCGCCGACGACAGGGTCGCCGGGTCCCTTCGAGACCGGCATCGGCTCGCCCGAGACCATCGACTCGTCGATCGCGCTGGTGCCCTCGAGCACGACACCGTCGACCGGCACCTTCTCCCCCGGGCGAACGCGCAACCGGTCGCCTACGGCGACGAGCTCGAGCGCCACATCCTCTTCGCTGCCGTCCTCGTGCAGTCGCCGCGCGCTCTTGGCGGCGAGCCCGAGGAGCTTGCGAATCGCCGCGCCGGTCGCGCCCCGCGCCTTGAGCTCGAGCACCTGGCCGAGCAGGACGAGCGCCGTGATCACGGCCGCCGCCTCGAAGTAGACGGGCACATGGCCGCTGGCGTCGCGGAAGGTCGCCGGGAAGATCCCTGGCACCAGGGTCGCCACCAGGCTGAAGCCGAACGCCACGCCAACGCCGAGGCCGATCAGCGTGAACATGTTGAGGCTGCGGTGGCGCACCGAGGCGACCGCGCGCTCGTAGAACGGCCAGGCGGCCCAGGTGCAGACGGGGATCGCCAGCAGCATCTCGAGCCAGAGGCGGGTGGATGCCGACAGGGTGCTCGCGACCGGCGTGCCCGGGAGGAAAGCGTCGCCCATCACCAGCACGAGCGTGCCGAGGGCGAGCGGCACGGAGACCCAGAAGCGGCGCCGCATGTCGAGGTACTCCGCGCTCGGCCCCTCCTCGACCGTGGCGACGCGCGGCTCGAGCGCCATGCCGCAGATCGGGCAGCTGCCCGGCGCGTCGCGCACGATCTCGGGGTGCATCGGACAGGTCCACTCGGTCTTGGTGGCCGGTGCGGCGGGAACCGTCGGCTCGAGCGCCATGCCGCACTTCGGGCAGGCCCCAGGCCGATCGCTCTCGACCTCGGGATGCATCGGGCAGGTCCACTTCGTTCCACCCACCGGCGCCGGCGCTGCCGGCGGGGCGGGCTTCGTCGCGCAACACGCCCCGTGCCCGCTCGTCGTCGCGCACGCCTCGTGGCCGCTTCCCGCGGCGGGTGCGGGCGATGCCCGGAGGTACTTCACTGGTTCGGCGTCGAATTTCGCTTTGCAGCTCGCCGAGCAGAAGTGGACAACCGCCCCGGAATGCTCGGAGCGGTGCTTCGAGGTCGCCGGGTCGACGGTCATGCCGCAGACCGGGTCGATGACGTTGGTGCCTCCGCCGGGCTGTGCAACATGGTCCGGGCCGTGGTGCTGGTGGTGATCGCTCATGGTCGTTGGTCCCTCCTTGATCCGTGCAGACGGAACTACCGCGAGACCCTTACACCACAGCTGCAGTCGAGGCAGCCGTGATCGGCGCAGGTCCGGCAGGAGCGTTGGAGATCGGCCCGCAGCGCCTTGCGCGCCCGGTGGAGCCGAACCATGGCGTTGTTGGCGGTGAGGCCCGCCGCGCGGGCGAAATCGGCCGGCCGGCTTCCTTCGAGGTCGACCCGGCGCAGAATCTCGCTGTATTCCGGACGGAGCGCCGGGAGCAGCGCCTCGAAGCAGTGGCAGAGGGCGGCCTCGACCTCCGGCGGCGGCTCGCTCGCGTCCCCGAGCTCGCGCGCCAGCGCTTCGAGGCCACGCGCCTCCGCGCCGCGTCGGCGATAGTGGTCGACCACGGCGTTACGCAGCAGCCGGTAGAACCAGGCCACCGCCCGCTCGCCGTCGAGGATCTCGCCCGCCCGCTCGAGCCCGCGCAGGAAGGCCTCTTGCAGGATCTCCTCCGCGGCCGCCCGGCTCTCGACGCCGATGTCGATCA
>WBZL01003902.1_pt1 | contig 13309 bp, 11 predicted proteins | sample 5204291 | NCBI WGS metagenome assembly WBZL01 (sample SAMN12344345, study PRJNA552823) | activated sludge metagenome | biome: Activated sludge suspended growth; feature: Nitrification reactor; material: Wastewater; isolation source: activated sludge from nitrification reactor of wastewater...
ATCTCCTCGGTCGGATTGTCGTGGAAGTCGGTGCGGTGGTTCGGCCCGCCGACCAGGTTGATGATGTAGTCGCCGTCGGGGAAGATCGCCGCGTTGCACACCGGCGGCTTGAGCTTCGCGCGGTTGAACTCCGCCCAGCCCAGCAGGTTCTGCGGCAGACCGTTCGGCAGTTTCATGGCGCTTCCTTTCCCGGTTCTCGAAGTTCGACGCCGGCGGACGCTCGCCTGCGCCGGTGGAGGCATCAGGTCATGCCGCGACCGCCGCGCCGCTCGGGGCGGCGAGCCCGCAGCCGGCGAACGCCGCGCGCACGCGGGCGCGGTCGTCCTCGGTGAGCGGCAGGAGCGGGGGCCGCACCGGGCCGCCGGCCTGGCCCAGCAGTTCCTGCCAGTACTTCTGGTACGCCTGCGGCGTGCCGGGCGGACGGGCGCGGCGCAGCGCTTCGCGCACCGGCTCGAGGCTGTCCCGGATCCGCCGCGCCTCGTCGACGCGCCCGGCCATCGCGAGCCGCGTGTAGTCGTTGATGCGCCGGTCGCCCGCGGTCTGGAACAGGATCGGCGGGACCGAGCACAGGTACACCTGCCAGCCGAGTTCGACGATGTTGTCGAGCCACTCGGCCTCCGACGAGGTGCTGACGATCAGCGTGCCCTCGGTCATGCGAGAGAGCCGCGCGTACATCTCGCGCGGCACGCTGTACTTGATCGCCACCACGTTGGGAATGTCGCGCGCGATGCGCGCGCACAGTTCCGGGCTCATCAGGTAGCCCGCGTCCTCGTGGCTCCACATCGCGATGCCGATGCCGGTCCGGCTCGCGACGTGACGGTAGTACTCGTACACGGTGCTGTCGATGTCGCGGCCGAAGTGGAGCATCGGCGCGTGCACGACGATGTAGTCGGCGCCGATCGCCTCGGCGTGACGGGCGAGATCGATCACCGTGTCGAGGTTCTGGTCGGAGCACGAGAGGATCGTGCCGCTGCGGTTGCCGTGTGCCGCGGTCTCCTCGACCGCGAGGTCGAACAGGCGCTTGCGCTCGGCCACCGACATCGAGAAGAACTCGCCCTGCTTGCCGCCGACGAAGAGACCGCCGAGTTCGAGCTTGCCGATCCAGTGGCGCAGGTTGGCCCGCCAACCCGCCTCGTCGAGGCTCAGGTCGTCGCGGAACGGCGTCGGCACGGCGGCCCACACGCCGCGCAGGTGCTCGCGGGCCCAGGCCTTGGCATCGGTTCGCTGGTATTTCATCGCTGATTTCCGCCTTCGTCGGTTCGCAGGGCGCGCCAGAGGACTTCGCGGGTCAACGGCAGCCCCAGTTGATGTGTCCCATACGGTGCGAGCGCATCGAGCGCCGCGTTGAGGATGGCGGCCGGTGCGGCGATAGAGCCCGACTCGCCGATGCCCTTCGCTCCGAGCGCGTTGGCCGAGGTTTCGCTGGGCAGGCTCTCCAGCGTCAGCGCGGGCATGTCTGCAGCGCGCGGCAATGCGTAATCGACCAGCGTCCCGGTGAGGATCTGGCCGCCGGCGTCGTAGTGTATGCGCTCCATCAGCGCGGTGCCGAGCCCCTGCGCGAAGCCGCCGGTGAGCTGCCCTTCGGCGCAGAGCGGGTTGACCACGACGCCGGCGTCGTCCACCCACACCACGCGCTCGAGCGCCGGCGTCCCGGTGTCGCGGTCGATCGCCATCACGACGAGGCAGCAGCCCGCGCTCCACGCCTCGGAAGGCGCCGTGTAGACCTCCTCGGTCGCCAGTCCTTCGCGATCGTCGGACCCGCGCTCTGCGAGCTTCGCCCGCATCGCCTCCGCCGCGAGCTTCACCGCGCTGCCGCCGATCGCCATGCTGCGGCTCGCGACCGCTCCCACGCCGGGCGGAGCCGTCGCGCTGTCGCCTTCGACGACCTCGACGCGCTCGACCGGCACGCCGATCACGCCGGCCGCGATCTGCGCGAACGCCGTCCGGTGTCCCTGGCCCTGCGCGCTGCTGCCGCTCGCCACGAGGAAGCGGCCACCCGGCAGCGTCGTGATCCTCGCACTCTCGAACCCGCTGCCGCAGGGCTCGACGTACAGGTTGATCCCGACGCCGATCGCTTCGCCGGCGTCGCGCCGCCGCGCCTGCTCCCGGCGCAGCGCCGGATAGTCGGCGCGTTCGAGCGCGCGCGCAAGCAGGCCGGCGTAGTCGCCCGAGTCGAGCGTCTGCCCGGTGGGCGTGCGATGCGGCATGGCGGACGCCGGCACGACGTTGCGCCGCCGGATCTCCGCCGGGTCGAGCCCGAGCGCGCGGGCGCCCTCGTCCATCAGCCGCTCCATGACGAGCGCCGCTTCGGGCCTGCCCGCCCCGCGATAGATGCCGACCGGTGCGGTGTTGGTCACGTAGCCGCGCGCGGTGATGTCGACCGCTTCGACCCGGTAGGGCCCGGGCAGGATGCGTCCGGCGTTCATCGCCGGCACCGCGGCGCTGAACGTGGCCCAGGCGCCGAGCGGGAAATCGAGATCGGCGGCGAGCGCGCGCAGGCGTCCTTCGGCGTCGAATCCGGCCTGCGCGCGCAACTCGCCGCCGCGGCCGTGCGAGGCCGCGATGAAATCCTCGTTGCGCGTGGCCACCCAGCGCACCGGCTGCCCGAGACGGAGCGCGGCGAAGGCGACGGCCACGTCCTCGGGATAGACGGACGCACGGCTGCCGAACGCGCCGCCGACGTCCGGGGCGATGGTCCGCACCGACTCGACCGGAAGGCCGAGCAGTTGCGCGAGGTGCGCGCGCGCGCGATGCGGCGACTGGTTCGGGATCCAGACGGTCAGGCGCCCGCCGCTGCCGTCCGCGACCAGCGCCCTCGGCTCGATCGGGACCGCGGCCACGCGCGCGCAGGCGATGCGTGCCTCGACGCTCCGGTGCGCGCCGGCCATCGCCGCGGCGCAGTCGCCGTGGCGCCAGCGCTTCTCGAACGCGAGATTGTCGGGCCATCCCGCCAGCAGCGGCTCGCCTCGGCGCGCTTCGGCGACGTCGACGCATGGGTCGAGCGGCTCGCCGTCGAGCCAGATCGCCTCCGCCGCGTCGCGGGCCGTGGCGGCGTCGTCGGCGATCACCAGCGCGACCGGCGCGCCGACGTGGTTGACACGATCGACCGCGAGGACCGGACTCGCGAACGGCCGGATGCCTTCGACCACCGGGTTGACCGGAAGCGGCGGCAGGTGCGCGAGCATCGGTCCGGTGAGCACCAGCCGCACGCCTGGCATGCGCTCGGCTGCCGACGTGTCGAGTGCGCGCACGCGGGCACGCGCGTAGGGACTCCGCGCGAACGCGGCGTGCAAGCAACGTTCGGGGGCGAGATCGCCGGCATAGCGGCCGGCGCCGCGCACCAGGGCGTCGTCCTCGACGCGGCGCAGCGGCGCGCCGATCGGGCCTTCCGCTGCGACGGCATCGGCGGGCCGTTCACCGAACGGCATGCGCCCGCTCCCCGTGGCGAAACCCTTTCCCGCACCGCCCGCCCGACATCGCGCCCTCCGGCCGACCCGATCGTGAGCGGTCATTTCAGCCCAGGACTGGTTACAATGCCAACAGTTTAATTTTGTCGATTCATAGATTTCTACGATGAATCCGTCGTCCCCGGTGACGCTGCGCCAGATGCAGGCGCTGGTGCAGGTCGCCCGCCACGGCAGCTTCACTCAGGCGGCCGCGGCGCTGCACCTCACCCAGTCCGCGACCAGCGCGCTCATCAAGGAGCTCGAGGAGCGCCTCGGCCTCGACCTGCTCGACCGCACCACGCGGCGCGTCGTCCTCACGCGCGGCGGCGAGGAGTTCCTGGTCCGCGCCGAGCGCATCCTGGCCGACGTCGCGCACGCCGTCGCGGACGCCCGCGATCTCGTCGACCTGCGCCGCGGCCAGGTGACGCTCGCCGCCTCGCCGATGTCGTCGTCCACGTTCCTGCCGGGGATCGTCGCCGCGTTCGTCGCGGAGCACCCTCACGTCCGGGTGGACCTCCACGACATCCTCACCGACGCGATCGTCGACCAGGTCCTGAGCGGTGCCGCGGAACTCGGGATCGGCACCTTCCAGCAGTCGATCGAAGGCGTGGAGTTCGTCACGCTGTTCGAGCACCGGATCGGCGTGGCGATGCTCGCCGGATCCGCCCTCGCGGCGAAGCGCGCGCCGACCTGGGCCGACGTGGCCGGCGAGCCCCGGATCTCGCTCTCGCGGTCGAGCGCGTTCCGTCCGCTGGTCGACAACGTGCTCGCCTCGCTGGGTGCCGTCGTCGACCGGCCCCGCTTCGAAGTCGGCTACATGGGCACCGCGGTCGCGCTGGTCGAGGCGGGACTCGGCGTCGCCGTGCTGCCCGAGCGCGCGACGGCGCTGGCACGCTCGTCGGCGGTCTGCTGGCGCCCGCTCGTCGATCCCGTCGTCGTCTACCCGTCGACGCTGGCGAAGCGCGCCGGCCGGTCGCTGTCACCCGGCGCGCGAACGTTCGTCGACTTCCTCACCCGGCACCTCCACGACGCCGCGCCCGCACCGCGCGGACGGCGCACGCGTCAGAAGCGAACCGCGGCGCCGAAGTCGCGCGCGGCGCGCAACGCGGAATAGGCAGCGAGCGACGAGGTCTTCGGATTGTCGGGCAGCGGGAGCCCCGCCATCGAAACCTCCATCGTGCCGAACGCGCCGCGCGCCTCCAGCCGGTGGTGGTTCCTCTCGACGCCCGGATCGGCGACGAGTTGCACGCGCGTGCGGTCGAGGCCGAGCCCGGCGAGCGCCACCGTCGCCGCGACGTTCGCGTTCTTCGGATACAGACGCGCCGCCTCGCGCGCGCTGCCTTCGAAGATCACCGCGGGCGCGGCGAGGCTCGTCAGGTCCACGAGGTCCTCGGCCGGCGTGCCCCGCCAGCCTCGCGGCGGCTTGCGGCCGGTGTAGATGACCTCGTCGAGGCCGCCGAGCCGCGCGGAGGCCAGCGCGTCGATGCCCCCGATCGCGCCGGCCACCAGCGTCAGCTGCGCGCGGCCCCGCCGCGCCGCCGCTTCGAGCCGCTCCGCGAGGCCCTCGTCGGCGAGCGAGCCGATCGACACGACGGCGGTGTCGACGCCGCGCCCGAGGAGCGGCACGACGACGCCGCTCACCGCGCCATGGCCCGCGCATTCGATCGCGCAGGCGGGCGGCGCGGGCAGTTCGTCGAGATCGGAGATCACCGACACCGAAGTGCCCAGTTCGCGCTGCAGCGCGAGCCGCCGCGATTCGCGCTCGAACAGGTACGCGATCCGGACGGCGGGATCGTCGCGCAGGCGCGCGAGCAAGAGCCGCCCGATGGCCCCGCAGCCGATCAGGATCGCGTCCTTCATGTTCCCGGTCACCCGGCGTCGGTCGTCATGGCGCGACGATAGCACCGGCGCGCCGTTGCGCTGCCCCGGTCGCGACACCCCGCCGGGCGTGGCACACTGTGTCCGGGGTCCGCGTCGAGAGCGGAGGAGTCACAACTCGGACTTGGGGAGCGGGTGAGCAGCGCCGGGTCCTTCGGAGACTGGCTGCGCCGGCGGCGTCTGGCGCTCGGATTGACGCACGCCGCGCTGGCGCAGGGCGCGCACTGTTCGGTCTCTGCGCTGCGCAAGCTCGAGAGCGACGAGCGTCGCCCCTCGCACCGGCTCGCCGGCCGGCTGGCCGTCTGCCTCGAGGTGCCCGAGGCCGAACGCGCGACGATGATCGCGGTCGCGCGCGGCGATCGGGGTACCGGGCGGCTCGCGGACCTCTCCGCCGTCGCGTTGCCCGGGCTTCCGGTCGTGACGCCGCCATCGCGCGCGATCGACGCGGCGTCGCCGTCGATCGCCGTGCTGCCGTTCGTCAACCTGAGCGACGACGCTGCGAACGCGCATTTCGCCGACGGCCTCTCCGAGGAGCTGTCGAGCGTCCTGGCGAAGATCCCGGGCCTGCGCGTCGCCTCGCGGACTTCGGCCTTCTCGTTTCGGGGTGACGCAACGGCGAGCGTGCCGGTCGTCGCGCGCAAGCTCGGCGTCGCCACCGTGCTCGAAGGCAGCGTGCGCCGGTCGGGTCGCCGGGTCCGGATAACCACGCAGCTCGTCGACGCGACGAGCGATTCGCCGCTGTGGGCGCAGACCTACGATCGGGAGTTGGGCGACCTCTTCGCCGTGCAGGACGACATCGCCGGCTCGGTCGTCCGGGAACTGCGCGCAGCGCTGCCGGGCGAACCCACCGACGCCGCGGTGGCGACGCGGGCGACCGCAGACGTCCGGCGGGCGACCCGCGGCCGGACGACCGACGCGGAAGCGCACGAACGCTATCTGCTGGGCCGGTTCCTCGTCGACCGACTCACGCCCGACGACACCGTGACCGCGATCGGCTATCTGCGGCAGGCGCTGCAGATCGATCCGCGCTACGCGCTGGCGTGGGCCGGTCTCGCCGGCGCGTACTCGAACCAGGCCGGCTACGGCTGGGCGGAGACGGGCCCGACGTTCGAGCTGGCGAAGTCGGCTGCCCGCCATGCGCTCGACCTCGAACCCGACCTGCCCGAAGGGCACGCCGAACTGGGCTGGGTCCAGATCAGTCACGACTGGGACTGGCGCGCGGCGGACGCGTCCTACGCGCGCGCACTCGAACTGGGTGGCGGCGACCGGAGCATCGTCAGCGCGGCATCGGTGCTGGCGGACAGCCTCGGGCGCCACGAGCAGGCTGTCGCGCTCGCGCGACGCGCCGCGGTGCTCGACCCGCTGAGCTACATCGCGCACGGCAACCTGGCGCTCCGCTGCCTCAACTCGGGCCTGCTCGACGAGGCCGACGCCGCGCTCCACTCCGCGTTCCGGCTGAACCCGCGGGCAGCGTTGTTGCATGCGGTACTCGGCACACTGCGCCTCGAGCAGGGCGACCCCGGCGCAGCGCGGGCGGCGTTCGAGTCGGAGGCCATCGAGCCGCTGCGCCTCGCCGGGATCGCGATGGCCCGCCACGCGGCCGGCGAACGCGAGGCAGGCGAGGTCGCCCTGCGTCAGTTGATCGCCCGTTGCGCGGACAACGGTGCCCTGCAGATTGCCGAGACGTTTGCCTGCTTCGGCGATGCCGACCGCGCCTTCGAATGGCTCGACCGGGCCTACGAGCAGCGGGACTCCGGGTTGCCGCAACTGCGGTCCTGGCCGCTCCTGCGCAACCTCCACGACGATCCGCGCTGGCGGGCGTTCCTGCGGAAGATGGGCTTCGACGCGCCCGATCCTCCGCGCTGAGCAGGCGCCCCGGCGCGGGCTCGCGCCCCCGAACGGGCGACACGGCGCGCCCCCATTCTGTGTCACTTCCGGGGCGCCGGGCGACACCTTTCGCGCGTCGCTTGCTCCTAGGGTCGAGCCCTGTCGGCCGGACCGCGCCCCTCGGGTGCCGGCCGGAGCCGACACCGCCGTCTCAACCCGTCAAGGAGTCCGACATGAACAACCCACTTCTGCGCGCGGCGGCCCTCGCCGCCGTCGCCTTCCTGCTCTTCGCCGCCACCGCCGAGGCGACGGTTCGCGATCCGCTGCGCGAGGGACTCGAGCGCATGCTGGGAGAGGAGGCGAGCCGAAGCCTGCCGACCGCTTCGGCACCGTCGCCGGACTGCTCCGAGCCGTCGCTGGAACCGCTGCTCGTCCGGTTGTGCGAGGACATCCGGCGCTCGCCGCTGTCGAGCCCCGATCCGGTGTCCGAAAGCTTCGTGCGGATGCTGCTGCACACGCCGAGCCGGCACGTTCCGCCGCTGCCGGCGGGCGTCGGCGTCGATCCGCTCGTCGAAGCGATGGTCGAGCCGCTGCGCCGCTGACGTCCGGGCAACCACGTCCACCCCTGCCCGCCAGCCCGCCCCCTGCGCCACCGGCATCGCGGCGCTCGACTCGAAAGGCCCCGGCAAGGGGGTCGCGTTCGACGTGCCGATCGACTGCACCGGCGTGCGCATCGAGCCGGGCGATCGAGTCCGACCCCTTTGCTCCGACCCGGACTTTCGCGGCGGACCGTCGCTCGCGTGTCCGGCGCCTCAGGTCCGGCGTGCGTCGATCGGAACGTACGCCCGCGGCGGCGCGCCGCTGTAGAGCGTGAGCGGCCGGATCAGGATGTTGCTCTCCATCTGCTCCATCACCTGCACGGTCCAGCCCGGGATGCGCCCCACGGCGAAGATCGGCACGAACAGGTCGGCGGGGATCCCGTTCAGGTAGTAGACGACCCCGGCATAGAAGTCGACGTTGACGTTGACGCCGTGCCGCGAGTAAGGCTTCATCGCTTCGACCAGCGCCGCGAGGATCTGGTACCACTTGGGCTCGCCCATCTCGACGGACAGCTTCTCGACGCCTGCCCGCATGTGCCGCGCGCGCGGGTCCTCGGCCCGGTACACGCGGTGCCCGAAGCCCATCACCGCCTCGCGGTTGTCGCGCTTCGCCTTCACGTAGGCGGCGGCCTTCGCCGGATCGCCGATCTCGCGGGCCATCTGCATCACGTTCTCGGCGGCGCCCCCGTGCGCCGGACCCGACAGCGCCGCAACGGCTGCTGTGATCCCCGCGTGCAGGTTGGCTTCCGTGCCCGCGACCACGCGCGCCGTGAACGCGGATGCGTTCGAGCCGTGCTCGGCATGCAGGATCATGTCGACGTCCATCAGCCGGGCGGCATCGGCGCTCGGCTCGGCGCCCTTCAGCATGTACAGAAAGTTGGCGGCATGGGTGAGGTCCCCGCGCGGCGCGACCGGCGCGCGCCCGTTGCGGATGTGCTCGTGGGCCGCCACGATCATCGGCACCTGCGAGGTGAGCCGTATGCCCTTGCGCAGCGTCGCCTCGGGCGAATTGTCGGCGACCTCGGGATCGAACGCGGCCAGCGCCGAGGTCGCGGTGCGCAGCACGTCCATCGGATGCGCATCCTTCACGAGCCCGATCACGTCCAGCACGGCGGGCGGCAACGTGCGCGCGGCCTTCAACTGCGCCGTGATGCGCGCGAGTTCCTCGCCGGTCGGAAGCTCGCCCGTGAACAGCAGGTGGCAGACCTCCTCGAACGTCGAATGCTCGGCGAGGTCGTGGATCGAATAACCGCGGTAGCGCAGCTCCCCGGCGCGGCCGTCGATGTCGCAAACGCGCGAACGGTCGAAGTAGACGCCCTTCAATCCGCGATGGATCTCGATCTTCTGCTCGGCTTCCATGGTGGCCTTTCGTTACGAATGAACCGCCGCTCGTGCGGTGCGGTTGGAATGCATGCGGCGGGTGCGCCGCCGGCGCGCCCGCCGATCGCCGCGACGGCCGGCGCCGGGCGGTGGATTCGAGCCACCGGTCAGTCCAGCGCCAGGAGCACCGCCGCGGTCGCCACGATGTCGTCCACGCTCGCGCCGCGCGACAGGTCGCTCACCGGCCTGGCGAAGCCCTGCAGGATGGGACCGATCGCGCGCGCGCCGGCGAGATACTGGGTGAGCTTGTAGGCGATGTTGCCGGCGCCCAGGTCGGGAAACACGAGCACGTTGGCGCGCCCGGCCACGGCACCCGGTTCGGCCAGCTTCTTGCGTGCCACGCTCTCCACCAGCGCCGCATCGGCCTGCAGCTCGCCGTCGATGGCGAGCGAGGGGTCGCGTTCGCGGGCGAGCGCGACCGCCTCGACCACCGTATCGATGCGCGGATGGCTGGCGCTGCCCCTGGTGGAGAACGACAGCATGGCCACCCGCGGCTCTTCGTCGAGCAGGGCGCGACAGCTTCGGGCCGATGCGAGCGCGATGTCGGCGAGCGTCGCCGCATCGGGCTCCGCGTTCACCGCGCAGTCGGCGTACACGAGGACCCGGTCCGGCAGGACCATCAGGAAGAAACTCGACGGCGTGCGAATGTCGGGCGCGAGACCGATGGTCATCCGCGCCGCCTCGATCACCCGCGACGTGGGATGCGCCACGCCGGCCAGCATGGCGTCGGCATCGCCCGCCTTGACCATCATGCCGGCGTGGAACAGCGGCTTCTGAACCGCTCGCAGGGCGACTTTCGGATTGCCGGGGTACAGCGCCGCATAGGCCGGCAGACGCGGATCGTCCTTCGGCTCTGAGGGCAGGACCGGAACGGCGATCCGTTCGTCCGCGAGGCGTCGCGCCGCTTCGACGATGCGCGCGTCGCCGGTCTCGGGCAGGACGATTCGTCGCTTCCGGCCGCGCGCTCGCTCGTACAGGCGGCCGACGATGTCGGGCCGGCCGGTCACGACGATCGCGTCCCCGCGCCAGCGGCGCGATCGCGTCCGGATATCCGCGCGGACCGCCCCTCGCCGTGGCGAACCCCTGTACCTGTCACGCGATTGCACCCTGGCATTGCATTGGCTACGTAGGCTGCACGCAGTCCAGGACGCCAACCGCAGGACCGCACTACCTCGTCATCGACCCCTCGCACCGGATCGGGCACGGAGCCTATCACGCCGGCTTCGTCGTGTGAATGCGGCCTCCATTCCGCCGCCGCGCTCGCGTGCGCTGTCCGCATCGCGCTCGGCGAGGATGCGCGCGAGCACCGCAGGGTCGCCACGGGATAGCGCCTCCGCTTCCCGTGCGCGCCGCCGCGCGACCTCGTCGAGGAACGCGGCGTGGCGCCCGCGCCAGTCGTCCAGCGCGAGCGCACTCGCGACGGCGAGGTCGGGGAAGGCGTCGCGGCAGATCGCTCCGATGTCTTCCACCCGCGCGATCGCCGAGTGAACCTGCGCGAGGGCGCGCGACGCTTCCTCCGGGGTCGGCTGTCCGGCCGACGCGACCGTGCAGGCGGCCAGCGCGAGCGCGAGACCCAAGGGGAGCATCGTCGGTTTCCTCGTGAAGGGTCGGCGAGCCACGCGGGTCCGGCACGTCCGCAATCCACGGGCATTGTCGCGCCTTCGCGGCCCGGAGCAGCGGACGGTCCAGGCTCTTGCTGAACGGATCTCCGCCGACGGACGCCCACTTGCGCCAGCCGGATCGGGGGTTCGTCGGGCTGCTGCGATCGACCCGCACGACATCGCCGCCGTGCAAGCCATGCTGCGGTCCAGGCGGCAGCAGTCCTCGCAGCCGATTTCGCGCGGAAACCTGTTGTGCGGTGCATTCTGGACGGCGCGTGTGGCGAACCGCAGGCACCGGCAGCCTCCCGACCGCGGGGACTGGCGCGCAGGTGCCGTTCTGCCGGACACTGCATTCTGGCCACCCGCCTCGCCCGCCGATGACAACCTCCGTGCAGCCGCGTCGCTTCGCGCCGTGGGTGGCCGGGACGGTGCTGCTCGTCGCGTTCGCGGTGCTGTACGCGTACGCCTCGCGCGTGCCGCTCGGGTCGAGCGCCGATCGCCCTCTCGACCCTGCGCGGGCGATCGCCGCGGGCGAAGAACTCGCGCGGAGGCAACTCGCGGATCCCGAGAGCGCGCGCTTCCGCGGCGCGTTCGTCGACACCCGCTGGCTGATCCCGGTCACCTGCGGCGAGATCAATTTCCGCAACGCGACGGGCGGCTACGCGGGATTCCGGCGCTTCGTGTCCTCCGGCCCGGTGTCGCTGCGCGAGGACCAGATGTCCGAGGAGCAGTTCCGCAACCTCTGGTCCACCCTGTGCGGTCCGTTCGAGTGAGCCTTCCGCTTCGCTTCGGGAGCGTCCTGCACATGCTGCCGGCCCGCGTCGTGCAACGGTTCGCGCTCCGGTCGCGCGTGAACCGCCCCGCCGCGGGGCTGAGATGACCGCCGCCAGCGAAGCCGCACTGTCGGCGCCCTCGGACCGGCCGCGCATTCCATTCTCGCTGTTCGAAGACGACGCGCTGCGGCGCGCGTGGGCGGCCCTGGGCCTCGGCAGCCACGTGCGCTTCCACACCGTCAAGCGCTGCGCGCTCGCGTGGTTCGTCTGCTACGTCCCGGTTGCGGTGCTCGCCTGGCGGCAGGGACTCGTGGGCGGCGAACTCGCGCCCACCAACTTCGCGGCGGACTTCGCGGCCTACGTGCAGTTCTTCCTCGGCCTGCCGCTCTTCCTCGCCGCCGAGGCGATCATCGACGGCAGCACGAAGGAGGCGGCCGACCAGTTCTTCCGTTCGCGCATCCTCGATGCGGACGACGCGGAGCGCATCGAGCGCGTCCACGCGGCCATCGCGCGGGCTCGCCGCTCGCCCTGGCCGGAGGCGGCATGCGTGGTCCTCGCCTACGCGATCTCGTTCGCGATCCTCGTGCCCCAGTTCGGACCCAGGCCGCTGCCGACCTGGCACGTCCACGGCGTGGCCGACGGCCGCATGCTTACGGCTCCGGGCTGGTGGGCGTTCTGCGTCTCGCTGCCGATCCTGAACTACGTCTGGCTGCGGATGTCGTGGAAGACGATGCTGTGGATCTGGTACCTCTACCACGTGTCGCGCTCGCGCCTCGACCTGCACCCCACCCACCCCGACCTGACCGGCGGCATCGGGTTCGTCAGCGAAACGCAGGGCCGCTTCGCGCTCTTCATCCTCGCCTACGGACTGTCGAACGTCGCGGCCCCGGTCGGCTACGAGATCGTGATCCAGAACTACGACTTCACGATCATGCCGGTGTGGGGGCCGGTGGTCGGATTCGTCGTGGGCGCACCGCTCCTGTTCACGCTGCCGCTCTTCATGTTCACCAAGCAGCTCTTCCGCACGCGCCGGCGCGCCCTCGCCGCGTACCGCGCCAGAGTCACCGAATTCAGCGGCGTCATCGAGAAGCGCTGGCTCTACGGCGAGGAAACCCTGCCCACTCGCGAGGAACTGCGCGACCTCGCGGAGCAGTCGAACCTCGGCGCGGTGTTCAAGCGGATCGAACACATGCGCGTGGTCCCGTTCGACCTTCGCTCGTTCGGCCAGCTCCTGGGCTCCACGCTGGGCGCGATGGCGACGCTCCTGCCGCTCCTGCACGGGCAGGACCGCACGGCCGCGGTCGTCGAGGCGTTCGGCAAGGTCCTCGAGCGCCTGGCCTCCCATTGAGGCGATGCAGCCCGGTCCTGCGCTGGCAAGGGCGCGGAGCCCCCCGCGAAGCCGGGCACGCGACGGGCACGAGAGCGCCGCTGCCACGGTTCACCTAGAATGCCTGCGCGCCTCGACCGAGGCTGCGCCCGACGGAGAACGGCCCATGGATCGAGGAAACCCGGCATTCCTGGACACGGTGAGGACGAAGCTCTACGCCGCCGTGCTATCCGACGTGCTCGACGAACTCGGCGCGAGGCAGCAGGCGATGGCGCCTTCGATGCGTCCCCTCGACGACGGCCTCGTGCTCGCCGGCTTCGCGCGCACCGGGCGCTTCGAGGAAGTCTCCGGGGTCGCCGCCGGCGAGAATCCCTACGAGCTCGAGATCCGCATCGTCGACGACCTCAAGGCCGGCGACGTGATGGTGTTCGGCTGCGGCGGCTCGCGCAGGATCGCGCCCTGGGGAGAACTCCTCACC
>WBZL01003903.1_pt1 | contig 13302 bp, 12 predicted proteins | sample 5204291 | NCBI WGS metagenome assembly WBZL01 (sample SAMN12344345, study PRJNA552823) | activated sludge metagenome | biome: Activated sludge suspended growth; feature: Nitrification reactor; material: Wastewater; isolation source: activated sludge from nitrification reactor of wastewater...
GGTAGTTGATCGGGATCAGGAAGGTGCAACTGGCGTTGATGATCACGGGCGCCTGGCCACGCGGCGTCAGCGTGCAGCCGATCTGTTCGAGAAACTCGACCCGCGCCTGCTCCATGTAACGAAAATAGATCGTGTTGTTGACGTGGCCGTAGGCGTCCATGTCACCCCAGCGGATCGGCATCAGACTGGTCAGGACGAGTAGGCGTGGATTGGTCATGGCAATTCCTTGATCGGATGGCTGACGATTCCCGCCGGTCAGCCGTAGAGGTTGGCGCAAGCCGGTTGCAGCCGCAAAAAACGGCGACCGCAGTCGGCCGGTTCGCTCAGAACAGGTCTTCAGGCAAGGCGTTAACGCCTTCGGCACCCTCGGCGATGCTGCTCGCCAGGCCGGCGGCCTGCGACAACACATGGTCGGCATAGAAGCGGGCGGTGATGATCTTCGCGGAATAGAAGGGATCACTGTCTCCCGCGTCGATTTTCGCCTGCGCGATCAGCGCCGCACGGGCCATCTGCCAACCGCCGGCGACGATCCCGAGAAGCATCAGGAACGGCACCGCGCTGGCCGATGCGGCACGAACGTCAACCCCGTAGGTGGCCACCAGCCACTCGCCGGCAGCCGCCAGCGCGTCGACGCCGGCCGTGAAGCGGTTGCGAATGACCGCAAGATGTCCGCCTTCCCGGCCCGCGAGACCGGTGTCGAGCGCGCGCATTTCCTCGATCACTGCTTTCAGGGTGGCACCGCCTTCGCGCGCCATCTTGCGGCCGATCAGGTCGTTGGCCTGGATGCCGGTGGTGCCTTCGTAGATCGTCGAGATCTGTGCGTCACGCAGGTGCTGCGCGGCACCGGTCTCTTCGACATAACCCATGCCGCCGTGCACCTGCACGCCGATCGAGGCGATGCTGACCCCCGATTCGGTGCTCCAGCCCTTGACGACTGGAATCATCAGATCGACGAAGGCCTGCTGGCGCTTGCGCTCGGCGGCATCCGGATGGCGGAGGGCGGTGTCGTGTGCGGCCGCCACCACGTAGGCCAGTGCCCGTGTGGCTTCGGCACGCGAACGCATGGTCATCAGCATGCGGCGCACGTCGGGATGCTTGATGATCGCCACTTTCGGACCACCGCGCACGCCGACATCGGTACACTGCACGCGTTCGCGTGCGTAATCGCGGGCACGCTGGTAAGCGCGCTCGCAAGCGGCGACACCTTCGAGACCGACGCCGAAGCGCGCGGCGTTCATCATGATGAACATGTACTCGAGACCACGATTCTCCTCGCCGACCAGGTAACCGACAGCACCGCGATGATCCCCAAAGGCCATGATCGCGGTTGGGCTGGCGTGGATGCCGAGCTTGTGCTCGATCGACACACAGTAGGCATCGTTACGCTCGCCGAGGCTGCCGTCGTCATTGACCATGAACTTCGGCACGACGAACAGCGAAATCCCCTTGACGCCCTCGGGCGCTGTCGGCGTCCGCGCCAGCACGAGGTGGATGATGTTCTCCGTCAGGTCGTGCTCACCGTAGGTGATGAAGATCTTCTGCCCGAAGATCAGGTAGCTACCGTCGGCCTGCGGCTCCGCGCGCGTGCGCACGGCGGCCAGGTCGGAACCGGCACTCGGCTCGGTGAGGTTCATCGTCCCGCTCCATTGGCCACTGACCATCTTTTCGAGGTAAGTTGCCTTCAACTGGTCGGAACCGGTCAGTACCAGGGCCTCGATGGCGCCGGCGGTAAGCAGCGGACACAAGGAAAACGAATGATTGGCCGATTTCCACATCTCGGCGACGGCCGCCGCGACCACTTTCGGCAGTCCCTGCCCTCCCCATTCCGGTTCGCAGGCCAGTGCCGGCCAGCCGCCGTCGGTGAACATCCGGTACGCTTCCTTGAAACCCGCCGGCATGGTCACCGTCTTGTCGTGCCAGCGGGCGCCTTCCTGGTCCCCCGACCAGTTGAGCGGCGACAGGACTTCCGTGGCAAACCTGGCGGCCTCTTCGAGAACCGCGTCGACCAGATCGGGCGTGGCTTCCTCGCAACCCGGCAGCTCAGCCACCCGCTCAAGCCCGGCAAGTTCCTTGAGCACGAACTGCATGTCACGGAGCGGGGCAAAGTATTCACTCATGTGTTTCTCCTCATAGGGTTGGTATGGACGGCTGGGCGGCTTCGCAGGCCACCGTGAGATCGATCAGGAATAACATTTCCTCGACGACCGGCAAGGTGAAACCACTGCGCTGCCCATCCCGATGGTCGCGCAGCAGTTTCTCCAGATAGACGGGACACTCCGGTTTCCCCCACAGTGCGATCAGTTGATCGCGGATGTGCGGCAGGTCTTCCAGCGTGGTCGCCTTTTCAGGGGGCGCATCAAGCGCAACCAGATGAAGCTGCTTGCGCGCTTCATTGGCATCCCAACGAATCACTTCAACGTTGAAGGCCCGGTTCAGCCGCAAGGTCAGCGCCTCGAATTCATCGCGCATGCCGTTGTGCTGGTAAATCTGGAGCAGGCGGATCCAGGGGCGCAAGGACTCCTGTGGTTGCGCTGCGAGATATTCCTCGAGGGTTTTCGTCGCGTTGGTGACACGACCGAAAGACAGCATGACCTCGGCCAGTTCGAGTATCGGCGTGGTCCCCGCGACCTCGGGCACGATCGACAAGGCTGGTGCAGAAACCGGGATCGCCGCCGGGTCGGGTGTTGCCGGCGGTGATGTGGGTGGGGACGCCGGTGTCACCGGCACGGCTGCCCTGGCGGCCGGCATCTCGCGGCGCGTTGCTCGCTCGACCGGCGCGACTGCCGGCGGCGCACTTCCCGACCTCTTTGGCCTGTTCGACAACACAGGCTCACTCCGATCCGGCATCGAGGGAAGGTTCGGGCTGGCCGGGAGAACTTCCGCCACAGCGGGACGACGGAACAGCAGCATCAGCACCACCACCAGGGCGGCGACCCCGGCATACAGGATCCACTGCTCGAACTCCATGGCAACAGCCGGCCCGGTCGGGATCGCTGCCGGCAGCGCAGCAGGCACGGCCGGCGGCAGCGCCGCCGCTGCAGCAGCGCCGCGGGGAGGAGCTGCCGCTGGCGAGGGAATGGCCGCCGCCACACCGGCAAGGCGATCCTCTGCCCGTCTCAGCTCGGCGACGTTGGCTTCGAGCCAGGCCAGCTTGTCGCTCAGCATCTGCTGGTCCGTGTTCGCATCCCTGAGGATCTCGATCGTCCGCTGTTCAAGGCGCAGCAACTGACGGCCAAGGTCGCTCGTCGCGGGTGCCACAGACAGTTCTTCGCTCAGGCGCAAGGGCATCGTCGCTTCTGCATGGGTATCGCCGGCGGCTGCCGCCGGCACGCGCCGCCTGGCTCCCGGCAGGGGGTCCGGATCTCGCTGCGCGGCTGCCACAGGGTCTGCCGCCCGCGGCTGCGCTGGCGCCTCGGGCACCGCCAGCAGCAGGAGCAGCGCGCAGACCATTGGCAGGAGGCCCGGCCAGCGGCTAAAGATGGGCCGCGCCATCAGGAAAGCACGCCGTGGCGTGCCGAGGGTTGACGAGGAAAAGTCATTTTCTTCCGAAAAACTGGGCATCCTCAAAGTCCGCCAGCAAATCCGGCCGATAGACGGCAAACAGGGTAGCGAACATTCCCGACAGCCAGGCCTCGGAAAAACCGAGCAGAAAGAAATACGGGAGATACTCGCCAATCAGATACTCGCTGGAGTAGGCGCCGGCCAGTGCCAGCAGCAGACACACCGTCACGCCGACGGCCATCACCGTCAGCGCCGCGGCGAAGAAGCCCTTGCAAAAAATATAGACGAACAGGTGGCGCGGCAGCAGCCACTCGACCAGTCGGTGCAGTCCCTGACTGACGGCCACGCCGACGCCGGCCATCAGCAGGGCGTTGATTGCAAAAGCCTCGCTGCCGGCGGCTCCGTTCAGGCTGACTCCGACCAGCACCAGGCACAGGCCGATGAATGCCAGAGACCATCCGAAACACAGGGTCAACAGCGTCGCACCCAGCAGATGCAGGGAAAGGCCGGGTTTGACTCCGGCCTGCAGATGCCAGAGCAGGATCAGCGCGACGATCATCGCCAGAAAGGCATTCAAACGGGTGCTGTCGGCCAGCACCCGCCACGGCGCCCGCCTGGCCGCCAGCCCGGCGAGTGCAGCAAACAGCAGCCACGCCAGCCAGGTCCATGGCCCGTCGAGCAGTCCGTCCGGCAGGTTCATGCTGCTCGTGGTCCTGGTTCCCGGCAAGGCTCAGCCCAGGGCGGCCTGCAGCGCCGGCAGGACTTCGAAGAGGTCGCCGACCAGCCCATAATCGGCAACCTGGAAGATCGGCGCTTCGGCGTCCTTGTTGATCGCCACGATCACCTTGCTGTCCTTCATCCCGGCCAGGTGCTGGATGGCTCCCGAAATGCCGACTGCGATGTAGAGCTGCGGCGCTACGATCTTGCCCGTCTGCCCCACCTGATAGTCGTTCGGTGCATAACCGGCATCGACCGCCGCGCGCGATGCCCCCACGGCAGCCGCCAGCCTGTCGGCCAGGGGTTCGAGCAATTTGTGGAAGTTCTCGTTGCTGCCCATGCCGCGCCCCCCCGAGATGATGACTTTGGCGGCGGTGAGTTCGGGACGTTCGGATTTGGTCAATTCACGGCCGATCAACCTGCTCCTGGCCACGTCGGGACCGGCAGCGAGCGTCTCGATACTGGCGTTGCCTCCCTCGCCTGCCGCTTCGAAAGCGGTCGCGCGCACGCTGATGACCTTGATCGGGTCGGCCGACTGGACGGTGGCAACGACATTGCCGGCGTAGATCGGACGCCGGAAAGTATCGGCGGAATCGACGGCGATGATCTCGGAGATCTGCGCCACGTCGAGCAAGGCGGCGACGCGTGGCAGAAAGTTCTTGCCGCTGGTGGTCGCGGCAGCCAGCAGGTGAGAATAGGCGGCGGCCTGCGCCACCACCAGTGCGGCGAGGTTCTCGGGCGACTGCTCGGCGTAGGCGGCAGCGTCGGCGACCAGCACCTTGCTCACGCCGCTGATCCGTGCCGCCGACTCGGCTGCCGGCGCACAGGCGCTGCCGGCAACCAGCAGGTGAATGTCGCCCCCGATCCGGCTTGCGGCAGTGACGGCATGGTGTGTCGCCGCCTTGATCGAAGTATTGTCGTGCTCAGCAATAACGAGAATGGCCATGGTCAGATCACCTTTGCTTCAGTCTTGAGTTTCATCACCAGATCGGCGGCATCGGCCACCTTGATGCCCGCCGTTCGTTTCGGCGGTTCGGCAACTTTCAGTGTCTTCAGGCGCGCTGCGACATCGACACCGAGCGCTGCCGGAGTGGTCGTCGCCAGCGGCTTCCGCTTGGCTTTCATGATGTTCGGCAGGGTCGCGTAGCGCGGCTCGTTGAGGCGCAGGTCGACAGAAACCACCGCCGGCAATGGCACCTCGACGGTTTCAAGACCGCCGTCGATCTCGCGCGTGACCGTCGCCTGCCCGCCCGCGACGACGATCTTCGAGGCGAAGGTTGCCTGTGGCCAGTTCATCAGACCGGCCAGCATCTGTCCGGTCTGGTTGGCGTCGTCGTCGATCGCCTGCTTGCCGCACAAGACCATCTGCGGTTGTTCATTTTCACATACCGCCTTCAACAGCTTGGCGACGGCCAGTGGCTGCAATTCGCCATCACTCTGGACGAGAATGCCGCGGTCGGCGCCGATGGCCATCGCCGTGCGCAGGGTTTCCTGGCAATTCGCCACCCCCGCTGAAACCACCACCACCTCCGTGGCGATACCGGCTTCCTTGAGGCGAACCGCCTCCTCGACGGCGATTTCGTCGAAGGGATTCATCGACATTTTGACGTTGGCCAGATCGACGTCGCTCGCATCCGCCTTGACGCGCACCTTGACGTTGTAATCCACCACCCGTTTGACTGGCACGAGGATCTTCAATTTTTCTCTCCTTTATTACTGCAGCGTAATCGATAGCAATCGCGATCCAGGCAGGCCGCGTTTGACATTGCCGGATGCTCACCGGACAATACGCCATACCTAAGCGTATGGATGGCGTACGGTACCGTATGGAGTGATGCCTGTCAACACCATAGCCCGCGGCAGCGGTGCGTGAAATAGTAATATTGCCTCAGCTGCGTGATTCAGGAAAGGAGCACAATGATGAAGCACAGAAATACCCGGCCACGGGCGGCACTCGACCGCAACGAGTGGGTCGAAGCCGCCATTGCAGTGCTTGCCGAACAGGGCGTGCAAGGCATGCGGATCGAGGTTCTGGCGAAGGACTTCGGCGTCACCAAGGGCAGTTTTTACTGGCATTTCAAGGACCGTCAGGACCTCTTCAATGCCGTTCTCACGACCTGGCGTGACGGTCGCATCCGCGACATCAACAAGCAGACGGTGGCCACGCCCGGCCAGGAGCACGAACAACTCCTGCACCTGATCGAGGTCTACGGCGCCATGCGCAACCACAAAGGCATCTCGATCGAGCTGGCGGTACGCGAATGGGCACGCCGGGATGCCCAGGCCGCCGCCGTGGTCGAGGAAGTCGACCACTGCCGTCTGGAATGCACCCGCAAACTGTTCGTTGCCCGCGGCCTGGCCGACGACGAAGCGAAGAGCCGCAGCCTGTTGCTCTACGCCTACGTGTTCGGGCAGAGTCTGATGGCTTGCGAGAGCTACGACCCCAGGCTGAGCGACTTCAAGCGCTGGATTGCCGAACTGATCGCCAAGGAATAGCGTCAGTCGGAGTGCACGGATCAGTGGCTACTGCCCAGCGCTGGAAACTGCGCAGCGTAGCGCGCGATCCATTCCAGTGCTGCCGCTTCCCCGTCAAGCACCCGTCCTTCGCTGCGCAACACTTCCTGGCGATAGTGCTCGATCTGGCAGATCTGTTCGACCATGCGTGCGGCGAAGACATCGGCGGCTTCCTGGAAACGAATACCGACTTCGTAGTCCCCGTAATCCCGGCCATCGCGACGGCACCACACGACCGAACCCGCTGCGCGGAAAGCCGGCTCGACGATTGGAATGGTGAGCACGACCCGGGCTCCGACCGTCAGCGGGTGATCCGAGCGACACGCCAGTCCGCCGAGGCTGACGTCCTTCAGCCGCCGTGGTGCGCCCTGATGCCAACCTTCGGCATCGATCTCGATCGGAATATCCGCCGGATGCCGCAGGAAACTCCGCCAGGCCAGTGGTGCCGAACCCATCTGCAAGCCCTCCTGAAGTGTGGACCTCGACCAATAGCCAGAAAAGCCGATGCTTCGTCGAGCCGCACTCACTGTATCTGGGCAACGGCGAGCGGTCAATCACAGTCTGCATCGGCTGCAGTGCCCATCCAACCAGCCAGGGTGCGCAGGATGGTATCGAGGACATCGCCCAACACGGTCGTCCTGCCCGGCAAGAGGTTGTTGGATCGTCGCTCGGTCACCGGCAGAAATCGTCGGTTCGGGCAGTACTCGCATCTGAACGCCCGCTTGTCGCACCCCCCAGCCACCCACTCGTTGGCACAGGCCGGGCTGTAGCCGGATTTGACTGCGACCGGGGAATGCCGGGAGAGGAGGGTATCCGCGCTCATGACCGTGAAAGTCGCGCAGCGGGTTTGCCGCCTTCGCTTGATTTCATGAGCGCAGGTGCCGCGTGAGGCTCATACGTTGATGCAGGATGCGGACCACGCCGACGCCAGCTTCGTCAGCGCGGTAGATAATGACATGCGCACCCACCAGGTAAAGCCGGTGGGTTTCCGGGAGATCGTCCCGGCGGTGCCCAAGCAGAGGATCGCGGCCAATGGCCAGCAATGCCTGGTCAATCTTGTCCCGGTATGCCTGAAGCTGATTCGAACCCCATGTCTCGCCGGTGTAACGCAGAATATCGATGAAGTCCTGTCTTGCCTTGGGTGAAAGCCTGACCGGTGATTACGGAAGGACATCGGGATCCATCGGCTGGCCGCTGTGCATCGCCTGCGCGGCACTGTGCGTGATTTCCTCGAGCACACCAGGCGTGTAGTCGACCCCTTCACCGCGGTCGAACTGATCGTCGCCCTTCTGGATAGCCGTATGCCACGCGGCCACTCGACTGTCCTCGGCCTGCATGCGACGAATGGCGTCGCGAATCACTTCCGTAGCGTTACCATAGAAACCACTGGCTACCTTGCCCTTGATGAACCCTTCCATCTCAGGCGAGAGCTTGACGTGCATGGTCATCGGGGGACCTCCTTTCAGTTTCCCTATCCAGAATATCCATAGCATCGATATTACACAAGGAAGATTACCTGGCCTATTCTTGCCGGCCAGGTCTTCCGATGGGTAGGTGGGTAGGTACGTGGCTTGACATGGATAGTCGACGCGGTGCAGAACACCGCTGCATGGGCGCACTGCGGCTCGTGTCTCGCCGGCCAGCTCCGCGTTCCCTCTCCCCCAACCCATCTTCCACAAGTCGGGAGGGGAGATTCGTGCTCCTCATGCTCGTCTCCTGCTGAAGGCATCGGTCGAATCGTCAATATCGAGGGCAGAATATCCGGTTCCCGAAGCCTACTTCCATTCCCCCCGCAGGCCGGCAACAATCCCCTGCAGATGCTCGGGAGTCGCCGCCACGGGGGCGACCGGCGTACCGACGACCAGCGCGATCTTCGAGAACAGGCCGCGGCGCAGTGGCTTGCTCATCGCCGGCCCGTCCTTGCGGCTGAAGAAGCTGCCCCACAGACCCTGCAGAGCCATCGGAATGACCGGCACCGGCGTACGTCCGACGATACGCTGTACGCCTGGGCGGAAAGGATAAAGCTCGCCACTGTCGGTGATCCGGCCTTCCGGGAAGATCGCCACCAGTTCGCCTGCCGCAAGGGCACTCGCCACCTCCTCGAAAGCTGCTTCCATCATGACCGCATCGTCCCTGGCCGGGGCAATCGGGATGGCGCGCATATGGCGGAAGATCAGGCTGATCACGGGCATGCGGTAAATGCGGTAATCCATCACGAAACGGATCGGCCGCCGGCTCGCCGCCGCGATGACGATCGGATCGACGAAGCTGACGTGGTTGCACACCAGCACCGCTGCGCCCTCCTCCGGGATGTTCTCCAGCCCGCGCTGCTGCAGGCGGTACACCGAGTGCACCAGCAGCCAGGCAATGAAGCGCAGCATGAACTCGGGCACCAGGCTGTAGATATAGACCGCCACCACCGCATTGCACAGCGCGGCAACGCCGAACAGGGCGGGAATCGAAAGTCCGTCGCCGAGCAGTCCGGCGGCGACCAGTGCGCCGCAGACCATGAACAGCGCATTCAGGATGTTGTTCGCGGCGATGATCCGCGCCCGCTGCTCGGGTGCGCTGCGCAACTGGATCAGGGCATACAGCGGCACAATGAAAAAACCGCCGAACAGACCGAGGGCAAACAGGTCGAAGAGCACCCTCCAGGTGGGGTGCAGGGCGAGCAGATTGGCCAGCGACAACGGCGCCCCGACCGGCAGCAGCGCCGGTGAAGCGAAAGCCAGGTCGATGCCGAAGAGCGTCAGACCGATCGAACCGAAAGGCACCAGACCGATTTCGACGTGCCCGGCCGACAGGCGCTCGCAGAGCAGCGACCCGAAACCGATGCCGATCGTGAAGATCGCCAGCAACAGGGTCACCGAGGTCTGGCTGCCCCCAAGCACATTCTTCGCATAGGCTGGAAACTGCGCCAGGAACAGTGCGCCGTATAGCCAGAACCAGGAAATCCCGAGAATCGACAGAAAAACCGTCCGGTTCTGACGGGCAAAGCCGATGTTGCGCCAGGTTTCGGAAAACGGATTGAGGCTGACGACCAGCTCCGGGACCGGTGCCGGCGCTGCCGGGATACCGCGGCTGCACAGATAACCCAGGACCGCGATCACCAGTCCGGCGATGGCCACCCAGCCTGGATGCCCGGCGACGCCGGCAAGCAGGCCGCCGGCCAGGGTGCCGATCAGGATGGCCACGAAAGTACCGGCCTCGACCAGCGCGTTACCTCCGACGAGTTCATCTTCACGCAGGTGCTGCGGCAGGATCGCGTATTTGACCGGCCCGAACAGCGATGAATGCAGGCCAAGCAGGAACAATGCGCTCAACAGTACCGCCAGACTGTGCGTCGAGAAACCGAACAGGGCAATGCCCATGATGACGATTTCGAGCAGCTTCACCAGCCGTGCCAGCTTCGCCTTGTCGTACTTGTCGGCGAGTTGCCCGGCGGTCGCCGAAAACAGGAAAAACGGCAGGATGAAGATGCCGGCAGCAAGATTGGTCAAGACCTCCGGCGCCAGCGTCGTCCAGTTCATCGCCTGAAAGGTGAGCAACACGACCAGCGCATTCTTGAACAGATTGTCGTTGAATGCCCCGAGAAACTGTGTCGCAAAAAAAGGGGCGAAGCGGCGAGTGTTGAGCAGAGCAAACTGGGAACTCATGCAGTCTTCCTAAAGTGGGTGACAGGACAGGCCGCTCACGGCCGACAGTCTGGCGGCGCGTAACCAGACCCCGCGACATCCGTCCGTCCGGGTCCTTGGTTTGGGCTGACGCGACCAGGATTCTCGCATGCGGACGGTCATCCGTTTTACCGCCGCCACCAGGCCAGATCGCGGCGCCGGATCTTGCCGTTGGCGGTGCGTGGCAGAGCGTCGGTGAAGATGACCTCGCGCGGACATTTGTAGGCCGCCAGATGTTCGTGAGCGTAAGCCAGCAGCGGCGCGGCATCGAGCCCGTCAGGCTCGTCGGGATCGCGCGGCACCACGAAGGCGGCGATCACGCTGACCCCCTCACGCACCCCCAGCTCGGTCACCGCCACTTCAGCCACTGCCGGATGCCTGCTCAGGCAATGCTCCACCTCCAATGGCGACACCCGGTAGCCCATGGCGTTCATCATGTCGTCGTTGCGACCGTGATAGATCAGGTAGCCGTCAGCGTCGAAATGTACCAGGTCGCCACCGATGAACCACTCGCCCCGGTAGACCAGTTCTTCCTCGTCCGGACGCTTCCAGTAGCCGAGCATCAGGCCGGGATCGCTGCGATGCACCGCCAGCAGCCCGGTTTCACCTGGCAACAACGGTTCTTCGCCCTCCTCGACCGGCAGCGCCACCACGCAGCGGCCCGGCTGTGGCTTGCCCGGACTGCCCGGCCGTACCGCCACGTTGGGCGAGGAGGAGATGTAGGTCGAGCATTCGCTCATTCCCAAGGCCTCGAACAGATCCTTGCCGGTCGTCGTCCGCCACTGTTCGAGCAAGGCGCTGCCCAGTGCCTCGCCGGCGGTCAGGCCATGGCGCAAGCTCGACAGGTCGAACGTGCGCAGGTCGTTGTACTTCAGAATCTGCCGATACAGCCCCGGCACCGCGGCAAACAGGGTCGCCCGGAACTTCTCCATGAGCATCGGCCAGACCGTGACATCGCGAGGCCCGTTGTAGAGCACCGCGGTCGCACCGTTGGCCCAGGGATCGGTCAGACCGACCCCCAGCGTATAGGTCCAGTTGAACGCTCCGGCGTGCAGGATCACATCATCCTGGCGAATGTCATACCAGCCCTGATACATCGGTCGCCGTCCCCAGGCCGAGCGCTGGGCATGCAACACGCCTTTGGGCTGGCCGGTGGTGCCGGAGGTGTAAATCAGAAAAGCCGGGTCATCAGCAGCGGTATCGGCGTAATCCATGACCGGGTGGTGGGTTCGCAAGCGCGCAATGTCGGCGGGAGTCAATACGCGCACCTCCGGCGGTGGCTGGATGGCCAACTCTTCCGACATGGCGACCATCCCGGCGCCGGCATCGGCCAGCAGAAAATCCGCCTCCTCCTCGGTCAGTTGCGCCGATGACGGCAACGGCACACAGCCGGCAGCGATGGCGCCGAAGAACAGCAGGGCGTAATCGCTGGTATTGCCCATGCGGATCATCAGCCGCGCCCCCGGTGCAAGGCCCCAAGCACGCAGTCCAGCCGCCACTTGCCGGACAGCCTCGTCCAGTTGCCGGTAAGTCCAGCATTCCGCCCGTTCGGCCGGCGCCCTGGCGTCGGACACCACGACCAGTGCCACCTTGTCCGGGGTCGCGCGCGCGGCAGCCGCCAGACAGTAACGCGCCATGTTGAAGCGTGCCGGCGGCAACTGGCCCGTGTAATGCCCCCTATTTTTCACCATTCACCTCGACTTCCAGAAATTCGGCGGGAACCGCTGCAGAGGAAGACCCAAAGCGCATTGCCAGGCCCTTTCGGGCATCGACGGCCAAGCCAGCTTGGAACACAGCGCCGATATCCACGCAGGTAAGCGCGTGCCGGTAAACCGAATACTATCCAACAATCCTAGACGCCATCGACCGCCGGGTGGAATTCCGGGTAGTGGAATGTGGTAAGTGGGGAAAGCCGCCCCCCCGTACTCGCCGCGGCGCATGGCCTGGCCATCGGCCTGGTTCAACAGGCCGCGGCGCCGGACGAAGAGGCTGGCGATCCGTTGGCGCAGAACCACCGCCGTCCTGCCCGCCTTGCCGGTGTGAGGCATTCGTCCAGGGTAGCGGCGGAAGATTACGGCTGCACAATCATGTTCTTGGTAAGCGGGTCGCCGACGATGTCCTTCACCTTGCCGTCGCTGCCCCACATCAACTGGTACTCGCCGAAACTCGACATCCACATGCGCCACATCGGCGCGTCAAGTACCGGATTTTCCTGCGTGAGCGGGTAACCGACGGACATGATCACCTGCTCGCGCGTCATGCCTTTCATCACCTTGCCAAGCTTGATGGCAGCCTGGATGTTGGCGGGGAAAGTCGCCAGTTTGACCTTGGGGTCCCGCTGTACGATCCAGCGTGCCATGTACTCCTCCAGCGACAGTTGTTCGCGTGTGTAGTCCTGGCCGACGCGCATGGGCTTGCCGCCGATGGTGACGGCAGCCCGATGGCGTCCGTACGAAGATATCGACGCTTGGGTACCCAGGGGAATCATCGGCCAGCCGACATAGTTCAACTCGTTGATCCAGTCGTTGCCCGCCTCGTGGCGCATGTTGCAGCAGGTATAACCGGAGAGCAGCGGCGCCGCACTTTTGGCTTCGGATGTTCCCGCCCCGCCGGTCTGACAACCCGCCAGCACACCTGCCGCCAGCATCGCAGCGATCTGGACGCTTCTCTTGCTTGTTTGCACGTGCAAACTCCTTTCATCGTGAATATCAACGTTGCGGCCAACGCCGCGAATGTACCCACACAAACCCTTCAAAGAGTCAGGCTTTCGCCTGCCCTCTACTCTACCCGCTCCCTGTGCGGCGCTCATCGCCGACCGGGCCGGCGAGTTCGAGCGCCAGATCCTCCGGCGACCTGGCGCGGTTGAAGTAATAACCCTGCACCTCGTCACAGCCAG
>WBZL01003904.1_pt1 | contig 13298 bp, 8 predicted proteins | sample 5204291 | NCBI WGS metagenome assembly WBZL01 (sample SAMN12344345, study PRJNA552823) | activated sludge metagenome | biome: Activated sludge suspended growth; feature: Nitrification reactor; material: Wastewater; isolation source: activated sludge from nitrification reactor of wastewater treatment...
ACACGAGTGCGACCCAGGCCGCGGCCCGACGTCGGCCGGGATGGCCGACGGTGACGCTCACCGCGTGCCGATCCGGGCACCCAGCCGGGCGGCGGTCTGGCCGGTCGTCATCCCGATCAGAGAGCCGACGATCACGTCGCCGGGGTAGTGCACGCCGACGTGGACGCGGGAGTAGGCGACCGTGGCTGCCGCGAGTCGCAGCGGCACGCCTAGGGCAGGGATCACGCTGCTCACTGCTTCGGCGAATGCGAAGGCCGAGGCGGAGTGTCCGGAGGGGAACGACGTCGATTCCGGCATCGGGACCAGTCGCCCGTCGACCACCTCCGCGCCGTCCCGGTCGGGTCTGCTTCGCCGGGCGAGCGGTTTGAAGCCCAGGTTGACCAGCGCGGAAGCAGCTCCGATCGCCGCCACGCCGGTGAGCGCGGCTCGGCGCCCGGTGCTTCCGCCGACGACGGCGATCACGGCGGCGGTGCCGAACCACAGCACCGATTTGTCGGCTGTGCGGGTGATCCCCCGCAATGCCGCATCCAGCGTGGGGGTCGGCGATCCGGCGATCGCGCGGTAGGTGGCGGCGTCGACCCGTTCGAGGTCGGCCACGACCCCCCGAGCTGTCACCTGCGGTCGGTCGGCTTCACCCTCGGCGGGCACACTCTCCACGGGCACGCCCTCCCCGGGCAGGTTGGCAGAAGTCACGCCCCCGATTCTGCCGATCCCACCCGCCCCGCGCTCGGTGGTGCGGCCCAGGGGACCGCAAAACTCGCGCTCCGGCGCACACCGCGGGCATTGGAGCGCCGCTACGGCCGAGGTGTGACGCTCCGCCCGAGGTTTGCGGTCCCCTGGGCGGAGCGGCGCGGGTCAGCCGAGACCCTTGACGGCCCGCACCGGGCCGACGGGGGCGGACTTCACCTGGCTGGCCAGGTAGGTCGCCGACGGCTTGATGTAGGCCTGAACTCGGACGTTCTTGCCCTTCTGAGCCATGGTCAGCTTCAGGGTCCGGCCGTTGGCGCCCTTGACCCGCTTCCCGCCGGCGAACCAGCGGTAGTGGACCTTGCCGGCGGCCGGCGGGAGGAACCGCGCCGGCTTGGCCACCAGGGTCTTGCCGACCTTCGGCTTGCCCTTCACCTTGGGAGCTTTGACGGTGGCGTACTTCCCCTTGACGACCTTGTACCAGACCGTCGTCGCGCTGGCCTGCTCGTATCCCTCGTTGCCCGTCTCCACGCGGACTCTCACACGGGTTCCGATGTCGCTCGGCTTCGGGGTCCAGGTGTAGTCGTCCGTGGCGGACTTGATCCGCTTGGGCCCATCACCGGTCTTGCGGAACCACGTCACGTCGGCCGGAGTGGGCCATTCGCTGAAGACATCCCAGATGTCCGCGCTCACCTGCCGGCCGTAGCGGACCTTGCGCCCCTTGACCTTGAGCGGGGAGACCTGACTGGGTGTCCCGTACATCAAGCGGGGCTTTCCGGTTGTGGTGATCACGCCTTTCAGGATCTTTGAGGTGGCGACTGATGCAGCCGATCGGGCATCGGTGTAGCCGTCCTTGTAGCCCAGGACCCGCACCGTGATGGCTGACCCCACATCGTCACCGGTCAGTTCGTACTGCGCCGTATCGGCTCCCTTGATCAACGAGCCGTTGCGGAACCACTGGTAGCTCACTCGATCGGGAGTCGGCGCGAACGTCACTCCGCTGATCGAGGCCGACAGCGTCTTGCCCACAATCTTCGGGCCGCTGATTGTCGGACGACCCGTGACGGACATCGTCGCGGGCGCCACCGGACCCGTCTCGGAGGTGTTCAGCGCTAGGTCCTCAAAGCCGGCGGCGACCACCGTCAGGCGGACGCTGATCCGTTTGCCCACAAGACCAGGTGTGACCGCCAGGATGTTCGTGGTCTCGCCCGGGATTTCCTCTCCGTCGGCAAGCCACTGGTATCCGATGCCGTCCGGGCTGACGCTGTACGTCCCGTCAGTCACGTTCAGGAAGTCGCCGACCTTGGCCTGACCGGAGATGGCCGGCTTCGTCACGACGGTGAGATCGCTGACCGACACGGGATCGGACACAGCCGTCGCGGCATCGTCGCCGAATTCGGCGCGGACCCGGACCCGGAGCGCCTTGCCCACGTCTCCCGCCTGGATGGCGTAGGTCTTGGCTGTCGCGCCGTCGATCTCGACCCCATCCAACAGCCACTGGTAGGAGAACGAGTAGTTGACGTCAGGAGTGAAGACGTCGGTGGTGTCGGCCGTCACGGTGCGCCCCACGTTGGGGATGCCCATCACCTGCGGGGTGCCGGTCACATCGATCCAGAGCGGGTTCGGCCCCGACAGGTTCATCTGCGGCTGCCCCTGGGCATTGAGCCCCTCGCCGTCGTCCTGCGTGCATGCCACGGTCACGCTGCCGACCACGTCGGTCGCCCTCTTGATGCACGACGCCAGGGCACGCTGTCCCCAGTAGTTCGGGTGCAGTGGCATCGACGCCTGGTAGACGTTGCCGAAGATCGCTGCGCTGCGGGACACGTAGGTGACCCATTCGGTGCCCTTGCCGTTGTTGTCCTGCCACGGTGGGGTCCGGCCGGCCTGGTTGGCCTGGTAGTTGACGGCCCCTTGCGTTCCCTTCTCGCACAACCGGTGTCCGTTGAAGGTGTCGGTCGTGTCCAGTTGGACCACGGGGATCTTGGCGCCCTGAAGCGTGTCCTGCGCCTGCAGGATTCCCTTGCGCAGCCCGCCCCGCAGGTCTTTGTACAGATCATCGACGATCCAGTTGAACGTGCTGTCCGCCAGTCCGCAGCCGCCGACGGATGCCCTGGTCCCGCCGGCGACTCCTTCCCACTCGTACTTCGTCTGGCTCCCCTCGGCCACCGGCAGCGGCGGATTCTGGTAGACGATCTTGTAGGAGCCGTCGTCGTAGCCGGCCTCCTTCATCGCCTTGACGATGTTCTCCAGCGAGATCCGGACGGCTTTGGTGGCCAGCGGAATGCCGGCGGCGACATCCTTGAGGACCTCCGGGTCCTCCTCGCACTTGCCGCCGAGCGATCCGTCGGTGATGCACGCCTTGCCGATCTTGCCGAAACCGAAGTCATTGCCTCCGATGGACAGGGCCACGACGGAGATGTCGTCGTTGGACTTGGCGTAGTCCTCCAGCAGTTGCGCCTGACCCTTCAGCGTGCCGAACCCCTTGGGATACGGCGCCTTCACGTTGAACGTCCCGAACGTGATTCCGGGCTTCCCGTAGTTGAACTCCGGCTGGCCGGAGAGGCTGAACCCGACATACGCCTTGTCCGTTGCCTGACCATTGGGTTGCGTCGCCCCCGAGCAGGCGAAGTTCCTGGTCGTCCAACCAGCACCGATGAAGGCCGCTGCCGCGAAACTGCGATCGCAGTACGGTGTGGACTCGACCCCCATGGGGTTGGTCGAGGGCTGCGACTCCGGCCACCCGTTGGCATCGCCGAACACCGAGCGGAACGCCCGAGATCCATTGGTGGTGCTGGTCGAGGGGGTGATCAGGTAGCCGCCGGGCTCTGCCGACGAGGACTTTGCGTCGTAGGTGTAACTCGCCGTCACCAGGCAGAGGATCGCGTTGCCCAGGGCACCGGGTGCCATCTGCCAGTTGGACGCCTCACATCCGGGATCCCCCTTGGGGAAGTTGTGATTGCTGATCATCACGCCCTCGCCGGACATGTACGAGTCGCCCAGGCCGACGATCGTCTCGCCGCCGACCGATTGCGCCTGCACCTTCTGCTCGGCGGCTGGGGCGGGCGCGGCCGTCGCCGTGGAGCTCGCAGCCGTGGCTGCCACGAGGGACAAGGTCAGGGCGACCGGTAGACCGAACGCGATGGCACGGCGCGCTGTCGAATGCTGGGGCATGTGTTCCTCCGGGACCACGCCGCGACACTCGCCGGGCGTCCGGCACCGTTCTAGTCACAGGCGGGTGGTGGTGTCCTGCTAGCGGACGCACCGGTCACCCGGTCGTCGCACTGGGGGACCGCAGAACTCGGGCGTAGCCGCAGACAGCGGGCATAGCGACCCCTGAACACCCGAGGGCTGCGCCGGTGCGCGAGGTTTGCGGTCCCCTGGGGCGCGCCCGGCGGGTGCCGGACGTCACACGCGGCCCGTCTCCGGGCGGGGGTTACCGGCGGGTAATATCTGACCGGGTGTAGTTGCGTGCGGGGTGCTGAGGCGCAGCTGTTCGGGATTGTCGACTGGAGGACAGCCATGGAACCGTCGATGTGGCTTCGGGCCGGCGTCGGGATCGTCATCATCCTGGTGGCCGCGGTGTTCGCGCTCAAGCGGGCGTGGTTCCTGTTCCAACTGATCCGATCCGGTCAACCGGCGGTCGGTCGCACCAGCGACCCGGGCGTGCGCCTGGAGGCGGAGGCCACCGAAGTCCTGGGCCAGAAGAAACTGCTCAAGTGGACCGTCCCGGGCATCGCTCACGTGTTCGTCTTCGTCGGCTTCCTCATCCTCGGGCTGACGGTCATCGAGGCCGTGTTCGAGCTGTTCATCCACGGGTTCGCGTTCCCCTTCATCGGCACCTGGCCCGTGATCCGGTTCCTCGAGGACCTGTTCATCCTGCTGGTGTTCATCGGCATCGTGATCTTCCTGATCATCCGGCTTACCAACAAGCCGTCCGAGAAGGGCCGCTGGTCGCGGTTCTACGGCTCGCACACCTCGGGTGCGTGGCTGGTCCTGGCGATGATCTTCCTGGTCATCGCGACGCTGACTCTGTACCGCGGCGCCAAGATCAACCTCGAGGAGAACGCCGGCGATCCCGAAGCGGCGGGCATGGTCGGCGGCTTCGTTTCGCAGGCTGCGGCCAAGGTGCTCGCCCCCCTGGGTCCGGTGACCAACGCGTGGCTGGAGACCATCGGGTTGTGGCTGCACGTCGGCGTCATCCTGGGCTTCCTGCTGATCGTGCTGAACAGCAAGCATCTGCACATCTTCACGGCTCCCATCAACGTCCCGACCGGCCGTCGCCCCGACGCCCTCGGCCCGTTGCTGCCGATGTACTCCGATGGGGAGCGGCTGGACCTGGAGGATCCGTCCGACGACGCCACGTACGGTGTCGGCCGCATCCAGGACATGACCTGGAAGGGCCTGCTCGACCTGGCGACCTGCACCGAGTGCGGACGTTGCCAGTCGCAGTGTCCGGCGTGGAACACCGAGAAGCCGCTGTCGCCGAAGCTCATGATCATGGACCTGCGCGACCACGCCTTCACCGCAGCGCCCTACGTCCTTGCTTCGCAGAAGGCCAACGACGGCAAGAACCCCGAGATGGGCGAGATCGACGAGGCCGTCCTGGCCACCATGCCGGAACGCGTGCAGCAAGAGGCACAGCGTGAGTTGGTGGGACCCCGCGACTTCGACCCCCTGCGCGCCACGGACGGCTACGACGCCAGCGGCCACCGCTCGCACGAGGGCCCGGTCATCGACACGGACGCGTTGTGGTCCTGCACCACCTGTGGCGCATGCGTCAACCAGTGCCCGGTCGACATCGAACACATCGACCACTTCGTCGACATGCGCCGGCACCAAGTGATGATCCAGACCGAGTTCCCCAGCGAACTGAACGGCCTGTTCAAGAACCTCGAGAACAAGGGCAACCCCTGGGGGATGAACGCCAACGTGCGTAACGCCTGGATCGAAGAGGTCGACTTCCCCGTGCGCGTGTTCGGCGCGGACGGCGAGGACACCATCCCCGACGACGTCGAATACCTGTTCTGGGTCGGCTGCGCCGGGGCGTACGAGGACCGGGCCAAAGCGACGACCAAGGCGGTCGCCGAACTGCTGCACACCGCCGGAGTCGAGTTCATGGTGCTCGGCGAGGGCGAGACCTGCACCGGCGACGCCGCGCGTCGTGCCGGCAACGAGCCGCTGTTCTACATGCAGGCCGTGCAGAACATCGAGGTGCTCAACGAGGTCGGCGCCAAGAAGATCGTCGTCACGTGCCCGCACTGCCTCAATACCCTCGGCCGCGAGTACCCCGAGTTCGGCGGCAACTACGAGGTCATCCACTACAGCCAGTTGCTTCACTCGCTGGTCTACGAGGACAAGCTGGTGCCGGTCAACCGGATCGACGACACCGTCACCTACCACGACCCCTGCTACCTGGGTCGCCACAACAAGATCTACACACCGCCGCGCGTGCTGTTGGAATCGCTGCCGGGCGCCAGCCTGGTCGAGATGGAACGCTCGGGCGACCGATCGTTCTGCTGCGGTGCCGGGGGCGCGCGGATGTGGATGGAGGAGACCCTCGGAACGCGGGTGAACCAGAACCGCGCCGACGAGGCGATCGGGACCGGTGCGTCCAAGATCGCCGTCGCCTGCCCCTTCTGCTCGGTGATGCTGAACGACGGCGTGACGGTCCGGCAGCAAGAAGGCGGCGCGCAGGACGTCCAGGTCGTCGACCTGGCCACGTTGATGCTCGACTCGGTCCGCAGCGACGCCTGACACCCGGGTCTCTTCTGACGACTGCCGCCACTCTGCGGGGTGAGTGCCGCCGGTGTGTCGAAGCCCGTCCAGGTCGGCCGCCACTCTGCGGGGTGAGTGCCGCCGCAGGCGGTGTATCGAAGCCCGCTCAGTCGGCCGGCACCCGGTGGCGTGGGTACGAGCCGGAGGACGGCCTTGGCTTCGATACGCGGCTTCGCCGCTACTCACCCCGCGGCCTCTGGCGGTGCGCGCCCTCTCACCCCGCGGCCTCTGGCGCCTCCGCACCCGCGGCCTCTGGCGGTGCGCGCCTGGTCACCCCGCGGCCTCTGGCGGCCTGCGCTGAGGCACTTTTCGGCTCAGCGGGACACCCACCGCTCCGCGGACCAGACTTCGCCTAGCGAGTCGTGGTCGGAGGTTCATGGTGCGGTCGGTAACTAAGGCGGCGTTGGTAGCGGGGACATCGGCGGCATTGGTCGTGCCGGTGGCGCCCGCGTTGGCGGCAAGCTCGGCTCCGGCCGGGGCGGACGTCCTGGCCCAGGTCAAGAGCATGATGTCGACGCCCGGCGGAATCGCGGCCCTGTCCAAGACCGCCAAGGTGAAGCGGATCAAGGCATCCACGAACTCCTCGACCGTGAAGAAGGGCAAGAAGGTCAAGGTCCACTCGCGCGTCTACCCCAACCGGGTGGCAGGCGTGGCGCTGCAGTTGAAGAAGCCGGGCAACTCCTGGCGCCGCGTGGACCGGGACAAGACCGGCAACTCCGGCCGCAGCAACATGTACGCCACCCTCAACGCGGTGGGCAAGAACAAATTGCGCGTCGTCAACCCGTCGGCCAAGAGCCCCGTCCTGACCGTCACGGTCAAGAAGAATCCCACACCGCCGCCTCCGCCTCCGCCGCCTCCCCCGCCTCCGCCGCCGAACCCCAAGGTCAAATCGATCAAGGCGGACTGGCCCAACGGTGATCCGTTGCAGGTGGACAAGACCTACGACGTCCCGATCAACGTGAATCCCAATGTCAAGGCCAAGGTCAAGCTGCAGAGCAACGACGGCTCCGGCTGGGAGGGCCTGGACAACAGTGGCGACACCACGAACGCAAAGGGCAAAGGCACCGCGCACCTGAACATCCCGGACGCCGGCGACATCAAGGTGCGTGCCATTGCCACCGCCAACGACGTCACCAGCACCGTGAAGAAGCTGTCCTTCACCGACACTGGTACCGCGCTGTACAACGTGCCGGCCAACCTCCCCAACAAGCCGGGAGTCATGGTCAAGGCGCAGGAGTACAACATGACGTACCCCAAGCTGCTGATCAAGAATCCGCTCAACAAGGACAAGAACCTGATCATCCCGCAGATCGGTAACCCGGCCGCCGGACCACCGAACTGCATGACCAATCCCGACATCGACCGCAAGGACTGCCAGGTCCCCGGCAAGCAGTACCGGGTCATGTACACCACGCAGCGCTGGGTTCCGGATTCCGACGGAAACGGCAAGGTCCAGGCCGGCACCGAAGGGGCGACTGCCATGGTCCTTGTGCCCCCGAACGTCCAGGACAACGCTCCGGTCGTCGCGTGGGCGCACCCCACCCTGGGTCAGTCCAACCCCTGCTCCATCACCCGCGGAACCTCTGACATTCCCATTCCCGGAACAGACCTCATGGGCCCTGGTGGTATGGACATCAACCTCGGTGACATGTCGTTCTTCCTCAACCAGATGCTCGCCGACGGTTACGTCGTGGTCATGCCCGACTACCTCGGCATCGCGGTCAACGGCAAGACCTCCAGCCAGAAGACCTACGTCGTCGGGCCCCAGGAGGCGCGCGACGTCTACTACGCCGTCGATGCGCTGCACACCGGAGCCAAGGACAACCGTGGCTGGCCCGGACTTGCCGAGGCCGGCACCGACTTCGTCGTCATGGGCCACAGCCAGGGTGGTCACTCCGCCCTGTGGACCGGCATCGAGGCCGACACCCTCGGACCGCAGACGGGTCAGAACCTCAAGGGCGTCATCGCAGTGGCACCGGCCACCGACATCAACCAGTTGGTGAACAGCCAGTGGGATCAGCAGGCGAACTGGGTGATCGGACCCGAGGTCATCCAGACGTGGGCCAACTACCTGCCCGGCTTCGCGGCGAAGAACATCGTCATCTCGGACACGGCTTTGAAGAACCTGAACCGGTACGAGGACTACTGCACCACGCAGGCGTTCGCGGCCAGTAACGAGTTCTACCCACCGGGCGGCCCCGATCAGCCGTTCATGCTCAACCCGAACGACCCCAAGTACCAACAGATGTTCCTGAACTGGGCGAAGATCTTCAGCAAGATGACCCCGGTGATCGAACCGGGGAAGTCGAACTCGTTCCCCAAGGACATGCCGCTGCAGTTGATCTCCGGCACCTCGGACCAGGTCGTGCTGTCCCAGGCCAACGCGGCTTTCCAGGAGTCGTTCTGCGACGCAGGCGCCAACATGACGGCGTACTGGACACCCGTCATGACGGGCGCAGCCAACCCGAAGCCGACGGTGAGCTCCTCGTTCCAGGCGGCGGATCATCTGAACCCGCTGACCTTCGTGTGGACCAACAAGATCGGCTCCAACTACCAGCTGTCCGGCGGTGCCATCCAGCAGTTCACTGCGGACCGGTTCGCGGGCAAGGCCCTGGCACCGGACTGCGACAACCGGCAGAAGGAGCACGACTTCACCACTCCGGCGCTCGGGACAAAACTGTCGTGGTACGTCTTCCCGGCGGGCACGAGTGTGGACAAGGAAGCCTTCTACAAGACCGGGGGCAGCCCGGCGCTTCCCCTTCCCGCACATCCGACGACCCCGAAGGACGAGGGCATCAACCCGCCCCCGGCGCTCGGCACGATCAACATGGACGACCTGTCGCAGACGGGCTGCGGCTTCCAGTACAAGAAGATCAGCGCCATCAAGTACGAGTCCAACCCCGAGTGTTACCAGTGGGGCATGTACCCGTTCGGTGAACTGATCTACCCGGATGCCCAGGTCGGCAAGACATGGGGTTCGTATCCCTTCGATCCTGCCGCCATCACGGCCACGACGCTGGGCGCTGGCGCTGGCGGTGGCAACACCTCCGGAAAGGGTGCTCTCGGTTACAGCCGTAAGGGCGGCACGAAGATCAAGATCGACGTGAACCCGAACTGGAAGGCCGGCAACTACAAGGTCCAGGTCGAGAAGAAGACCGGGTCCGGCTGGAAGGTCGTGGCCACGACCCGGACCGAGGGCACGAAGGACACGGTCGTCGTCAACCAGCCCAAGGGCAAGTACCGGGCAGTGATGCCGGCTCAGGGTCACCACGAGCGCAACGTGAGCAAGGTGGTGACCCTCAGCCGCTGACCCGGTCAGCGCGAGGTGAGCAACCCTCCGTGGGTTGAGTAGCCGCCGCCAGGCGGCGTATCGAAACCCCCCCGAGGCGACGCTGCGCGCTCAGCCGGACGGGGACGCGAGATAGCCGAGCAACGGCAGGTTGCGCACGAGCCAGAAGACAAGGAGCAGCACGAGCAGTCCGATCCACAACGCCCGGGAACTCAGCGCCCGCCGCACCGGCGCAAAATCGACCGCGTCCGTCGTGCGAGCCAGGAACCACCAGACCCCCACCCCCACGAGGAGCACAGCCGCCAGGGGTACCAGCGCGTTGTGGTCGAAGGCGGCGCCCACGTCACCGGTGAGCAGGGAACGGGTGGCGCGGGTCCCACCGCAGAAGGGGCAGTCCCAGCCCGTCAGCGTGCGGAACGCGCACGGCGGCAACACATCGCGGCCGAGCAGCGACGGCCCGACCAGGATGGTGCTCCCGGCGACAACCAGCGCCGCGCCCAGGCCGAAGGCCTGCCGCGTCGACATGCCGGTGCGGACGTCGTTCACGCTGCCCAGGCTAACCCGGGGTCCGTCCTGGCAGCCCGTCAGAACCGGGTGGACGGGATTGTGCTGGTCGACGGTGCGTTGGCGGCCACGACAAAGATCACGATGACAAGTATCAGCCCGATCAGCGCGAGGGCGATTCCCACGATGCCGAGGATGAAGCCGGCCTTCGCGCTGCCCCGGTTGTTGGCGACGCCCTGATCAGCCTTGGTCATGCCGATCTTTCCGAAGATGATCGCCAGGACCGATGGGATGAGCCCGATGCCGTAGGCGCACATCAGCACGATGCCGACGATGCCCAGGACCAGGGCCGCGGTCCCCATCCCGTTCTCCGCGTTGGACCCGGCCATGCCGGTCTGATTCCACGCCGGTGCCGGTTGAGCCGCCATTCCGACCGGAGGCGCGGGGGTCGTCGCCGCAGGCGGCGGAGGGGCGACGGGAGGGGGAGTCGTCGGTGCGGGCGGCGCGACGGGGGGTGGCGGTGGTGCCGCAGCCGGCGGAGGGGCAGGAGTCGACGAGGGCGGTGGCGGCACGGAGTCGCCGGGACCGTTGGTCCCGGGCGGGTTGCCGACGGGATCCGGCTCGGGCGGGGGCGGAGGTGGAACGGACATGATCAAATCCCCTCTCGTCGGGTGGCACCGGACCTCAGGACGATGCCGTGCCACCCAGCGTAGTGGCGCTCGGCGCGGCAGTGGCGTCCTGGCAGACAACTTCGCCAGGACGCCACCCTCACATCACGCGACGACTGGTTCCCCGTTGAGCTTCCGATAGGTGTACGCGTGTGCCATGGTCACGACAGGGATCGCGATGAACAGGCCCAAGCCACACAGGATCGCTCCGATGAACAGGGCCAGCAAGCTGGCCAGGAACAGCACCACGATCGTGGCGAGGTTGCTGTTGACGAAGCCGAAACTGGACTTGATCGACTCCCATGAACCTTGCCCACGATCAAGGATGAAGTAGGCGTAGAACTCCGAGAAGAAGGCCACGATGATCGTCCCGAGGAACTGGATGATCCAGCCGATGAACGGAACCACGCCGATCAGGGCCAGGACGAAGTTGATGACGGCCAAGATGATGGCGGCGACGATCACAACACCCAGGTACTCCTTCTTGAAGAAGGTCCCCAACTCGATGCGACCCCGATCCGTCACCCCCAGCGCGCCGCGGATGAACTGGGCGTAGATGATCCAACTCAGCAGTGCCGCGACGAGCCCGAAGACCGCTGTGATGATGGCGCCCCCGATGCCGGCGCCGTCGCTCACGACGGTGGTCGTGCCTCGGGACGTCTCGACGACCGTCGAGTTGACGGCCACCAGCGGCACCATGATCGCCACGTAGACGATCCACAGGACGATCCAGGCAGCGATCGCGATCAGGCAGGCCAGCAGCCAGGGTCCGAGGTTCTGTTGGAACTTCTGCCAGCCCCAGTTGAAGGCGTTGCTGACGGAGTAGGGCGTGGTGTCCGTAGGTGCCGCACCTGCGGCGGGAGCACCGAATCCGGCCGCCGGGGGCGGCGGGGCCGCCGGCCCGGGAGGGGGCGGCGGAGCACTCGGAGGCGGGGCCGCCGGCCCGGGCGGAGGCGGAGGTGGCGGGGGCGGCGTACCACCCGCGGAAGGAGGAGTGGGATCTGGTTCGGAACCGCCGGCAGGCGGGGTGCTGTCGCTCAACGGAGTCTCCCTGGTCAGCAGCGGACGCGCTGAACGTAGCAGGAAACGCGGGACGGGTCGGGGACGCGCGCGGGCACCCCGCACGAAGGCCCCGACCGCGACGTGCGATCGGGGCCTCGGTGCGCTGGGTCAGTTGGTGACCGGGGCCACCGGCTGGCCGGTCAGCACCTTGTAGGTGTAGGCGTGGGCAATGGCCACCACCGGGTAGGCCACCAGCAGTCCGATACCGCACAGCAGAGCGCCGATCAGGACTGCGACGAAACTCGCCAGGAACAGCACGATGATGTTGGCGATGTGCTGGTTCACGAACGAGAAACTGGCCTTGATCGAGTTCCATGGTTTGTCTTCACGATCCAAGACGAAATACGCGAAGAACTGAACGAAGAACGCGACGATGATGGCACCGACGTAGCACGCCAGGACACCCACCAAGGTGAGCAGACCGGCGATGATCGACGCCACGATCACGGGGCCCAACAGCCTGGTCTCGAAGAACTTTCCGAGTTCGATCTTGCCCTCGGTCGTTCCCAGGCCGGCGCGGACGATCTGCGCCTGCACGATCATGCCCAGGATGGCGATCGGGATGGCCAGGATGAAGATCGCGAACAGCGAGAACCACAGGCCACCCGTACTCACGAGTTCGACCTGCCCGGTCGTGGCGTTGTACTTGGTTTCGGTGTTGGCGGAGACCAGGCCACCGACGAGCAGCTGGTAGATGCCCTGGATGACCGCCAGGCCGATGAAGAGGATCAGGATTCCCAGGATCCACGGACCGAGGTTCTCCTGGAACTTCTTCCAGCCGTAGTTGAAGGCATCGCTGACGCTGTACTGGACCGGCGCCGGCGCGCCGCCAGGCATGGCCGCGCCGGGTGCGGGCGGCGGCGGTGCGCCCCCGGTTCCGCCGAATCCTGACGGCGGAGGAGCGCCACCGCCGGGGGGCGGCGGTGGGGGCGGGGTGGCACCGCCGGGCGGGGGCGGCGGAGGCGGAGGTGTTCCCCCGGTCGGGGGTGGCGGCGGAGGCGGAGGGGGGGTACCCCCGGTGGGGGGTTCCGGCGGGCCAGGAGGGGTGCTGTCGCTCATGTCCGTGTCCTTTGCTGGTGGGATCCGACGATCCAGAGTGAGCGCTATCGGCGGGACGGCCCCGCTCTTCGGACGCTAGCAGCCGACAGTGACGACCGTCGCGCACCGTGTCACCCGTGTCGGGCAACCATCGCCCCCTTTGTGGTGCGGCCCCGGGGACCGTAAAACTCGCGCCCCGGTTCACACCTCGGGCGTGCGGGCAGCTGTACGACCGAGGTATGCACTGACGCGCGAGGTTTGCGGTCCCCCGGGGC
>WBZL01003905.1_pt1 | contig 13297 bp, 4 predicted proteins | sample 5204291 | NCBI WGS metagenome assembly WBZL01 (sample SAMN12344345, study PRJNA552823) | activated sludge metagenome | biome: Activated sludge suspended growth; feature: Nitrification reactor; material: Wastewater; isolation source: activated sludge from nitrification reactor of wastewater treatment...
GCTCATGGTGCCTGCCTCCATGGGTGGCTAGGGTCGGCGAGGTGTTCCAGCACCTCGTCGATCCGTTGGTTATCCAACCCCGGGCGCCGCACGGCGCCCGAGCACCCACCTCATGAACTGATCTCCGGGCTTTTCGTTGCCCATGGACAGGCACCGCAGGTGGGGTCGAGCCGGAAGCCGGCTCCTGGCACAAGGAAGGCGTGTCCTTTCGGCCCTGCATTCGCCGAGCTACTTGCCAGACTCATCTTCATTCCTGGGGCTTACCTCAGACAGGTTGCCAAAGGCCCAGCCCAGTTGGTCGTCGGCGCTCTTGGCAATGGCCAGGGGCAGAGATCGATGCCCGTCTCTCGTCAACCGCTTCCTGGCTGTCGCCGTCAACTGAGGGAGAAGCGCAAGAGCCTCGTCGCTTCTGTCGTCGCCGCAGCGCGGAGCGTCCCTTGCGAAAGAACCCGCTGGCCAGCCCTTCTGCGGCTGCGCCAGGGCAGCTGTGAGAGGATCGAGCCGCGCCAGCATTCTCTAGGAGTCAGCGACACCGAGCAGGTCACTCGGGACCCCGAGCCTGAGGCGCATGGAGAGAGGTCCACCGGAGTAGCCGATCTTGCTAAGCTAAGGATCGCCAAGAAAAGCATGGACCGGAGACTCCATGGGACCCACACAGGAATGGCCTGGCCACTGCGGGCGCCTCATCCCGATCGGCTAGCAGTCGAGCTGTGCTGCGGGATGGGCGGAATTGGGATTGGGCTTGCCGCGGCCGGCTTCGAGGTCACCGCCGCGTACGATGTATGGCCGGAGGCAGTGGCCGTCTACAATCACAATGCGCCTAGGCCGGTCGCCAAGACCTGTGACGTCCTGTCTGATGAGGGCAAGCGGACAATCCGGAAGGACCACCGTGAGGTCGGCGAGATCGACCTTCTGGCAGCGGGCCCACCCTGCAAGGGGTTCAGCCAGATTCGGAATGGCCACCACCACCGGCCGAACCCGCACAACCAGGTCCTCTTCGCAATTCCCGAGTATGTCGCGCTGTTTCGGCCGCGCCTCGTGCTGATCGAGAACGTCCCTGACCTGGCGCGGCATCGCGACGGCGACACGCTGAGAGAACTGATGCGGCACCTCGAGCGCCCGCGCACGCGCGGCCTCCGGTATCGAGTCGAATGCGGCGTCTACGACGCCGCTCTCTTTGGTACGCCACAGGCGCGGCGCCGGCTCCTCATCTTTTGCGTGCGTCGCGGAGATGGGAACGAGCGCCTACCACCCGCGTCGCCTGACCTCGGACCTCTTTACGCCGCACTGCGGCACGGGGGGCCCGTGCCTCATTCCCTGCGCCCCTACAACGACATCCTCGCAGATCCTGATGATCTCGGGATGACCACTGCTGCGCAGGCACTCTCAGACTTGCCCGAGCTTCATGCGGGCGAAGCTGAGGTACCGCGGGCGTATGCCACGAAGGCAGTCGGCGCTTTTCAGCGCGCTATGCGGGCTGCTGCGCCAGGCCGCTTGAGCAATACGCGGACACCGGGCGTCCGTGACGACACGGTCCACCGTCTTGAAATGATCCCCCCTGGCGGGTGCGCGCGTGCCATTCCTCAAGACAAGCTCAAGGGCCTGGCGCGCCGATACGACTCCGCTTATCGGCGACTGCACCCAGACGCTCCCTCGACCGCGCTCTCAACGAAGTACGACTGCGTCTACCACTTCTCTCAGCACCGATCGCTGTCCGTTCGTGAGTACGCGCGGCTCCAGGGCGTCCCAGATCGCATCGAGTTCCCAGAGAGCCTCGCTTGCCGGCGATACGCGTATGAGATGATCGGCAACTCCGTTCCCCCCTTTCTCGTGCACGGCGTGCTCGCTCAAGTGGCAGCAGCGGCGCAGATGCGGAGGGTGGGATGATCCCTCGCTTCCGGTTTGCTCCCCGCGGCCGTCAGCGGCTGCATGAACTGGACGACATACTTCACGAAGCCTATGGCGCGCCGGAAGGTGTGCTGGGGAACCAGCTCGACCCGCTGGACGAGGCGATCTACATCATCCTCAGCTTTCAGACGGACCTGGCTCGGTTCAAGGAGACTTGGCAGAGCCTGCGATCCGCGTTCCCGTGCTGGAGCGACGTCGAGAAGGCGTCGCTGTACGAGATTTCGGCCGCACTGCGGTCAGGTGGACTCCAGCGCCAGAAGGCGGTGGCGATTAAGCGGCTGCTTCGGGCGGTACGGCACCAGTTCGGGAGGCTGTCTCTCGACGTGCTGCATGAGATGACCGACGCCGAGGCGGAGCGAGTTGTGATCCGTCTCCCCGGAATGTCATGGAAGGGCGCGCGGTGCGTCCTCCTCTACAGCCTCGACCGGAGGGTGTTCCCGATCGACGGGAACACCTTCCGTGTACTGCAGCGAACTGGCGTGATCCCGTTGTCTGCCGTCTACCGGCGCCTCTCCCTGCACGACGCCGTGCAAGCCGCAATCGATCCGGCGCTGCGGCGCCGATATCACGTGAATCTGGTCGTTCATGGGCAACAGGTCTGCCTGCCACAGCGCCCCCGCTGCGACGTGTGTTGCTCGGCCACGACATGCCCGAGGCGGGGGTTGTCGTCTCAGCCGCCCGGCAACAGGGCGTCCCAGATGGACGTCTCGGATGTTCCACAATCCGTGCACCGAGAGCGCCCGGTCTGCGGCAGCGGGCCCGCTGGGCGGAGATCCACGGTCCACCACGTAGCTGTCACGGGGTGAGAGGGCATGGCTTCGCTGCTTCGAGCTATCGTGGTGGCTGTCCGGTCTTGGCTCCGCACGATGCGAGGGCGCAGGGCTAGTCTGAACGCACCGGCCGACCGCGCGGAGGAGGAGAACCGAGAAAGCGTCGCCAGCCAAGCCGAGGTTCGCCGGCAGGCCGAGGACGTCGCCCGGCTCGCCGCCGAAGCCGAGGGCCGCCAGAAGGCCGACGAGGAGGCACGGGCGCAGGTTGCTGCCGAAGCTGAGGAACGCCGCCAAGCCGAGGAGGCGCGTCTCGCAGAGGAAGCCGAGACTCGCCGGCAGTCCGAAGAAGCCGCACGCGCTGCCGCCGAGGCAAGACGCAAGGCGGAGGAGGACGAGCGCGCGCGGCTTGCCACCGAAGCCGAAGCTCGCCGGCGGGCCGAAGAGACTGCGCGTGCCGCAGCCGAGGCCGAGGCGAGACGCAAGGCAGAGGAGGACGAGCGCGCGCGCCTTGCCACCGAAGCCGAAGCTCGCAGGTGGGCCGAAGAGGCCGCGCGTGCCGCAGCCGAGGCCGAGGCGAGACGCAAGGCAGAGGAGGACGAGCGCACGCGCCTTGCCGCCGAAGCCGAAGCTCGCAGGCAGGCCGAAGAGGCCGCGCGCGCTGCAGCCGAGGTCGACGTTCGCCGCAAAGCCGAAAAGGAAGAGCGCGTGGCCGGCGAAGACGAAGGCCGCGGCCACTCGGAGGCGGATGCTGGAGCGTGGCTACAGGCCGGTGCTGGACGGCCTCCGGCTGCTGAGGAGGTGAAGCCCGCGAATGGAGAGGGGTCGACCGAGGAAGGAACCGACCCCACCGCTCGACGAGCGCCGCGCACGCGCGCGCCTCGCTACCGAGGGCCCGCGGGCGGATCGCCGGCGCCGAGGCAGGCACCCTCGACGGCGCGCACTGCGGCAGCGCGCACGGAGCCTGTGGCTGCTGGCAACCGGGTCCTCCCAGTAGAACTGCGTGTCCGTTTCGAGCGTGACGGCTCCCTGCGCGTCACTCTTCTTCCAAGGCGCGTTTCCGGTCTGCCTGATGAACTCACGGTGCAGGGGCCCTCAGGCGCCGTCGACCTCTTCGCTCTTCAGGAGGACTGGTACCAAGACATAGCCCCCCAGAACCTGGGGGCGCTGCTCTGCGAGGGAGTGCTCTGGAGGGACGAGTCCACCGGCCAGGAGTGGCTGCTCTCCGGTCGTGAGATCTTCGTCCTCACCTCTGGCACCGCACACAGCGGATTGGTGTCGTGTCCCCGGCTCGTGCTCGGACGGAAACACGCCATTCTGTGCACAACCTCGAGCCTCGCCGCAGTCGAGGCCGTGCTCCGCGAGGCCGGATGCGACGCATGGACGACGCTGGATGAAAACGACGGTGCGCCGCGCGGCTGGGTCTTCCTTCGCGACGTGTGGCAGCGGCGTCCCCTGCCGTGGACAGACAACTCGGACATCCTGAATGCCCTTAGGCCACTGCCGCAGGTCGAGATCGCACTCGAGGGAGGGATCTGCCTCGGGTATTCCTCCTGGCTAGCGGAGCACCCTCCTTCGATCCGCGTCTACGGCGATCCCGACCACACGGGCGCCGTTCAGATCGACCGGCAGAACGCAACCGCATCGGACGACGGGCGTTACACCGCGCCGGGGTGGGACTCGGTGGGCCCTCATCAGGTCTGGTGCAAAGGCGCCACCAAGAGCTACACCCTCGTGCGGCGCGAGCCCCCGTCGCAGTCGTGGGCGGCGTTCTCGTTCCCTGCTCCTGGCGCTCGCGGCGGGCGAATCGCCATCTGCGGACCTCTCGTCCGAGCGTTCACCGATTCCCAAGCCGATGGTGAGGAAGCGGCAACGTCCGAGATCATTCAGATCGCCCCGGCCAATCCGGTTCTCTTGGGCTCCGTGCCGGGGCAGGTGGTCGTGACGTATCCGCGACCGGACGTTCGCGGCGCGCAGTGCCTCGTCGCGTCCCCATTCGCCCCCGTGTGGGCGATCCCTGCCCAGCCGCTCCATTGCGACAAGCGCGAGAACCGCGTCCGCCTCGTCGGTGAGCCCTTTCCGCCGGGCGAAGGTTCCGGAGAGGTCAAGGCGAGGATCTCTCGGCTCTCGATCGAGCAGTGGTGCAGCGCAATTCAGGATGCCGGCCGGAAGGGCCTGGCTGTCGAGCCTGCGGATCCTGCCGTGGTTGAGTTGTGGCGTCGCTATCGGCGGTACGCGCGTGACCTATGGAGGAGGCTACGGTGAGTCTCGACCACCTCCTGCTATGGCTGTCCGCGAAAGGTGATGGCTCGTGGTCCCAATTCCGCGCTGCCGTGGAAGAGCTACACGTCCAGGTCCAACCGAGCTCGGACGATGATTCCGAGGCTGAACGCCCCGGATCAGATCTTCCCGTGTACCACGAGGTCCGCCTCACTTTGCAGCGCCTCGCGCACGTCGAGTTCCGCCCCGGGGACGCTGGTCACGCGTGGCGCGTTGTACCGCCCTCACTTGCTTTCATGCCGGGCCGTGGCCCGTGCGGCTTGCTGTGCGGCGCGCGATCTGTCGCACTCCTCGAACGATTGGGCGAGACCGCCGATCTCGACGTGTTGGATGTGGAGGGGATGCCCCAGCGAGTGGTGGTCCGCGGCGAGTCCGAGGCCGACCTCGCGGCGCGCGCGAGAGCTCTTGGACTCCACATCCAGGAGTCCGCACCTGTCACCATTCTATGTGCGGCACCCGGCGTGCGTGAGACGGCAAGTTGGGCCACAGCGGAAGTGCCGGCGACACCGGGCTGGACCGTCCACCGGTTTTCGCCCCTGCAGCTGCGGTGGGCAGCTATCCAGCAAGATGAAGTTGGGCACGGAGCCGCCGGGCTCTTCCGGTTCGTCCTGAAGCACCAGCGCTTCTACTATCTCCGCTGGAGAGGTGGGACGTACCAGATTCCCGTTCAAGTCGGAAAGTACGCGGTGATGGGAAGGCGCCAGGGCGCTCTTTCCTACGATGCCGACACGAAGATCCTCTCGGTTCCGGCTGTGTGCCGGCCACCGTTGCTGATCGAGCGAGCGTTGGTCCTGTGCTCGGGGAGCTTACCTCAATTCGACCCAACATCGTCGCGCGTCGAATACACTGACGTGCCTCGGGATGTAATGCGACTCGCTGCCCAGCTGCTCTACCAGGAGGTGCGATGAGCAACCCGATCCGATTCTTCGAGAATCTGAGGGACATGTACCTCAGGTACTTGGACAGTCCTTTCGACATTCGGTACGACGACCTCGCAACCGAGCGCAGGCAGCTCCTCGACCAGGACGGGCGAATCTACCGGCGCCCGTTGATTGAACCGAACCCAGCCTACCGCTCGACCGGCCAGTCCTTCCCGCAAGTCGCCCAGGCGCTTCTGGGTACATCCTGGCAGCCCAACGAGATAGCGGCCGCTAGCGCCTTCATATCGCAAGGTCTCTTTCCGCCGAACTACACGCTGCACCAGCACCAGCGCGACGTCTTCGAAGCCGTGGTGGTCAACGATAAGGATGCAGTCGTGACCACCGGCACCGGTTCAGGCAAGACCGAGTCCTTCTTGCTGCCGGTCGTGGCGTCCATCATTCGGGAGTCGGCTGCATGGCCGGCTCCCGGGCCACGGCCTGCTCAGTATGACTGGTGGGACCACTTCACGATGCGGGGCACGCAGCGTCGGTGGGCTCCTCGCGTGTCACAGCGGGCGCATGAACATCGCACGCCGGCGATCCGTGCGCTGGTCCTTTATCCACTGAACGCACTCGTCGAGGACCAGCTCGCGCGGCTTCGGGAAGCTCTTGACGGCGCCGGCGCCAGGGCGTGGCTGAACGCCAAGCGACAGGGGAATCACATCTACTTCGGCCGCTACACCGGCCGAACGCCGGTCTCCGGCGATCGAACCACGTCGAACACCGGCCGCCTGCGCGACGAGCTCCGAAGCATCGATCAGAACGCCCAGGCCGTTGCGGGTACTGCGGCCGAGCGGTTCTTTCAGAGGATGGACGGCGCAGAGATGTGGTCCCGTTGGGACATGCAGGATGCCCCGCCGGACATCCTGATTACCAACTACTCGATGTTGAACATCATGCTGATGCGGTCAATCGAGGGCACCATCTTCGATCAGACGCATCAGTGGCTCGCGGGATCGCCGGACCGCGTCTTTCATCTCGTGGTCGACGAGCTGCACACGTACCGCGGAACGCCAGGTACCGAGGTCGCCTATCTTCTTCGAGCGCTCCTGGATCGTCTTGGACTTCCGCCAGGTTCAGACCAGCTCCGGATCATCTCGTCCAGCGCCTCACTCGAGAGCGGCACGGCCGGGCTCCAGTACCTTGAACAGTTCTTCGGACGCGACCGGAACCGGTTTCAGGTAATCGGCGGACCTGCGTACGTCGTTTCGCCCAATCCCGGTGCGGGCGGCGCCTTGGCCCCGCACGCACCGGCGTTCGCGCAGTTTGGGCAAGCGGCTCGCGCGGGTGGAGTTGCAGCTGTACCGCAAGCGGCCGGGACGCTCGAGGTCGCTGTTGGAACGCCGCCAAGCGCCCCAGATATCCCGTACCAGGAGTCGCTCGAAGCGATTGTGCTCTACACGCAGGCTCCTGACGCTCTCCGTCTCGCGTGCTCGGCGGGGCAGCAGATCGTACCCCGAGCGCCGGAGGAGCTTGCTCCGCTTCTCTTTCCGGGCGCCCCTGCGCAACAGGCTGAGGACGCCGTGGACGGGCTCCTGACCGCACTCTCCAACGCGCGCAGCTCGGCCGGCTTGGCCCCGCTTCCGATGCGCGTCCATCTCATGCTCCGAAACCTTCAGGGCCTTTGGGTCTGCACGAATCCGGGGTGTACGCAGGCACCGGCGCGGAACGGACTCTGTCCGAGCGGCACGCTGCACTACGTGCCGACGCTGACCTGCCAGTGCGGGCGGCGCGTTCTCGAACTGCTCTACTGCGAAGCATGTGGCGAGGTTCTCGTCGGGGGCTACAGGAGCGAAACCGGGAACGCCAACGAGTGGTACCTGACACCGGACCACCCGAACCTGGAAGCCGCACCGGATCTCGCATCGCTCGACCGCGACTATGAACGCTTCGCAGTGTTCTGGCCGGTTATCGGGAACCTGACGCCGACCACAACATCCTGGAACCAGAAGACCGCCGGGACTCCGCCGGGCGCCCCCTCCGTCCCCCGTGCTTGGCGGCGCGCGACCCTCGACCCCGCGGACGGCAAGGTGGGGCTTGGCGTTTCTGCGGGCATCCCTGGCTACCTCTACTACGTCCCGGCGATGCACGGGCCGAATCCACCAGCGGAGCCGTCCGGGCGTGAGGCGTATCCGGCGATCTGTCCCCGGTGCGACGCGGACTGGCGCAGGCGCGACGTCATCACCTCCCCGATCAGGACGCAGCGCACTGGCTTCCAGAAAATCGCGCAGGTCCTCTCGGACGTCCTGCTGCGGGACTTGTCCCGCCCGCCGTTCTCCACTGCACGGAAGCTTGTCGTGTTCTCCGACAGCAGGCAGGACGCCGCGAAGTTGTCCGCGGGAATGCGCTTCTCGCATTACCGGGACGCGGCCCGCCAAGCCTTGGTGGATTCCGTCACTCAGCAGGGTGCGGGGCCGCAGGCGTTTGCGGCTCAATGCCAGGGTCAGCCGCTGGCTCCACCGGCGACGGCGGCGGCAGCAGCGTTCGCCAGCGCGCAGCCAACCGACGCAACCGCCATCGCGATGTCCTTCAACCCGGTGACAGCGTCCTTGCCGTGCGCAACCTACTCCGGGCTGACCAATCAACAGGCGGCGGAAGAGATTCTGCAGCGAGCCGCGGCAGGGCCCTTCCGCCTGACGCAGGTTGTCGCCGACGTCGCGATTCGGATGCTCGCAGTCGGCATGAATCCCGCGGGCTATTCGCAGAACGTGCTCTGGACGAACCCACAGGATCGCGATGGGAGCTGGCGGGACCTGTACCAGTGGCCGCCTGGTGCTCCTCCGATCCCGAAGCCCGCGGCTCAGCTCACGCTTCAGCAGCAGGTGCACTTGAACCGTGTCCAGGACCGTTCCCAAGCAGAGCTGATGGACATCATCTTCGCCTCGGGCCGGCGGAGCATCGAGTCACTCCTGCTCGCCCTTCCAACCGTCGATCGGATTGCCACCCCGCCTCCCTCGCAGCTCGTCCAGGAGGGAGCCGACGGCGCGATCTTCCTGTTCGGATCGAGGAAGCGCCTGTCCACGCATTCATGTTCGTCGCTCAGTTCCCCTCCCGGATACGTGGCCGCCTACCTCGCAGCGGTCGCGCAGCAGAACGGAGCGAATCCGAACGGGTTCATCGCGGACGTGATCAGCTACCTCGTCGCGACGGGCAGCCTGAACACGGCGCACTACTACTTGAACGTTCCATCGCTATGCTTGCTTGGCCCTCCGCCGTCCTTCCACGAGTGCACTCAGTGCCGGCGATTGCACCTGAACCCCTCTGGAGGCTTATGCGCCGACTGCCTGTCGCCGCTCGGTCCCGCGCAGGCGACGGCCGGCGCGCAGCTCGCGCCTGACTACTACTCGTACCTCGCAACGCAGGCCGGAACTTTCTTCCGGCTGAACTGTGAGGAGCTGACGGGGCAGACGAACAAGTCCGACGCCCGCAAGCGGCAGCGCCTCTTCCAGGACATCTGCCTCCCGGCGCCGCAGGAGAATCCGCTGGCCGATCCGGTGGACCTGCTGAGCGTGACCACGACTATGGAGGCAGGCGTCGACATCGGGACCCTCATCGCCGTCATGATGGCGAACATGCCGCCGATGCGGTTCAACTACCAGCAGCGCATCGGGCGAGCAGGGCGGCGCGGCGCCGGGGTATCTGTGGCCCTGACGTTGTGCCGCGGGCGCAGCCACGACGACTACTACTTCCAGCGACCGCAGAGGATTACTTCGGATCCGCCACCACAGCCCTACGTGGATGTCAGGCGCGAGAGCATCATCAGGCGAGTACTCGCGAAGGAGATCCTCCGCCAAGCGTTCTCGTCCTTGAACTTGTTCGCACCGGGAGGCGGGGAGAGCGTTCACGGCGAGTTCGGCGCCGCTGCCGCGTGGAATCTGCCCCCTGCGCAGCCGCCCGCCGGCGCGCCGCCTGATGCTACGACGTCACAGCTCGTGGCTGGCTGGATCCAAGCGAACGCAGCCGAAGTCGCCCGGGTCACCGACGTCCTGTTGGCCTATTGCGATCCATCCCTGCTGGCGCAACGCACGGCCCTGATCAACTACTGCCTCCAGCAGCTGGTCCTCCGGGTGGACCAGATTTCGGTCGATCCGCTCTTCCCGCAAGATGCCCTCAGCGAACGCCTCGCAAACGCCGGCGTGCTGCCGATGTTCGGCTTTCCCACGCGCACGCGGTACCTGTTTCACGATCGTCCGACTCGGGCCTATCCATGGCCACCGGACGACACGGTGGATCGAGAGCTCGACATCGCGATCAGCCAGTTCGCCCCCGCCGCCGAGACGGTGAAGGACGGCGTCATCCACACATCAATCGGCGTCGTCGACTACCGGCCCCAAGGCCAGCAACCGGTCGAGGTGCCGAACCCGCTCGGGCCACCGATTACCGTCGGAGTGTGCGCGGCCTGCCAAGCCGTCGATGGGACCCAGCCTCCGGGAGCGAGCTGTCCCGTGTGCGGAGCTACGCCGCAACAGACCCCTGGCTACCGGACCGTGGGCATCTCACAGCCGGCAGGGTTCCGAACGTGCTTCGGGCGCAGCCGCGACTTCGATGGGACCTTCGAATGGACCCCACGCGCTTCGCGGCCGAAGATGGGCGTCACGCTGCTTCCGCTGGCGCCGCGCGCGAACTTCGAGGTGTGGGCCGACCAAGAAACGGTCTACATCATCAACGACAACGACGGGCGTCTCTTCGATTTCGAGAAGCTCGCCCAGAGCGAGACCTGGGTGACGCGGGAGGCCCTGGCGAACGTCGGCGTGAATAATCCGACGATTGACGTTGGGGCCGGTGTTGACCAGCGCGCGCTGGGATCCGTGAAGCGAACCGACGTGATGGTGCTCGGGATCCAGAACTGGCCTCCTGGAGTTCGCACTTCCCCGGCCGGCGATGCAGGTCTCGGGGTCCGCGCGGCGCTGTACTCGTTCGGGTTCCTTGCGCGCCGCGCCGCTGCGGATCAACTCGATGTCCACGAGCGGGAGATCAAGGTCGGGCTTCGAGTGCTGCGGGACGCTGCGGGGGATGTCGTCGGCCAGATCTTCATCTCCGACAGCCTCGAGAACGGAGCGGGATACGCTTCGTTGCTCGGAACCCCAGCTCGTGCAGAGGCGCTGCTGCAGTACATGGTCGGCCAGTCGAGCCCGACGTTCTACGGCTTCCTCGTCGGCCAGCAACACGCAGGTCCCGGCCCGAACGCCTGCACGACCTCCTGTCCAGACTGCCTGCGGGACTTCAGCAACCTTCCGTACCACAGCATCCTTGACTGGCGGCTTGGGCTCGATCTCGCACGGCTGGCCCTGGACTCGGCTGCGCCGATCGACTTCAGCGTGCCCTATTGGGAGGGTATGGACGCCGCGGCGGCAGGCCCGTATTTCGCCGCGATGCCAGGGTGGCAGCCTGTGACGTTTGGCGGCCTGTGCGCAGCGCGCCGGAACAACCGGGCGATGATCATCACGCACCCGCTGTGGAACTGTGATCTTCAGAACACGCCCGGGCATCCACAGCTGGCGGCTGCCTACGCGCAAGCCGTAGGGGCCGGATGCCAGCGGGTAGACTTCAAGTCGGTCTTCGAGGTTCTGCGGAGGCCATTCTGAGCGCTCCCATTCCGCCGCTCCTGCGCCGCATGTCAAGGTAGTTGTCACCTAGATCAGGCTGCTTCTCCGGAATGGGGTCTGTGGGCGAAGTGGGCTCAGACGACGGCCTCTCGTTCGGGGTTGAGGGTGACGGCGGCGATGGGAGTCCAGTTGCTGGTGTGTCGGGAGTAACGATCCCCCGGCAGAGCCTGGGGATCGTTACTCGGCGGGACAATTGGGAGACCTGCCAACCGGCCTGAGTCCTTGGACTTGGAGGTTCTCGCTTCACGGCGTGCGAGCGCCGTCACCGCCTCAGTTCCCTCTCCCGCCTCCTCCCCAACTTCCTCACCAGCCGCAACCCCTCCACCGCCGCCAGTATCGCCACCTGCTGTGGCAGCTGCGACGGCTCGGCCACAGGCAGTCGACTCGCCGCTTCGAGGTGGGAGGTGGCGAGGGCGGGCGCGAGGCCTCGCTTCTGGGCGTGGAGCAGCCAGGCGGTGGTCCAGGTGGAAGCCGTTTGGCCCCGAGGCGCTGCCGTTGGCATCTGAAGCCCGAGGCGGTCGCGGTGGAGGGCGTCGAGCTGGCCGATACGGGCGACGGCCTCGGCGCTGGAGGCGAGGAGCCGGGCGCGGTCGTCGGGAGAGAGCGGAGTGCCAGTTGCTTCGCCTGCGGCGCTGCGTCGGACTGTCCGAAGGAGAACACCCAACTCGGCGAGGCTCTGGCGCGGATCCTCGACGGGCCGGGGGAGCGGCAGCGTGATCCGCTGGCAGTCGGGGTCGGCCAGGAGGGCCCCATTGAGCCGGCGCAGGGCCTCGGGAGAGAGATCACCGCCCGCCACGCGCCTCGAGGCCAGGCGGATGCGCTCCGGGGCGCTGGCGACGAGCGCGGCGGTGGCCTGCTCCACCTGGGCACGCGTCGAGAGGTCACTTCGCCACGTCGTGAAGACCTCCAAGCCGGCAAGTCGAGAGCGGCCCTCGGCCAGCAGTGCGGATCCGGCAACAGCCGGAACTCGCTCGCGAACTCGGGCGCGTTCGAGCAGCAGATCGCCCCAGGTGCGTTCCTTCCACAGCTCCTGGCGCTCGGCGAGGGTCGCTGGCGAGGCTTCGAGCCGGGCGAGCCGGCGGTTGATGTCGCGCAGGCGAGCTTCGAGCTCGGTAGCTCCGAGGTCGCCGCGAAGGCGCTCCGGGATGGTCTCTCCCAGACGCGCCGCAAGCCTCACCTCGGCTTCGAGGCGGGCGCGGTAGGAGACCTGGCTTTCGCGATCGCCGCCGAGGGCGTAGGCGCCGAAGCGCTCACGGTCGAGCTGCACGCGGGCGAGGACCAGCCGCGAGTAAGCGAGATCGCGCGCCTCGAGCTGGTCCAGGGCCTGGCCGAAAGCACGGGCAGCCGCCTGGTACTGGCGGATCGCCTCCAGCGAGCCCGTCGGGCTCACTCTCGCTGCGGCAGCCTCCACGCCTTTCGAGGCCTGCTCATGGCGGGCAAGAGCCTGGTCGAGGCTGGCCCGAGCCTCGCGGATCGTGACGGCGAGGTCGCCTTCGAGCACCTTGAGCCGATCGCGAGCCGGAAAGCTGCCGTCCAGGCGCGGGTAGGCTTCGACTGCCTCGCGGATGGCGTCGCGGTTGGCGACATGCAAAGCGCCCAGCAGGGCGTCCGGCGAGCCCTCCGGCACCAGGCTCCCGGCCGGCAGCTCCCGCATGCGCGCAAACCCCTGGATGTCGCTGTGCAGACGGCCGGTCGGGTGGTTGCCGGGAAAGAGCAGGTGCGGCAGCCGCTCCACCTCCTGAGCGGCGGACCTCGACCCCTGCAGATCGCCGGCCGGCACTCGCCGCACCAGCTCGTCGAGCTGGCTCTGGAGCTT
>WBZL01003906.1_pt1 | contig 13287 bp, 5 predicted proteins | sample 5204291 | NCBI WGS metagenome assembly WBZL01 (sample SAMN12344345, study PRJNA552823) | activated sludge metagenome | biome: Activated sludge suspended growth; feature: Nitrification reactor; material: Wastewater; isolation source: activated sludge from nitrification reactor of wastewater treatment...
AACCGGTGCCGCCGACTCGTTGCATGCCAGACTGTCGGATCGTGAACTGCAAGTGCTTCGATTGCTGGGACAGGGGAAATCGGTCTCCGTGATTGCCGAAGAGCTTCGTCTCAGCGTGAAAACCATTAGTACCTACCGGGCGAGGATTCTCGAAAAACTGTCCTGTGAGAGCACGGGTGAGTTGATCCGCTACGCCATAGAAGCGCGGCTGATCGATTAGGTCTCTCTCCCTGCTCCGTCCTGGTTTGCCCCTCCGTTCCATCGTTGTCAGCCGAATGCCGACAGGTAAATCCATCTTCTGCCGATATTCCTACGTGCCTCCTCCGCCGAGACTAGACGGCGGTCAGTCGACCGGTGATTGGCGACCAGGAGTGGTGTATGGACGCGCAGCACGTGTATCGTATTGTTTTGATTGATGACAGTCGGATGGCGCGGCTGGGGTTGCGGGAACAGTTGAATCGGACGGCGGAATTCCGTCTGATCGGCGAGGCAACATCAGTGGCGGAAGGTTTTGAATTGATCGGGAGGCTGGCGCCCGACCTGGTGTTGTTGGACATCAGTTTACCGGACGGCTCTGGTGTGCAAGCCTGCCGCCGGCTGCTGGCCGGCAAGCCGGAGATGCGGGTGCTCATCCTCAGCGTATACGACGACCCTGCCGTGATCCGCGAGGCGATCGCTGCGGGCGCTCAGGGGTATGTGCTGAAGGACACGCCGGTGGCCGTGTGGCGGAATGCAATGCGGAGGGTGTCCGGTGGCGATACCGTCCTGGGGCCGCAGTTGATCGGCCAGGTCTTGATGGAAGTCCGGGAGATGGCCAATGGGCTGTCCACGGCTTGTATGGACGAACTCTCTCCGCAAGAGCGGCGCCTGTTGCCTCTGGTGGCGGAGGGCAGGACGAACAAGGAGATCGCCGCGGCCCTGTTGCTCTCCGAGAAAACGGTGAAGAACTATATCTCCAATATGTATTCCAAGTTGGGCATTACGCGTCGTTCGCAGGTGGCGACCCTCTATGCCAGGACCTTGCCGAGCGGGGGATTTTCTGCCGAGGATTGTGCCTGACGCCGAAGCGAGGCCCCGGTGGCGTTGATTCTGGTTGCAGACGATGATGCGAAGGTGTGTCGCTGGCTACGGTCTGTGCTCGAACTGGAGGGGTATCGGGTCGTCGAGGCGACGGATGGGCGTCAGGCCATGCGGACCATTCAGCGTGGGGCTCCCGATCTCGTGATGCTCGACATCCATCTGCCGGCTCACGATGGGCTGGAAACGATTCTCCGACTACACAGCCGGCAAGTGCCCGTCAAAGTCTTGGCTGTATCCGGCCAGGCCGTGCAGGGCTACGATATTCTCAAGATTGCCGCAATCTTCGGCGCCCATGGCACGCTGGCGCAACCGTTCAGTGTGGATCGATTGCTGCTCGGGGTTCGGGCGCTCGTCGGGCCTGTGCATCCTCATCTGGCGTAACGTCTTCCGCCATCTTCCACATTCCTGCATGCCGGTCACGCCACGACATCGATGAACGAGAGATGTCGTCGTCGTTCCTCGGCCTGTTGGCCATCTCTGCCTTATCTCAAAATCCGGGTCATCTGGAACCGCGTCGGATCGGAACGATCCCGCGTAAACCCCAGTTGTTCGTAAAACCGGAGCCAGCCGACATTGCGAATCGACGTGCCGGTCCAGGCTGGATTGTCCGGGCCCAAATCGACACTTAGGTTGTGGCCTCGATAGGCCGTAGTCAGTTCGGCGATGGCTCTCTCGAACAGTCGGTGCCCGAGCCCCAGTCCGCGATAGGCCGGGCGAACCCATCCATAGAGGCCGAGCCGGTGCCCTGTGACGGACAGGCGGGTCGCCGTCACAATCGCCAGAATTTCACCGGGGCCGACCGGGCCAGCCTGCGAGTCGAGGCCGGGCAAACGCATTTGCCAGGCGGCGAGCCGGGGCGGCCTGTCCGTCACGGCTTCCAGGGGAAGGGGGCGTTCGAGGACCTGCACGAACGTCTGCGCATAGTCCGGGACGGATGCCCATTCGATGGAAAGATCCCGGAACAGGGACGACAGGTCGCTGGTCGTGCCCAGGGGTTCCAGGAGCGCGACCTGATCGATCGAGAGATTGAGGTGCTCTTCCGCGAACCGCATGAATTGCCGACTGTACATGCCGCACAGGGTGGGCCAGAAGAGGCGGAAGGTGGACGAAGCGGTCCAGCGCCGGAACAGGTTCATCCAGCCGCGGTTGAGCGCGTGCCCGTGAAATTCCTCCAGCTTCACCGCGAGATAGACCTGTTCCATCAGCTGAATTTGCAGGTTGCAGGTGTGTAACGCCGCGCGCGGGTTCGGCGCGAGACTCCCCTGGTCCATCCCGAAGACGGAGCAGAGCTCCGGATAGATCTCCAGATCGTAGCGCAGCAACTCCGGGTCGTCGCGCAAGAGTCGTTCGAGGTCCCTGAGGTCATCCGTTTCGCCCAGAAAAGACTCTTGCATGCCAGGCGGGGTGGTCATCCAGTGGGAGCGCAACGCATGACAGAGGCGTGAGAACTCCTGCTCGCTCCGGTGAAGCGCAGGACGCAACACCTGTCGGGCGACATGCTCCCCGAGGCGGCGATAGGATTCGAACTGGGCTTCGTCGAAGAACTGATCGGCAGTCGATTCATGGGGGAAGGCCGGATGGCGCGCCGCATAATCCTGCACATCCGTAGGCTCGCTGCCGGTCAGCGACGGCTTGAGGTAGACCAGCGTGCCGGCGACGGCATTGTCGTCGACCTTGTCGTACCGGATCGTGCCGATGGCATGGTGGCGGGCGCTGGTTCCGGCGTCCGGCGACCGTTTGATCTGGTCGAGGTTGATCTCGATATCGATTCCCAGGTCGATGCGAATCTTGCGGATGGCGTTACCGAAGTCCTCAAAGGCGAGGAGGGGATCGCAACCGGCATCCACGACAAGGATGCAGTGACAGCGGCGTCGGACCATTTCGTAGAGCCCAAGATTTTCGAAGTGCCCGCCGTCCGACAGATAGACATAGGGATGGCAGGAATCGGTGAGCCCGAACGCTTCTGCCAGCAGCGGTCGGATCGAGAGGGTCGGCGACGCTTGGCGGTAGGTGTCTGCGCCCGCCGGCCCGGGATTGCCCAGCCACCACCCGAGTCGAATATTGAAGAGGGCCAGGAGGAACGTCACCGCCGAGGATGAATGGTAGCCCATGTTGGGGCTGGCGGCGGCCCCCGAAATGGCCAGGGCGGTGCCGAGCGACAAGGGTTGGCCGATGTACCGGTTGGCTCCGTACTCGTCGGAACGCCGGTAGCCGAGATTCCAGCTGCCGCTGTGCAGAGGACCGATCGTAAAGGATTGGGCCTTTCGTTGTTGCCACGCCAGGTTGTCACCCTTGACCAGGTTGAGGGCGATGTTGACCAGATGTAACGGTCTGGGGCGTTGCGTATGGCGTTGGTGTATGAAGAGATCGGCAAACCAGGCAGTGGCCTCTCGTCCCGCGGCGGTGTCCGGTAACTGCAAGGCGGTGAGCCTGGCGAGGCCGGCAGGGCCGAGCCGGAGTTGGTGCGCTGCCTCACTCAAGCGTGTGCGAACCGGCGCCGGCCGCAAGTCGTGCGGGAGTTGTGCGCGCAGTTGGTTGTGTTGATCCGGCGTCGGGTTCGATAGGTGGAGGTAGTCGGCCAAGGCCGGGATGGTCGGTTGTCGCAGCTCCTGCGTATGGAACCACCGGGCGATGCGCACGTCGTCGAACCGCATGTCGCTCATGGCCGGATTGTCGAGATTGTCGAACCCGGTAAAGGGATTAAAGGTCAGGTCGCGTTCGGCCTGTACGCGGGACGCGCCGAGGTACGCGCGAATGAGGCGGTTGCGATACATCGCGTGGAGGGAGAACCGGTTGATGTTGATGAAGCCGGACATCAGCAGCCCGAGGAGCAGGACGGTGACCGTGAAGCGGAACAGCAGCCATACGGGCGTCTGGTGGAGAACTTGATCGTGGCCCCACGGATCCGCCCGGATTCCGAGGCCGGCCACCAGAGGAGCGGCGAGATCGTTCACGTGCCGGCCGTACTGGTGCGCGAGCAGGTCCAATTGCCAGCTCGTGCCGAGGGCCAGGGCGATGAGCACGCCGAGCATGAACAATGGAGCGGCTGCGCGTACCGCGAGGTCGGTCAGTGCGGTGCCGGCGGATCGCTCCTCCTGTTGCTGCGCGGTGGTTCGGGAGCTGAATCCCAGGAGCAAGGTGAGGAGGCCGGACAGTCCGCCGACCGACGCGGCGACCTGTGGAGTCATCCAATGGATCAAACCGGGGCCGAAGACGACAATGCCGCACAGCCCGATCCACATGATCATCGCGATCAGCATCCAGGATCCCGTGCGGCCCCACCACTCACGATCTTGCTCTTCCGTGAACCGGCTGGCGAGGCCGATAAAGATAGTGGCGGTGAGCAGAAACAGGGCCAGGACTCCCGGTACCGCGAAGCAGGCAAACCATTCGGCAAACCGTGCGACGACGAGGTCATCCGGCAGCTTGGCCAAGGCTCCGCGCAGAAACAAGCCGCCGAGTGCGCCGGTGGCGGCCACGGCCAAGGTTTCCGAGAGCAACCACCGCGTCATGGCCTTGAATCGTTTGAGTGCCACGGCGGAAAAAAGCCAGCTGCCGGTGTGGAGCACGGCGCCGCCGATCACGGCCTGGTGCACGGTGATCTGGTCGAGGGTGCCGCCGCCGTTGCGAAACCAGGCCCAGGCGGTGGTGAGGCAGCCGAGCGAGAGGATCAAGGGGGCCAGGCACGCGCGTAGAAACCACGCCTGAGTCTCCAACCTGTGCCACCAGCGGTCACGACGATATTCGCCCAGGGTGGGGCGGCAGAGGTGGAGATAGATCAGCGCCATGACCGCGAGGCCGAGTCCGACGATCAACAGTGCGGGAGTGGCCCAGTCGGGGAGCGGTGACGTTGCGGTATTCAGTTGGGTGAGGGCGATGATCCACCGTGGTCCGAGGAGCGGGATTGCCAGGAGGGGGAGCAGGACCATCCAGTTTAGGCCCAGGTTGCGCAGGTAGATGCCCAGCAGGGTCCAAGAGTCGGCAGAGAAGAACCCGAGACGGGGGCTGAGGTAGTTGCTGTAGTTGCGAAGCCAGCGGACCGGCGGCGAGGCGTCGGCTGCGCCGGCATTCGGCGCCTTGCTCAGATCGTCTACGACCCCGTCCAAGCCGCGAGGGTGGCGATGGATCCACGCCGTCAACCAACTGCCGATATAGCCGCCGCCTGAGACGGTGGACAAATAGTCGAACTTGTCCAAGAGCTGCAGCGTGGCCAATGATTGCAGGATACCCAGCCCAAAGGTCGCGCTCCGTATTCCTCCGCCGGAAAGGCACAGGCCTGCCTGTTTCGGGTGACGCCCGTGGATGTACCGGCGGAGCTCGTCAATCAGTTCCTTGTCCAGCGTGCCGTCGGAATTGTTCACGGCTAACACCTTCACGGGATGGTCGTCCGGGAATGGGCCATCGAGGAGTTCGGTTTCCTCAAGCAGAATATTCGCCAGCGAGAGGGGGCGATCATGCGATGGATGCGGTGTGCTCATCGGGACTCCCGGAGAATCGGTGGAGCGGTCTGGTGTGGCCTGCGCAAGAACGGATTCCAGTCAACGATCGTACGGAAAGAAAAGGCAAGGCACATGCCCTGAGGCTGAACAGGGGCCGGTGCCGCCAAGGCCGCGAAGAGGGCAGGGTTTCCGAGAGACGCGGTGAGGGGCTACGAGTGAATGCGTAGAGCGGCATGCACGCGCTTATCGGAATCGATACAGCACGTATCTCAAACGATACGCCACGGTGCCACCATTCCGGTCCGTCCGATGTTCGGCCGTCTCGCCGGCGCGAAGAGGCTGGATGAGAAGCCCGGTGCCGACGCGGTTCTGCCGCTGGGATCGGCTAAGGGTCTGACGCGCATCTCGGCAGTTGGGGGACGCCGTCAGTGTTTCCGGTCCCGCTGCATCAGTTTGTCGGTGTAGGCCAGGAAAATCGCCGAGCCCAGGAACGTGAGGTGGATGAAAATCTTCCACTTGATGTGTTCGGGATTCTCGTTGGTCACGTCGACAAAGGCTTTCAACAGATGAATGCTGGAGATGCCGACGAGCGAAGCGGCCAGCTTAATCTTGATGGTGCCGGGATCCACATGGGTGAGCCATTCGGGGCGGTCCGGGTGGGTTTCCAGATCGAGTTTGCTGACGAAGGTTGCGTACCCGCCGATGATGACCATGGTCAGCAGATTGGCGACCATCGTGACGTCGATCAGTGACAACACACCCAGCATGAACAGGGTTTCGGTCTCTTCCCGGAAATGGACGATCATGTGCCAGAGTTCGACAAGAAATTTCGCCGCGTAGAGCAGTTCAGCCACGATGAGCCCGCCATAGAGCGGAGCCTGAATCCAGCGGCTACCGAAGATCAGGATTTCGAAGAGCTGCTCGACGCGATGGGCGGCTGTAGGCGGTGCGGACGGGGTATGGGATGGAGACGGATGACTCACGCCGGTACGGACCCTCCTTGTTGAGGGCGTATCCTAGTGGGCGCGTGGGGTTCTGTCAATCGTGAGATCGATCACCGGGTGGACGGCAAGCACGGTGGCGGCGGGCGCACAACGGCGGGCGAAGGGGAATGTGATCGCGTGAAGTCGCACGGTGGGATGCCCTGGTCGACTAGGTTCCCGTAGGCGCGTTATCGGCGGCGGAGGGTTTCAGGTCTTCGGGGCTGGCATCGGGTAGCCAGTGCGCAACCTTCGCTTGGAGTTCGGCGGCGATGATCGGCTTGCTGATGAAGTCGTCCATGCCGGCCTTGAGACAGGCTTCGCGATCGCCTGCCATGGCGTTGGCGGTCATCGCGATGATGGGAAGACGCGTGCCCGGCTGTTCTTGTGAGCGAATCAACCGGGTGGTTTCGAATCCATCGAGTTCCGGCATCTGGCAGTCCATGAACACCAGCGGGTATGGATGCCGGCAGATGGCCGCCAGGGCCTCCATTCCGGTTCCTGCCAGGTCCACGCGGCACCCCAGCTTCTCGAGCATTTTGACGGCCACGCGTTGGTTGATGGGGTTGTCGTCCACCACCAGCACGCGTTGGACCGTGCGGGCCTTCGCCTCGGTCAGGGTGTGCCGCGTGATCAACTGCGTCTTGTCTTCGTCGAGGGCTTCCCGGCTCAAGGTGAGGCGGATACAATCGGCCAGATGGCGTTCGCGAATCGGTTTGGTCAGGTATGCGGCGGCCCCTACTTCTTTCGCGAGCATGCTATCCCCGCGTTGCCCCGAGGCCGTGAGCAGAATGACGTGGGTCTTCGCGATGGTCGGATCTTCCTTTATCATACGACAGAGTTCCAGTCCGCTCATCTCCGGCATGTGCACATCGACGATGGCGATGTCGAAGGGGGTGCCTTCCTGAGCGGCCCGCCGCAAGAGGGACAATGCCGAAGGCCCATCCACGGCGCTCTCGTGGGTCATGTTCCACGCCGACACATGGTACTGGAGCAGACTTCGATTCGTGGCATTGTCGTCGACCAAGCAGACGCGAAGCCCGCTGAGATTCTTCACAGGCAGCGGAGGTGTGACGGGGGCGGTACCGTCTTCCGGGGTTCCGAACTTCACGGTGAACGAAATGCGGGTTCCCAGGCCAGGCATCGATTGCAGCCCGATTTCCCCGTGCATCAGTTCTACCAGACGTTTGCAGATCGAGAGGCCAAGCCCCGTGCCGCCGTATTTGCGAGCCGTCGAGCTGTCGGCTTGCGAAAATGCCTGGAACATCTTCGCTTGGGCTTCCGGCGTCAGGCCGATGCCGGTATCGATGACCTCGAAGCGCAGCGTGACGGAGCCGGGGCTTTCGTCCGTCTGCATGACCTGGATTAGGACTTCGCCCTTCTCGGTAAACTTGATGGCATTGCCGACCAGGTTGGTCAGAATTTGCCTGATCCGTCCCGGATCGCCGATCACGGTGCGCGGGGTTTGGGCATCGATGAGTCCGACCAGTTCCAGCTCTCGCCCCTGCGCGGTCGGGGCCAGGATGTCCAGTGTGTCTTCGATGGTCATCCGCAGATCGAAGGGGATCTGTTCGATGGTGAACTTGCCCGCCTCAATTTTGGAGTAGTCCAAAATATCATTGATGATGCGGAGCAGCGATTCACCGGAATGTTTCAGCGTGTCGAGATATCCCTTCTGCTCAGGGGTCAATTCGGTGTCGAGCAAGAGGGTCGTCATGCCGATCACTCCGTTCATCGGGGTACGGATTTCGTGGCTCATGGTCGCCAGGAAGTCGGTCTTCGCTTGGCCCGCACGTACGGCCTGATCGCGGGCTTCCGACAACTCCCAGTTTTTCCATTCCAGATCCTGTGTCGCTTTGGAGAGCGCGTGTTCGGAACGTTTGCGTGTGGAGATATCGACGATCGAGGCGAGCGCGAGTTTGCCGGTGGGCGTATCGATCGGATTGAGGCCGAGTTCGACGGGAAACTCGTGCCCGTTTTTATGCAACCCGAATAACTCTCGTCCGGCTCCCATGACTCGTGAGGTCGGGGCGGAAAAATAGCCCGAACGCAAGGTGGGATGGGCGGCGCGAAACCGCTCGGGGATCAAGATCTCGACCGGTTGACCCAGCATTTCCTCCCGCGTGTAACCGAACATCTGTTCGACCTGTTTGTTGACCAACGTGATCTTGCCTTGGGGGTTGATCATCAACATGCCGTTGGGTGCCGATTCCACGACTTGCTGGAACTGCGCTTCGGCCTGTTTGCGGGACGAGATATCGCGGACGATCCCGGTGAATTTCTGGGCGCCGTCGACGAGCATTTCACTCACGGCCAGTTCGATGGGGAACGAGACGCCATCGTTGCGAAGGCCGAGGACCTCGCGCCCGATGCCGATCACTTTCTTCTGGCCCGACGACAAATAATTGTGCAGGTACTGGTCGTGTTCCGTGTGGTAGGGGTCGGGCATGAGCAGTTTGACGTTCTGGCCGAGTAGTTGCTCGGGGCGGTAGCCGAACATGCGGGTAACCGCCGGATTGACGGATTCGATGATGCCACGGTTGTTGATCACGACGATGCCGTCCACGGCCGTATCGACGATCGCACGCAACCTCGCCTCGCTGCGGTGCATCGCGGCTTCGGCCTGCTTTAAATCCGAGACGTTGATATGCATGACCACGGCACCGTAGCTCCGGTGTCCCTGCATCGGAGTCACGATCAGGCGGAACCAGCGGCGGAGGAAGGGGCTCGAGCTTTCGTATTCGTACGAGAAGGCGCGAATGGTGCCGTCCAGGATATGCCGGATGCCCTGCGCGACATGCGCGGCGTCTTCACTTGAGGTTGCCGCGTCACAGATGTGCAGGTAATTCAGTCCCACGCCGTAGGAATCGCCGACGAAGCCATTGGCCGCAGCAAACCGTTCCCAGGCTTCATTGACCGCGAGAATCGTGCCTTTCGCATCCAGCACGGCGATGTTGGCCGGCAACACGTGCAGGATGTTCGGGTCCAGCGCGAGGTCCGGCTGTCGTGGTCTGGGTCGAAGTGGGTGGACGGACATGGTGCGTTCCTTCGTTATCCGGTGGTGCCGGTCCTGGCGGCGCGATGGCCGAGCCAGGTTTCCAGCACCGTTTGGAGTTCTTTGGGACGGATCGGTTTCGCCACATAGTCGTCCATTCCGGCAGCCAAACAACGTTCACGGTCTCCCTGCATGGCATTGGCGGTCATGGCGACAATGGGGGTGTGGGCGGACTTCCCTTCCATTTTGCGGATGAGGGCCGTGGCCTCGAACCCGTCTAATTCCGGCATTTGGCAGTCCATGAAAATCAGCGGGTACGGGGCGCGTTCGTGGGCGGCCACGGCTTCCTGGCCGTTGCCGGCTACGTCGACCCGGTAGCCGAGTTTTTCCAACATTTTGCAGGCCACCTTTTGGTTGACGGGGTTGTCCTCCGCAAGGAGGAGTCGAGGAACCGTTGTCGCGTGGGTTTCGGTGAGTGTATGCCGGGTGATCAGGGGGGATGCGGCGGATGCAGAGGCGTCCGGAGACGAAGCGGGCACGACCCCGCAGAGCAGGTGACAGAAACATTCGAGTAATTGTGACTGCCGGATCGGCTTCGTCAGGTAGGCGTCGATGCCGAGCGCCTGGGCGGTACTGCCGTCGCCCCGCCGTCCGACCGTGGTGAGGATAACCAATCGCATGCCCGCGGTGCGGGGATCCTGTTTGAGCGCGGTGGCCGTGTCGAACCCGTCCATATCGGTGAGGTGAAGCTCGATCAGGGCCAAGTCGAAGGGTTTCTGTATGGCGGCGGCAGCTTGCGCCAGTTCCACGGCTGCCTGACCGGTCTCGGCGCTCAAGCATTCCAGGCCCTGTGCGGATAGCTCCTGCTGCAGCGCCCTGCGGACGGTCTGATTGGGGTTCACGTGTAGGATACGTCGCCCCCGCAGTCGGCTCCAAGAGAGGTTGGCGGGCGGGGTGGCCAGGGCGGTCTCAGGGAACTGTGCGGTAAACCAGAAGGTGCTGCCTTCCCCGGGACGGCTCTCGACACCGATCTGTCCTTTCATCTGGGTGACTAGGCGCTGGCAAATGGCGAGGCCCAGCCCCGTCCCTCCGAATCGGCGGGTCGTGGAACTGTCGGCTTGCATGAAGGCTTGGAATAATTTGGCCTGCGCCTCCTTTGAGATACCGATGCCCGTATCGGTAATGGTAAACCGCAACATATGCGGTCCTGCTTCCGGATCACGGGCGACGTGCAGGAGGACCTCGCCTGAGGAGGTGAATTTGATGGCATTGCTGACGAGATTGACCAGGATCTGGCGAAGCCGGCCGGGATCTCCCAGGACGCCGGCCGGGACCGAGGCATCGACCAGAGCGATCAATTCCAGCCCCTTGCTCTGCGCCGGTTCTGCGAGCAACTCGACCGTGTCCTCCACGGCCAGTCGGAGATCAAAGGCCAATTCTTCAAATTGGAGCTTCCCGGCTTCGATCTTCGAGAAGTCGAGAATGTCGTTCACGATCGTCAGCAGCGCGTCGCTGGATCGGCGTACCGTATCGGCAAAGTCGTGCTGCTCCGGCGTGAGCGCCGTATCCAGGAGCAGTCCGGTCATGCCGATGATTGCGTTCATCGGCGTGCGGATTTCGTGACTCATGGTGGCGAGGAAGTCGGCCTTGATCTGAGCGGTTTGCAGGGCCGTATCGCGCGCCTGGGCCAGTTCTCCGTTTTTCCGTTCCAGCTCCAGTGCGGCCTGTGTGAGCGCGGCTTCGGCCCGTTTGCGCTCGGTGATGTCTTTTCCGATGGCAAGAAACCCGGTCAACTGTCCTGCATCGTTGCGGAGGCCCGTAATGGTGACCAGGACCGTCAGCCGCCCACCGTCTTTCCTGGTATACGTCCACTCGCGTTCCTCGAATCCGCCGAGTCGAGCCTGTTCGGTCAGCACCTCGAAGGTGTGGGAGGGGGGGGCGGCGTCGCGATGCAGTTCGCCGGCCAGTTGGTCGAGTTCTTCCTGGAGATGCAGCGCGGTGAGTATCTCTTGACCGATCATCTCCGTCTCGGCGTAGCCCAGCATCGCGACCGCACCGCTGTTGAAGGTGGTGATGATGCCGTGGGTGTCGGTGGCGATGATGGAGATGTTGGTGGCGCTGGCCAGAATGGTCTCGAGTTGCATGTTGGTGGCGAGTAAGGCTCGCTCCAACTGCTTTCTCGCTCGAACGTCGGTCAGAATCACTTGGATCGCCTGTTTGCCTTCGAAGCGAATGGCCGCCGCCGCGACCTCCACCTCGACGACTCTGCCGTCGAGCGCGACGAACTGTTCTTCGATAGCGGTCACTGTCCCGCTGGTTGTCCGTATGCGAGCGATACGTTCCCGTGCGCTCTGCTGAGAATCGGGATGGATGAAGTCCATCACCGGCTTCCCGAAGAGTTGCGAAGGTGCGATCGCTCCGAAGAGCTTCACGCAGGCGCGGTTGGCGAAGACAATCTTGTCGTCGCAATTGACGAAGACGGCGTGAGGGGACAACTCCACCAGGGCGCGGTGCCGTTGTTCGCTGCTCCGAAGTTGGGATTCGAGTTCCTTTGCGATCGTAATGTCCTGGGCAATGCCGGCGATGCGGTAGACTTCTCCTTGAGCGTTGCGGATGATGAAACTGCGATCCCGGATCCACCGGACCCGTCCGTTCGGCGTCACGATCCGGTATTCTTCGTCATAGGGCAGGTGCGCCTGGCAGGCCGCTGCGACGGACACCCGCTTGTGGTCCTCCGGGTGAATGTGATCGAGCCAGAAAAGCGGGTTGGAGTAGAGGACCTCCCTAGGAGATTCCCAGATCGTCTCGAAGGCGGGACTGACATAGAGAACCTGCTGTTTGTCCGGGGTGGAAAGCCAAAAGACCGCGTCGATCGATTCGGCCAATTGGCGGAACCGCTCCTCACTCTCCCGGACGGCGTGCTCCATGCGTTTCCGCTCAGAGATGTCGCGGATCATGCCGGTATACTTCCTCGAGGTGCCGATGTGCATCTCGCTGACGGACACGTGGATGTCGATGTGGGACCCGTCCTTTCGCACAGCCGGTACGTCGCGTCCCTTCCCGATGATCGCCCGTTTTCCGGTGACCAAATAGTTCGCGAGGTATTCGTTGTGATGCTCGCGGTAGGGTGAGGGCATGATCAGCGAAATGTTCTTGCCGATGAGTTCATGCGCCTCGTAGCCCAGCAGCTTGAGCAATGCGGGGTTCGCGGTTTCGATGTGTCCCCGTTCATCGATGACGATAATGCCTTCGATCGCGCTCTCGAAGATCGACCGCATGCGGGTTTCGCTGTCCCGCCAGGCGGATTCGGCGCGTTTGTATTCGGTGATATCCTGGACGGTTCCAGCCATGCTGACCGGTGATCCGTCGGCCTGTCGGTGGACGATGCCGCGACAGTGGATGTACCGCAGCTCTCCGTTCGGCCGAATGATGCGGCACTCGATGTTGTAACGGGTGTCGTAGGTGAGCGCTTTGGCGACGGACTGTTCCACCCGCTCGCGATCGTCGGGGTGGAGGGCCGTCAGGAATGTGGCATAGGTCGGGGTGGTGTGCGCCGGATCGAGGCCGAATATGCGGTATTGTTCGTCCGACCATCGCTCCGCGCCCGTAGCGATCTCCCAGTCCCAGGACCCCAGGTGCGCGAGCGTCTGGGCTTCATCCAGCGCCTCTTGTTTCGCCTGCAGGGCACATTGCACGCGGGCCTGCTGCGCTTCCAGCTCTTTTCGGTCGGAGATGTCGAGGTGTACGCCCGTGGCGCGCAACGGTGCCCCCTGGGCATCCCGTTCCACCACCC
>WBZL01003907.1_pt1 | contig 13282 bp, 10 predicted proteins | sample 5204291 | NCBI WGS metagenome assembly WBZL01 (sample SAMN12344345, study PRJNA552823) | activated sludge metagenome | biome: Activated sludge suspended growth; feature: Nitrification reactor; material: Wastewater; isolation source: activated sludge from nitrification reactor of wastewater...
AGGATACGGGTGGAAGGGATAGGTTGAGCCCCACACCGAGGTGCAGCCCGTCGAGTTGATGATGCCCATCTCGGCGCGGCCGCGCTTGGTCGGCCCCTCGACGTAGCGCCACTTGAGGTCCTTCAGCTTCTCGATGAGCTGCGTCGCCCACTTTACCCAAGCCGGATCGAGCGGCCGCGAGGGCTTGTTCTCCATGATCTTCGCCGACAGGCTGGCCAGCGTCAGGTCCTCGCCTTTTGCCGCATTCACCGCCTGCAGCACCGCCCCGGTATCGGAGAGGTCGACCGACTCGGTCAGCTTCATGCGGATGTGCCTTTCCAGGCGCGCAATGAGGTCGTCGAGTTGCGCGACGTGCTTCTCCACGCGCGGCTGCATCAGTGCCGTCACGGTGCCGGTGAACAGGTGGATGGCGGTCTTCTCGCCGCAGCCGAGGCAGGCGCCGTCGCCGCAGGGCATCGAGCCATAGTTGCGCTTGTCGAGCAGCAGCGTCTCCAGCGCGCCGATCTTCTCGTCGAGGCTGTCGATGCGGCTGTACTCCTTCGGCGTGGTCGGCAGGTCGAGCCAGAAATTCCAGTCCTGGCGCAGGCGCTCGATGGATTCCTCGTTCTGCGTCACCATGCGCAGCGCATTGTCCTCGCACACCGTGACGCAGAGCGCGCAGCCCTTGCAGGTATAGGGATTGATGGTGATGGAGAACAGGCCGCCCGAACCCTTGCCCTTCTTCTCCTTCTGCGTCCAGTAGGGCTTGGTCGTGCCGAACTGGAAGTCGCCGAGCGACTCGCGGAACAGGCCGAACTCCTCGGCCAGCTTCTCGCGCTCGGCCTCCGGCGCCTCGGCGATGGTGGCGTTGATGGCATCGTCGATGAGGGGTCGCACGCTCACGCCATCCCCCTCGATCATGCCGCGCAGCTTCTTCTCGAGCGTGCGCACGGCGCGGCGCAGGAAGCGCGTCGGCCGGCCGCCGCGCTCGACGCGCGTCACGGCGGTGCTGAAGATGTCGGAAACGCTGCTCACCAGGCCGGGGATGGCGCTGTCCGGGCACTCCGTGTAGCAGTTGCCGCAGGCCGTGCAGTTCTCGGCGATCCACTCCGGATACTCGAAGCGGATCTGCGTCATGTCGCGGAACACGCCGGTCGCCGCGGGCACCAGCGAGGCGCCGATGAACGGGTCGACCAGATTGTCCGAACCCTTGCCGCTCGCGTAGAAGCTGCCGGTCTGCTCCCAGAAGCGGTGGATGTCGGAGACGCGGCCATCACCCTCGGGCAGCTGCTTGAGCATGATCGGCATGCCGGCCGTCTTTTCCGTCAGGTTGCGCCGTGTCGCGCCGACTGACTTTTCCCTGATCTCCTTCAGTTCGCTGTAACCGCGGCGCACCACGCGCAGGTTGTCGTCCACCACGCGCTTGCCCTTGTCGCCGAACTTGGCCTGCAACTGGTCCTCGATGGCCTTGAACAGCTTTTCCTCGGACAGATCGGCGTTTTTCATCACCGGCGAGGCGGCAAAGAACGCGCCCTGGAAGGCGATGCCCTGCATGCGCAACTGCAAATCGGCGCTGCCGGCTTCCTCCCGCGCGATCTGGAAGGCGTCGAGATAGAAAACGCGGACGTCGTTGTCGACGATCTGCTTCTGCATCCACAGCGGGAAGCTGGCCCACAGGTCGGCTTCCTCGCGGTTGCTCTGCATGATGAGCACGCCGCCTTTCTTCAGGCCGGCCACGGGATTCGAGTGCTCGTGCACGTTGGGGTCGGGCGAGAGCACCACGTCCACATAGACGTACTCGCAGTTCACGCGGATCGGGTCCGGCGACGCCGAGAGATAATAGGTGGTCGGCTGGCCCTTCTTCTCCGAACCGTACTTCGGGTTGGCCTTGATGTCCCAGCCGAGCAGTTCGTACAGCGTCATCGCCAGGTTCTTGCCGGTGGTGATGGCGCCCCAGCCGCCCACCGAATGCATGCGCACGGTGATCGATTCCTTCGGCAGCAGGTTCGGGTTCTCGCTGCCGCGCACGGCCAGGTTGCGGATGTGCGGATAGGCTTCCAGCACGTTCTGGCCGTGGATTTCGTCCTTCGGGTTGGCCGGCGTCTCGCGCACGAAGTCCACCGACAGGTAGAAGAACTTTTTCTGCGGTGAATTCGGCAGCATGTTCTCCACGGCGCCGATCAGCGCTTCCGGCTGCAGGTCGCGCGAGCCCAGGCCGTAGCAGCCGGAATACAGGCGCGGCATGTCCTTCGCCGAGGCGTAGGCGGCATAACCTTCATAGGCCGGCTTGCCCTCGGCGGCGCCGTTCTCCAGGCATTTCGACACCGTGGCGCGCACCTCGCGCATCAGCGGCAGGTCCTCGGCCAGCGGCTGGTCGGTGCGTTCCAGCACCGCCACGCCCTTCTTGCCCTTGAGCATCGCGCCGATCAGGTCGCCCGGGAAGGGGCGGAACATGGTCAGGTTCACCACGCCGACCTTGACCTTGCGATGCTCGCGCAGCCAGTCCGCCACGGCCTCGGCCTGCACGATCATGCTGCCCATGCCGACGATCAGGTAATCGGCGTCCTCCGTGCGATAGCCCTCCACGCGCCGGTAGCGTCGGCCGGTCAGCTCGGCGAATTCATCCATGCAGCGTTCGGTGATCTCCTCGATATGGTCGAAGAAATACGGCCGCTGTCCGGCCACCGCCTGCATGTAGGCATCCTGGTTCTGCACAGATCCAGAGAGCAGCGGCACATCGACGTCCCAGATCGCCGGCACACGGCGGCGCGTCGGGCCGTAGAGCATGGCCTGGGCCGGCGTCGGCGTGTCGATGATGTCGTCCGGCTTGCCGAGGTACTCGGCCACCAGTTCGCGCTCGGGCAGGCGCACCGATTCGATCAGGTGCGTGGTGAGGAAACCGTCCTGGCCGATGATGGCCGGCGTCAGCGAAATCTCCGCCACCTTGCGCCCGATCAGGTTGAGGTCGGCCGCCCCCTGGGCGTCCTTCGCCATGACCTGGATGAAGCCGGTGTCGTCAACGCAGTGGTAGTCATCGTGGCCGCAATGCACGTTGAGGCTGGCCTTGGTGATGGCGCGGCAGCCCATGTTGAGCACGTACGGCAGCCGCTTGCCCACCGCGGCATAGAGCGACTCGTGCATGAAAGCCACACCCTGCGCCGAGGAGAAGTTGGTGGCGCGCAGGCCCGCCATCGACATCCCGGCGGTGACGCCGGCGGCGGCGTGCTCCGATTCCGGCTCGATGAAGATCAGCGGCCGCTCGGAAATATTGAGGTGCCCCTGCGCCACGGCCTCGGCCCAGTACTCGCCCATCTGCGTCGAGGGTGTGATGGGATATGCGCCTGCGGCATCCGAGGCTTCGCGCTCGACATGGATCACGGCGGTGTTGCCGTCCACCGCATCCCGCACTCCGGGGTACTTGACCTTGGTCTTGTCCTTGCCGGCGCCGGGAACGGATTCGAACAGTTTGTATTCCATCAGTTTTTTCAGCATGTCAGCACCTCATGCACCTATCAGGGGAAGTGGGTTCTGGCGCAGGATCTTCTTCGACTCCACGCCTTTGATCGGGGTATTGGGGTTGTCGAACCAGACGATCGCGCCGGTCGGGCAGCGTTCGATGGCTTTCCTGGCCGCACGCGCGTTCTGCGCGTAATCGATCACGGCCAGGTTGTTCTCGAGTTTCATCACGCCGGGCGCGGCATCGACGACGCACTTGCCGCAGGCGGTGCAGGCCACCTCGCAGCTCGCTTCGGCGGTATCGCCGTCGGCGAGGTTCCTGCAGGCCACCCACAGTTTGCGCGAGACGGGTTCTAGCGTGAAAAGCGCCTTCGGGCAGACCTCGACGCAGTCATTGCAGGCTGTGCACTTGTCGGCATCCACCACCGGCAGGCCGTGGCCATCCATATGGATGGCGTCGGAGCCGCATACCGTGGCGCAATCGGCCAGGCCGAGGCAGCCCCAGGCGCAATCCTTGCCGCCGCCGCTGACGACGGCCGCGGCGCGGCAGGTGGACAGGCCGGCATAACGGGCACGCATGAAGGCCACATGCTTGCCGCCGGCGCAGGCCAGGCGTGCCACGCGCTTCTCCACCGAGCCGGCATCCACGCCGAGCAGGTCGGCAATCACGCCGTTTTGCGCCGGCGCATTCACCGTGCATTGGGCGGGCATGATCTCGCCGGCAACGACCTTCTCGGCGAAGTTGCGACAGCCGGCCATGCCGCAGGCGCCGCAATTCGATTTCGGCAGCAGGTCCTCGACCTGCTCGATGCGTGGGTCCTCGAAGACGTACAGGCGCCGGTTGGCGAAGGCGATCACGCCCGCCAGGACGACGCCCAGCAACGCCATGAAAATCCCGGCGTATGCGAGTTCCGTCATCGATCCGATGCTGCCCATCACAATCCTTCAAGGTTGAAATAACCATGTTTCTACCAGGGTCTGAATGCCATGCGGACGCTCTAGGCGCAAGCCGGGCAAAAAAAAACTCTGGAACCTGACGGCGCCGGGCCACGGCCTTGCGGGCCATGCTGACGACAGCCATTCACGGGGCAGCCGGAGATCGAATCCGGCTAACTGGACGGCCTGGCGGGTGAGCCAGTCCGGGTGATACGCAAACGACGTTGTTACGTCATTGGCGCTCGTGCGTAAAGAAGTATAGGAACTGTGCCGCGATGCAACAAGAAAGTCTTATATATAACAACCCAAAGTTTTCCTTATACGTGCCCTAGGGTTAGCCTGATATCTCGTATCGCGCAATAGAGTTTCCCATCGCGGAAGGAAAGCGGTTTTGCGCCGCAGCAACGCCGGCGCGGTATTGGGTAGGCTACCTATAATAAAAATATGGGCTTGATTCAGCCTGCATTCGCCCCACTTGTCATAAATATGAACGCATCCATGCATATCCGCCCACCTGCCGTCGCCGGCATGTTCTACCCGGACGACGAGGCCGTGCTTGCGCGAGAGATTCGCGGTTACCTTGCGGCCGTCCCGGCCACGCAGGCACACGCGCCCAAGGTGCTGATCGTGCCGCACGCCGGCTACATCTACTCCGGCGCGGTCGCCGCCCACGCCTACGCCCGGCTGGCGCCGGCCCGCGCGACGATCCGCCGCGTCGTGCTGCTCGGCCCGGCGCACCGCGTTCCGATCCGCGGCCTCGCCCTGCCTGTCGCCGAGGCCTTCGCCACACCATTGGGCGCCGTGCGCATCGACGCCGAAGGCGCCGCCGCCGCGCTGAAGCTGCCGCAGGTCTCCGCCAGCGACGTGGCGCACAACCTGGAACACTCGCTCGAAGTGCAGGTGCCTTTCCTGCAGAGCGTGCTCGACGACTTCACCCTGCTGCCCTTCGCCGTCGGCGCGGCCACGCCCGCCCAAGTGGCCGAGGTGCTCGACCTGCTCTGGGGTGGGCCGGAAACGCTCATCCTCATCAGTTCCGACCTCTCGCACTTCCACCAGTACGCCACGGCGCGGGGCATCGACAAGGGCACGGCCGAAGCGATCCTCGCCTTCGAACCGACCCTCGACCACGAACAGGCCTGCGGCGCCACGCCGCTCAACGGCCTCCTGCTCAGCGCGAAGCGGCGTGGCATGCAGATCGACCTGCTGGACATGCGCAACTCCGGCGACACCGCCGGGGACCACGCCCGCGTCGTCGGCTATGCCGCCTTTGCCCTGTCGGAACCCGCCCATGAGCAATCCTGAACTGGGCAACACGCTCCTCAACCTGGCGCGCGCCGCCATCGGCGAGCGGCTCGGCCAGCCGTCGCCTGCCGACTCGACCCACGACCTGCTGCACCAGCCTGGCGCCACTTTCGTCACGCTGATGCTGCAGGGCCAGTTGCGCGGCTGCATTGGCACGCTCGAAGCGCACCGCACGCTGGCGCTGGACGTGCGCGAGAACGCCCTCGCCGCCGCCTTCCGCGACCCGCGCTTCCAGCCGCTCGTTCTTGAGGAATTCGCCTTCACCTCGGTCGAGGTATCGCTGCTGACGCCGCCATCGCCGATGGACTTCCGCGACGAGGCCGACTTCATGGCCCAGCTTCGCCCCGGCGAGGACGGCATCGTCTTCCAGTACGGCCGCCACCGCAGCACCTTCCTGCCGCAGGTGTGGGAAAGCCTGCCCGACCCGCAGCAGTTCATGCAGCAACTCAAGCGCAAGGCCGGCCTGCCGCCCAATTTCTGGGCCGAAGAGGTGACCATCTCGCGCTATACGGTGTCGAAGTGGAAGGAAGCGGAACTGCAGGGCAACGCATGAGCGACACCTACGCCGCCGGCTACTGGCATTTCATCGAAGACGGCCGCATGCAGTGCGACCTGTGCCCGCGCGACTGCAAGCTGCGCGACGGCCAGCGCGGCGCCTGCTTCGTGCGCCAGCGTGTCGGCGACGGCATGGTGCTCACCACCTACGGGCGCAGTTCCGGTTTCTGCATCGATCCCATCGAAAAGAAGCCGCTCAACCACTTCCATCCCGGCAGCAGCGTCTTTTCCTTCGGCACCGCCGGCTGCAACCTCGCCTGCAAGTTCTGCCAGAACTGGGACATCTCCAAGTCGCAGGACATGGACCGCCTGATGGACGCCGCCTCGCCCGAGGAGATCGCCCGCGTCGCCGCCGAGAACGGTTGCAGGAGCGTCGCCTTTACCTACAACGACCCGGTCATCTTCGCCGAATACGCCATGGACGTCGCCGACGCCTGCCATGAACGCGGCGTGCAGACCGTCGCCGTCACCGCCGGCTACATGCACGACCAGGCGCGGCGCGATTTCTACGCCAAGATGGACGCCGCCAACGTCGACCTGAAGGCCTTCACCGAGGAGTTCTACTACAAGCTCACCGGCGCCCACCTGCAGCCGGTGCTCGACACGCTGGCGTACCTCAGGCACGAGACCGACTGCTGGTTCGAACTGACCACCCTGCTGATTCCCGGCCGGAACGACTCCGCCACCGAGATCGAGGCCATGAGCAAGTGGATCGTCAGGGAACTCGGCCGCGACGTGCCCATCCACTTCACCGCCTTCCATCCCGACTACAAGCTCGACGACGTGCCCGCCACGCCCGCCGCCACGCTGCAGCGGGCGCGCAGGATCGCCCTCGACGCCGGCATCCGCTACGTCTACACCGGCAACGTGCATGACCTGGAGGGCGGCACCACCTCCTGCCCCGGCTGCGGCAAGGGCGTCATCGTGCGCGACTGGCACCGGATCCTCGCCTACGCCCTCACCGAGGAAGGCCACTGCGAACACTGCGGCACCCCCGTCGCCGGCCGCTTCGGGCAATTCTCCGGCCAGTTCGGCCGCCGCCGCATCCCCGTGCGCGTGCGCATGGGCGCCTAGCCCCGACTTACCCCCTCTCCCGCCCGGGCGGGAGAGGGCCGGGGTGAGGGTGGGCACCCTTGGAAAAAGGGGGTGGCCCGCAGGGCCGGGGGATTTCTCAGCAGTCAAACACGTTCGCTCATAGAACGAAGGGGAACACATGCCCACCCGCCAAATGGAAGTCCAAATCCCCGCTGAAAAAGTCAGCCTCCCCGGCACGCTGACCCTGCCCGACAACCCCCTCGGCGTCGTCGCCTTCGCCCACGGCAGCGGCAGCAGCCGCCACAGCCCGCGCAACCGCTATGTCGCCGAAGTCCTGCACCAGCACCGCATCGCCACCCTGCTCTTCGACCTCCTCACCGCGCGCGAGGACCAGACCTACGAAACGCGCTTCGACATCGCCCTCCTCACCGAACGGCTGCGCGCCGCCCTCGCATGGCTGGAAGGCAATGAAGAAACGAAGGGGATGAACATCGGCTGCTTCGGCGCCAGCACCGGCGCCGCCGCGGCCCTCCAGGCAGCGGCGAAGCACCCCAGCGTCGCCGCCGTCGTCTCGCGCGGCGGCCGCCCCGACCTCGCCGGCCCGCAGGCACTGACTTTGGTCCGCGCCCCCACCCTGCTCATCGTCGGCGGCCGCGACGATGTCGTCATCGACCTCAACCGGCAGGCTTACGACCTACTGGACTGCGAGAAGAAACTGGAGATCGTGCCGGGCGCGACGCATCTCTTCGAGGAACCCGGGACGCTGGAGTCGGCGGCGGAGCATGCGGCGAGGTGGTTTGAGATGCGCTTCCAAGGTACCCGGAAGTAACGTTCAAGGTCTGGGACGCTGCGCGGCATTATCGCGCAGCGTCCCCTGCACCGCAGGGTTGAGTATCGTTGCACTCCTTGGACTCGGAGTACAGATCTCCAATAAGTCGAACTCGTGAACTACAAAAGCCGTTCTCTCCTGCATTGGGCGTGTACCCTCGATAATACTTGCTGCAAGGGCTGGCCTGTTTCCCCGCACAAATACCTCTGTATGCCTTTCCAATTCCGTGTAGACGGCGCCCTTGATTGACTCCAACAAAGCCGCATAGGCATCAAGAGGGGCGTAATAGAGCTTCGCGGCATGCTCAGCTTTTTCCTTATCTATCTGAATGATCGTTCGGAAATTCACGTACGCTTCCTTACCGTCGGCGAATTTCACCAAAAGCGGGGGGTCTCCATAAGGAGATTCCGTCACGCAACCCCGATAGTCAGGCCATTCGTTCCTTTCCATTGCCGCCGGTTGGTACCGTATCCATCGATCCAATATGCCAAGCTTGTAAGTAAGGAAGGACAGGATGATGATTAGAGCGACAAGAACATACGGCCAGTTACGCGGCCCGTGAACCCGCAACCATCTGAGGTTCTCAATCAATTCTGGGGTCTTAGGATCTTGCTCAGTTCCCATTGCGAGTTCGCATCGAATGCGCTCTTCGACGAATTCACGGAGCCGCTTTATCTCTCCTTCTATCGAACGAAGCGGAACCGTGTCGGGTGAGCCTCGTCCTCTCAACCGCCGATCAATCTCGGCCATTTCTCGGAACACTTTCTGGGCGGCAGCAATAAGCAAACCTTGAACTTCAGGGAGGAGAAGAGTTGCATCAACTCTTCGCTCCTTTGCAGACGAGACGGCGAACTCAATTTCTTCGATGGCAAGGGCTTCAAGAAATGGATCAATGTACCGTCTCCAGAAAACGGTACGAGGAGAACCCTCAAAGCCGATGCCTTGGTATGAGATTACCCTACCACTAAACTGCTTTACTCTGAACGGAGGGCCGGCAGTCAAGAAGGCCCAAGGCGTTACTTGATCTCGGATGATCCGTTCTGCTGCATCTTCGATTCGCTTGCGAAATGTCGGGTACAGCGGAGTAGTCACGGTTTATCAGGCCCAACGGGAGTCCATGTAGTTTGACCTAAGCTAGCGGCAGTGGCAGGCCGGCTACGGCCCAGAACAAAATGAGGAACACAGGCGGCCTGCCGTTGGTTCTCCGCTTGAGCGAGGTTGACAGTCACTTGGGCCAGCCCTCCGGCAATGCGAGGACGTCTTGTAGCGTAGCCCCTAGGTGCCATTGCACTTTTCCGTCCTGTGCTACGGCATGCGGCATACTCTTTAGAACTTCAGGCAGCGGATTTGCAGCCCATGGATTGAAGTAAATCGTGTGACGGCGCGACGCGAGTGTGTATGGCGTCAGGTCGTTGAACAGCCAAGCACCACTGACACGTGTCGATTGGGCCCCGGCCCTCCCGCGCCACGCACCATTTGGTGCCCGCTCAAACCTTGGATCCCTGTCTGGTTCTCCAACGGCGAACACGAACTGCTCCTGACCGTAGAGTGCCTGCATCTCGTCAATCTGCTCGAGATGAAAAGAGCCGAAGTTAACAGCCACCAAGAGTGGCTTGTCCAACTTGCCGTACTTTGACCCTTTGAATTTGATAGCGTCTCTAATCGGCGTCCATGCGTCGATGAACCCAGCGCCGCCATCGAGCACACCAATCAGCGTAGTTGTCTTACCTCGTCTTTCTGACTTGAGTGGAATGGCGCGAAGGAGAACTTGCCACCCTTCGTGCTCCCAGCTGAGAGTGGGCGAAGAGAACAGGTCGTACTGATCGACTAGCGCTTGAACTTCATCCGGATCAAGCGAATCTAGCCACGCCAGTGCAGCAGCCCGCAGTCGGTTCCCGCTTGGTTGAGTATCCGGCGAACCTTCGGACTCGACCGCAACCATGAAATTGGGGTGGCTTGCCTTCTCCAAGGCATCGAGCGTTGTGCCAATACGTGCCTCTGCTGCCGGATCAGCATCGTCGTCCGCAGATACCAAAACGGCTTCGAGGTAGAAGTCCTCGCCTCCCGGGGCAACGACATGAAAGTCTGGGCGAGCCGACGAACCGTTCTTAAGTTCTGGATGCGGTCGCAAGGTGTAGCCGAGTCTAACTAGATACGCGTATAGAACTAGCTCGAATACTGACGACTTGAAGTGCGTATCGTTTCCGCTACGAACTCGCGCGACTAACTCCGCCAGTTCATCCAACGGATAGCCTGCTGCCAGCGTCTCCAAGAACTGACGCACCCGTTCAATCTCTGGTCGCGCAGACCGATCCAAGAAGGCGAAGTCGCTCTCGCGATTTGCCTTCGGACTTGAGTCAGTGCGCTTACGGTCAGTGAAAAGCATGTTGGGACGGCGAATGTTTGAATTCACCGGCCTGCGCAGCTTTCCGCGCGGGTCCGAAGGAATGATGGGTTGGGCTTCTGCATGCTAACGTGCTTTTTCACGCCGAATTACCCTTTTCCTCTTGATACGGCAACGCGACCGGTACCTCGAACTGAATGCGGCTTACGGACGCTTGCGATGCATTTGACTCTCCTTGCGATCCAAGCCCAACAGCACCCATGAATATTCCTATTCCGCCTTTCGTTCCCGTTCCTTCTTCAACGGTTACTGCGACATCGAATTTCACGGTTTGAACAAGTTGGCCCCATCGGGAGACCAACCGACCTTGATTTTGTAAGGCTCCTTGGCTAGTGGACAGCAACGGATTGATTTCACCCTCGCGAGCGTGTTCTGTGTCTCGTTGCGAAGCTTTCACGCCATCGATGATTTCGGTGAGAACGGCAGTGACAAATTCTTTAAGTTCCATTTGACGCTCCGTAAGAAGATGCCCAAAAGGAAATAGACAGACGCTTGCGTCCGGACATTGTTTAATAATACTGACACCCATCATGCCATCGTAATCACTTGATGCGCAACGGGTATCCAATTTCGCGGTCCGTATAACAACACCAATATCGGGGGCGTGCCGGTCGTCTCTCCTGGCGACAGCAAACCCCTACCCTGTTGTCACGCCGTATCGCAGCAACTGACTTTTCAAGCCGCTCCGAGGATAGATCTGAGCGCGGCATTTCCGGAAGCCGTGAGCAGCCAGCCGAGCGCGCAGCAATTGAGCAGGACGGTGACCCAGAACATGCCCTGGAAGGAGGCCTTGCTGGTCTTGTGGCGGAGCAGCCTCTGGGCGGCCAGCGCACCCGGCCATCCGCCGATCAGTCCGAACAGATGCAGGGTGTTCTCGGCGGTGCGCCACCGGTCGTTCTCTGCCGCGGATTTGTCGAGGGAGTAGACCGCAAAGGCAAGGACGCTGGCGGTCAGGTAGACCCCGGGGATGGCAAGCGGCAGTTTCCCCGCCATGACCGTGGCAGCCAGGAATGCCAGGAAGCCGGTGGTGAAAACCGTCGGCAGCCATGCCATGATGGAACGGCCCTCGCCCCTCGTCCGCTCGCCGACGAATGCAACCTTCGTCGCCTGCCCCCGTCCTTTTTCGTCGACCGCGAGTTCGTAGGTGACGAGTTCGTCGCCCGCGGGCCTGCGCTGCCGGTTCGAAAACGAACTGATGTGGGCAAAGACCTGTTTGCCGCCGCCATTCGGCGTGATGAAGCCGAAGCCCTTGTCGTCCTTCCAATGGGTGATCCGTCCCTGAAAGCGCATGGCTGGAAGTCGGTATCGGTCGGCAATGATGGGAGCATTATGCCCCCCGTATCCGCCGCGCAGCAACCCGTCCCGATTTTTCGCGCCGTATCGCAGCGACTGACTTTTCAGCGCTGACTGGTACTTTGATCAGTCTCTCGCCGGCCAGCCATGCGTCTGTTCCGGCTGCGGTGAAGCATGTGGCCGGCAGCGGCGATCAGGACGATCGCCACCAGCAGCGCCCACGGCGCCAGGCGGTTGACGGTCGCCGCCCAGGCGCTCAGTTCATTGAGCAGCAGGGCCCACAGGCTGATGGCGACGTAGGTCGACAGCAGCACGATAGTGAGGTTCACCCAGGGTCGCAGGCCGATCAGGAAGCCGATGATGGAGCCGACCACCGGGCCGGTCATCCAGAACGGCACGAACACAAAAACCATCAGGCCGGCGATGCCGAACTTGCGCACCATGCCGCCGCGCAACTCGGCGGCCTCGTGCATGCGGGCGACGAAGGACTTCAGGGCAGGCAGGTCGAACAGGTGCTGCCAGCTCAGTGCGAACAGCGGATAGAAGACGAGCACGTGCAGGGTCTCGACCAGCATGTTGAGCGGCACGACCTGCAGGTGGGTCATGCCGCTGGCGTAGCCGAAGGTCATGCCGGCCCCCGGGCCGATCAGCAGGTTCAGCCCCGTCATCGCGGCGTACTGGAGGATGCTGTCCGGGAACAGGGTCCAGCCGACGCCGAAGCCGAGCAGCAACAGGCCGGCCAGGGCCAGCCCGGCCAGCAGCATGCGGCCTTCCGCGCTGTTGAGAAGCGTCGGCAGGATGGAAGGGGTCATTCCACGCAATCCGGATCACCTTGTTTGAGAAGGCGACATCATGCCTCGTTATTGATTCGAAACACAGAGGAGTAGCATATTGGATGGATCCATCTTCCAGGAGCCCAGTCATGGGATTACTCGATCGCATTCTCGGACCGAAATCGAAATACGACAAAAGCCTGCCGTACACCTACGAAGCGCGCATCCGCATTTTCGAGGACGGCTCGGAGCACAAATCCTATATCTCCGACACCATTTGCGGCCTGATCGAGCACCTGCACCGGAACGGCATCGGCCCCGGCGAAACGGAGATTTTCGAGATCTACCAGGAACGGGAAACGCCCATCGATGCGCGGCTGTTCACCAGCGCCGACGGCCAGTGGCTGTTCAAGCCGGAGATCTGCCGGGCCTTCGAGCAACATTACGCCGGACACATCCAGGAAACGAGCTGTTCCTTCAAGGACCGCGGGCGCGGCTGCATGGGGCCCTGACCGGCCCGCCGTGTTCCAGCGGCTGACTTTCACTCACTGGCCGCCGGCCTCTGACGGCCACCTCGCAAAAGGGCTATGATGGGCAACGATCCGCACGTCGCCGGATCGTCACGACAACGTCAAACCAGGAGACTTGAAATGGCCAAGAAAGCATCGAAGAAATCCACGGAAACCGTCTACAAGATCACCGAAGTTGTCGGCTCCAGCC
>WBZL01003909.1_pt1 | contig 13276 bp, 10 predicted proteins | sample 5204291 | NCBI WGS metagenome assembly WBZL01 (sample SAMN12344345, study PRJNA552823) | activated sludge metagenome | biome: Activated sludge suspended growth; feature: Nitrification reactor; material: Wastewater; isolation source: activated sludge from nitrification reactor of wastewater...
CTGAGCAGAGGGAGCTCTTCCATGCCGTAAACCTGCCCGAGCCCGATTCCAAGGCGATGTAGTGCCAAATTCCACTATGCGTTTCTCGCATAATCAATGAGTTGTAGCTTTATCTGTCGAACTCGGGAGGACTCTTCCTGCTCGCCGTAGTGACGGTGGTCGCCTTTGCCGGTTTCATTGTCGTAGCGGACCAGGCACTCATCACCACGGCCGCAGTAGAACCGGTACTTGATGCCGTGGGGCCGATCTGCGGTCGCGTGAGGCAAGCGCCAGATGACCATTTCAACGGTAACGTTGCCGCGTTGGAATTTGCGGCGGAACAACTGTGTGGCTTTCATTATGGTCTAGCTCACCATAATTAACCAGCGACCGTTGTGGCGCGGAGGGCTTCCAACGACCTCGCGCCCACCCCCAGGTCCCGCCAGTTCGCTGGATGGCAGGTGAACAGCAGGATTTGATGCCGGGTGGCGGCGTCGAATAGCAGGCGTTTCATCTGCGCCAGGCGGGTCTCGTCGCTGTGGACCAGGGCGTCGTCGAGGATGACGAGGGTGGGGCGGCCGGCTTCCTTGAGCAGGTCGGCGTAGGCCAGGCGGCTGATGACGCCCATTTGTTCACGGGCACCGAAGCTCAGTTCTTCGAACAGGCCGGTTTCCGGTCCGTTGCCACCGGGGCGGGTGAGGGGACCGGGGCTGAGGTTTTCGTCGATCTCCAAGCTGGCGTGGGGGAACAGCAGTTGCAGGTAGCGGTTGAGGTGCTTTTGCAGGGGCGCCTGGAGTTTGCGGGTGAGGATGGCACGTTTGTCACGCAACAGGTTGAGCAGGTAGTCCAGGGCCTGGGCGCGGCGTTGCAGTTCGCCACCGCGGCGACGAGCCTGTTCCAGGTCCCGCGCCAGTTCAGCCCGGCGTTCCTCCAGCCCCCGGGCGCCGGTGGTCTGTAGCTCCACTTCCAGTTTCATCAGGAGGTCGCGGCGCTCGGCATGCTGGGTTTCCAGTTGCCGGGCGCTCTTGCCGAAGCGCTCCACGTCTTGCCGGAGGATATCGGGACTGGCTTCGGTGACTTGGCGGGCCAAGGTCTCGATGCGCGTGGCCAGGCTGGCCTGATCGGCCCGGGCATCCACCAGCGCCTGGTTGGCGGCCGACAGGCGGGTGGCCCGCTCGGGGGCGTCCAGCACGGCCTGGGCGGCGGCCAGTTCACGAGCCGCGGCTTCGCTGACGGTTTGGGCGTTGCCGGCGGTGAGGCGCGCCTGATTGAGCTCTTGGTTGATCTGTTCCAGGGACAGCCGGGCGGATTCCTCGGTGGCCTCGGCTTGAGAGACCGCCGGCAGATCCATTGCGGATTCCGTGGCGGCAGGCAGGAGAGCGATGGCCTGTTCGATTTCGCGGAGGCGGGCGGCATGGCCGGCCTGTTCCGCGCGCAGGGTATCGATGCCTTTGGGGGCGAGGGCCTTGAGGGTGGCGGTGGCGGTCCTGGCTTCGGCCTGGTGCCGGGCGTGGCTTTGAACGCGAGCCTCGGCGGCTTCCAAGCTGGCGAGGCCGAGCCTTTGCAGCAGGGCGGTGTGGGCATCGGCCAGGGCCTGTTCCTGGCGGCCGAGTTCGGCCAGGTCGGTGCCGCCGGGGGTGATGTCGAGTTGGCCGAGGCCGGGCAGGGTGACGCGGGTGACTTCGGTGAGCAGGCGGTCGCCACTGCCGGTGACGGATTCATGTCCAATCTCTATGCGGCCACCATCTGCCAGGGCGAAGCGCAGCCGGGTGGCGATCGCGTCGCGCCGGATGCGCAATTCGCGCATCCCTCCGTGCTGTTCCCTGAGGGTGTCCAGTTCCTTGGGGTCGATTGCCGATTCGGCCAATTGTTGCTGCAGGTTGATGAGGGCGGCCTGTTGGGCCTCGGCCTTGGCGAGGGCATCCGTGGTGTTTTCCAGCTTGCGTTGCAGCTCGTCCTGCTGGCGGACCAGGTCGCGCCGTGTGGTTTCCTGGCGCGCCAGGCGTAGGCTGTCCCGCGCGGCGTTGTAACGGTCCGACGCATCCCGTGTCTTGGCTTGCCATTGGTTCACCAAGGCATCCTGGGTCTGGCAAGCCTGCTGGGCATTCTCAAGGGCCGTGCGGCGGGTGTTGACCGCTTTTTCCTCGCTTGAGAACGCGTCGAGCTGGCCGCGCAGCAGTTTGATTTGTGCCTCCAACTGGCCGGCGCGTTGCCGGTCCGATTGCAGCGCCGCCTCGATTTCACGAACCGTATCCAACCGCTTGGCGGCGGCTTGTTCCTGTTGGCGGAAGGCTGTCCAGGGCTGTTCCGCCTCATCGGCGGCATGATCGCGACGCAGCGCGGCCAGCTGGTCCACCTTGTCGCGGTAGGCGGCGATTTCCTTGTCCAGATCCTGCACGGCTTGGTCCAGGGTGGCCGCCTGTTCGATCGCTTGCTGGTACGGGCCGCGCGGTTTGTTGGTGGACGCGGTGAGCAATTCGTTGCGTAAGGCTTCCACCTTGGCCAGAACTTCATCGCCGCCGCTGCTGGCGACTTCGCCCAGGGATGCGTTCAGGGCCGTGCGCAGATGGTCGGTGGCGTGGCCGACCGGTTCGCGGATGTCCTGGGCGCCGCCCTGCTGAATCCACAGCAAACCGGGAATGCCCCAGTGCTCGGCCTTGCTGGCGCCCTTGCCGGCATGCTGGAAGCCGAGCAACTCGGCGAGATGGTCCTCGGCCTCGACACCGTCCAGATGCAACGTGCCGGCCTGGAGTTCGCAGCGTTTCTTGCCGAGGAAGCGTTTCCTGAGCTGGTAGGACTGGCCGGCGATGGTGAAGTCCAGCTCGATGCCGGGCGAGGCGGAGGCATCGCCCCAGGGGCGCAGGTCGTCCACGCTGCCGGAGCGGTGGCGCTCGAAAAACGCCGCGCGGATGGCCGCCACGATGGTGCTCTTGCCGGCCTCATTGGCGCCGGTGAATAGGTTCAGGCCAGGGTCCATGTCGGCGATCTCGATGGGCTGGCGGAACCGCTTCAACTGCTCGATGCGGATGCGGGTCAGTTTCACGATGGCGCCCCCTGGCGCTGTGCCTGGAGGATGCCGGCCAGGATGGCCAGGGCATCGCGGGCCGGTTCGGCGCTATCCTGGCTTACTCGCTGCTTGTCTCTCAGTTCGGCGATGACTTCACCCAGGTAGCCGTCGGCCTGAAGGTCGTCGATGTCTTCGTCCGTGGGTTCGAGGCGCAAGGCCGAGAAATCGGCTTGCAGGCTGCGGGCCCGGCCCTGGACCTGAACGATGGATTCCCGCAGGCGGCGATATCCGGCCAGGTCGGTCTGGCCGGCCAAGGACAGCCTGACCACATCGGCCGGTCCGAGGTTTTCGAGACTCGCCAGCGCCTGGTCGATGTCGCTGGCGACCTGCAGCGTAAAGGCCAACAACCGCCAGCGGTATTGGCCGGTCGCGATGGGGGTGACCACGACGGGCGCGCCCGCATCGGGCAGTTCCACCAGCAGCGCCTGGCCGGAGTCGTTGGCCTTGAAACGGTCGGTTTCCGGCGTGCCGCTGTACCAGGTGCGCGCATCCACCTGTCTGGTGCCATGCCAGTCGCCCAGGGCCAGGTAGTCCAGCTTCGCCTGTTCGGCCCGGCCGGCGGCAATGGGGTTGGCGGAGTCGATGTCTTCCGCGAGGATGCCCTGGACGCAGCCATGGGCCAGTCCGATGCGGACCATGCCGGCGGGGGTATCGGCGCCCGCGAACCATTCGGTGAGATCGTCGTAGGTATGGCGCTGGGTCAGCGGCGCGGGAAGGATGGCGGCGCCCAGCGCTTCCAGCAGCAGCGGCTCGGGCTTCAGGCAGACATGGACGTTGTCGGGAATGGCCTTGAGGCGGGCGGCACGGGTCCAGACCGATTCGGCCAGGCCCGCGTCGTGGTTACCCGGAAGCAGCACCCAGGGACCGGTATATCCGCGCATGGCATGGAACAGGCGATGAATGGTCTTGTCCGAGACACCCTGGGCGTCGAAGACGTCGCCGGCTACCAGAACCAGGTGTACCCGCCTTTCCTGTGCCAGCGCGGCCAATCGCTCGACGGTGTTGAAGCGGGCCTCCGCGAGCAGAGCCGCTTCATCGGCCTCGAATTGTCCATGGCATTTACCGATCTGCCAGTCGGCTGTGTGAAGTAGCCTGATCAATTTGGCCTCCCCGGCGATGAATCTGATCGCGATTGTCGATGTGCCGCGATTCCGTTAGACATTTGCAACGCATACTCGGCCAGTATTGAACCCCTTGTCGTGACGCGACTTGATGATGAAATCAGATACTTGGCGCGAGGGATACGGATGGGTCGTATTGCGAGTCCATGGTCGGTGGCCACCCTAAATTGGCGTGTGCGTGCCATGGCATGGCTAGCCGCGCTCCATTATGCACAAGACTTCCATCCATCAAAGCATAGCCCCCTCATGGCTTTCCGCACTCCGCCGCGCAATACGCTCCACCCCTGCCCGGCGCGCAGGATGATCCGCCGGATTGGGTGAGCAGGAAATCCAGGAACGCCCGCGCCACCACCGAGATCTGTCTACCCGCCGGATACACCGCGTACCAGTGGCGCTGGATGGGGAAGCCGGCCGCATGCAGCACGGCGAACTGGTCGGGCTGGTGCAGGGTGAGGGCGTGGCAGGACAGGGCGGATATGCCCAGGTCGGCCAGGATGGCCTGCTTGATGGCCTCGTTGCTGCCCAGTTCCAGGCGGGGGCGGATTTCCAGGCCGTGCTCATGGAACAGGCGTTCGATGGCCTTGCGCGTGCCGGAGCCGGCTTCGCGCATGACCCAGGGCTCCCGCGCCAGGCGTTCCAGGGAGATGCGCTTTTCTTGCGCCAGGGGATGGCCGGGGGCGGCCAGGACGACGATGGGGTTGTCCATGATGGGCGTAGCGATGACGTCGATCTCCTCCGGCGGCGTGCCCAGCAGGTAGAGGTCGTCCAGGTTGTCGGCCATGCTGGCCAGCACCTGTTCCTTGTTGGTGACGCGCAGGCTCACGTCGATGCCGGGGTGCAGCTTGGCGAACTCGCCCAGCAGGCGCGGCGCGAAGTAGGAGGCGGTGGTGATGGCCATGAGCTTGAGCTTGCCCCGTTCCAGGCCCTGGCGTTCCGCCACGGCCATGGTGTAGCGGTCCAGGATGGCGAAGATGTCGCGGCTGGCCTGGGCCAGTTCGCGGCCGTCCTCGGTCAGCAGCACCTTCTTGCCCACCTGTTCCACCAGGGGCGCGCCGACGATGTCGGTGAGCTTCTTCATCTGCATGGAGACCGTGGGCTGGGTCAGGTAGAGCTCCTCGGAAGCGCGGGTGAAGCTGCCCAGGCGGGCGATGGCCTCGAAGATTTCCAGTTGGCGGAAGGTGGTGTGGTGGCGCATGAATGGGAAACGGGAAACGGGAAACGGGAAACGGGAAACGGGAAACGGGAAACGGGAAACGGGAAACGGGAAACGGGAAAAGGGAAAAGGGAAAAGGGAAAAGGGAAAAGGGAAAAGGGAGCGTGCAAGAGGGTGCGATGGGCTTACGTTTCTCTTTTCCCGTTTCTCATTTCCCAGGAATGAGCATAGACAATAGTCTATCAACAACATAGAAAAACGTGACTGTTATTTATGCATGTGCGCCGGCAAGATTCGCCCACCTCGAATCGACATGGGTTCGGTTCGCTGGATCAACCCCCCATCCACACAAGGAGCGATCAATGGCCGTCAAGACTTACAACGCTGGCGTGAAGGAATACCGCCAGACCTACTGGACCCCGGATTACACCCCCCAGGACACCGACATCCTGGCCTGCTTCAAGATCACTCCCCAGCCGGGCGTGGACCGGGAGGAAGTCGCCGCCGCCGTGGCCGCCGAGTCGTCCACCGGCACCTGGACCACGGTGTGGACCGACCTGCTCACCGACCTGGACTACTACAAGGGCCGCGCCTATCGCATCGAGGACGTGCCCGGCGACGACACCTGCTTCTACGCCTTCGTAGCCTATCCCATCGACTTGTTCGAGGAAGGCTCCGTGGTCAACGTGCTGACCTCCCTGGTCGGCAACGTGTTCGGCTTCAAGGCCCTGCGCGCCCTGCGCCTGGAAGACGTGCGCTTCCCCCTGGCCTACATCAAGACCTGCGGCGGCCCGCCCAACGGCATCCAGGTCGAGCGCGACAAGATGAACAAGTACGGCCGTCCCCTGCTGGGCTGCACCATCAAGCCCAAGCTGGGCCTGTCCGCCAAGAACTACGGCCGCGCCGTCTATGAGTGCCTGCGCGGCGGTCTGGACTTCACCAAGGACGACGAGAACGTCAACAGCCAGCCCTTCATGCGTTGGCGCGATCGTTTCCAGTTCGTCCACGAAGCCACCCTGAAGGCGCAGCGGGAAACCGGCGAGCGCAAGGGCCACTACCTGAACGTCACCGCGCCGACGCCGGAAGAGATGTACAAGCGGGCCGAGTTCGCCAAGGAAATCGGCGCGCCCATCATCATGCACGACTACCTGACCGGCGGCCTGACGGCCAACACCGGCCTGGCCAACTGGTGTCGCGACAACGGCATGCTGCTGCACATCCACCGCGCCATGCACGCCGTGCTGGACCGCAACCCGCACCACGGCATCCACTTCCGCGTGCTGACCAAGGTCCTGCGCCTGTCCGGCGGCGATCACCTGCACTCCGGCACCGTCGTCGGCAAGCTGGAAGGCGACCGCGAAGCCACCCTGGGCTGGATCGACACCATGCGTGACGAGTTCATCAAGGAAGATCGTTCGCGCGGCCTGTTCTTCGACCAGGACTGGGGCTCCATGCCCGGCGTGCTGCCGGTCGCCTCCGGCGGCATCCACGTCTGGCACATGCCGGCGCTGGTTTCCATCTTCGGCGACGACTCGGTGCTGCAATTCGGTGGCGGCACCCTCGGCCACCCCTGGGGCAACGCCGCCGGCGCAGCCGCCAACCGGGTCGCGCTGGAAGCCTGCGTCGAAGCGCGCAACCAGGGCGTGCAGATCGAGAAGGAAGGCAAGGACATCCTGACCAAGGCCGCCGCCCACAGCCCCGAACTGAAGATCGCCATGGAAACCTGGAAAGAGATCAAGTTCGAGTTCGACACCGTGGACAAGCTGGACGTGGCCCACAAGTGATCTTCGTAGGGTGGGTTAGCCGCGCAGCGGCGTAACCCACCACAGCGGCGGGTTACGGCCTGCGGCCTAACCCGCCCTACACCCCCGATCCGGGGTACGGATGAATGAATTGAATCGAAAGGAAACGAAATGTCTGAAGTGATGGATTACAAAAGCCGCCTGAGCGATCCCGCCAGCCGCAAGTTCGAGACCTTCTCCTACCTGCCCGCCATGGACGCGGCCAACATCAAGAAGCAGGTGGAATTCCTGGTGAAGAAGGGCTGGAACCCGGCCATCGAGCACACCGAACCCGAGCACATGATGGATTCCTATTGGTACATGTGGAAGCTGCCCATGTTCGGCGAAACCGACGTGGACCGCGTCCTGGCCGAGGCCGAGGCCTGCCACAAGGCCAACCCGAACAACCACGTGCGCCTGATCGGCTACGACAACTTCAAGCAGTCGCAAGGCGCGGCGATGGTGATCTTCCGCGGCAAGACCGTTTGATCTGATCAGCCTCCCCCTTTTTAAAGGGGGATTGAGGGGGATTTCGCTATGTATGGGATAACCACCGTCGCCAAATCCCCCCTGGCCCCCCTTTTCAAAGGGGGGAAAGAAGGAACCCGCCATGTCCAACATCATCGACCAATACCGCATCGAGCAAGAACCCTACTACCGCCCCGTCGCCGACGAGGTGGCGCTGTTCGAGGCCGCCTATTCCGTGCGCATGCCCATGATGCTGAAGGGCCCCACCGGCTGCGGCAAGACGCGCTTCGTGGAATACATGGCCCACAAGCTGGGCAAGCCCCTGATCACCGTGGCCTGCAACGAGGACATGACCGCCTCCGACCTGGTCGGCCGCTTCCTGCTGTCCGCCTCCGGCACCGAATGGCAGGACGGTCCGCTCGCCATCGCCGCGCGCCACGGCGCCATCTGCTACCTGGACGAAATCGTCGAGGCGCGCCAGGACACCACCGTGGTGATCCACCCCCTCACCGACAACCGCCGCGTGCTGCCCCTGGAGAAGAAGGGCGAGCTGGTCCACGCCCACCCGGATTTCCAGATCGTCATCAGCTACAACCCGGGCTACCAGTCCCTGATGAAGGATCTGAAGCAGTCCACCAAGCAGCGCTTCGGCGGCCTGGACTTCACCTACCCCGATCACGCCATCGAGAGCGAGATCGTCGCCCACGAATCCGGTGTGAGCGCCGACATCGCCGGCAAGCTGGTGTCCATCGCCGAACGCAGCCGCAACCTCAAGGGCCACGGCCTGGACGAAGGCCTGTCCACCCGCATGCTGATCTACGCCGGCAGCCTCATCGCCAAGGGCGTCGCGCCCCAGGCCGCCTGCCGCGTGGCGCTGGTGCGGCCGATCACCGATGATCCGGACATGCGCGATGCGCTGGACGCGGCCGTATCGACATTTTTTTGAGAGGGCAGATCGTAGGGCGGGTTAGCCGCGAAGCGGCGTAACCCGCCGAATCAGGATTGGTGGGTTACGGCCTGACGGCCCTTGTCCCCGAATGGGGGTAACCCACCCTACGTTCCTTGTCCACGAATGGGGGTAACCCACCCTACGTCCAACTTTCACGGGTATTGCCATGTCCTTCAATCTCGCCGACTACGCCGAACTGCTGGAGGGCCTTTCGCCCCACAGCCAGCAGGCCTTGCACGCCAACTGGCACGAGGCCACCAAGGTTTTCTCGCCGCGCGGCCTGGACAACTACCTCAAGGGCGCCGCCGCCATTCGCGGCCTCGGCCGCGGCGATTCGCTGGTGGAAACCTGGATCGAGGAAGCGCCGCGAGTCGCCAAGGAAGTCGGCGAGGATGTGGTGGCCGATCTGGCCACCGCCGCGCTGATGCTGGCCTCGAAAACATCCGGCGCGGTCATCGAACTGTTGCTGGCCACGGCGCCCACCGCGGCCAACCGGCTGGGCGATGCCGCGCTGTTCCTGAAGTATCTGCAATTCATCAATACCCTCATCGCCCAGGCGCCACGAGGCGTGCGACCGATGCTGGACAAGCTGGAAGTGCTGTTCCAGAACCTGACCCTGGGTGGCCTGCGGCGTTGGGCGCTGTGGGGCGCGCACGCGCACCGCACCAATTACGAAGAACAGATCAGGTATTTCAGCCTGGAGACCAAGGAATCCCTGGCCATGCTCCAGAAGGAGCGCAAGGGCACGCTGCTGGTGGACGTGCAGCGGCGCATCAACATGTATTTGCGCGCGCTCTGGGCGCGGGATTTCTTCATGCGCCCGACTTCCGGCGATTTCGAAAACCGCGAAGGTTATCGACCTTACATCGAGGATTACCTGATCCACGTGCCGGACGCCTTCGACGATTTCGTGCTCCCCTCACCCCCAGCCCCTCTCCCGGAGGGAGAGGGGAATAGAGTCTCCGGCCTGGAACTCTATCGCGCCACCGCCGCCCACTGCGCCGCTCACGTGGTCGAAACGAGGCAGCCCATTTCCGCCGAAGCCCTCAACCCCCTGCAGATGGCGCTGATCTCGGTGATCGAGGATGCCCGCGTCGAAGCGCTGTCGATCCGCCGGTTCCCAGGCCTGAAACAATTGTGGGCCAGGTTGCACACCGCCACGCCGGCAATGAACGCCAGCGTCGGCGGCTACCTCAACCGCCTGGCCCGCGCCCTGCTCGACGAAACCTACCGGGACGACGACCCGTGGATCGCCGAAGGCCGCGTCCTGTTCGCCAACGCGCGGGACCGGTTGGACAGCAACCACACATCCTGGGAAATCGGCGTGCAACTGGCCCACCGCCTGGCCGACAAGAAGATCGCCTTCAATCCACGGACCGATGTGCTCACCGCGCCTTACCGCGACGACAACCGCTATTTCTGGGAATTCGAGGAATTCGATTTCGACAAGGCGGCGGGCGCCGGCTACGAATCGGTCAAGCAGGTGCGCAAGCACGTCGGGGTCATGGAAATGGCCAACGAGATCGATGTGGAAACCGCCGGCGACGACGCCGAGGAAATCTGGGTGCTGGGCACCGAGCTGTTCCCCTACGAGAACATCGGCGACGAGAGCAACGGCAAGTCCTTCAACGAGCTGGAAGGCAAGGAACCGGTGTCCGACCCCTTCCACTATTCCGAGTGGGACTACCAGATCCAGCTGGAACGCCCGGCCTGGGCCACGGTGCTGGAAAAGCGCGCCAAGGCCGGCGACCTGGCGGTCATCGACGCCATCACCGCCCGGTACAAGCGGGAAATCCACCGCATGAAGTTCCTGCTGGACGCCATGCAGCCCCAGGGCGTGCAGCGCATCCGCAAGCTGGAGGACGGCGACGAGATCGACATCAACGCCGCCATCGCCAGCTTCACCGACATCCGCCTGGGCAATCAGCCGGACCCGCGCATCATGATGCGCAGCGTGCGCAAGACCCGGGACTTCTCCATCCTGGTGCTGCTGGACCTGTCCGAATCCACCAACGAGAAAGTAACAAGCGTGGCCCAGGATCAGGAGGAGGGTACGCAACTGACCGTACGCGAACTCACCCAGCAGGCCTGCGTGCTGCTGGCCGACGCCATCGACAAGGTGGGGGACCCGTTCGCCATCCATGGTTTCTGCTCCGATGGCCGCCACGACGTGGAGTACTACCGTTTCAAGGATTTCGACCAGCACTGGGATGAAACGCCGAAAGCCAAGCTGGCGGGCATGACCGGTCAGCTCTCCACCCGTATGGGCGCGGCCATCCGCCATGCCGGGCATCACCTGAAACAGCAGCGCTCGGCGAAGAAACTGCTCATCGTCATCACCGACGGCGAACCGGCCGACATCGACGTGCGCGACCCCCAGTACCTGCGCCACGACACCAAGAAGGCGGTGGAGGAAGTCGCCAGGTTCGGCGTCACCACCTACTGCATGAGCCTGGACCCGCGCGCCGACAACTACGTGTCGCGGATTTTTGGCCAAAAGAACTACATGGTGGTGGATCATGTGCAGCGGTTGCCGGAGAAGCTGCCCCTGCTTTATGCCGGCCTCACCCGATAACGACGGAAACGGAACATGGAAACCACCTACCCCGGCTTCAACAACGACAAGCACGGCATGACCCAGCTGGGCCGCATCGTGCTGGATGGCTGGCTGTTCGCCTTCATCCCGGAAACGGAGGACTGCGCCGGCTGGAGCATCGGCCGCATGCAGAACCTCATGGAACGGGTCCAGAACGAATGGGACAAGTACGGCAACCTGCCCAGCCGCCTGCCCCCGGAACTTCGCCAGCGGCACGCCGACCTCTACGCCCGGGCCATGCAAGGCGCGCGCGCCAAGGGTTGGGATCCGGAGTTGGGGGACGACGAGTAACCCGGCGACGGGCATCTCCGCGCCCTTGTCGATGCCGCCCAGGGGAATACCATGGGGTCCCGGAACGCTATTGGAGTGGGTTGAATGCTCGAATTCGCATTAGGTCTGGTGGCCCTGGTCGTCGGCGCCGAACTGCTGGTGCGCGGCGCCTCCAAGCTGGCCCTGTCCTTCGGCATCTCCTCCCTGGTGGTGGGACTCACCGTGGTGGCCTTCGGCACCAGCGCGCCGGAGATGGCGGTGTCGGTGCAGTCGTCCTGGTCGGGGCGGGTGGACATCGCCCTGGGCAACGTGGTGGGCAGCAACATCTTCAACGTCCTGGTCATCCTTGGCCTGTCCGCCCTGGTGACGCCCCTGGTGGTGCACCAGCAGGTGATCCGCCAGGAGGTGCCGGTGATGATCGGCGTCTCCCTGCTGCTCTGGGCCCTGACCCTGGACGGCGGCATCAGCCGCTGGGAGGGGATACTGCTGGCCGCCCTGGTGGTGGGCTACACCTTTCTGCTCATCCGCCAGAGCCGGCGCGAGACGGCGGCCGTCCAGGCCGAGGTGGAGGCGGAATACCAGGAGGCCTTCGACGGCCCGCCGCAAGGCTGGGATAGCCACTGGGGCGCCCAGGCCCTGCTGATCCTGGCCGGCCTGGCCCTGCTGGTGGCGGGCGCCCAGTGGCTGGTGGAGGCGGCGGTGGGCTTCGCCCGCCAGTTCGGAGTGAGCGAACTGATCATCGGCCTCACCATCGTCGCCGCCGGCACCTCCCTGCCCGAGGTGGCCACCTCGGTCATGGCCGCCATCCGGGGCGAACGTGACATCGCCGTGGGCAACGTGGTGGGCAGCAACATCTTCAACATCCTGGCGGTGCTGGGATTTTCCGCCAGCGTGGCCCCGGCCGACCTGGCGGTGGCGCCGGCCATGCTGGCCTTCGACCTGCCCATCATGGTGGCCGTGGCGGTGGCCTGCCTGCCGGTGTTCTTCACCGGCGCCCGGGTGAACCGGGGCGAGGGCGCCCTGTTCCTGGCCCTCTATGCCGCCTACACCCTCTATCTGATCCTGCATGCCACCGGCCATGACGCCCTGGATACCTTCGGCGCCGCCATGACCTTCGTCCTGCCGCTGGTGGCCGTCACCCTGCTGATCCTGGCCTGGCGGCACTGGCGCGCGCCAGGCGGGCCGGGCGCGTGAGCGGCACGGCGGGCGCGGCCACTCCCACCGGCCCGGCCTACGTCGGGCTGCTAGCCCTGCCCGTGGCCGGCTTCGGCCTGCTGGTCTGGGGCCTGCTGCATCATTCCCTGCCCTGGGCGCTCACCCTGGCATGGGTGCCCAGCCTGGGCCTGGAGGCGGCCTTCCGGGTGGATGGCCTGGCGGCCCAGATGCTGGCGCTGATCACCGGCATCGGCGCCCTGGTGTTCGTCTACGCCCACGGCTACCTGGACCACGAGCCCCGGCGCGACCGCCTGCTCGCCATCCTGGCCCTGTTCATGCTGGCCATGGTGGGCGCGGTCAGCGCCGACAGCGTGATCCTGCTGTTCCTGTTCTGGGAGTTGACCAGCCTGACTTCCTTCCTGCTGGTGGGCTGGAACCACGCCGACCCCCACGCCCGCGCCGGCGCCCGCCAGGCCCTGCTCATCACCATGGCCGGCGGCCTCGCCTTGCTGGGCGGCCTGATCCTGCTGGCGCAGATGGCCGGAACCTGGACCCTGTCCGGCATCGTCGCCGCCGCCCCCGGCCTGCGCGCCGATCCGCGCCTGCCGGCGGCCCTGGCCCTGGTCATGCTGGGGGCCTTCACCAAGTCGGCCCAGTTCCCCTTCCACTTCTGGCTGCCCAACGCCATGTCGGCGCCCACGCCGGTGTCCGCCTACCTGCACTCGGCCACCATGGTG
>WBZL01003910.1_pt1 | contig 13275 bp, 7 predicted proteins | sample 5204291 | NCBI WGS metagenome assembly WBZL01 (sample SAMN12344345, study PRJNA552823) | activated sludge metagenome | biome: Activated sludge suspended growth; feature: Nitrification reactor; material: Wastewater; isolation source: activated sludge from nitrification reactor of wastewater treatment...
ATTAAACATTCGCTTGAATCACGGATCAGGCGATCACGGATAGTTTTAAAGAATCATCCGTGATCGCCTTATCCGTGATTCACAGAAATGCATTTTGTGACCCGGATGAGTATTTCAAAACACCGATCCTTTGCATCTTAAAATCTTTGCGGCTTTGCGTTAAAAAAGACCCTATCGGCCATTCATCAAGGAATGAGCAGGTCGCAACGATGGTTGAAAATGAGACAGCGTTTGATTTCCTGCCCGGCCCAGAGGACGCGGAACTCGCTACCGGTGCCTGGGCGGGAGGTCCAAAAATCGGAACTGCCATTGAGTGGGGTGGTGCGGATGGCGTCGAAGATGTTGTTGCACTCTTCGGGGATGGTTTTGAGGGGCGCGTCGGAGATTTCGATCCGCATACAGGTGTTGGGGCGGATGATGTCATTGAAGCGCGCCCATTGTTGCCCGCTAAACGTTTCGAGCGGATTGTCCAACAAATCCAGGCGTTCAAAATCCAGGAGGGTGATGTTGCGGGAACGGTCGGAGAGATTGAGCAGGTTAAAACTGGTGTTATCGTACAGCAGGGCAAACGCATCGCCGGTGATCTCGGTGGGGGTGGGTGAAAAGAGCGGGGTCGGCGAGGGGAGGAGGGTCTCGGTCGTGGGTACAGGCGTCAGCGTGGGGGCGACCGCGGGGGAGAGCGTGGCCGACGGGGTCACGAGCGCGGGCGTGGGCGACGGCACCAACGTATTCGTTGGCGCGGGCGGGGCGTTGAGGGAACTGGCTCGAAGAAAAAAGCTGATCCCGATCCAGGTCGCAAAGACCGCGAACGCCGCCCCCAACGCGCCAACGCTGATCCAAAACACCCGATCATCGCGCTTTTTTCGTTTGGGCGGTGCGGGGGGCACTCCCTCGCGCGGGCGCGTGTTTTCGCTCACACGGATATCCGGACGGGGCAGGGTGCGGTCCGAGGGGTGGACGCTTTTGTCGCTCCGGTTGGGGTCGGACGGTTTGTCGGGGGGTAGACCGCGGCGGGCACCGGTCCCCGCGGGCATGGCGGGCAGGGCCATTTTCGATTTGCCCATCCCCCGCGCCGCTTCCAACGCCCGGGTCAGGCGGCGCATGAGGGCGGTACAGTTCTCGAACCGTCCGCCCGGATGTTTGGCGAGGGCGCGCAAGAGAATGTCCTGGATGTCCGGGGTGAGTTTGGAGTTGAGGGAGAGCGGTTTGGGCGGGGGATTGTTGAGGTGCTTTTGGAAAATCTCTTCGGCGTCGTTGCCGTCAAACGGCACGGTGCCGGTCAGCATCTCGTACAGCAGAACCCCGAACGAGTATTGATCGGACTCCGGGCCGATCTTGTAAGTGTGATCGATCTGCTCTGGGGACATGTATTGCGCCGTGCCCCCTTCGTTGAACCCCTTTTCCCTCAGCGGATCGCGCACGTCCAACGCCAGACCAAAATCGGTCAGGTACACGTGCGGTTCGCGTTCGTTCGGTTCGCGGGTGATGAGGACGTTGGCCGGTTTGACATCGCGGTGAACCACCCCCTTCGCGTGGGCGTAATCGAGCGCCTCTGCGATCCCTTTGCCGATCAGGATCACCGCTTCAAAATCTACCGCATCCCCCTCCGCCAGCGCTTCCGTCATGAGGTCTTTGAGGTTGCGCCCGCTGATCAATTCCATCGCGAAAAACAAAATCCCCTCCTGATCCCCGGCTGTATAAATTTGCACGATGTTCGGGTGTTTGAGGTTGGCGATGGCGCTGGCCTCGTCCATCAGCCGGGTGCGGTAATCTTCCCGTTGGCGGTATTGCTCGTGGATGACCTTCAGCGCGACGGGGCGTTTAAGCGTCTCGTCCTGGGCGAAATACACTTTGCCCATGCCCCCCATGCCCAGTGAGCGAATAATCCGGTAGTTGCCGAGCCGCGTGCCAAGCAACGGATCGGTGGTCGGTGAATCGGACATCAGGACGATTTCCGGTGCAGAAAATTGCGGTCCACTTTGCTACTCAGTTTGGTTTCCCGGCTCGCGACGGTGATGCGGTGCAGATCACGCAGGTAGTTGTTCAGGCCGCTGGCGTATCCGTTCAAATAATCCAGGGCAATGGCATCGGCGAGTTTTTTGTGTCCGACCGCGGCCAGAGCGGCGACGTGGGGGCGAAAATCGCGCAGGGTCAGGTAGAGTAAATCATCTTTGTTCGTCAGCACCCCCCAGGCCAGGTCTTTTTGATCGTTGTCATCTTTCGCCGTCATAAACCGGGAGAGGGTGCTGGTGTACACCACGCGGCCAATGTTCGAGAACACTTCGCGGCCTTTGATCATATCGTTGACCCACCCAAACCGCCCGGAATACGAGTCCAACAGCTTTTGTAACGGTGCGGGGAAGTGTGCCAGCATCTTCAGCGAACTGACACTCGCCGATTGACCGCTGATCGCCACTTCCTTCGCCTGATGGAACACCTCCCCGAGACTCGCCAGCGTCAGCAGGTATTTTCGTTGCAGATCGTCGAATTTTGCGTACGCGGTTTTGACCCCCCGATCATATTCGTTGAGCGCTTCGACGGTTCGCCCATGCAGGTTGAGGAGGTCCAATTGCGCGAGGGGGACTTCAAAACTCATTGGATGCACCCGCTCGGGCGGGTTACACACACTGGCATCCACCGGAATCAACACGGTGGGGTTGATCTTCGTCTGCTCCGTCATCGCGCGGAGGGCGGCTTGCGCGGCGGCCTGGGTGTCCGGCTGGTTTGCCAGTTCCCGCAATTGGTGGACCAATTCGACCGAGGGCTGGTACGTACGCGCATGAATCGCCCGGTACAGCACCAAAATATCGTTAACAGTCAGGTGCAGGAGGTCACTCCGCATTTTGAACAGTCTCCGCAAGTGGACAATGGCGCGGATGTTGACCGCTTCCGTTTCTGCGGAGGCTTCCAGCGTCGTTTTGGGTGCCTGGGCGATCAGGGTTAAATCTGCGGGCGAGGGGGTGAACGTCAGACGCAACGGGGGGAAGGGGGTGAAATGATCCAACGGGAATTGGTGCAAATAGACCGCCCAGGAAATGGCCTCATTGGTGAAGATTTCGGCAAACGCCGCGCCCCACGCGCCATCAAAAAAGATATGCGATTGATCGAAGATGAAACTGCCTCCCCGTTTCCCTTCGCGGGCGCTTACCCCTACCTCTTGCGCGGCGATGACGGTGAGCGGATGGTTGCCCAGCCCCCGTTCGGCTTGACGGATGTCCGCCAGGGGGAGGTTCCGATCTTGAGCGTCGAAATTGAGCAGGATCGGCGTGGTCGTCAGCGGGTGGAGGGATTCGGTGAAGGCGGTGCTCAGTTTGGAGGAGAGACCGGCCAGCGCGGCGCGTTTTGTCCGGGCCAGCGCGGTGAGGGAAACCGGTGTGCTTTCTTTCTCCACCCCTTCCGCCAACCCGACGATGGCGGCGATGCGGTTGAGGACACTGTCGATATGCGTCCGCTTGCGGGTTCCGGGTTCACAGACGGGGATCAGGTAATAATGGCCGTGATAAATCAGGCCGATGTTGGCGTGTTCGAGGGGGATGGGGTGGCGGGTTTCCTCGTAATTGCCGGGAATAAGCGTGGTGAGGATGCTCATCTGCCGTTGGTAGCGGGGAAGTTGTTCGCGTTCGAGTTGCGTCAGGCGTTTTTTCCACTCTTCGACCATGGCCGGGGGCAGGGAGCGGACCGAACTGTGAATAAACCGTTTGAACTTGTTCCACCGATAGACCGGGTACACTTCGTCATCCACGGCGTCCGCTTCTCGGCTGTAGGGTTTTTGTTCCCCCCATTGGCGGTACAAATCGGCATAATAGCCCTCGCCTTTTTGCCCCTGCGTGAGCCTGCGGAGAATGCAGGTCGCGGTGCGTTCTTTCCACTCAGTCGCCAGGAATTCGTCGTACTGGTGCAGGCAGACAATCGCCGCCATCACCCAGGCAGTCATCCGTTCGACCGGATCGAGGTGGATATGATGTTGTTGGAGGGCGGTATCAAAGCCGTGGGTTTCGTTGGTGTGGCGGGCGGTGTCCTCGCGGAGGGCGTATCCGACGTAAAACTGCCACACCCCTTCAGGGAACGCGTCATCGGGATTTTTTCCAACCAACCCTAACAATTCCTGATACGCCCAAATCGCCGCCGCCGGACCCCCGAAAAAGCCCAAATACGCCGCTTTGTCCAAGGTGCCTTCCACCCCCCGCATGAGCAGGGCCAGATCGTTGGCGACATTCTCTTTTTGGAGTTTGCGCTCGCCCAGGCGCATCAATCCACTGAGCACCATCTCAGGTACATTCCCCGCAGGGAGGACTTGAGAGACTCGATCCACCACTTCGTCAATTTCTTCTTTGGTGAACAAGGCTTTAGACCCCTCAGCCCCTGCGGCGCGGTGTGGTTGGGTGCTATTCGTCATATGCAATTCAGGAGGGTTTGGGGCGTGGTATTCCCTTTCATGGCGTATTTCGACATTATCTCACGAACTACAGGATGGGACAACGGGGATTCGGCGATTGGGCGATTCATTGAATCATTGAATCGCTGAATCATTGAATTGCTGAGTCGCTCTTCAGGAAGTGCTATAATTCCCCGCTATGAGCCGTGCCCGCTATTATCGCCGTTATTACCGCATTGTTTGGTTTTTTGCCCGCGTGGTGTTACATGTTGTTTTTTGGGATTTACTGTTGCCCCGGATCGGGATGCAGGGGGTGAGTCGGCGCACGCGCCCGGAGCGGTTGCAGAAGATTGCGGTGGCGTTTCGGGGGTTGGCGATTCGGATGGGGGGAGTGCTGATCAAGGTGGGGCAATTTCTCTCGTCCCGGGTGGATGTTTTGCCGATTGAAATTACACAGGAATTGGCGGGGTTGCAGGATGAAGTACCGCCGGAAAGTTTCGAGGCGATTCGCCGCGCCGCGGAGGAAGAATTGGGCGCGCCGCTGGAAAAATGTTTTGCGGAATTTGACGAAATCCCGCTCGCGGCGGCGTCGCTCGGGCAGGTTCACCGCGCCCGGATGTTCCCCCGCGCCCGCGCGGAGGGGGCACCGGTTTTCGCGGGGGGACTGAACCCGGACGAGGTTCCCAACCCCGATCGGGCACCGCACCCCGCGGAAGCGTTGTTTTTTACGGATGTCGTCGTGAAAGTGCAAAGGCCGCAAATCGAGCAGGTCATCGAAACCGATCTGGCGGCGCTCCGCACGGTGGGGTCCTGGCTCAAACGGTATCCGCCCATTCGTCGCCGCGCCGATGTGCCCTCTTTGTTGGCGGAGTTTTCCCGTTCGCTGTACGAGGAGATTGATTATCTGGCCGAGGCGCGGAACGCGGAGATGTTCGCCGCCAATTTCCGGTGGGATATGGGGCACGGGCCAGGGGTGCGGGTCCCGCATGTGATTTGGAATTTTACGACGCGGCGGGTGCTGACGTTGGAGAACATGCACGGGATTAAGATTACCGATTACGAAGCGTTGGAGAAGGCGGGGGTTGATCGGGCGGCGGTGGCGCAATATTTGTTCGAGACGTATTTGACGCAGATTTTTACGCACGGGTTTTTCCACGCTGACCCGCATCCGGGGAATTTGTTTGTGACCCCTCACGCCCTTGCCCCGGCCTCCGCGCCTGCCAAAACCGGAAAAGACGGCTGGGAACTCACGTTTATTGACTTTGGCATGGTGGGGCGGGTCCCGGAGAATTTGCACGAGGGGTTGCGGGAAGTGCTGATTGCGACGGGCACGCAGGATTCGGGGCGGATGATTAAGGCGTATCAGACGATGGGGATTTTGCTCCCAGGCGCGGATTTGGAGATGTTGGAGCGCGCGGAGGAGAAGTTGTTCGAGCAGTTTTGGGGGAAGAGTATGGCGGAGTTGCAGAAAATCACGTTTGAGGAGATGCAGGAGTTTGGGAAGGAATTTCGGGAGTTGATCTTTACGATGCCGTTCCAGGTGCCTGAAAATTTGATTTTGTTGGGGCGAACGGTGGCGATCTTGTCCGGGATGTGTACCGGGCTGAACCCGAACTTTAATGTGTGGGAGAGCATCTCGCCGTTCGCACAGAAGATGATCGCGGAGGATGCGTCCAATTGGGGCCTGTGGCAAACTGAGGCGGAGAAGTTCGTGAAGGGGTTGGTGGCGTTGCCGGGGCGGATCGACCGGGTGTTGACCAGGATGGAGACGGGGAAGATGGAATTCCGTTCGCCGGATGTTCGCACACAGACGACGCGGTTGGACGCGGGTTTCCGGCGGGTGACGGGGGCGATTGTGTTCGCCGCGCTGTTGTTGGGGGGGATTCAGTTGGTGTTGGGGGGGTATGGGGCGGCCGGTGGGGTATTGATCGTGGGGGCGGTGATCGCGTTAGGGTGGGGGGTGATCAGGGGAGGATGAAGGCGGAAGGATGAAGGGGGGAGAGGGAAAAAGTTATGATAAACTCAAGAGAAATCTCAATCTTGCTCTGGGAGTGTTTGTATGCCTGCTGAAAAACGAACGTCTTTTTTTTCATTTGTTCTTGTGATGTTTGGCATCGTGATCGGGCTTGTGCTGGCCGCCCTGGTGTTGTGGTTGGCGCTCCGTGCGCCGTTGGCAGAGGCGTTTATTTTGTGGTTTACGATTAGTCTGGCGGGGATGTTCGGTGGGTTTTTGTTTGGAATTCGGGATCGGCAGTTGGTGCTTCCGCACAAGAACAAAAACGGGACGGTCAACCCCGGTTGGATTTCGGATTGTTTGTATGGGGTGGCGGGCGCGTGGGTGGTGTTTCTCGTCATCCCGGGTACGTTTAACTTTGAAGATGGGTGGGAGATCATCAAGGTGTTGGCGACGGCGGCGATTGGCGGGTACGGGAGTCGCGCGCTCATCGCCCAGGCGTTGAATGAGACGATCAAGAAATTGGAAGATCGGATTGATGAAAGCATTGAGGAGAACAAAGACCAGCAGGAAGCCGACGCCAAAGCCCTGGCGATGGTGAGCCGTCACCTCGATAAAACCGTCGCGGTGTCCGACATCAAACCCGACGATCTCAAAGAAGCCATCAAAGCCACGTCACCGACGGTCAAAGTGCAAATTTTTTACATGGCGCACGATCTCCGTTCGGAGTTTTGGGAAAGCAACAAGGTGCTGATGGAACGCACTGCGCCGATTTTTGAGGCCCTCATCGAAAGTGATCCCTCTGGGTTGTTCCATCGAAATTATGGGCAGTTGGGCTATATTCTGAAGGACAAAGTCCCGCCCGATTACGCCCGTGCCCGCGCCGCGCTGACCAAAGCCATCGAACTACGGGGGAAACGCGACCCGGTCGGATTCCGGCTTTACGAACTGAACCGGGCGATTTGCCATATCATGCTCGATCCCAATACCATCGCCGGAACGCCTTCTGACGAGCCCACCCGACAACTGATCCTCGCTGATCTCAAAGCGGCGATGTCGGAAATCAAAACCAGCAACGCCATCAAAGCTAGCTACCAGGACGCCGATAACCCCGCCGAAATTGCGAAAAACCCGATTGGCAAGTGGATGAAGTTGAATGGGGTAGATTTGGAGGGGTTGAGGTAATTTGTAGGGAATTATCGTTTCTATTGAACATTTCCAAAGTGAACTGACCCTCTTATTTTCGGTCCGCCGGGGGATGAAGTCCCCCGGCTACCCCACGACGCCGGATCAATCCGGCTTTTTTAGCCCGGTTGAACGGGCGTCGTTTCGTAGCCCGGCGACTTCATCGCCGGGCGAGGCTCATCAAGCTAAAAATTAACATGCTCCCAATATCCACCCTCTCAATATCCAATCCCGAATATCAGCTCCGCCTGAAAAAACTTCAAGAACACCTCACCACTCAATCCCTCACCGGCGTCATCCTCACCAACCGGGATTACCTGCTCTACTACACCGGCTTTGCCTTCATCCCCACCGAACGCCCCATCGCCTTTGTGATGAACGCGGCAGGCGAAACGGGCATGTTTGTCCCCCGGCTGGAACTCGAACACGCCCAATCCCGCGCGGTCGTTCAACGGGTGGATCACTACCTCGAATATCCCTCCACGCCCCACCCCATGCAGATATTCCGCACCAGGCTGAATGAAATGGGAATTTTCGCAGGGAATTACACCGCCGATCACGATGGCTACCCCTGGATCTTCGGCTACCGCGGCCCCACGTTTACCGACCTCGCCGGACAACCGCCCCGATCCATCATCGCCTTCATCGAAGACCAGATGATGATCAAATCCCCGGCAGAAATTGCGCTGATCAAAGAATCCATCAAATGGGCCAACCTCGCCCACACCCTGCTCCAACGATACACCCGCCCCGGCCTCACCGAAACCGAAGTCACCCAACGCGCCTCCCACGAAGCCACTCATGCCATGCTGGACGCCCTCGGCCCGCTGTACCGCGCCCAAAGCTACTTCTCCCACGGGGCCGAAGCCGGATACCGCGGCCAGATCGGGCGCAACGCCGCCATCCCTCATGCCCTTGCCGCCAACCTCACCTTCCAACCTGGCGATGTCCTCGTCACCGGCGCGAATGCGACGATGTGGGGTTACTTCTCCGAACTCGAACGGACGATGATCATCGGCAAAGCGACCGACGCGCAAAAATTTCTCTTCGACCACATGCTCGCCCTGCAAGAACTCGCCATTCACACCCTCCGCCCCGGCCTCCCCTGCGCCGAAGTGGACCGCACCCTCCGCGCCTACTACGAAAAGCACGACCTCATGCCGCACTGGAAACACCACGTCGGCCACGCCATCGGTCTGCGCTACCACGAAGGCCCCTTCCTCGACCACGGCGACGAGACGATCATCCAACCCGGCATGGTCTTCACCATCGAACCCGGCCTGTACGCCACCCCTTCGACTTCGCAACTCCGCTCAGGGCACGGCGGCTATCGCCACTCCGACACCGTCCTGATCACCGAAACGGGCGCGGAAGTGCTGACATATTACCCGCGAGATTTAGAAAGTTTAACCATCCCTGTATGAAATCCCAGGTGGAGGGGACTTCGTTTGGAACCATCCTCGCGAAAAACGTGCGTTCCGAAGTCCCCCCCACCTCAAATTGAGAATTGCTGAAATGAAAGGAACCCCATGACCCCCACCTCCTCCTGGAAACTCCGCTTCCGCGCCCCGCGCGTGATCAACGCCCAAATCGCCAAACACGCCCCCACGCGGGGGATCGCCGCCAGCAACGCCACCGGCCTGTTTCAACTCTACGCGTGGGACGTCCCCACCGGAAAACTCCGCCAAATGACCGACAAACCCGAAGGGCAAGTCAGCTACGCCCTCGCCTCGGACGGCAAATACGTCTATTTTCTGAAAGACGAACACGGCAACGAACTCGGACATTTTGCCCGTTTCCCTTACGAATCCACCATGGAACACGGCCCCGTCCAGGACCTCACCCCCGAACTGCCGAACTACTCCCCCGCGGGGAACTGGCTCAGTCGCTCCGGGCGTGTCTTCGGCTTCACCGCAGGCACGCAAAGCGGGTTCGACACCTACCGTGTGGACCTCAACCCGGACGGCACCTTCAGCACCCCTCGGAAAATCTTTCACAGCCAGCCTTTAGCCTTCGGCCCCTGCCTCTCCTACGATGGCGAAATCGCAGTCATGATGAGCACCGAAAAATCTGGCAAACCGGAATTCAACCTCATTGCCCTCGACACCGAAACCGGCGAACGGATCGGCGAATTGTGGGACGGCAAAAACACAAGCCTCAACGTCCTCTTCTTTTCTCCCCTCCCCAGCGATTTCCGCGTCCTCGCCAGCACCAACCGCACCGGAAACGAAACCCTCCTGATCTGGAACCCCCGCACCGGTGAACGCACGGACTTGACCTTTCCCGGCATCGAAGGCTCGGCCAACGCGTTCGACTGGTCGGAAGATGGGCGCATCCTGTTCCGCACCTTCAACCAGGCCGTACAACAGTTTTACCTCTACGACCTCGAAAGCGGGGCCGTTACCCAACTCAATCACCCCGCCGGCACGATGTATGGCCCCTTCTTTACCCCCTCTGGCGACATTTTCGCCCAACTCGAAGACGCCTCCCACCCCCCGCGCCTGGTAGCCCTAAACGGTCAAACCGGGGAATTTGTCCAGGACGTGTTATCCGCGGGAGAGGTGCCCCCCGGACACGCGTGGCGCTCGGTCACGTTCCCCTCCTCGGACGGGGCACCGGTTCAGGGGTGGTTGTCTGTCCCCGCGGGCGAGGGGCCATTCCCCACCATTGTGGACATGATCGGTGGTCCGGGCGGGGTCATGGCGAATTCATTCAGCCCCGGCAGTCAAGCGTGGGTGGATCATGGGTTTGCCTTTTTAACGGTCAATTACCGGGGATGTTCATCGTTTGGGCGAGAACACGAAACGAAAATCTTCGGCAAACCCGGCTATTGGGAAATCGAAGACCTTGTGGCCGCCCGGACATGGCTGGTTGAACAGGGCATCGCCCACCCCGATCAGATTCTGCTCACAGGCTGGTCGTACGGCGGCTATCTGACGCTGATGGGCTTGGGCCTGTATCCTGATCTTTGGGCGGGTGGCATGGCGGGCATTGCCATCGCCGATTGGAGCATTCAGTGGGAAGATACCGCCCAAATGTTGCGCGGTTTCCAGGAAGCGATCCTGGGTGGCACCCCGCAAGCCAACCCCACTCAATACGCCAAAAGCTCCCCAATCACCTACGCGGAAAACGTGAAAGCGCCGATCTTGATCATTCAAGGGAAAAACGACACCCGCACTCCCGCCCGCCCCATCGAGATGTACGAACAAAAGCTGAAGTCCCTCGGCAAAGAGATCGAGGTCCTCTGGTTCGAGACCGGGCACGGCGGCAGTTTTATGGATGTAGAATTGGGCGTGCGGCACCAAGAAAAAATGTTAGATTTTGCGATGCGCGTGTTGGATCGATAGCCAACCCTCTTTCCCTTTACCTTATCAAAAAAAGAGCAGGTGGTGTACACCACCTGCTCTTTTTTGTGCCAAACAGCAAATGTTTCGAAAAATCAGTGACCCTGAATGAACGCCTCCAACAGGGCGTTGAACGCCTCCGGTTGTTCCCAGTTAGGCGTGTGCCCCGCGTCGGGGATGAACTGGATCGCGCCCCGCCACAGGGTCGGCATTTTTAGCCCCGAAATGTACGCCGCGTTCACCAACTGTTCCTGTGCGCCGTGGACGACTGCCAACGGTGCGGTCATCTCCGCGACCGCAATCACCTCATCCAAATACCCACCGGGGCGAATGCTCCCGGCCAACCCGGTGCGTGCCTGTCCATCCGTCCGGCGGATGTCTTCCGTGAAAATCGCGGGGATGTCCGTCGTGCCCGGTTTCAAACAAGCGAGCGAAAACCCATCTGCTTCCGCATCCGAGAGACTGGCCTGGAACGCCGCCCCCATCGCGGGGTTGGGTAAATACGCCTGGGCCATATCGGGCGGAAAAGCAAGCGGCGGCGTGCCGTAAATCATAAACCCTGCCGCCTTGGGAAGTTGGGGAATCGCCTCGATGACGATATGCCCCCCCAGACTCCACCCGACGAAGACGGCCTCCTCCAGCCCCAATTGTTTCGCCGCGTCCGCGATCACAGCGGCGTACCCCGGCATGTTATAGGTTCCCGCGGGGTCGCTGGCGTTGGACGAAGCGCCGTGCCCTGGCAGATCAATGGCGACGAGCCGATACGTTTCACCGAGGGTGCTTTCCAACTGGGGTTGGAACACGCGCCCGGACGCGGAATTACCGTGAACGAGCAGGACGCCCGGGCCAGTGCCCGCGCTTTCGTAATAGGCGATGTTTAACGATCCGACTTGAATGGTTTTTGCGTTCATAATGTTCTCCTATGGGTAAGATGAGGGACGAAACTGATTGGAAAATATATCACGAATTTCCTCTTGCCGACTGCCTTTCAAAGGCACTTGCCTCGTAACTTTTATCTTTACTCACCATGTACCTCCACCCTCACTTCCCCTCGCGGCCACCCAAACACCTCCTCCTCCCGCGTTAACGCCCCTCCCTCCCACACAAACCGATCCACTCGCCACGCGCCATACCCCTCCCCCGCATCGGAATACAGCACCCCGCTTGCACGCCCGTCCCGATCCGGGTACACATGCAACGTTACCCCATCCTCCTCCGCCATCGGCAGGATACTTCCGCCACGCACTAGCACCGGCAACCGCTCCAGTGTTACCCGCGACTCCACAAAATCACTGTCATCCACCACATCGTCCCGCCAAAAGTTGTACCACCGCTGGGGTTTAGCGGCGCGGTCCGAAGTCAGCGGAATCCGCTTCAACTTTGCGCCAGGTTCCAGCACGGGGGCGATGAGCATATCATTCCCCAACAAAAATACCTCATCCACGCCCCACAATTCAGCATCTCCCCCCTCTCCCGCCTTGGGGAGAGGGGGCCGGGGGGTGAGGTCCTCCAGCCAAAATAAAGGACGATTTACCGGCGCGCCGGTCTGACTCGCCTCCCACGCCAACGTGTACAAATATGGCAGGAACCGCTCGCGCAGTTTCATAAACTCCCGACAAATCCCCAACACCTCCTCCCCATACACCCACGGCTCCCGCGGGGAAGTCCCCTTCGCCGAATGCACCCGGAAAAACGGCATAAACGCCGCCATCTGAAACCACCGCACAAACAACTCCGCCCCTGGCTCCCCACTGAACCCCCCAATATCCGGCCCGGTGAACGGCATTCCCGACAACCCCATATTCAACACCTGCCCAATCGTCATCCGCATCGCCGCCCAGGTGCTCTCACTATCCCCCGTCCAATTCCACGCATACCGCTGATTCCCCACCCACCCCGACCGGGAAACAATCCACGGACGTTTGCCAGTTCCCGAAAAAGTCGTAGCATCCTGACCCTTCATCTGGCACTCAGGGGAGCGGGAAACAACTTCACGGCGCGATTTACCCATCTCCAGCGTAGTCGTAGCATCCTGAGCGGAGCGGGGACCTACTTCACCGCGCGAGGAATCCGTCGCCAGCGCAGTCGAAGGATGCGGGTCTGTAGATACACCTGCATTTCCCCAATACCTCCCCAACGCCTCAAACCCCGCCCGATTCATCTGCAACCCATACACATTATGCCCCTCCATATGCCCCCCGCCCCGCTCGTTGCGAGCGCCCGCCCCTTCTAAATCATGCCCCGTCACCCGCGGCAGTGTCATCTCCCCCCACGCCGCCATCGTCGCCGGCTCATTCATATCGTGCCAAATCCCCGCCACCCCCTGATCCAACAACCGCGCGTAGTATATTCCCACTTTTATGCGCGGCAAGGAATTGCGCCACGAGGGCCTCAGCGAACTCATCCTCACCGCCACT
>WBZL01003911.1_pt1 | contig 13270 bp, 10 predicted proteins | sample 5204291 | NCBI WGS metagenome assembly WBZL01 (sample SAMN12344345, study PRJNA552823) | activated sludge metagenome | biome: Activated sludge suspended growth; feature: Nitrification reactor; material: Wastewater; isolation source: activated sludge from nitrification reactor of wastewater...
TGCTCGCGCCCGCAGGGTCGCTGGCGATGCTGCGCGCCGCCCTGGCTTTCGGTGCCGACGCGGTCTATGCTGGCCAGCCGCGCTACAGCCTGCGGGTGCGCAACAACGACTTCGGAGACCTCGCCACACTCGGCACCGCCATCGGCGAGGCACACGCCGCCGGCAGCAAATTCTATGTGGTCAGCAACGTCCTGCCGCACAATCGCAAGGTCCACAGTTACCTGGCCGACATGGCGCCGGTCGTCGCACTTCGGCCTGACGCCCTGATCATGGCCGACCCCGGTCTGATCGACCTGGTGCGCGAGACCTGGCCGCAGATGCCGGTGCATCTCTCGGTACAGGCCAATACCGTCAACTTTGCGGCGGTGCGTTTCTGGCAGAAGCTCGGCATCGGGCGGGTCATCCTGGCACGCGAGCTGTCGCTCGACGAAGTCGCCGAGATTCGTCAGCAATGTCCCGACATCGAACTCGAAGTCTTTGTCCATGGTGCGCTCTGTGTCGCCTATTCAGGGCGATGCCTGCTTTCCGGATACTTCAACCATCGTGACCCCAATCAGGGCACCTGTACCAACTCGTGTCGCTGGGATTATCGACTTCAGGCAGGCGAAGTGGATGCGGCGGGCGATGTCCATGCCGCCGGTTCGCCACAACCACCCAATTCACCCCATGCACGATCAGGCGATCGCGTCTGGCTGCTCGAGGAGAAGGCGCGGCCGGGCGAACTGATGCCGGTCGACGAGGATGAGCACGGGACCTATCTCATGAACTCGAAGGATCTGCGGGCCGTCGAGCATGTCCAGCGCCTGACCGAGATCGGTGTCGACTCGCTGAAAATCGAGGGGCGCACCAAGTCGCCCTACTACGTGGCGCGTACCGCGCAGGTCTATCGTCGTGCCATCGATGATGCCGTCGCCGGGCGGCCGTTCGACCCCGGACTGCTCGGCGAACTGGAAGGTCTGGCCAATCGCGGCTACACCGACGGTTTCTACCAGCGTCACCACGAACACGAGAGGCAGAATTACCTGCGCGGCCATTCCGAATCGGGACGCAGTCTCTATGTCGGCGACGTACTGGCGTGGGACGCAGCGCGCCAGTTGGCGCTGATCGAGGTGAAGAATCGCTTTTCGGTGGGCGACCGCCTCGAGATCATCCATCCCACGGGCAACCGCCAACTGGCTCTGGAGCGAATGCAGCACATCGATGGCGGCGAAATTCGCGTCGCCCCCGGCAACGGCCATCGCGTGTGGATTCCACTGCCGGCCGAATTGCCCGGAGCGTTGCTGGCACGCTTCGTCTGATTCGGCCATGATGCCGGACCTCCACCTCTTCGTCGACATCTCGGCACACGGCTTCGGCCACCTGGCGCAAGCGGCGCCGGTGCTCAACCGCCTGGCGCGGCAACTGCCGGAGCTGCGCATCACCGTCCGCAGTGCGCTGCCCACTGCTCGACTGCAAGCCCGCCTGGTGGCTCCTTTCAGGCATCTGGCGGAGAGCAGCGATTTCGGTTATGTGATGTACGACGCGATGCGCGTCGACCTCGATGCAACGGCCCGTGCCTACTGCACCCAGCATGCCGACTGGGAAGCTCGTGTGGACCGTGAAGCGCGCCTGCTCGCCGAACTGCAACCCCGACTGGTGTTCAGCGATGTCGCCTACCTGCCGCTGGCGGGTGCCAAACGCGCCGGCATTCCCGCACTGGCCATGTGTTCCCTCAACTGGGCCGGGCTGTTTGCTCACTTTTTTGCCAATCAGCCCTGGGCAGCGCCGATTCTTGAGCAGATGCTGGTCGCGTACCACGGCGCCGAGTGCTTCCTGCGGCTGACTCCCGGCATGGCCATGACCGAATTGTCACGGGTACGCTCCATCGGTCCGGTCGCCGATCTCGGCAACGACTGCCGCCAGGCCGTGCGGGCGCAACTACGCTGCGCCCGTGACGAGCGACTGGTCCTGATCGCCTTCGGCGGTGTCAGCCAACAACTACCGATTGCCAACTGGCCGCGCATCGCCGGCGTGCGCTGGCTGATTCCGCAGGACTGGCAGGTGGCACACCCGAATGCCAGCAATTTTGAGCCGCTTGACCGACCCATGACCGATCTCCTGTGCGCGGTTGACGCAGTGATCGCCAAACCTGGTTACGGCACATTCACCGAAGCCGCCTGCAACGGTACACCGATTCTTTATGTGCGCAGGCACGACTGGCCCGAACAGGATTGCCTGATCGACTGGCTGCACAGGCACGCCCGGTGCCGCGAAATCAGCACGGCGGACCTGCTGGCCGGCCATCTCCGGGAAGCGCTGGCGAGTGTGTGGCAGCAAGCTGCTTCAGCGCTGCCTTTGCCGTCGGGTACTGACGAGGCGGCTGCCGCACTGCTGCCGTGGCTGACGAGGTGCTGCGGGAATGGCTGCCGGAAGGCATGACCGTGACCCAAGCCGTGGTTGAGTTGCACCTTGCTCGATTTCATCCGGGTCTACGATAGCCGCGACCTCTACCATGACCGCAACGCGCTGACACGATCGCTCGGCAACTGTTGGCACCACCACCACGCTTAATGTGAAAGTCGCGTCAGCGACTCATGAATCTCCCCTCCCCCTCGCGGGCCGTGGGAGGGGGCGGGGGAGAGGGAAACGGTCATGACTTCCATGATCAAGAGTGCCTGAAAAAGTCATGACCGTTAGCCGATCAGAATGCCGCCCGACAGTGCTTGCCATGGGGTATAAAACTGGTCCAGTCGATGCTCATCGGAGTTTCTTCACAAACAGCCAGAGTGGGCTGCATTCCGCTGTTTGGAAACAACGTGTATTGTTTTTCCTGTTCATTCTGGTTGTCAGATCATTGCTTGCGGTATAAGACAGTGAGACAGTGCAGCGAGTCACTCCCCACCATTCTGCTTCTGAATGACTGCCCTGAGGTTGTCCTCCCCGATATCCGGGCAGACTTTTTCAATGAACGCCAGCGCATAGCTGCGCAGATAGGTGCCGCGGCGCACCGCCAGGCGGGTGGTGCTTTCCGGGAACAGGTGCGGCACCGGGATCAGTGTCAGGTTGCGGTCCTTGAAGCCGTCGTAGGCCATCGACGCAATGATGCCCACGCCGAGGTCGAGTTCGACATAGGTCTTGATCACATCGGCATCAATCGCCGAAAGCACGATGTCCGGCACGACGCCCGCGTCGGCAAAGGCTTTGTCGATATGCGTCCGGCCAGTAAAGCCCTCATGATAGGTGATGATCGGGTACTCGCCGATCAACTCCAGCGTCAGATCCCTGACCTTCAGGAGGGGATGGCCGTAGGGAACGATCACCGCGTGGTACCAGCGATAGAACGGGAAGGTCGCCAATTCCGGAACCTGGTCGAGTCGTTCGGTGGCGATGCCGACATCGGCTTCGCCCGTCACGAGTTTTTCGGCGATGTCCACCGGACTGCCCTGGTGCAGGGCGAGATGGACGCGCGGGTAGTCGGTCTTGAACCACTTGATGATCTGCGGCAGCGCGTAACGCGCCTGCGTGTGCGTGGTCGCGACGACAAAGTGACCGGTTTCCCGGCTCGCGAACTGGTCGGCGATACGGCGCAGGTTATGGGTGTCGAGCAGAATGCGGTTCACCACCTCGGCGAGTTCCTTGCCGGGCTCGGTCAGTCCCAGCAGACGCTTGCCGCGGCGCACGAAAATCTCGATGCCGAGTTCGTCCTCGAGATCCTTGATGTGCTTGCTGACTCCCGGTTGCGACGTGTACAGGGCATTGGCCACTTCGGTCAGGTTGAAGTCCTGGCGAACGGTCTCGCGAATGATGCGCAGTTGTTGAAAATTCATCCCGTCCTCAAGCCGCCCGGGCTTCCTCCGAGAAGACGCGGATGTGGCGCGGGCGCAGCGATACCGGGTCACCCTCCGCGAGACCGAGCAGGTGGAAGGTCTCGCGGGCGAGGCTGACCTCGATCAGTTCGCCGTCCGCGCGGCTCAGTTCGATCTGTGCGCTCGGTCCGACCGAGACGACGCGAACGATTCTGGCCGGCAAGCCACCCCCCACTTCCCAACCCGGTAGCAGATCGAACTCGTGCGGGCGAACGAAAGCCACCGCCTGGCCGTTGCTGCCGTCGGTCGAGCCGAGGGCCAGCGCGTCATCGCCGACATGCAGGTGCCCATTTTCCACACGGCCGTGGAACAGATTGACCGACCCGAGGAAGTTGGCGACGAAAGGCGTCGCCGGATGGTCGTAGACCGACTCCGGCGTCCCGATCTGTTCGACCTTGCCCTTGTTGATCACCACTACCCGGTCGGATACCTCCAGGGCCTCCTCCTGATCGTGCGTGACGAAGACGCTGGTGACGTGGATTTCGTCGTGCAACTGCCGCAGCCAGCGCCGCAATTCCTTGCGCACCTTGGCGTCGAGGGCACCGAAAGGCTCGTCGAGGAGCAACACCTTAGGCTCGACCGCCAGGGCGCGCGCCAGGGCAATTCGTTGGCGCTGGCCGCCGGAAAGCTGTGACGGATAACGATCCGCGAGCCAATCGAGTTGCACGAGTTCGAGCAGGCGCTTGACCCGCCGTTTGATTTCGGCTTCGCTGGGACGCAGTCGCCGCGGCTTGACGCGCAGGCCGAAGGCGACATTATCGGCAACGCTCATGTGGCGGAACAAGGCGTAGTGCTGGAAGACAAAGCCCACCTGCCGGTCACGGACGTGACGGGCCGATGCGTCGTCGCCTTCGAGCAGGATCTGACCCTGGTCGGCGAAGTCAAGGCCGGCGATGATCCGCAGCAGCGTGGTCTTGCCGCAGCCGGAGGGTCCGAGCAGGGCGACCAGCTCGCCTGAAGGGATGTCGATCGAAACGTTGTCGAGCGCCTTGAAGGCTCCAAACTGCTTGCTGATGTGACGGATCGCAATACTCATCAATCATTCTCCGGAAGGGGTGCCGATGTCCTGCAATTGGCGACGTGTCTGACGTTCGACCAGCGTCTTCAGGCCCAGGGTGATGATCGCCAGAACGGCCAGCAGGGAGGCCACGGCAAAGGCTGCGGCGTAGTTGTATTCGTTGTAGAGAATCTCGACGTGCAGGGGCAGGGTGTTGGTCTGGCCGCGGATGTGCCCGGAAACCACCGATACCGCCCCGAACTCGCCCATCGCGCGCGCGTTGCAGAGGATGACGCCGTACAGCAGCCCCCACTTGATGTTCGGCAGCGTGGTGTATCGGAAGACCTGCCAGCCGGACGCGCCGAGAACGACGGCGGCCTCCTCTTCCTCGTTCCCCTGCGCTTCCATCAACGGAATCAGTTCGCGGGCGACAAACGGAAAGGTGACGAAGATCGTCGCCAGAACGATGCCCGGCACGGCGAAAATGATCTTGATGTCGTGTTCGTAGAACCAGGGGCCAAGCCAGCCTTGCACGCCGAACATCAGCACGTAGATCAGACCCGAGACCACCGGCGATACCGAAAAGGGCAGGTCGATCAGGGTGATCAGCACGCGCTTGCCGCGAAACTCGAACTTGGCTATGGCCCAGGAAGCGGCCAATCCGAACACCAGGTTCAGCGGCACGGCGATCACCGCGACCAGCAAGGTGAGCTTGATCGCCGACCAGGCGTCGGGGTTGACCATGGCGTCGAAATACGCGCCCCAGCCCTTGCGCAGACCTTCGGCGAAAACCGCGCCCAAGGGCAACAGCAGGAAGACGCTGAAGAAAGTCAGCGCGATGCTGACCAGAACCACCTTGACCCAGGCCGGTTCGCGGGTGCTGGCGGTTTCCTGGCGCTCCAGGCTGCCCGCAGGCAGTGCAATACTCGCGCTCATTTCAGGCTCCTCTGGCGTAGCGGTTCTGCATCCATCCTTGCAGGCCGTTGATGATCAGCAGGAGGACGAAGGAGATGATCAACATCACCGAAGCCACGGCGGTGGCACCGGCGTAGTCGTACTGCTCCAGTTTGGTGATGATCATCAGTGGGGTGATTTCGGAGACCATCGGCACGTTGCCGGCGATGAAAATGACCGAGCCGTATTCCCCGACCGCCCGCGCAAAGGCCATCGCGAAGCCGGTCAGCAAGGCGGGCGCGATGTGCGGCAGGATGATCTTGCAGAAGGTCTGCCAGCGCGAGGCGCCGAGACCGGCGGCGGCTTCCTCGACTTCCCTTTCGAGGTCGGCGAGCACCGGCTGCACCGTACGCACGACAAACGGCAGACCGATGAACACCAGCGCCAGCAGCACACCCTTGGGGGTATAGGCAATCTCGACACCCAGGGGCTCGAGCAGCTTGCCGACCAAACCGTTCTGCGAATAGATCGTCGCCAGGGCGATGCCCGCCACCGCTGTCGGCAACGCGAAAGGCAGATCGACCAGCGAATCGACCAAGCCCTTGCCGGGAAAGCGGTAGCGCACCAGAACCCAGGCAAAGATCAGACCGAAGACGACGTTGATGCCCGCCGCCAGCAAGGAAGCGCCGAAGCTCAATTGATACGAGGCCAGCACGCGCGGACTGCTCACCGCAGACCAGAAGGCTTCCCAGCCGAGAGTCAGCGTCTTGGCGCCCACCGCCGTGAGCGGAATGACGACGATGATGGCCAGGTAGACCAGGGTGTAGCCCATTGCCAGACCAAAGCCCGGCAATGGGCTGAATCGCCTCAGGCGGGTCATGTGCGACTCCCGAAAAACACTTGGATCATTCTTAACTCCTGCTGCAGCGCAATATGACATGCCGCCAGTCTACGGGCAGGCAGGTTATGAAGAAAAATACTCAAACGTGAGAACGTAATGCCTTTTTGTAATAAAGCCGGACTGGACGCCAGTATCCTCGGCCCCGTCGTCGAGGGCTCAGCGTTTGCCGCCAGGGACGTAAATCTGGTCGAAGATGCCGCCATCGGAGAAGTGGGTCTTCTGGGCGTTGCGCCATCCACCAAAGGTGTCGTCGATGGTCACCAGGTTGACCTTGCCGAACTGCCGGGCGTACCTCGCCGCGATCTTGGCGTCGCGCGGGCGGTAGTAGTGCCTGGCGGCGATGTCCTGGCCTTCGGGGGAATACAGGTATTCGAGGTAGGCCTGCGCGACCTTGCGCGTGGCGCGCTTGTCGACCACCTTGTCGACGACCGACACCGGTGGCTCGGCGAGGATCGACAGCGACGGCGTGACGATCTCGAACTTGTCTGGACCAAGTTCCTTGATCGCCAGATAGGCTTCGTTCTCCCAGGCGATCAGGACATCGCCGATGCCCCGCTCGACAAAGGTGGTGGTCGAGCCGCGCGCGCCGGAATCGAGAACCTTGACGTTGCCGTAGATCTGGCCAACAAATTCACGGGCTTTTGCTTCATTCCCCCCGGGCTGTTTCAGTGCGTACGCCCAGGCCGCCAGATAATTCCAGCGTGCGCCGCCGGAAGTCTTGGGGTTGGGGGTGATGATCGAGACGCCGGGCCTGACCAGATCGTTCCAGTCCCTGATAGCCTTGGGGTTGCCCTTGCGGACCAGGAAGACGATCGTCGACGTGTAGGGCGCGGCATTGTGGGGCAGCCGTTTCTGCCAGTCGACCGGCACGATGCCCTTGTCGGCAATGGCGTCGATGTCGTAGGCCAGCGCCAGGGTGACCACGTCCGCGTCGATGCCGTCAATCACCGATCGGGCCTGCTTGCCCGAGCCGCCGTGTGACGTATTGACCTTGAGCGTGTCGCCGGTCTTCCCCCGCCAATGTTTGGCAAAAGCGGCGTTGAAGTCCTGGTACAACTCGCGGGTCGGGTCGTAGGAGACGTTGAGGATGGCCTGGTCGGCAGCGACGGCGCTGCCGACCAGCAGGGTGCCGACCAGCAGGCCGGCCAGCAGGCGTTTCAACTTCATGGGAACTCCGTTCGATCAGGGGACGGGACAGAGTCTAGAAAAGTGCCGCCGCCCGGCCAACGAATCTTTGCTTATTAGCTTATAGGGTCTGGCCTCCGTTCCAGGCTTCCAGGCGCCGCGCACGATCGAAGCCGGCCTGGTGTACAATTCGCGGCCGCACCGCAACACCCACCGCAGCAAGGAGAAACTTAATGTCTGGTCAAGGATTTCATGTACACGGCCCGCACGATCACGAGGTCGAGCACGTCGCTCAACATGGTGGCGATCACTTCACCTCGCGCGTCGCCGTTCTCACCGCCGTGCTGTCCACCATCGGCGCCATTTTCGGCTACCTCGGCGGGCACTCGCAGAATGCCGCCCTGCTTTACAAGAACGAGGCCGCGATCCAGAAAACCGCGGCGTCGAATCAGTGGAACTACTATCAGGCCAAGAGCAACAAACAGAACCTTGCCGAGCTGTCGATTACCCTGACGAGCGGTGAAGCGCGCGAGAAATACGTCCAGGAAGTCGAGCGCTACAAGAAGGAAAAGCAGGAGATCAAGGCCGAGGCCGACAAGCTCGAAGCCGTCGCCAAAGCGGCCGACCAGAAAAGCGAACTCGAAATGCACGTGCATGAGCGCTGGGCGCTGGCCACTACGCTGCTCCAGGTCGCCATCGCGATGGCCGCGATCACCCTGCTGACGCGCAAGCGCTGGATGCTGTTCGGCGTCTATGGCGCCACTGCGCTTGGCCTGCTTGCCGGGGCCGCGGGTTATCTGCACCTCTGATCAACGAACGCTGCCGATTTGCGACGAGAGCCCGTGATGCCCATCCTGCTTCAGACGTCATCAGAAACTCCCCCCCGTGCCGGCGTACTGCTGCTTGCGGCCGTCGGACTGCTGGCGGGCTGTGCCGGCCAGCCGCTCAGCCATGGCACGTCGATCAGCCGCTGGACGCAACTCGGTGCGCAGGACACGATCAGCCTGCGAGCCATCGTCGCGGCTGCCGACACCTGCCCGACGGCGATCGTCGACGGCCGTGCCCAACCCTTGCTGCCGCGCAGTCGGGCAACGCCACCGCATACCCCGCCGGCGCGTGACAACCCCGCGTTCGAGCCCGACTTCGCGGTGGTCTCGTGCGAACTCGATTTGCCCCGGTCGGCGCGCCAGGCAAGCATCGATGGACACGCCATGCCAATGCCCGGCGCCGATCCTCCCCGGCGCATCGTCGTGATCGGTGACACCGGTTGCCGGGTCAAGGTCCCCGCCGATGCACCGGGGGACCCGATCCAGGACTGCAGCAGCCCGACGGATTGGCCCTGGCCGCGCATTGCACTGGCCGCGGCCCGCACGCAACCCGATCTGGTGATTCACCTCGGCGACTACCATTACCGCGAATACTGCAAGCAGCCTGCGCTCTGCTCGCCACTCCGGGAGAACGGCGTCGTCGTCGGCTACGACTGGGCTGGCTGGCATGCCGATTTCTTCGCCCCGGCCACCTCGCTGCTGGCGGCCGCAGCGTGGGTCACGGTGCGCGGCAACCATGAGGACTGTGACCGCGGCGGCGAAGGCTGGATGCGCTTCCTCTCGCCGCTCCCTTACCAGGCCTGCCCCGACCAGCGCCTCAAGACCGGCAGCCACTCGGTACTGGCCAACAATCTGACCGCCGACGCCTACCGCATCGATCTCGGCGGCAAACTGACGCTGGTCGTCGCCGACAACGCCGGTCACGAGGACTATCGCCCGGCCACGCCGCAGGAAGTGGCGATTTTTGCACGTACGCTGAGCGCGCTGACGACACTGCCGGCACTTCCACAGGCGTCGCCGGCCTGGCTGCTGCTGCACCGGCCGATCTGGTACGACGGGCTTGACGCAGCAGCGCCGCCCAACGCGCTGCAGACCGCTCTCGCCGGCAAGCTGCCGGCAAACGTGCAGTTCGTCTTCGCAGGCCATCAGCACGCTTTCCAGACGATCAATTTTGCTCCCGCAGCCGACCCGGTCCACTACCCGGCGGGCCGGCCGGCGCAGGTGGTGATCGGCGCCAGCGGCACCCAGCTCGAAGCGCTCGATCCCGAGTCACCCGTCTACGAAGGGAAAGTCGGCCCCGGCGGCATGGAAAGGGCACACCCCGACGGCAGGCTCTACGATGGCGTCGCTGCCAGCAGCGGCATCTTTCTCAACCGCTACAGTTTCCTGCTGCTCGAACTTGACGATAGCGGCTGGATAGGGACGCTGCTCGACGCCGACGGGAAAACGATCAGCCGCTGCCGTCTCGACGGCGAACGCAAGGAAATCGCCTGCAGTTTTCCCGGTGCCTGAGTCCTTGCTGCATGGGGCAGGGCGGAGCCTCCGGTCGTGTCAGTCCGGCGCAGTGTCGCACCGGAACGGCAGGTGCATGGCCGCTGCATCACGGTACCCGGCAACCGCTTCACTTTGCCGTGCCAGGTGACGGCTGAGTAGCTGGCGCATCTGCGGATCGTTGATCCAGTGCGCCGAATGCACGATGGTCGGCGTGAAGCCTCGTGCGAGCTTGTGTTCGCCACCGGCCCCCGGTTCGAAACGCCGCAGTCCCTCGCGCAGGCAATAAGCGATTCCCTGGTAGAAACAGAGTTCGAAATGCAGGCTGTGGTAGTGGCCGGAGCCTCCCCAGTAACGGCCGTAGAGCGCTTCGTTACTGCGAAAACACAGCGCGATGGCGACCGGCACGTCGGCATCGTGGGCAATGAAGGCGACCATCCGCCGCCCCAGCGCCGCGGCCAGATCGGCGAAGCAGGCCGCCGAAAAGGCGGCGTGATTGTTGAATCTCTCGAAGGTGCTGGCGTAGAGCGCGTGCAGCAGCGGCCATTCGGCGGCCTCGATCTGATCGCCATGGCGGGTCTCGATCGACAGGCCACTTTCTGCCACGCGTCGCCGTTCTGCCCTGACCTTGCGGCGCTTGGCGGCACTGAAAGTCGACAGATAACCGTCGAAATCGCCGCAACCGGGGTCGACCCAGTGAAACTGCACATCATCGCTGATCAATAAACCTTCATTCTGCAGCAGGTTGATTTCGTCATCGCCGGGCAGTGCGACATGCCACGAAGAAGCCCCGGCGTCCTTGCTCAGCCGTTGTGCGCCATCGATCAGAGCCTGCCGGATGACGGTGGCGTCTGGCCCATCGGCGACCAGCAAGCGCGGGCCGGCAACCGGCGTGTGCGGCACGCAGCTCATCAGTTTGGGGTAGTACTCGCGGCCGAGTTGCCGGTAAGCCGCCGCCCACGACCAGTCGTAGATGAAGTCGCCATGCGAATGGGTCTTGACGTACAGCGGCAGCAGACCGACGATCGTGTTGCCGGCGTCGCTCGCCACGAGATGGCAAGGGGTCCATCCCCAGGGGCGAGCCGCCGCCCCGTGCTGCTCGATGATCGCCAGAAAATCGGCGTTCAGGAAAGGGTGTCCGGGCGGGCAAAGGCGGGCCCATGCCGCGCGCGGAATCGCGTCGGCAGAAGCTGCACGGCTGATCGAGATGGGCAAGAGGGGAGACAAGCAGTGGTTTCCGCGATCGTTAAGGCATCGTCATGATTGTACACGGCCATCGCATCAATGCCGAAGTCGTATCCCCTCGGAAATGGTTTGTGTTCCGCCAGTCGTTGCAAGGCTTGGTGTTTTCGCATGGTTTCCCCAGAGTATCGGCGGGTTCATTTTGCCTCGAACTGCGCCAGTCGCCGGAGTATCGACCCGCGTCTGGTCGCTGCCGTTCTCGACAGCCCCGCGGGCAATCGCATGAGCGAAAACATTCACCATCACTGGCAGCGCTACTGGCTACCCGCCGAGACCGGCTGCCGCCTCGAGCCAGGACGACCCGACCCGCAAACTGCCCCGTTCGAGCAGACGCAGATCGGGATCGATCAACCAGGCGTGTTGCACGCCCTGCGCGGCGTGGATTGGCAACTTCTCCACCCGGTCGACGCGTGCCGTCGCCGGCGACAGGATCTCGCACACCCAGTCGGGAGCGAGATCGAACCAGGCGGTCTCGGGTAGTCTGGGCAGGCGTTCGCGCCGCCAGCCGGCAATGTCGGGAACGAGGACGTGGTGGACAAGGTGAAGCTCGGGTTCGTCGAGTATCCACCAGCCGCCCGGACCATTGCGCGCTTGGTCGAACGGACCGCCGAGCTCGAAGCCGAGCGAAGAAGACGCCCGGGCATGCCGCGGGGCCGGTCTGGGATGCGTGACCAGGCGGCCGTTGATGATCTCGCCGACCAGGTTCCCCGGCAGAGCGAAGAGGTCCTCGTAGGTAGCGGTTTGCTCTTGCGGCAGTCCCATCGCGGTTTCCGATCATCCACCGGCCACAGTCTAACGTGTATGGCTCACGCCGACAAAACGCCGGCCCGCAAACTCAAAATGGGCGCCAGGCGGCGCGAGATTTCTTCGTCGCTCTGACTCATCGCCTGCAGCAGGGCACGATAGTTTGATTCGACTGTCCGTGTGTTCGGGTGCTCAACACCGAGGCTGGTGACGACGATACGTAGCGCGCGGCGCATCAGCGGCTCGGCTTTAGCCAGGCGGTTGGTGGCCTGTAGCAGTCCGGCCAGGTTGTTGAGGTCGCGCGCGACCGTGGGGTGCACGTCGCCGAAGCTCGCCTCGTCGATCGCCAGCGCGCGGCGCATCAGCGGCTCGGCTTCGGTGTAGCGTGCCTTCGCCAGCAGCAGCAAGCCAACTTGATTCAGCAGCCGGGCCGTCGGTTCGGCGATTCCGGCCGCGTCGACGTAGCGCGCGACGGCCAGCGCGTGCGGCGCCAGCGGGTCGAGCCGCGGCCAGTTGCGGACATCGTCGGGATCGCCGACGAAAGCGGCATCGACCCAGGCCAGCGCGGCGCGCTGCGCGGCGGCAGCCGGCGCCGCGTCGTCGCGCCGGCTCACTTCCTGCAGCAGCCGGTGGATCGTGAAGCTCGGCGCGTCGCTGGCGCGCCGGACCAGCGAGTACGATTCGAGTTCCACCAGCGCGGCCAGGCGGTCGGCCGGCGCGCCGGCGGTCTCGCTCGCCTCGTCGGCCTCTGCGGGTACGGCGACGGCGAGCAGCGATTCGGGAATCGGCTCCGGCGCCAGCCAGGCGAGTCGCCGCAAGAGCTGCTGCGCCGGCTCGCCGAGCCGGTCGAAGCTGGTCTGCCAGGTGATCTCGACGCTCTTCGGGTATTGCATCAGGCGCGCGTCGACCCAGGCGAGCACCTTCTCGCGCCGGCTCCGCCATTCGTCCAGATACTTGGCGAAGCTCAGCCGGCGCTGCGCGATGTAGGCGCCGGCCTGTTCGAGCGCCAGCGCCAGGCCCCCGAGTTCGTCGGCGAGCTGCCGCGCCAGGGTGGCGTCGTTTTTCAGCGCGCGCCGCCGGCCGTCGCTGCGCGCGCGCAGGAAGTCGGCGGCGGCGGGGGGGCGAGCACGTCGAGCGGCGGCAGCGCCAGGCGGCCGCTCCAGTGGGCGAGCCGGCTGGTGAGGACGACATGGCCGCCGGCGAG
>WBZL01003912.1_pt1 | contig 13269 bp, 8 predicted proteins | sample 5204291 | NCBI WGS metagenome assembly WBZL01 (sample SAMN12344345, study PRJNA552823) | activated sludge metagenome | biome: Activated sludge suspended growth; feature: Nitrification reactor; material: Wastewater; isolation source: activated sludge from nitrification reactor of wastewater treatment...
ATTGCGATCCTAACGGACCGCTGTACTGGGCAGCTCAATCAGGGGGAAAGGCATCCGTATTGCGAATGCAAATCGAAGAAGTCCATTTTTCTTACGCGAAAACCCCATTACCACTTACCACTTATCCTTCGACTACGCTCAGGAGATCCCCACTTACAACTTACAACTTACAACTTACGACTTACAACTTACGACTTATAACTTACGACTTATGACTTACGACTTACGACTTATGACTTACCCCTAAATCCTGAACCCCTCAACCAGGCGCTCATCGGCGGAATGGCTGCCGACCATAATGCGGTAATTGCCGGGGTAAAGTTTCCAGTCGTGGCCGGTCTCGTCCCATTTTTTGAACTCTTCCAGGGGGATGGAAAATTGCACCGACCGGGCCTTTCCATCAGCGGATAAATTGACTTTTTGAAACCCCTTTAATTCTTTAACAGGCATGCCCTCCACGTTGGGATAACCTACATAGGCCTGCACCACCTCGTCGGCATCCACCGGGCCGGTATTGCGGACCTTCACGGAAAAAGAGACCAGGCCGTCTTTTACGGCCGGCTTATTTTCCCATGCATATTCAAAATCGCAATAGCTCAGCCCGAATCCGAAGGGGAATTGCACTGCGCCGCCGAAATAACGGTAGGTTCGGCCGGTCATGCCGTAGTCCTTGTAGTCGGGTACGTCGGCCAGTGAGCGGTAGAACGTGACGGGCAGGCGACCGGACGGGGAGACTTCTCCAAAAAGGACATCGGCCAGCGCGTTGCCGCCTTCCTGCCCCGGATACCAGGCCATCAGGATGGCATCGGCATAGGGCGAAATCGCGTCGATATCCAGGGAGCTTCCGGCTGTCAGGACCACGACGATCGGCGTTTTGGTCTTTGATCTCAGCGCCTTAAGGTAGGCCAGGTGGGCTTTGGGAATGCCCAGGTTCAGCCGGTCGGCGCCGTTCTCGGCGAGGAAAGCGTCGCCGTTCTCCCCTTCGTAGACCGGGGTCAGCCCCAGGAAAACGATGGAAATATCGGCGTTGCCGGCCGCCCAGATCCCACCGAACCGGGTGGTATCGGAATAATTGCAACCCATATCGTATTCGATCCGCGCGCCGGGGCCTGCAGCCCGGGTAAAGCCGTCCACGAACGTGACGGTCCGGCTGCTGGTGCCGTGGTAATTGCCGATCAGGGCATCCAGGGAAGCTGCATTCGGACCCAGGAGCATATATCCGCCGTATTTGTTCCGGTCGAGGGGCAGGATATGATCATTGTTTTGGAGGAGCACGATGCTTTCCCGGGCCATCTGGCGCGCCAACCGGATATGACCTTCATTGGCGATGCTGTCGGCGCCATAAGTATCATAAGGCGTTTCAGGGTTGAAGACGCCCAGCCTGAACTGAGCGCGCAGGGCGGGGGCCAGCGCCTGGTCCAGGTCTGTCGCGGTGATCAGGCCTTTTTCAAGGGCTGCTCCGGCATATTTTTGCATCAGGTTGGAGCAATCGATGCTGATGCCCCTTTTGACGGCTTCGGCGGCCACTTCCTCGGGGGTGGGGAAGGTTTTGTGGTTTTGCCAGATATCGTACAAAGCGCCGCAATCCGTGACGACGTGCCCATTGAAACCCCATTCCTTCAGCAGGATATCCTGCAGGAGGGTAGGGGAGGTGCAGCAGGGTTCACCGTTGACGCGGTTGTAGGCGCACATCACCGATTCCACGCCGGCGCCGACCAGCTTGCGGAATGCGTAGAGGTAGGTCTCGCGGAGGTCCTTTTCACCGACCAGGGCGTTGAACCCGTGCCGGTCGGCCTCCGGCCCGCTGTGTACGGCGTAGTGCTTGGCGCAGGCCGATGTTTTCAGGACGTCCGGGTTGTCGCCCTGCATTCCTCTGACGAAGGCCATTCCCATCGCAGCGGTCAGAAAAGGATCTTCTCCGTAGGTCTCCTGTCCGCGCCCCCAACGCGGATCGCGGAAGATGTTGATATTGGGCGACCAGAAAGTAAGCCCCTGGTACATCGAATGCCGGCCATTGGCCCGGGCGAGGTTGTATTTGGCCCGCGCTTCGGTGGAGATGACGGCGGCGACCTGTTCCATCAATCCGGTATTGAAGGAAGCCGCCATGCCGATGGCCTGCGGAAAGATGGTGGCCTCGCCGTTGCGGGCTACGCCGTGAAGGGCTTCGCTCCACCAGTTGTATTCCGGTACATCCAGCCGGTCTACACCCGGGCTTGCATTGCCGAGGAGGGATATCTTTTCATCGGTGGTCAGCCTTTGCAGCAGGTCCTGCACGCGGGCTTCCAGCGGATTTTTAGCGTCCTGGTAAGGCAATAACCGGCTTTGGGCGGAAATGGCATTGACCGCAATAAAAGCGGCAAGGACGCTTGCCCGGAGTCTTTTCATTTATTGGTAAGCGGGTTGGTTTGCAGGATTGATCCGGCTGGTCAGATGCCGTTTACGGCTTCTACGCCGCTGATCTCCGGGATCTTGCCGCGGACGGCCTGTTCGATGCCGGCGCGCATGGTCATGGCCGACATGTTGCAGCTCTGGCAGGCGCCGAGCCATTTGATCTTGACGATATGGTCTTCCGTAACGTCGAGCAACTCCACGTCGCCGCCGTCCACCTGGAGGTGCGGACGGATATCATCGAGGGCTTCCTCGACGCGGCTCATCAAAAACTGTTTTTCTTTCGTTACCATGGCTCAAATTGTACCTTCGATCTGCTGACCGGCGGAAACTTCCATACAAATTTACGACTTGGCGCGGTATTTTTTATTTCATTTTTCATTTTGGGGTTTTGGGGGGCGGTTTTGTCCGTGTTTTGCCGGGCGGTAACCACAAGGGTTACCACTGCTGTCCTTCTAAATAACCTTTCAGGTACTGGAAATGTTTCCCGAGGCAGCCGTTTTTGGCCACGGTCGCTCGTTCCAGCATAAGACTTTCATTTACAAAGAATTCGGGTAGGACAAACTGAATGAATTTTTCGCCGAATGCCTCGGAGGCGTCGCGCGGCAGCTCGCTGGGCAGGTTGTCGATGGTCATCATGTCGATCACGCCGTCCCGGAAGGGTGTGGTTTCCTGGCCGGTGAACGGATCGTAACCGAAAACGGGATCGGCGATGGTGCTGGCCCGCAAGGTAGCCGGAATGGAGGAATCAGGGGCGATATCGCAGGTCACGTCGGCGATGACGCGGATCCGGAAATCGGGGTGTTGCATGTCCTCCCGGGTGAAAAAGGCGGGGGAGCGCTTGTCCCAGAAAATGCCGTTGATCATCAGATCGGCTGACCGGGTAAAGGGTTCGAACGCGCTTACGAATGCAGCGGGGTCCTGGTAAAAATCGCGTTTTGAAAATGCGCTGCCGTCAGGTCGGGCGACATAATCCTCGCTGCAGAGCTGGGTGAAAACCGGATGATCGAACGATTCATTCAGGAAGTCCCGCGGCGAAACCCGCCGGATGCCCATATCGATCAACACTTCCGCCGCGCCGGAACTCACCCGGCCCGTGCCGGTCAGTACGGCCTTGAACGCGGGCCATTGTACGGTTTTATAGTGGGCGACCGCATCGGCGTAACATTTGAAGCTTTTCATCCGGGGCAGCAGGAAGGCGCCGGTGCGCATCCCCCAGGTCATGACGCCGTTGTGGGCGCCGACCATGCCCGCAAACCGGCCGAAGGCGATGAGCCGCCTGCCCTGGTCGTCGGTGATCACTTCGTAGTCGATCAGGTGAATGCCTTTTTGGACGACGGCCTGGAGCAAATTCCGGTTGTAAGCCTGTTTTTTGATGGTATGGGAGAAAAAACAATAGGTTTTACCCGGAATCAGGGCGTCAACGGGTACTTCCTTGATCCCCAGCAGCAGATCGCAATCTTCCAGGCGATCGGTCAGTTTGATGCCGGCCGCCCGGTATTCATCGTCCTGGAATGAGCGGATCAGAGCAGGCTCAATGACCAGTTCTACCGGAAATTTTTCCTTGACGAGCGCGCATTGTTCGGGGCTTAGGGCCACCCGCTGATCGGGTGGGGTCTTGCGTTCACGGATCAACCCTATTTTCATCATTACACTGTATTTGGTTAGGCCGGCTGAGTCGGAAATGCGAGGATTAGAGGATTTGATGATGCGAGTCTGCCGCTCAATCAGCGGGAAGGGTAGCGCTCATAGATCCGGGAATCTGCCTTGCTCAGCGAGCCGAAAAGGCGGCGCAAATTTAGGAAAAAATCTGATGGGAAGGTAGGGGAATGTTAGTGGTCAGTGGTCAGTTGTCAGTTGTCAGTGGTCAGTCTCCGCCCGGCAACTTCGCCGAAAGCTTCGTCGCCCGGTGGCCATAGCTTCAGCGGAGGAGGGGGTCAGTGGTCAGTTGGCGGATTACTAAGCGAGCCTGACTGCAGGGCAGGCCGATTGGTAAGCCGGATCAATGCCGATCTTCAAATGGACCATTCACGCAGATGGATATGACCGTCTAATCCCCCCGCAAATGGTCGGCCGGGTTGGAAAAGGCCGTTTTCAGGGCCTGCCGGCTCACCGTGAACAGCGCAATGCCGATGACCATCATACCGGCAGCGGCAAAGAACCACCAGGTGATGCCCACACGGTACTCGTAATCCGCCAGCCATTTTCGCATCAGGTACCAGGCAATAGGCGTGCCGATGACCAGGGAGATCAGCACCAGTTTGAGGAAGTTGAACGTCAGCAGCTGGTACAGGCTGCCCACGGAGGCGCCCAGGACTTTCCGGATGCTGACCTCCTTGCTCCGTTGTTCGGCCATAAAGGTGGACAGCCCGAACAGGCCCAGGCAGGCGATGATGATGGCCAATACGGCGCAGGCGGTGAAGATATTCCCGGTTCGCACCACATCCTTGTACATGTTCGCAAAGGACTCGTCGAGGAAGGTATACCGGATGGGCTGGTTCGGCATGAAATCATCCCAGACGGCGTTGATCGCCGAAATGGTCTCCGGCATATTTTGGGGCTCCAGCCGGGCAGCTACAAAGGAACCCCCTTTGCCCAACACAAAACCCAGCGCGCCGATGCCGCCCTTCATGGAGTTGAAATTAAAATCCTTCACCACGCCGATCACCGTCCAGGTACGCCAGTTTTCGATCCGCTCCCCGATCGGATGTTCGAGCCCCAGCCGCTTGGCGAAGGTCTCATTGATGATGATGGCGGCGGTATCGGTGGCCATGTCCAGGGAGAAACCCCGGCCTTCGGCCAGGTGCATGTCGAGGGTAGCCAGGTAATCCTCGTCGGTCCACCAGATCTGGGCTCCGACGTCCTGGTCGATGGTCTTTCGGCCTTCCCGCCAGAACCCGTTCTGGTCCCGCTTGGTGCCTTCCACGGGCAGGTAACTGCTGGCTGTTGCGTTTTTCACACCCGGGAGCCGCAACAATTCGGATTTGAAGGACAGCCATTTGTCCCCGAGGGTGCTGGTCCCCTGGAGCAGAAGGACCTGCTCTTTGTCGAACCCGAGGTCTTTGTTCAGGATGTATTTCATCTGGTTGTACACGATAAAGGCGCAGACGATCAATACCATGGACGTCGTGAACTGGAAAACCACCATCGCACTTCGCAGGCCGGCCCCTTTGGTTCCGCGGCTGATGTTGCCTTTGAGGACCTCGATCGGCTTGAAGGCTGAAAGGTAAAAAGAGGGATAAATGCCTGCCAGCATACCGATGGAGAGCGCAACGCCGGCCATGAGCGGCACAAACCACCAGACCTGCCAGGGCAGTTGCAATGTTTTGCCGGATAAAGCATTGAAATAAGGCAGGGCGGCCCAGGCCAGCAGGGCGCCGAGGACTACGGATATGCCGCTGTACAGCACGGATTCGGTCAGAAACTGCCGGATAAGCCCGCTTCGCTGCGAACCGACCACTTTGCGCAGCCCCGTTTCCTTGGCCCGGTTGGCTGATTTGGCGGTGGACAGGTTGATGAAGTTGATGCAGGCCAGCAGGAGGATGAACACCGCGATGGCCCCGAACAACCGGACGACGCCGAGGTCGTTGTGCGGAATAACATCTCCGAAATGCTTCGATTTGAGGTGAATATCCGCCACAGGTTGCAATTCATACGTCAGGTATTTGGCGTTTTCATCGGCGGACGGATCACCCTGCTCCTTGAAATGTTTTACGAGGTAATTATCGCGAATGGTCAGCAATTTGGGTTCCAACGCCCTGGGGTCGACACCCGGCCTGAGCAGTACGTACGTGTCGTAATTGCTGCAGCACCAGCTGGTTTGTTCGCCATCCCAGAACTCAACGCCGGTAAGTGTGATGAAAAAATCGAACCGGAGATGGGAATTGGGCGGGAAATCGGCCATGACCCCGCCGACCGTGAAGGGTTCGTTGGTCCTTTCTTCCAGGATGACAACCTTCCCGACCGGGTTTTCGTCCGGAAAATACTTGTCCGCCATTTTTTGGGACAAGACGATGCTGTGCACTTCCGAAAGGGCTTTGCTCCGTTCGCCGTAGATCATAGGGACCTCCAGAATATCCAGCAGGGCCTGGTCGGCATAGGCAAAACCTTCCTCATAATTGTTTTGCTGCTGGTCGGCTCTCCGGAATTGATTGTCGCCGGCGTCAAACCAGCCCGCATAGGGGATCAGGCGGCCCGCATCTTCAATGTCCGGGAATTCGTCTTTGAGCACATGCACCATTTGCGGCTGAAAGGCGGTCCATTTTTCCAGATCGTCCGGCTTGGAATACGAATTGATGAGGCGGTAGATGCGGTCCGTATTGGCGTAAAACCGGTCGTAATCCGATTCGTTGATCACGTACAGGGCGATCAGCAAAGCCGCAGCGATGCCGATGGCGAAGCCGCCGATCTTGATGGCGGAGTACATCCTGGATTTGTTCAGGGTCCGCCAGGCGATTTTCAGGTAATTGGCAAACATGTCGGGTGAATTTGAATGAAAGGAAATTTTCGGGCTTTTGATCAGGGACGGCCGGAGGAGTTTCAGCGATTCCCAGGCATACAGGCGTCTTGCCTTGCTGACGGCGTATTGTTCGAGGTGATCGCGAAAGACCTCCTCCATATCCCCTTCGATCTCTTCCAGGTATTGGTCCCGGATGATCAACCGGAGGAATTTCAGCGGCCATTCGGGCGGTGTCGGGTGATTCGGCCTGTTCATATGTTATTGACTTTAAGGATAGTGGCCCAAAGGCCTTCGCGGACGGCGCGGATCTCTTCCAGGACCCGTTGGGCATGCGGCGTGGCATTGTAGATCCGCTTGCGTTTTCCGCCCCGCCTGGCTGTTGCCTCACCGAAAACAGACTTCAGGAAACCTTTTTCTTCCATGCGTTTAAGGGCCGACTGGATGGAGCCTACGCTCAGTTTTTCGTGGAGCCTTTGTTCCAGTTCGGCCTTGATCATTACACCATAGGCTTCGTTGCCCAGCGCAATGACGGCGAGCAAAACGAACTCTTCGAATTCACCCAGTTTGGTCTTTTTCATTCCTATATTGTTCGTAATTGCAGTAAATATAGGAATTATTTTATTCGCAATTGCAGTTTTTTAATTCTTTTTCCAGAGCCGGTCGTTTACCCCTGTTTTGAAAAATTTACTTAACAAACATGGAAATAATAAAATATTTACTTGACAAATGTAGATGTAATGATTATATTTGCATTTGTTAAGTAAATATGATGCTATGAACCCACCCTCGCTCGGAGAGTTTGAAGAACTGGTCCTGCTCACCGTAGCGGCCCAGCACGATCAGGCTTACGGAGTTTCCATCAAAGATGCCCTGGAGGAACATCTGGGCAAGCCGGTCAACATCAGCGCCATCCACGTAGCGCTCAAGCGGATGGCGGAAAAAGGCTTCGTGACGTCCAGGTTCGGCGGCATCACCAACGACCGAGGCGGGCGGCGCAAGAAGTTTTACGTGATCACCTCTTTCGGGAAACAGACGCTGGACAAGCAGTTCGAACTGCGGACCGGGTTGTACCGGCAGATCCCCAAAATCTCGTTCGGCTGATGGATGTCCGGCCGCCCGAATACGCCCTCCGGTTCCTGCGCTGGTTTTGCCGCGCCGACTATCTCGAGGAGATCGAGGGGGATCTGATCGAATTGTTTGAGCAGCAATCCGAACAGCATCCCACCAGGGCAAAATGGAATTTTTCGTGGCAGGTGTTGCGGCACTTCCGGCCCGATTTCTTAAGATCCTTTAAGTTGTTCAATATGTTCCGACCTGACCTGATTCGACACAATCTGCTGGTTTCCTACCGCAGTTTTTTGCACAATAAGAATACTTTTTTCATCAACCTGACCGGCCTGTCAACGGGCTTAGCCTGCGTATTTCTTATTTTCCTGTGGGTGAATGATGAACTGCATGTCGATAAGTTTTTTGAACATGACAAACAGCTTTTTCAGGTACTGCAATCCGTCCAGGGGCCGAATGGAATAGAAACGATAGAGGCAACGCCCGGTCCCCTTGCCAGGACGCTAAAAGAGGAAATGCCTGAGATCCAATATGCCACATCGGTTATACCGGCCACTTTCAATGTCGGGCAGGGCGTTGTCGGGGTGGAGGATATCCGTTTTAAGGCTGCAGGGAAATACGCCTCCCGGGATTTTTTTCAGGTCTTTTCCTATCGGCTCCTGCAGGGTGAACGCAGTGAGGTGTTGTCGGAAAAAAACGGGGTTGTCATTTCCGAAGCCCTTGCCCTCAGATTATTCCAGGGATCGGAAAATGCGATTGGCCGGACCATTGACTGGCAGGCAAATGGTATTGCAGGACCTTGTATGATCTCCGGGGTTTTTGCGGACCCTCCACCTAATGCCACCGACCGGTTTGATCTCGTGCTGAATTACCAGTGGTATCTTGACCATTTTCCGGAGGCAGGCTGGGGCGATAGCAGCCCGCGGTCTTTTGTACTGCTTAAGCATGGAACACGGTCAGATGGGCTCCAAGGCAAGATCAAAAACTTTATTCACACTAAAGATGACCATTCAAATGCTGTATTAACCCTTCAACGCTATTCAGACAGGTACCTATACGATCATTTTGAAAATGGGGAAGTCGCAGGCGGCAGGATTGAATATGTGAGACTTTTCATGGTTATTGCGTTCTTTATTCTCGCCATCGCCTGCATCAATTTCATGAACCTGTCAACGGCCAAAGCATCCGCCAGGGTGAAGGAGGTCGGCGTGAAAAAAGTGGTCGGCGCCGGGCGCGGACTTCTTGTGGTTCAATACCTGACGGAGTCTCTTCTGATTGCCGGTTTATCTTTAGTAACGGCCGTCTTAATTGCGCTGAGCCTTATACCCGGGGTGAATGCAATTACGGGTAAGTCGCTCCAACTGGGTTTTACTTCCTGGGGTATGCTCGGCATGCTGGGTATCACTTTCTCTGCCGGCATTCTGGCGGGAGCATATCCGGCACTTTTTCTATCGGGGCATAATGCGATTACGGTTTTGAAAGGGCAACTCAAGTCTTCAACCGGAGAGCGGTGGGTGAGAAAAGGCCTGATCTTGTTTCAATTTACCGTTTCTATGCTTCTCATCGTTTCGGTAGTAGTTGTATATAAACAGATCGAATTGATCCAGTCCGGCCGCAACCTGGGGTACAACCGGGATCATGTGGTCTATTTTAGCGTAGACCAGCCCGGCAAGGCTTTTGCGGGGGCGCTCAGGAACATTCCCGGAGTGATTTCGGTAGGCGGTGGAAGCCTGACTGCCGGCAAGCAGCTCGGCGGCACCAATGATGTCCGGTGGGCAGGCAAGGAACCCGATGATCAGACTTTTTTTTCTACCTTTTGGCTGGGTTATGATTTGATCGAAACCCTGGGCATTGAAATCAAGGAAGGACATTCTTTTTCAGAAGCATTTGGGTCGCCGTATCAGGCCATCCTCAATGAAGAGGCTGTTCGCCGCATGGGATTGCAGGATCCGTTGGGCAAAACACTTCAGGTAGGCGGTGATGAAAGGGAGGTTGTCGGCATTGTGAATGACTTTTACTTTGAATCGTTTTATGAAACCGTTAAGCCCTGCATTCTATTGCTGGCGCCGATGGAATATGCGCCGAAACTGTCGGTCAGAATCCGGGCCGGAACGGAAAAGGCAACAATTGCTAAGCTTAAAGCTGTTTACGAAGCCTACTATCCCGGATTGGTATTTGACTATAAATTTATGGATGAGGATTATCAAAAGCTCTACGCTTCTGAAAAGAGGGTCGCCGTTTTATCCAGGTATTTTGCCGGAATGGCTGTTGTTATTTCCTGCTTGGGATTGTTCGGCCTGGCGATGTTTACAACCGATCGCCGCAAAAAAGAGATCGGTATCCGGAAAGTCATGGGAGCCGGTGTTTTTGGGATCATCAGGATGCTGACCGGCGGTTTTACCAAAATAGTTCTGTTTGCTGTTGCCCTGGCCCTTCCTGCCGGTTACTGGCTGGCGACCCATTGGCTGGCACAATTCACTTTACATATCGGGCTTTATTGGTGGTACTTCCTTGGTCCGGCCGTCCTCCTCCTGATCATTGCGTGGGCTACAGTGGGGGTACAGACTGTGCGGGCTGCACGGGTGAATCCGGTGAAAAGCCTGAAAGAAGAATAAACTTTTTCAAAATCCACGCATGAGTAAAACACCGCCAAAGAATGCCTTGAAATTCCTGCGCTGGTTTTGCCGCGCCGACTATCTCGAGGAGATCGAGGGGGATTTGATCGAATTGTTTGAGCAGCAATCCGAACAGCATCCCACCAGGGCAAAATGGAATTTTTCGTGGCAGGTGTTGCGGCACTTCCGGCCCGATTTTATTCGAACAGTTTCAAATCACCCGATAATCCACACCGGCATGTACCAACATTACCTGAAAGTTGCCTGGCGAAATCTTGTCCGGCAGGGCCAATACACCCTGATCAACCTCTCCGGGCTGACCATCGGCATGACCTGTTTCATCCTGATCGCCCTCTACATCCAGTACGAATTCAGCTACGACCGGCAGCACGAAAAAGCGGACAGGATCTACCGGGTTGTCCAACAGCAAAAGGGCAACACTTTTCAGGGGACGGATCTGTTTGCCGGATCACCCCAACCGCTGGCCCCCGGGCTGATGGAAAATTTTCCGGAGGTGGAAGCTGCCGCTACCATCAGCCTGGAAGACGAACTGTTGTTTCAGCAGGACGAGTTCTATCCCGCCAGATTGATGTACGCCGGCAAAAAGATCTTTGACATTTTCACCATCCCCATCCTGACCGGCTCGGGCGCCGGAGCCATGGACGACCCGGATGCCGTATTGTTGTGCCGGTCATTGGCAGAAAAGATCTTCGGATCGGAAGACCCCTTGGGCAAAACCCTGACCCTCCGTGACGACCGTTCGTTTTCGGTCAAGGGGATTTTTGAGGATATGTCAAAGAACCGGCATTTTACAGCCGAGGCGATCATACCCGTACAGAGCAATCCCTATTTCGAGAGCGACTTCGGCAAGTGGGACAACAATAATTATTTCACCTATCTGACTCTGGCGGAAGGGTACGATTACCGCGAATTGGAAAACAAGCTGAACATTTTTGATGATCAGGTCATTAAAGCCTATGCAGGATTACCCTTTCGGCCGGATTATTTTCTTCAACCGCTGAAGGATATCCATTTGCATTCCAGGGTCAACTTTGAACCGGAGGCCAACGGCGATATCCGTTACGTTTACCTGTTCGGCGCCATCGGGTTGATCATTCTCCTGCTGGCGTCCGTCAATTACATGAACCTGGCTACTGCCCGGTCGGCCCGGCGTGCCAGAGAAGTGGGGGTCCGCAAAGTAATGGGCGCCCAAAAAGGGCAGTTGGTCGGTCAGTTGCTGGGCGAGTCGTTTATTTTAACCCTGTTCAGTTTTTCGGCTTCGGTTCTGCTGGCCTGGTACCTGCTGCCGCAATTCAACCGGTTGCTCGACCAGGCGATCCCGTTTAACATCGTCGGCAATCCGTGGATATTGGGCAGTTTGTTGTTGTCGGGGATAATGATCGGCGTGTTATCCGGTCTTTATCCGGCTTTGGTCCTGTCGGCGCCTTCGCCTGTTGTAGCCATGAAAGGGCAATGGCTCGGACAGATCCGGCAAGGCCTGACCTTGCGCAACGCGCTGATCGTCGGGCAATTCACGGCGGCGGTCGTATTGGCCGTGAGCAGCGTATTGGTGTACCAGCAGTTGCAGTTCATCCGGCACAAGAAATTGGGGTTTAACCGGGAACATATCGTTTATGTACCGATTCCCAGTGAACAGGCGGGCAACCGTACGGCCCAGATCCGGGAAAAGCTGATGCTGCGGCCGCAAATCAGGAAGGTAACCGTTTCTACCAATTTGATCCTCAGTACCGCAAATCAGGGAATTGTGGACCAATGGGAAGGAAACGACAAGCAAAACAATTTCTACTGTTACCGGTACTATGTGGATGAACATTTCCTGGACCTGTTTGAAATACCGCTGGTCGCCGGCAGGAATTTATCCCCCGAATTTCCAACCGATTCCACGGAAAGTTATTTGTTGAACCAGGCTGCCGTCCAGGCCATCGGCTGGACGCCGGAAACGGCCCTCGGGAAATCCTTCAACGGAGGGCGCGTAGTCGGGGTCGTCAAAGATTTCAACTTCCAGCCGATGAAACTGTGGATTGAGCCGCTTTACCTCAGGTTCCGGCGTCCGGATCGCTACGGCTATCTGTCCGTAAAACTGGAGATGGACGACCTGGAAAAGACGTTGAGCTATATCCGGTCCGCCTTCATGGATGCGGAGCCGAAGGCGCCGTTTGAATACCATTTTCTGGACGATTCCTTTGAACAACTCTACGCGGCGGAAAAGCGGCTTGGGCTGGTGTTCAATATTTTCACCTTTCTGGCCTTGTTCATCGCCTGCATAGGTCTGTTCGGGCTGGTTTCCTACCAGATCGCCCAGCGGGGCAAGGAGATCAGCATCCGGAAGGTACTGGGGGCATCCGCGATCCGGTTGGTGGAATTGTTGTCGAAGGATTTTCTGAGGCTCGTCCTGGTGGCCCTTGTATTGGCGGTTCCGATCGCCTGGTACGCCATGCACCGGTGGCTGGATCATTTTGCCTACCGGATCGAGATCCGTTGGTGGGTTTTCCTGTTGGTGGCCGGCCCTTCGCTGGCCGTTGCCCTGCTGACGGTCGGGATCCAAAGCTACCGGGCCGCGTTGGCGAATCCGGTGGAGGCCTTGAAGGATGAATGATCCGGCATCGGCCGACACAGATATTGCCGATTGGAAAGCCATCACATACCGGCCCTACAGGCCGGAAATGCAAAATTCAACCCGTTGTGCTACCGATATGGCGGACCTAAAGGCCCGCGGCCATT
>WBZL01003915.1_pt1 | contig 13262 bp, 9 predicted proteins | sample 5204291 | NCBI WGS metagenome assembly WBZL01 (sample SAMN12344345, study PRJNA552823) | activated sludge metagenome | biome: Activated sludge suspended growth; feature: Nitrification reactor; material: Wastewater; isolation source: activated sludge from nitrification reactor of wastewater treatment...
AGCGTTGGCGCAGCATGCGGATGACCAGGTCGAAACTCTGCTTCTGGCCTTGTCGCGCGGTGCCGGGGTGGCGGGGCTGGCCTCCATGCCGGCGCATTGGCGGGCGGCGGGGCTGCATTGGTACCGTCCGCTGCTGCAAGTGCCCGGCGCCCATGTGCGCGACTGGCTGCGCGCGCGTGGCCAGGATTGGGTGGAAGACCCCAGCAACCAGAATCCGCAGTACACGCGCAACCGCATCCGTGCGCAACTGCTGCCTGCGCTGGAGGCCGCCTTCCCCGCGTTTCGCGATACCTTTGCCCGCAGTGCAGCACATGCCGCCCAGGCCAGCGAGCTGCTGCAGGAGTTGGCGGCGCAGGACCTGGCCCAGGTAGGCTGCCCGCCGCGCATTGCCGCGCTGCAACAACTGGGTCGAGCGCGCCAGGCCAATGTGCTGCGCCATTGGCTGCGCCAGGTACACCACACCACCCCCAGCGCTGCACAACTGCAGGCGCTGCTGTTGCAGCTCGACGCCTGCCGCACGCGCGGCCACCAGATCCACCTCAAGGCCGGGCGCGGGATGGTGGTACGCGATGGCGATGGCCTGCGTTGGTACAATCCCTGAGTTTTGGCCCCAACTGCACGAAGCCTGGCGGCGCCCACCAAAACAGTGTCCACCCCGCGCCGCAGCCACCGGATTCGTCACACAGCTCTCCCATGGCATTGATCGTTCACAAATACGGCGGCACCTCGATGGGTTCGCCCGAGCGCATCCGCAACGTCGCCAAGCGCGTGGCCAAATGGGCACGCGCAGGCCACCAGATGGTCGTGGTGCCCAGCGCCATGAGCGGCGAGACCAACCGCCTGCTGGCCCTGGCCAAGGAACTGGCGCCCGAGCGCGCCACGCAGGCCTACCACCGCGAGCTCGACATGCTGGCCGCCACGGGCGAGCAGGCCTCTTCGGCGCTGCTGGCCATTGCGCTGCAGGCCGAAGGCATGGAATCCGTCAGCTACGCCGGCTGGCAGGTGCCCATCCGCACCGACAGCAGCTACACCAAGGCACGCATCGAATCCATTGACGACCAGCGCGTGCGTGGCGACCTGGCCGCCGGCAAGGTGGTGATCGTCACCGGCTTCCAGGGCATCGACGAACACGGCCACATCACCACGCTGGGCCGGGGCGGCTCCGACACCTCGGCCGTGGCCGTGGCGGCCGCGATGAAGGCCGACGAGTGCCTGATCTACACCGACGTCGATGGCGTTTACACCACCGACCCCCGCGTGGCGCCCGCCGCCCGCCGCCTGACCACGGTGAGCTTCGAGGAAATGCTGGAAATGGCCAGCCTGGGCAGCAAGGTGCTGCAGATCCGCTCGGTCGAATTCGCCGGCAAGTACAAGGTGCCCATGCGCGTGCTCTCCAGCTTCACGCCCTGGGACATCGACATCAACGAAGAAGCCAAGTCCGGCACGCTGATCACTTTTGAGGAAGACGAAAAAATGGAACAAGCCGTCGTATCCGGCATCGCCTTCAACCGCGATGAAGCCAAGATTTCCGTGCTCGGCGTGCCCGACACCCCCGGCATCGCCTACCGCATCCTCGGCCCCGTGGCCGATGCCAACATCGAAGTCGATGTCATCATCCAGAACCTGAGCAAGGACGGCAAGACCGACTTCAGCTTCACCGTGCATCGCAACGACTATGCGCGCACCATCGAGCTGCTCAAGGAAAAGGTCCTTCCGGCGCTGGGCGCCCAGGACGTGGTGGGCGACGCCAAGATCTGCAAGGTGAGCATCGTCGGTATCGGCATGCGCAGCCACGTGGGCGTGGCCAGCACCATGTTCCGCGTGCTGAGCGAAGAGGGCATCAACATCCAGATGATTTCCACCTCCGAAATCAAGACGTCGGTCGTCATCGACGAGAAGTATCTGGAGCTGGCCGTGCGTGCCCTGCACACGGCCTTCGACCTCGACAAGCCCGCAGAGTGAAAAACGGCCTCAATCTGAGGCATAATATTGGGATTGCCTGGAAACGTGACCGAGTGGCCGAAGGTGCTCCCCTGCTAAGGGAGTATGGGGTGTAGAGCCTCATCGAGGGTTCGAATCCCTCCGTTTCCGCCAGATGAAAAGCCTAAGTGATTGATTCACTTAGGCTTTTTTGTTTTGTGCTTTGGCGGGTATGCCATCTGGTATGCCATAGCTGGCTGGCTGTTACTGCATGAACTCGGTTGACTTTGGACATCCAGCATTGTTCGAGCCAGCCGCTCAATGGCTCAAGCTGAGCAAGATTCCACTCCTGTCCGCTTCGCAGCGACTGCAGCCCTTCGCGGCTATGCGTCGGACTCTCGCCAACTGCCATCAAGCGGTCACTGGGCATGATGACCACAGGAAGCGCAAAGTCAGCTATGCAAGGTCCAGCCGCCCCTCTCGAAGTTCGCCGCACACTGACCGAGCACAGGAGCTCGCTGTATAGCTCCGTAGCTTCATGGCCCAGCTGGCTTGATGGGCATGGGCTGACTGGTACGAGCAACTAAGTCCTTCACGGCGGCATCAACACGGTCAACGCCCTCACTCTGCGCGCTGGCCCATACCGTTGAACCAGCATTGCGCAGCAAGCCCGTTAGATCATCAACATCAATCCCCACAAATGCGTCGTTTGCAACTGCTTGTGCCAGGCTAGCAACCCGATCAGTCAGCCAGATGCCAAGGTCTTCACCGCTATTCCCCGGCACCACCACGGTGGCATCTGCGTGCATCTCCAGCATTTGCAGACTGTAATGGGCCAGCACTTTTTGTCTCTCCCCTACAGTTGCCGCTGGCTTCATCACGACGTATAACGTGTTCGTGCCAAAGCCACTGGACTGTACTTGCTGGGCCAATGCCTGCACGGCATTGCAGTCCTCCACCGACTCCAGTTGGGCCACCAAAATCAACAGCCCAAACTTGTGCAACAAGTCAGGCGCCAAAGAGGCATCATTGCGCAAAAAGTGCACATTCGGCTGCTGCTGTGCACGCAGTCGCTGCAACGCGCTTTCGCCTGAGGGGCCCACACCGGCGAGAGCAATTGGCATGGGAAGCTGAGCGCGACAGGAGTTGATCATGGTTATCTTTGTAGATATCAATGATTGCCATTGTTCGCATGGGTGCGACAGTCCGTGTCTGACCGCCGCATCGAGGGGACGTTTTAGGGCGCAACGGGAGATGTGCTGCGCATGGGCCTGTGCGCGGCGGGCTGCACATTCGCGGGTCGCTGCGGGTTTCGTGCGTCGGGGTCTGCAGAGAAATTACGACCGACTCAACTGTCTGCCACGACTGGGTAAAACGGTCGGCCCTGAAAAGATGCCGGGTTGCTCATCATCACTCCCAGCATTACGGGAAGCATGCGCGCGAGTAGCGAACGACCATCGCGCACCTGCGCGCGGTTGACCGAGCTGTTCCAAGTGGCGCCGCCGTGCATCAACTGGTTGCGCAGCGTGTACAGCCGCATAAACACTTCATAAAGAACACGTTCGGTGTCTTGCGCAGCCAAGGCGCGATGCGTGCGCTGGCGCGCATCGTCAAAGTCTTCACGCCAATAGTTGGGGGAACTTCCGTCGGGGCCGGGGTGATTGAGCGCGTCCCAAAAGGGTTGGAAGACGAATTGATTGTCCATCAGCACTCGTATCGGGCCGGGGAACACCTGCCAAACCAGTCCGGACAAAGCCTTGTCGGTGTCGAGCCGACACAACGTGGCCATGAAACCCCGAAACCTTTGCTGCTCGGACTGCGTGACCAGCGAGCGCCCGTCTTCCTGCGCGTAAGCGGCGTTGAAGCCGATCCACAGGCAGATGAAGGCCACATCGTCATCGGTTCCCGCTGCCTCGGCGCGCTGCAACCAGCTCAGGGCACGATGCATGCGCAAAGTGAAAGGCGTGCGCTGCTGCGCAATCTGGTCTTGGTGGCGTTCAGTCAGACTGGCCAGGGTGTATTTGGGCATAAAAGGGGGCGATTGCTGTGTTGATTGCCACGCACGTTGTCATTGCAGCCGCATGGCTTGGCGAGCCTACGCCAGCAGCACTTGGGCGGGGTTGGCGGCCTGAACCTGCAGATCCTTGCACCCGCAGCGCGGGCAGGTATGGTGCAGATGCCCCGGCAGCACGGCATCGCTGCGCGGGGCTGAGGTCTGACTCAAACCGCAGGCGGAGCAATGGTAGTGCAAAGGCGGCGGACGGATGGGCATGGTTATGCTTGTGGTGTTGAAATGGCCGTTACAGTTGAGCCCTGTATCAAACAACTCAACCAATCAAGCTACGCAAGCGCTGCCAGTCATCGATTTGGCCCGTTAACCAGCTGCTTGCACTGCCATGGGCACATCCGACCACATCGCCCCGCAGGTCGCCGTGTATGCCACGCAACCTGTCACAAATACGCCCAGCTACTTTATCCGGATCGTCCGAGGAGAACATACCTGGTTTTGCTTTTTCGATGGCAAGCTGAACGTGTTTTTTGGCATAGCGTGACATGCTGACGTTGGAACCATCTTGGAATTCCAGAGGCGGCGGCTTTAATCCAGTTTTTTCCAGATCTAAAAGTAGGCGCTGGGCTGGCACAGGGAAATGCTGTGCCACCTTGCAAGAAAGAATTTTTTGATACCTGTCATCCAGGTCTTTCAACATGCCTTCGCTACGTATCTTGGCCGATGAGTAAAGGATGCAGCCAAAATAATCTTCGAGCATATCGTTGGAAAATACGTCCCAAAGATTTTCAAAAACATCGATAGCGAAGTCCCGCTTGTGGTTTTCGGCTTCTTTGAGTTGTGTTAGGTGCTGGTCGATTTGTTGCACCAGCGCAGCGGTATTCACCGCGGTTTTTTTGGGTTGCATGGATTCCTGCACGCGGCTCATCGCCGCGCGCAGGGTTTCCACTTGTTTTTTGCGCGCACTGGTGAGCAGCACTTCAGCAGGAGGTTTGCCTATGGCCTGTGTGATTGCTTCAGTGACATGGTTTTTTACCTGCTCCAAATCATCGGCCGTACGCTTATCGGCTTTGGTCAGTACCAGCAGATAAGAGGCATTGCCAAAATCTAGCGCCGCCAATCGCTCGCGAACGTTGTCGCGCAGAGTTCCTTCATCGGCGCCAACGGCCACAACAAACAGCGTGTGTTTGTCCAGATGATCTTTGGCTAAGCGCCAGAGATACTCATCAATGTGTCGCTCGTGCTCACTTTGGCCAGAAGACCAACCGGGCAGATCAACTAAAACCAACTGCGACCACTCGCGCAAATGTGGCAATGTCGCCTGCACCCAGCCATCGGCAGCAGCCAATTCGGAAAAATCTGCCTCCAGCAAATTTTCCTGGCTCAGATGTTCTCTGCGGCCATCAGGCCAACAGGCATTGAACTGCTTGCCTTCTCCGGCCCGCAGTTCGATGGGCAGTGCTGTTTCCGGGGTGATGTCGGTCGAGAGCAGTACTTCACCCAACAAGGTATTTATCAGGCTGGACTTACCACTGCTAAAACCACCAATGAAGGGAACCAGAATTTCTGTCGTGTTCTGGCATACAGCATGATTTTTCTCTGCGGACTGCAAATGCGAAATTAAAGCTAATAGACCCATCATAAAAAACCGTTAATAAGAAGCATGAATTCAATTTCAAAGGGGGTAATATTCCTTCCCGCAAAATTTGCGCAGCGTTGAAAAATTCTTTCTTTATGCAACAAAGTCAACAGCACAGACTGCAATCAGATCCTTGAATCGGGCAATGTGTTTTTCTTTATCGGCCATATCGGCCCGAAGGCGAGCGATTTCGTCGGCCAGGCGCTCAGTAAGGCGGTCGTGCAACTGGCCGGCAATACCTTCCAGGGTCTGGCTGGCTTCTTTGACAGCCTGCTGCAAACGACTGACCAAGGTGTCGTTGATCTGGCGCACCTCGGTGCTGAGCTTCTCGCGCAGCCGGGCCATGTCGCTGCTGTCTTTGATTTCACCGGAAAAACCGCTGAAGGTGCTTTCCAGATCCGGGTCGGCAAAGTCCAATTGCGGCAGTTTCAGACTGGTGAGGCTTGACTCCACGAGCACACGCAGACTCTTGGGGTCAAAGTCTGCACTGCTGGGGTCAATGGCACGCAGCAATTCACGGCGCAGGCCTGCAGAAACAGTGCTGGGGGCAATCAAATCATCAAACGCTGCAAGCATTTGCCGCTTGGCCGTTGTGACGTGATAGCCCAGGTTTTCCAGGGCATCAGAAACGGCCAGATAGCTGTAACTGGTGGTGGTGGAATAGCTTTCGTAATGGTGCTTGCCCCACGAGAATGGGTTCCACAATTTCGCGTCGCTGACCCTGAAGGACTCTTTTACGCGCTTGTAGCCCGTGCGCTCCTGCAACTGCCCGGCGCGTTGGGCGCTGGCAGAGATCTCTTCCAGCAACTGGCGCTGTCGTTCGTTTGTTTGCATGATGGTGTTGCGCAGAAATTGGGCCAGCGCAGTGCTGATTTTGTCCACCTGCGCTTGCTGGCGTTGCTCGCGCTGGGCCAGGCTTTGCAGATCGTTTTGCTGCAGCGCAGCCATGCGCGCCTCGGCTTGTTCGCGCAGTTGGCGAAGCAAGTCGGCTTGCTGTGCGGCCAACTCTTTTTCCAACCCAGCGCGTTGCTGGGCCAGCAGGTTTTCCTTGTCGGCACGGGCTTGTTCCAGCGCAGCCGTCAGAGGCTCCCAGTTGGCCAGTCTGACCCAGTCGGCGTGGGTAAGAGGGGTTTTCCAGCAGTCTTGCGCCAGACTGTCAAGCTCCTGATGCGTATGGCGCACGGTGCTGGGCCAGTCTTGCTGCGGCTTGTGGGCGATTTGCCAGGCATGGGTACTGGCAAAAATAGGCGCACCGGTATTGCGCATCAGGGCTGCGGCTTCAGGCATGTCCTGCTTTTCGCGCATGCTTGCCAGGTTGTTGAATATCTCCCCAGCATGGCGTCCCAGGCGTTCGTACAGGCGGCTGGTGCAGGCTTCCAGACTTTTGCGGTTAAAGCCATCGTCTAGCACGGCCATATCAAACTGGGCGCCCACCAAGATCAGGCGCTTGATGCCTTTGGATGGCAGTTGTGCCGACATCAGCCCCTGGTCGCTGGCATCAAGAAACTGGCTGGAGCGCGAGAGGAAGAACACCACATCGCACAGCGCCATGTATTCGCGTGTTTTGTGGGTGCGTGACACCACCGGATCATTCATGCCGGGGGTGTCCACAATTTCGATGCCTTTGAGCTGCTCCAGCGGCAAAGCTAACTCGGTCTCGGCCACCAGAGCCGTCAACCGGCCATCGCTGCCGGTGAAGTCGTTGAGCTTGCCCAACAAACCGTTGAGGTCTTCGGCATCCACTTGCAAGCTGCCTTGCGCCAACAGTTTGGCGATGTCATCGCCCGAGGTGCGGGCCGATTCCACCAGCTCGCGCGCAGCACGGCTGGCTTCATCCGGGCTGTTGCCTGCCGCCTGCTGTTCGATCAAGGCCCAGTCTTCGGGCTTGTAGAAATGGGCAATAAAGCGTGGTTTTTCGGCATAGCGGATACGCGTCAAGTTGGCCGTCTTGGGCGTGGCCGCTTCGGGCAGCAAGGCCTGGCCGCCAAACAGCAGACTGTTCAGAAAACTGCTCTTGCCGGCTTTGACCTGGCCCATGACGCCGATGGACAGCGGCGCTTCGGCCAGGGTCAGGCGGTTGCGCCGGGCGGCGGCATCGCGGCCCACCTCTGCCAGCAGGGCGCAGGTCTCGGGAAAGTCGGTCTGCCAGTCGGTAAGGAAAGTGGGGGAAAGCACGTTGGTCATGGGAAATCTCACAGCTGCTTTTCGATCACCTGACCGCTACTGAACGTGCAACCTAATTGGACTGAGTTCCTAGAATATTTATTGTGGAAATACAGGTTGCCGTTGTGGAATTGGCTGTCCCGAACGTAGGTCACATCGTTCGACCAATATGCACTACCAATCGACAAGGAGCATTGACGGAATACGCAGGCTTTGAGTGCAGGATTGGCCTGCGCTTCGCTTTCGGTGTAAATCGCTAAGTCGGTCACCTTCTTGAGGGCCTCGGCTGCGGCGAGGGAGGCTATTGCGCCGGCAAGGCCTGCCACTACTGTGCGGCGTTGGCCAGGAACGCATCTATCTTCGGGGCCAGTTGAGCGGCAGGCGATAAATTCGCAGTTTTCGACGCCATACAAGTTGTTGAAATGCAGAGCTCCCGCGTAGCTGCCGACACATTCTTCAAAACGGCAATCCTTAATTTTGCGTGCGTTATCGCTATGCACAATGGCGCCTGCTGCGTATTGCGCCACCCCGCAGCCGGTGAACTGGCTGGCGCTGACGTTCAATTCGGCATCGAAGACCGCAAGTGCATTGGCGTTGCGGGTAGCAAAGAGGCTATTGGTTACGGTCACTTTGATCCTTTGGCTTTCGAGTGCGATCCGCGGCGTGGCGTAATCCCCTTGCCAGTCGCAGTGGTTCATCGTCAGGCTGCCCGCACCAGTAAACACCAAGCCGGCGTCTTGCAAGTAGCAGCCTTGCAGGCGGGTTGCGCCACCAGGCGCGGCAGTGTTGAGCGTGACCCCTGGCGCAAATATCAGCACAGCGTCCTCTGCCTGCCAATGAAAGTTGACCGCCAAGTCTTGATCCAGGTACCACATTCCACCCTTCAGTCCCCGTTGCAGGTCTTCTTTGGTCAGGGCGTAGGGGATGCATTTGGGCCAGTTTTTGGTCAACTGCTCGTTACTGTTTTCTCCAATACCAAGAATTTGTGCGGCGTGCAGACTGCGCCGTTGCACCGTGTCATGAGCAAGGCCCAAGAAGGCCGCCAGCTCGCCCAGCAACTGGGCGGTTTCGTCGCTGAGCGGAGCATCCAGGCGCAGCAGCACCAGGGCATCGACCAGTAGCTCTTCGGCGTATTCCTGTTCGCGGATCAGGCGGGCGGCTTCGAGCAAGGTGTCGGGCGCCAGTTCGCGTGCCTGCGCGAACAGCGTGGCGCGCCGGTCGCCTAGCTGCAGAGCATCGAGCAGCAGCATGAACAAACGGCTTTGCGGCTCGCTGACCTGCGGCTGGCCGGTGAGCAGCGCCGCTAGCACCAGGGCGTAATGCTGGCGCAGATGTTCTTCTTCTTGGGCGGCGGCATGTGTCGGCAGGGGCTGCAGGCGCAGCTGTTCTTCGTCGGCGGCGCGGGTCAGGGTGTCGAGCAGGTTCATGAGGGTTTACCGCCTGTGAAGAAAGGCCAAACCGCCTGGGGGTTAAGCGACGTACGGCCAGGCGTGGCAGCTGTCCTTGGTGCAGGTGCCTTCTTGGCAGCGGTTTTTTTCGGCGCAGGGGCTTTCTTCGCAATAGGTTTTTTGAGTGCCTTCTTCGCCGCAGCTTTCGTCGGTGCAGTGGACTTGGCCGCTTTTTTTTCAGGGGCTTTGGGTGTTGCGGTGGCTGATCGCGATTCGACAATGGGTTTATGAGCAACGGGTTTGCCGATCCCATCAAAAATACCCGGCCATTTTTTTGCTGCGGCATCGGAACGCGCGACGCCAAGACCAAGAATCCTGGCTGCGACGCGAGAACAGGCTCCCAAGTTTTTATCATCCACATCGAGAAATGCTGCAAGCTCGCTGATCAGGCCAGAGATATCCTCGTCGATGGGCTTGTCCAGACGGAGGAGAATCAAGGCATCGACGAGCAGATGTCGCGCCAGCCCGGCATCGCGGATGAGGCGAGCAGCCTCGACCGTGATCTCCTCTCCCAGTTCCCGGGCCTGTTCGAACAGGGCGCCGCGGATGTCGCCAATTTGAAGGGAATCGAGCAGCAGACAGGTCAGCCGTGTCTGGGTTTCGCTGATGGATGTCTGGGCGCTCAACAATGCTGCCAGCAACAAGGCGTAGTGTTGGCGCAGGTGTTCAGGCAGGGAAGCAATCAGGTGCTCGGGCAACGGCTTGAGCTTGACTTGCTCTTTGTCGGCTGCTCGCTTCATGGTGTCACGCAGGCTCATCTACTTCCTCCGGTCAGTCTTGCAGCAGTTTCAAGGCGCGGCTCATGGGTGTGATCGGTCGTCGCAGCAAGTGCGAGCGGTGGGCGGCCGCGCCTGGCATACGCATTGCCACCAGGGTGTCGATGGGCTGACGAGGCTGGCGGCGGACAAGCAGCGGGCGGTTCACGGGCTCACCCTTTTGGCTCAGGATGGCAATACTCAGCCGCAGATCGGGTTCGTCGCGACCCGCTTGCTTGCGCAGCGCGACGAGATGCTCTAGCAGGTTGCTCTGGCCGGTTTCCAGCAGCTCCATTTCGTGCGGCTCGGGCAGGGCAATGCCGACCTGGTTGCCTACCCTTTTCAATGTGGCAAAAAAGCGCTCGCGTAAGGTGGTCAGCCCTGCGGCAACAGCTTCTAGGTGCAGGCCTTTCTCGGCGTTGGCTGTGCTGAGTTCTTCCACCATGTCCAGCAATTCATCGTTGGCCAGCATTTGCAGGCGCTTGAGGCGGTTGTCCTGCCAGTTCAGGGCTTTGCGTTCGGCCTCCAGGCCGCGCTGGTAGCGCACGAACAGGGCCTTGAAGCGGCGGGCAAAGGTCTGCGGCTGCACGCTTTGGTTCCATCCTTGTAGCTGCGCCACGATGGGGGCCAAGAGTGCTTTGTGCCGTGGGTGCGCACTGGCGGGCAGGACGCCCAGCACTGGTAGGTTGCGCTCGGCCAGCGTGCTGGCAATGCGCTGGGTGATGGCGGCAAGGTCGCTTTCATTGACCTGATCTGCGCGACTGACCACCACCAGGCGAGGAATGATGGGGTCGAGTTTGGCCAGAAAGTCGATATCACTCTCGGGCAGGGTGCCCTGTTTGGCGCTGACTACCCAGATGAAGGCATGGGCGCTGCCCAACTGGGCTGCGGCGATGCTCGCGTCGGTGCGCCCGCCTGCTTGCGTTTGCCCGCTGTAGCCGGGGGTGTCGATGAAAGCCAGGTTGTGCCACGGAAAGTCTTTGCGCACCACAAAAGCTGCAGAGAGTGCGCGTGCAACTTCGCTGCCGTAGAGCAGTTTTTCATCATGGGTGAGGCTGGCAAACTCTTCGTCGCTCAAAGGCACGCGCAGGCGGTGGCTGTTGAGGGCGTAGATGGCATCGGCTTCTCCGCCCAGCACATAGGCGGGCAAGGCTGTGGTGGGATCCACTTCCACCACCATCAGCGCCTCTCCCATCAGGGCGTTGATGAGGCTGGATTTGCCCGCTGAGAACGCGCCGCCAAAAGCCACCACTGTTTTGCCGGCCAGATGCGGGTAGGCCGCAAACTCCCGAAAGCGGCCCAGCTCACGCTCAAAGTCAAGATAGAGCTCGGCAAAATCATCCGGGCTGCCCTGGCGAGCCAAAGCCAGCAGATCATGATGGATGAGACTGTGAAGCTCGGACAGCGGCGCTTGAACCGCTGTCAGTGGATCATCGACTTCGGGGTGTGCCTGCAACGCCCTACACAACAGGTTGTAGCGGGCCAGTTGCTGTTCGGCTGAAGGGCCGCTCATGCGTGACCGTCCACAGGCAACGCGGCCAGCCAGGCTTGCAGTTGATTCAGGTCGCTTTGGGCCTTTTCACGCTGTGCAGCGGCTTCGACTTCACCTTGCTGCAGCGCTTGGCGCTTGGCGGTCAAGGTGCGTTCGACATCAGAGCGTTCCGCAGCGATGCTTTGCGCAATGCTTTCCTTGGCTTTTTGAATCTGTGCTTCCATGGCTGGCCGCAACTGGGCTTCGATCCGGCCTGCAGCTTGCGCCAGCGCCTCGCGCACCTGACTCTTGGCACGTTCGCGTTTCCGAGCCTCTTCTGCTTCCTGGCGCTGGCGGTTGGCCTGGTTGTCCATCAAAATGCCAAGAATCGGCAGGATGGCCGCAGCTATTTTTGCATAGGGGTGAGGAATTTTGAGAAGCTCCGATGCCAAGCTTGTACTCAATACTTTCCAGCCAAACTCTCCATCGCTATTTCGCTGCCCCGCGTGCGTATTGGATACCTGGAAGCTGAAATCGAGCTTGCTTGGCAGAGCATCAACCAGCCGATCTAGGTAGCGCTGCATGCTCGGTTCGAACTCTTCTTTAAGAGCTTGAGCGACCACCAAGCGGGCAGTGCCAATCACGTCATCGCTGATGTTGCAGCCATCCAGGGCGAGACTGGTCAGGCTTTCCAGTCGTTGTGCAAGCGCGCTGTCCACCCGAATACGAATGGCACCCAAAATGGGGCCAACCCGCTCTTCCAGCGCTTCGGTTTCGCGTTGCAGGCGCTGGTCAAATTCCGCCATCTTCTGCTCGAAGGCGTCGATATCAGCGGTGATGGCTTCGGCATCTTTGAAGTCTTGGCTAGCCATCATCTGCATGAGCTGGGAGGCGTGTTGCAACAGGCCACGCCATGGCTGGGTTACGCTTTGGAAGAATATATTTTCAGCACGCGACTGCAAAAGGGTGAGCGCTTTCTTCAGTTGCACCACATCACGCTTGCCTGCCGAAGTGACGGATACTGCGAGTGGTGGACGCCCCATGAGTTGGGTAATTTCATCCGTCAGTTGACGGGTGATGTTCGCGACATCGCTATCCGGTCGTTTGTGTGCCTTGGTCACTACAAGCAGGACGGGCTTTTCTTGAATGGCCAGTTCCAGCAGGGCGCGACGCAACGAATCGCGCAAGGTGCCTTCTTCAGCGCTCACCACCACGGCATAGGCAAGACTGCGCGATGCGTAGTCGTCAACCACTCGCTGGTGCGCATCTACTCCCGACCCCCACCCCGGCATATCCACCAGCACGAGTTGCTGGATGTCAGCCAGCGCTGCACAGGGCATCTCTATGGCCAGCCACCCTTTGGGCAGGAGCATTTGCAGTTGGTTGTCTTCTATCTGCTGCCGTGTGACAGCGACTGTCTGTCCATCGCCCTTGTGGCCAATGAAGCGCGGCACTTTGCCAAAGCGCAATTCGGCAGCAACAGCCGTTTCGGGAGTGACTTCGGTGGAGAGCAAGGGCTCTTCGAGCAGAGCGTTGAGCAGACTTGATTTGCCGCTGCTGAAGCCACCGATGAAGGGAATGCGAATTTCAAAGTGCTCGATCAGAGGTGCTAGTTCACCAATGCGGGTGGTGTCGAATTCGCGTGCTTCAAAGAGGGTACGCACACCAGCAAGTTGCTGGCGAAGAACAGTTTGTTGGGGAAATGTCATACGTATGGAAGGATTGAAAGTTTGCCAAATTGCAACAAATAGTACCTAGTGTGGTGTCTCAGAAGTAATTGGAATTATTTCGGCGAGTGTTGATCCCAGGAGTTTCTTTGGAGGAGACTACGCCGATGGCCCACCCCGGACGCCCTGCC
>WBZL01003919.1_pt1 | contig 13250 bp, 9 predicted proteins | sample 5204291 | NCBI WGS metagenome assembly WBZL01 (sample SAMN12344345, study PRJNA552823) | activated sludge metagenome | biome: Activated sludge suspended growth; feature: Nitrification reactor; material: Wastewater; isolation source: activated sludge from nitrification reactor of wastewater treatment...
GCTCGGGCGGTGGCGGCCGCGTTGGTGCGCAGGAAGTGCAGCAGGTGGCGGTCCCGGGCCAGGAGGTCCAACTGACGGGCGGTGCCGTCCGGGTCGTCCCAACCGGTGAGCAGCCCGTTCCAACCGTGCTGCAGGTACTCATCGTGGCCGGTGACGGGCGTCAGGATGCAGGTGGCGCCACGGTGGAACCCTTCGAGGGGCGGTCCCGACATGCCTTCGACCCGGGAGAGCTTGAGGACCACGTCGGTGTGGGCCATCACCTCGGAGAGGGCACGCTGGGACAAGGGGCCGACGACAGCGGCTCCGGGCAACGACCCGCCCTTGGCCGACACCACCGTCACCTCGGCTGGTTCGGCCATGCGGGCGAGGGCATCGAGTGCCTCGGGAACACCCTTGATGCGGTCGTCGAGGTTCCCTTCGACCAGGACCCGCAGGGGTCCGGCGGTGCGGGGAACGACCTCGAGGGTCTCGGGGAAGATATCCTTGTTCACCCCGTTGCGCACGTACCAGCACGGCAGCTCAGGATCGGTGGCCGCGAAGGTGTCGGCGATCCAGCGCGCCTCGGTGATGACGGGCAGGCCCAACCGGTAGGTCAGGCCGGCCAGGACCGACTGGGGATCGTCCTCGGGGAAGAAGCGGTCTTCCAGGCTCTGCACGAAGTAGACGCCGCGCTTGGCGTCGATGGCGGGCAGGTGGGTGACCGTGTCCCACCACGTGGCCACGGCCAGGTCGAAGGACTCGTCGGCGACGTCGGCCAGGTCCACGATCCTGACCTGATCGAGTCCGTCGTAGGGCCACGGAGCCTCGCCCGGATGGTGCGTGATCACCATCGTGACGTCCATGCCGTGGTCGCGGGCCAGGCGCCTCCCGTGCTCCACGACGACGTTGAGTCCTCCCGAGAGCCGGAGCGACGGGACGAGGAACGCGACCTTCACCGGCTCGCCGCCCCCGTGGAATCCGAACGGGCCTCGAGCTCGGCGATGCGTGCCTCCAGCTCCGGAACCCTGGCCGCCATCGCCCGGTAGTAGGCGTTGTCGACCTCGCGCTGGCGTTCCCACACCCGCTGGGCGGCGATGTCGGTGGTGAGCACCACGGCGTTGGGGGCGAGCCGGTCGGCGGACGGACCGAAACCCATCAGGTACTGCAACGGCACCACCGACGTCGCGTCCTCGACGATGCCTGTGAAGCTGACCGAGGTCCCGTCGGTGACCACCGAGCCCGACAGGGCGGCCTGGACTGCCACCACGTGCGGGTCGGGGAGCAGGCCTCTGAGCTCCTCGACGGTCGAGCTACCCCACATCGTCAGGTGGAACGGGTTCTTCACCGACGTGAACACGTCGTTGGGGACGCTGATCGCGACGGTCGCGCCGTCCTGTGATCTCCGGCCGAGCCACTCCACCAGTGGACCGAGGTCGACGAGGTGCTCGATCACCTCGAAGCAGGTGATCACCAGCGGACCGGGCGTCGCTTCGAGCTGCGAGGCGAGCTCGGCCAGCTCCGCCGTCGAGGTGAGGTCGACCTGGGCCGTCCTCACCGGTGAAGGGGCGAAGGCGCGTCGTGCCTCCTCCAGCGCGTCGGGCTCGACGTCGATGAGAACGACGTTCTCGGGAAGCACGTCGCCCAACGCTCTCGAGGAGGCCGCCCCGGTTCCGCACCCGAGGTCGCACCAGGTCGTGGCCTCGTCGATCACACGGCGGACCCACCCGTAGCGGGCCTGGTGCTCGCCGAGCACGAGGACGTCCGACGAGCCCGAGATCCGTTCTTCCCACTGGGTCATGCACGCTCCGTCGCTGGGGTGCGAGAACTATAGTTGCGGCCCTTGTCGACTCCGCCGACCGCCGCCGTGACGACCCCGACCGACGGAGAGTTGGCCTGGTGGGCACCGTTGTCGGTGCTCCGACCCGACGTCGGCGCCCGACTCCCACCCGTGGGCCGTCCGTTCCGGGTCGCCTTCGTGGGTCAACGCACCTACTTCGAGGTGTGCTCGCAGTCGTCCCCCTCGCCGGTCGTCGACCCGACGTTCGTCGAGTTCCGCAGCGGATCCGACGGGACCGCACTGCTGGCTCGTCTCCGGTCGCTGGACCCGCACGTCGTCGTGGTGTTCCGACCCGAGATCGTGCCCGCCGGACTGCTGAGAGACCTTGACGCCCTGACCCTCGGCTTCCTGACCGAACCCCTGCCCCGCCCCGATGAGGTCGGCCATCCCGACCTCGACCGTCGACTCCAGGATCTGGCCATGGTGGACGCGGACCAGTTCGACCGGATCGTGGCCTTCGACCCGCACATCAGGACCGCGGCAGCGCGATACCTGCCGGTATGGCGCGCCGAGCCGCTCCCGGTCGCCGACGAGGTGTTCTCGCCCCGCCTCGAACCGCGGTCGGGCTCCCGGTCGCTGTTCGTCGGCCGCAGCACGCCCCATCGCGAGGAGTGGCTGCTGCCGGCGAAACACCTCTACGACCTGATGCACGTCGAGCACGGGGTATTCGGCCCGGACCTGGCCGATCTGGCCCGCGATTTCCTCGTCGCCATCAACCTCCACAACGAGCCCTATCCCAGCTTCGAGAACCGGGTCCCGCTGCACCTCGCCGTGGGGAACCTCGTCATCAGCGAAGCGCTGTCCCCGACGAACGGTCTCGAGCCCGGTCTGGACTTCCTACTGGCCGAGGACGCCGACGACCTGGTGAGCTACCTCGGCCTCATCGCTGACGATCCGCAGCGATTCCATCCGGTGCGGGCACGAGGCCACCTCAAGGCCGAGGCCTTCCGCGCGAGTCGGGTGTACGCCCGTCTCCTCCTCGACTTGCTTCTCGACGTGGCCGAGTTCGGCCGGAGGTCGCCGTGAGCGCTCCCGCCGCCGACCCGGGGTCGGGCGCTCCGGATCCGACCCTGTTCCTGTCGTCGTCGACCGAGGCGCTTCCCGAGCCGATCGAACTGCACATGGACGAGCCGGTCGTCGAGTTCTGGCGTCGACGGATCGCCCAGCACCTGACCGAGTACTACGCCGGCATCCGCCTCTCCAAGTTCCCCGAGGACCTCCGGGTGCTGGAGCAGCTGCTGTTCGCCCAGCGACCCGACGCGGTGATCGAGATCGGTTGCCAGTTCGCCAGCAGCTCGCTCTGGATCGCCGATCGTCTGGCGTCGATCCGCCGCTACGGGGGACCGACCGACCCACTGGTGGTGGCGCTGGACATCGACACCGCCGCCGCGACCGTGGCGTTGGACACGGCCGATCCGGCCTGGCGGGACCGGATCGCTCTGATCGAGGCCGACATCACGGATCCGTCGCTCCCGGCCCGGGTCGAGGATGCCCTCGGCGGTCGCCGCAACTGCATGGTGATCGAGGACAGCGCCCACACCTACGAGACGACGATCGCGGCTCTGAAGGGGTTCGCACGCTTCGTCGCCCCGGGGGGCTACCTGATCGTCGAGGACGGAGTGGTCGACGTCGAGGAGCTGCGACTCCGGCCCGACTGGCCGCGTGGCGTCCATCGTGCCATCGCCGAGTTCCTGTCGGGCGACTCGGGCGTCGAGTTCGTTCGTCGCTCCGACCTGGAGCCCTACGGGCTGACGTCCCACCCCGGCGGATACCTGCAACGGCAGGGCTGACCACTACGCTCGACCGCTGCACGCGCCGCACCGCGCCTGCCCGACCGTCCAGCCCAGGAGCCCCACGTGCGTTTGTTCATCACCGGCGGAGCCGGGTTCATCGGTTCGAACTACGTCCGGCACGTCCTGACCACCTCCGACGACGAGGTCACCGTCTTCGACGCCCTCACCTACGCCGGAAACCTCGAGAACCTCGCTGACGTCGCGGGTGATCCCCGCTACCGCTTCGTGCACGGCGACATCTGCGACCGCGATGCGGTGGCGGCGGCCATGGACGGCCACGACGCCGTCGTGCACTTCGCGGCCGAGAGCCACGTGGACCGGTCCCTGCTCGACCCCGACGTGTTCGTCCGCACCAACTGCTCGGGAACCAACGTGCTCTGCGACACCGCCACCCGTATCGGCGTCGAGCGGTTCGTACACATCTCCACGGACGAGGTCTACGGCTCGATCGACGAGGGCTCGTTCACCGAGACCGACCCGCTGGCACCCCGCTCGCCGTACTCCGCCGCCAAGGCGGGTTCGGACCTGATCGCGCTGGCGTACCACGAGACCTACCAGCTGCCGGTTCTGGTCACCCGTTCGTCGAACCAGTTCGGGCCCTACCAGTTCCCCGAGAAGCTCATCCCGTACTTCGTGACCAGCCTGCTCGACGGCAAGAAGGTGCCGCTGTACGGCGACGGCCTCAACGTGCGCGACTGGTTGTTCGTCCGCGACAACTGCACGGGTGTCGACCTGGTGCTCCGCAACGGGACGGTGGGTGAGATCTACAACATCGGCGGCGGCAACGAGCGCACCAACCGCGACATCACCGATCGACTCCTGTCGATGTTGGGCAAGGACGACTCGAGCGTCGACTACGTCGAGGACCGCCTCGGCCACGACCGTCGCTATTCGATCACCAGCGACAAGGTCGGTGCCCTCGGCTGGAGTCCGTCCACGCCGTTCGAGGACGCGTTGGACGAGACCGTGGCGTTCTACCGGGACCGCAGGGACTGGTGGGAGCCGCTCACCGCCCGGGTCAAGAACCGCTGAGGTCGACCGTGCGCATCGTCGTCACCGGCTCCAACGGCCAGCTCGGCACCGAGGTCATGGACCTGCTCGGTCGCTCGGAGCACCACGAGGTCCTGGGCCTGGACCTTCCCGATCACGACCTCACCGACCGCGACCACGTGCTCGGCGTCGTCACCTCGTTCGAACCGGATCTGATCCTGCACGGCGCCGCCTTCACCGCGGTCGACGTGTGCGAGGAGCAGGTCGAGACCGCCTACCGGGTCAACTGCGCCGCCACCCGCTTCGTGGCCGACGGCGCCCGTCGGGTCGGGGCGCACGTGGTGTACGTGTCCACCGACTACGTGTTCGACGGCACCAAGACCACGCCGTACGTGGAGTGGGACGGTCCGAACCCGCAGTCGGTGTACGGGCGGACCAAACTCGGCGGCGAGTCCGAGATCGACCCCGGCTGGACGATCGCCCGCACGTCGTGGGTGTGCGGGCGGCACGGCAACAACATGGTCAAGACGCTGCTGCGGTTGGCGGGCGAGCGCGACACGCTGAGCTTCGTCGACGACCAGATCGGTCATCCGACCTTCGCCCAGGACCTGGCCGCCATGGTGGTGAAGCTCGGGGTGGAGCGGGTGCCGGGGGTGTTCCACACCACCAACCAGGGGGCGGTCAGCTGGTACGGGTTCGCCCGGGCCGTGTTCGCGGCGGCCGGCCACGACCCGGACCGGATCAGCCCGATCAGCACCGCCGAGCTCGACCCGCCCCGCCCGGCTCCCCGTCCGGCCAACTCGGTGCTCGACAACCTGGCGTGGCGGCTCCACGGGTTCGCCCCCAGCCGTGACTTCCACGAGCCCCTCGACGAGGTCGTCGCCTCGCTCCGGGCCTGATCGGGTCCTGCGGACCGAGACAGGCCCCCTGCTAGGGTCTCCGACCGGCGGCAACGTCGCTGTCCCCCCTTCGCGCATGCAACGACTCCGAGAAATCTGGGCCTACCGGACCCTCATCGCCAACCTCGCCCAGCGGGAACTGCGAGCCAAGTACAAGAAGAGCGTTCTGGGCTGGGGCTGGTCGCTCATCAGCCCAGCGGCCACTCTCGGCGTCTACACGCTGGTGTTCGGCGTCTACCTCAAGGCCGTGCCGCCCACCATGGCCAACGGCATGGCGAACTTCGCCCTCTACCTGTTCGCCGCGCTGATCGTGTGGAACGGCTTCTCGAACGTGGTCAACGGTTCGATGGGGTCGTTGGTCGACTCGGGCGGGCTGCTGTCGAAGATCTACTTCCCGCCGGAGTGCCCGCTGATCGCGGGGGTCATCGCCAGCCTGCTCCAGGTCGCCATCGAGTCCGCCATCCTCGTCGCCGTCATGATCGTGATCGGCAACGTCAGCTGGACCTTCGTCTGGCTCCCCGTGATCGTGGTCGAGACCATGGCCTTCGCCCTCGGGCTAGGGATGATCGCCAGCCTCTACAACATCATCTACCGAGACGTCAGCTACCTGGTCGGCATCGGCATGCAGATCCTGTTCTACGGCACGCCGATCGTGTACCAGCTCACCGACGTCCCCGAGAAGATCGGCGGCATCCCGGTGCGGGCGATCGTCGAGCTCAGCCCCCTGACCCAGTACACGATCCAGTCCCGCCAGGTCACCTACCTCCTCGAGTTCCCGACGCTTCGCCAGGTCGGCTACACGTTCGTGGTGTCGCTGATCACGCTCGTGTTCGGCTGGTGGGTGTTCAGCCGCCGCGCCGCGGACGTGATCGAGGAGATCTGATGAGCCAGATCGTCGTCGACGACGTCTCCAAGCGGTTCCGGCTCTACACGTCACGGGCCAACTCGCTCAAGGAGCGGTTCACGGCCCGGCGCTTCGCTCGCTACGAGGACTTCTGGGCGTTGCGCGACGTCAGCCTGGAGATCCCCCCCGCCACCACCTTCGGTCTGATCGGCCACAACGGCTCGGGCAAGTCCACGCTGCTGCGCTGCATCGCCGGGATCTACCAGCCGACGTCGGGGACCGTCTCCGTCGACGGTCGGATCTCGGCCCTGCTGGAGCTCGGTGCCGGGTTCCACCCCGACCTGACCGGCAAGGAGAACATCTACCTCAACGCCGCCATCCTCGGACTGTCGACCAAGGAGATCGACGCCGTCTTCGACGACATCGTCGACTTCAGCGGCATCGCCGGCTTCATCGATGCGCCGGTCAAGGTGTACTCGTCGGGAATGTTCGTGCGCCTCGGCTTCGCCGTCGCGGTCCACGTCAACCCCGAGATCCTCCTCATCGACGAGGTCGTCGCCGTCGGCGACGAGGAGTTCCAACGTCGGTGCTTCGAGCACATCCACTCGTTGCGCCGCTCCGGCGTGACGATCGTGCTGGTCAGCCACAACCTGGGTCTGGTGCAGTCGATGTGCGATCACGCGGCATGGTTCGACCACGGGCGCATCCAGGCCCTGGGCACCTCCACCGAGGCGGCGAGCGCCTACCTGAGCAAGGTCAACGCCGAGGAGCAGGAGGGCGCGGAGACGCCGAGCGCCGAGGGTCTGACCGACGACGTCCTGCGCCGCGGATCGGGCGAGATCCGGTTCACCGACGTGGCCGTCCTGGACCGTGGCCGGACCCGCACGATGTTCGCGGCCCCCGGCGAGGACATCACCGTGAGGATGACCTTCGACTGCCACGAGCCCGTCGTCGACCCGGTCTTCGGCGTCGGCATCCGCCACGAGGGCGGTCAGCTCATGTCCCTCAAGACGACGTTGCAGAGCGAGCTCGATCCAGGAACGGTCCGCGAGGGTGGGGCGGTCGAGTTCCACATCCCACGGTTGCCGCTCTTGAGCGGGAAGTACTTCGTGAACGTGTACGCCGTCGACAGCCACTCCACCCACGTCTACGACGAGATCGAGCACGGGTTGACCCTCAACGTCCGTGGCGGCCTGGTGCGGGGCATCGACGGGTTCTTCGACATCGAAGGTGACTGGACCCTGCGAGGAGCCCACGAGGAGGCCCGATGAGTCGGGCCCGGGCGGTGGTTCGCCGCGGAGCGGCCCGTGCCCTGCCGCCGGGCAGCCCCGGTCGCGGCTACGCGTCGGTCGCCCTCGACACCTACCGCGAGGGTCGCAACGCCCTGCGACGCCTGTCGGACTCGGTCGCCGTGCTGCACGACGACGGCCGGCGACCGCCCGACCTGGCCACCTGGCAGGCTCGGACGCGGGTCGGACCGGATGAGCTGACCCGCATGGAGCAGACGGCCGCCACCAGCGCCAACCCCACCCAGGTCCACGTGTTCGTCGTGGCAGACCGAGGACCCACCGCCCGCTCGGTGCGGTCGTTGGAGCAGCAGGTGTGGCCTCGCACCGCTCACCGGGTGGGTCCGCTGTCCGAAGTCCCCGCCTGGACCGACACGCTTCCCTCCGACGCGATGTGCGTGGTGTTGCGGGCCGGCGACACGATCGACCGAGACGTCACCTTCCGGGTCGCGGACGAGCTGTGGTCGGATCCGGCCCTGCACCTGGTCACCTGGGACGACGACGTCGACGGTGAGCGTGATCCCCGGTTCGCTCCGCCCACGTGGGCTCCCGAGCTGCTGTTGTCCACCAACCCGGCCGGGCGGTCGTTCGCGGTGCGGGTCGACCGGCTGCGCGCCGCCGGTGGTTTCGATCCGTCCAGCGCTGATCCGTGGTGGGACCTCCTCCTGCGTCTCGACCCCGAGCCCCACCGGGTGGCGCACCTCGACGGGGCACCCGGGCACGTGGTCGACCGGCGCCGCGCGGCGGCCGCATCGATGCTCCCCGCGGTGGGCGCCGCCCTCGCCGGCCGCGGGTGGCCGGCCACGGCGGTGGCCCGCGACGGACACGTCCGGCTGCGGTGGGACCTGCCGGAGTGGCCGCGGGCCTCGGTCGTGGTGCCCACCCGCCACAACCGACCGCTTCTCGAGTCGCTCGTCCCCACGCTCCGCGGCACCGACTACCCCGACTGGGAGCTGGTCGTCATCGACAACGGCGGTCGCAGCGACGAGCGCCAGGACTACTACGACCATCTGCTCGACGGCCTCGACGCCCGGGTGATCTGGTGGGACGAGCCGTTCAACTACGGCACCGTCAACAACCACGCCGTGGCGCAGACCGACGGCGACGTCGTCGTGCTGCTCAACGACGACACCCAGACCCGCTCGGCGGACTGGCTCACCGAGTTGGTCGGTTGGGCCACTCGCGACGAGATCGGCACGGTCGGGGTGCAACTGGTGAACGGCGACGGCGTGATCCAGCACGGTGGCGTGGTCATCGGCATGTCAGGGTTCGCCAACCACCTGTTCGCCGGGCTCCCGCCCCACACCGACACGGTGCTCGGATCGACCGACCTCTACCGCGACACCTCGGCCAACACCGCCGCCTGCGTGGCCTTGCGTCGGTCGGTGTGGGACCGGATCGGCGGCCTCGACGAGCGCTTCGACCTGCTCGGAAGCGACGTCGTGCTGGGCCTGGACGCCATGGGACTCGGCCTGCGCAACGTCACCACCCCCGCGATCGACGTGCGCCACCTCGAGTCGGTCACCCGGGGAGCCGACGTACCGGTCCACGACATGTACGCCAGCTACTGGCGTTACCACCGGTGGCTGAAGGTCGGCGACCCGTACTTCCCCCGCGCTCTCAGCCTGCTCGGACCCGACCTGCGCCTGCGCTCCGGCCACGAGCCGTCCGCACTCGAACAGGTCGGTCCCTTGCTGGGCCGGCAGTTCGGCGTCTTCCGCCAGACCGCGAGCGAGGCCGAGGCGCTGATGCTGGCGGACCTGTGCCGCCTGCCCGACGCTCGGATCGACGAGCTCGCCGCCGAACACGCGGGCGTGGGCGGTTCCCGTCCGGTCAAGACGGTCAACTGGTTCATCCCCGACGTCGAGAACCCCTTCTACGGCGGGATCGCCACCGCGTTCCGCATCGCCGAGCACCTCCGGGTCAACCACGGCGTCGAGAACCGCTTCGTGGTCTGGTCCAACCCGAACGAGGAGTGGTTCCGTTCCGCCATCCGGGCCATCTTCCCGGGCCTGGCCGACTCGCCGATCGTGTTCCACGACGGCAGCCTGGGCGAACGCCTGGACGACCTGCCGCCCTGCGACGTCGCCATCGCCACCCAGTGGCCCACCGCCTACGCGGTGGCCGCATTCCGCGGCGCGACCCGACGGTTCTACCTGGTTCAGGACTTCGAGCCGGTGTTCCACCCGGCCGGAACCCTGTACGCCCTGGCCGAGGAGTCCTACAAGCTCGGCCTTTACGGCATCTGCAACACCGTGTCGATGGGCCGCTTCTACCGGGAGGACTACGGCGGGGTCGGGTCGCACTTCGTCCCCGCGGTCGACACCGAGGTGTTCCACTCCCGGGGCCGTCCCGTCCGGGATCCCGACGACCCGATCCGGCTGTTCCTGTACGCCCGTCCCGGACACTGGCGCAACTGCTGGGAGCTGGTGTCGCTCGCGTTGGACGAGCTCAAGGCCGCCTACGGTCGTCGCCTCACGGTCGTCACCGCCGGCTCGTGGGCCCGGCCCGAGGACCTCGGTCGGGGCATCGAGCACCTCGGCCTCCTCGACTACCGGGCCACCGGCGACCTCTACCGTTCCTGCGACATCGGGATCTCGCTCACGGTGTCGCCGCACCCGTCGTACCTGCCGCTCGAGCTGATGGCCTGCGGTGCTGCGGTGGTGGCGTTCGACCTGCCGCCGGGCTACTGGATCCTCGACGACGGCGTGGACTGCCTGCTCAGCCGCCGGACGGTCCCGAGCCTGGTGTCCAACGTCGGGCGGCTGATCGACGACGACGCCCTGCGCGGCCGACTGCAACGTGGCGGACTCGAACGGATCGCCCGCCACCACTCCGACTGGGACTCGGCGCTGTCGCGGATCTACCACCAGCTGTGCGATCCCGAGGCGTTCGACCAACGCGACCGACGACTCGACGCCCTCGACGACGGCCCGGTGACCGGTCAGGTCCTGCGTGGCCTGGCTCCGGTGCCAGGGGCGTGGGCCCCCGGATAGCCTGAACCCATGTCCCTGCGCTTCGTGATCATCGGCGGGGGCCCGGCCGGCACCCAGGCCGCGACCTCGGCGGCCCGCCTCGGAGCGGACGTCACCCTCATCGAACGCGACATCGTCGGCGGGGCCGCGCACCTGTGGGACTGCGTTCCGTCCAAGGCCATGATCGCCACCGGCGGACGTCTCGACACGATCGAGGACTCCAACGGCATGGGCCTGCGCGTCACCGACGCCTCGGTCGACCTCGAGGCGGTGCGCGAGCGCATCGCCCGCATCACCGACCGGCTCGAGCACCACAACCGGACCCTGCTCGAGAGCCAGGGCGTCGCCCTGGTCCGCGGCACCGGTCGCCTGCTCGACGACCACACCGTGGTGGCGACCACCGAGGCGGGTGAGCTCACCTTCGAGGCCGACGCCATCATGGTCTCGACCGGTAGCCGTCCCCGCATCCCCGACTGGGCCTCACCCGACGGCGACCGGGTGCTCACGACCCGGGACTCCTACCCGCCCAAGGTCCTGCCCGAGCACGTCATCGTGATCGGCTCCGGCGTGACCGGCGTCGAGTTCGTCCACATGTTCTCGAGCTTCGGCTGTCGGGTCACCCTGATCGTGTCGCGCCAGCAGGTGCTGCCGACCAAGGACCCCGAGGTGGCCGCCGTGCTCGAGGAGGACTTCCTGCAGCGCGGCGTCCGGCTCTACAAGGGAGCCCGCGCCATCGGGATCGAGCACACCGAAGGGGGAGTGTCGGTTCGTTGCGACGACGGTCGCGTCGCCGAGGGCACGCACTGCGTCCTCGCCATCGGCTCCATCCCCAACACCGAGGGCATCGGACTGGCCGAGGCCGGGGTGGCCATGGACGGGCCGTGGGTGGCGGACCTGGACCACCACCTGCGCACCAACGTGGCGCACATCTACGCAGCGGGCGACATCTCCGGCAAGCTGCCGCTCAGCTCGGTGGCGACGATGCAGGGGCGCAAGATCGCCGAGCACGTGATGGGTCTCCACAAGGTCGACCACCGCCACCTCGACTACGAGAAGGCGGCGTCGGCGATCTTCACCGACCCCGAGATCGCGGACGTGGGCCTGGCCGAGGCCGACGCCTTCGCCGAGGGCCGCAAGGTGCGGGTCACCAAGGTCCCGTTCGCCTCGTCGGCCAAGGCGCTGATCAACGACGACCCCCGCGGCTTCGTCAAGATCATCTCGGATCCCGCCACCGGGGTGATCCTCGGCGGGTCGATCGTCGGCCCCCAGGCCGCGGAGCTGATCGCGGTGCTCGCCGTGGCGGTCACCAACGGTCTGCGGGTCAGCGACATCGCCGAGAGCATCTTCGTGCACCCCGCGCTGGCCGAGGCGCTCACCGACGCCGCGGAGTGACCCCGCATCTTGAGCGTCAGGCGTCGGCCGCCTCGATGACGACCACGACCTCGCCCGCGGCGACGGACTGTCCGGCCTCGACGTTCACGGCGGTGACGGTGCCGTCGATGTCGGCGGCGACGTTGTTCTCCATCTTCATCGCCTCGAGCACGACCACGGCATCGCCAGCGGCTACCGACTGGCCGACCTCGACGTTGATCTTGACGATCGTCCCCTGCATCGGGACCGCGATCTTCCCGCTGCCGGCCGCTCCGCCGCCGCCCGCCGAGCTGCCGCCCCGCTTGGGTCGAGGCTTGGCGGCGGGGCCGCCGGAGACGGGCGCCAGCTGGGACTCGGGCACGTAGAGCGCCACGGAGAACTTCTTGCCGTTGACCTCGACGTCGACGTCGCGGCGCACCTTGGGCTCGGCCTCGGTTCCGTCGGCCGGAGCGGGGGTGGAGCCGCCGACACCGGTGAGGTCGAGGGTGTCCTCCACCCACTTGGTCGAGTGGGTCAACGCCACGAAGTCGGGATGGCGAAGGATGGCGAGATCGGCGGGGATCGTGGTGGCGACGCCCTCGATCTCAGTCTCCTCGAGCGCACGGATCATGCGGGCGATCGCGACGTCGCGGTCACGACCCCACACGCACAGCTTGCCGGTCAGGTTGTCGTAGTACTGCGAGATCTCGTCGCCGGCCTCGTAGCCGCCGTCCCAGCGCACCCCGAACCCGGAGGCGACCTTCAGGCGGGTGATCGGGCCGGGGGAGGGGAGGAACTTGCCCTCGGCGACGTCCTCGGCGTTGATGCGGACCTCGATGGCGTGCCCGCGGATCTCGACGTCGTCCTGGGTGAACGGCAGGGCCTCGCCGGCCGCGACCCGCAGCTGCAGCTCGACCAGGTCGGTCTCGGTCACGAGCTCGGTGACCGGGTGCTCGACCTGGAGGCGGGTGTTCATCTCCAGGTAGTAGAAGGACTCGTCCTGGTACAGGAACTCGACCGTGCCGGCGTTGACGTAGTCGCAGCCCCGGGCCACGGCGACCGCCGCCTCGCCCATCTGGGCGATGATGTGGTCGGGGATGCCCGCGGCGGGCGCCTCTTCGATCAGCTTCTGGTGGCGGCGCTGGGCCGAGCAGTCGCGGGTGCCCAGGTACACGGCGTTGCCGTGGGTGTCGCACATGACCTGGACCTCGACGTGACGGGGTCCGGTCAGGAACCGCTCCATGTAGCACTCGTCGCGGCCGAAGTAGGCGAGCGCCTCGCGCTGGGCGGACTCGAG
>WBZL01003922.1_pt1 | contig 13248 bp, 11 predicted proteins | sample 5204291 | NCBI WGS metagenome assembly WBZL01 (sample SAMN12344345, study PRJNA552823) | activated sludge metagenome | biome: Activated sludge suspended growth; feature: Nitrification reactor; material: Wastewater; isolation source: activated sludge from nitrification reactor of wastewater...
CAATCAGGCAGTCCGTTTAACTCAAAGCTTTACGGGCTTGCTAGTGGGCCGCGGCTTGGGCTTAGCGCGACCCCAATCAGATATGGAGATCCCGAAGGCACGGCCAGGATGTTTGGATATTTTGGGGATGTCATTCCCCCCCCGATCACGCTGGCGGACGCAATCAAGGCAGGGCGCCTGGTCGAATACGAATACACGCCGCACCCGATCACGCTTACGGCGGAGGAATCCGAGCATTGGAAGAGGCTGACGCTACAGATTGTCCGTGAGATGGGCGCAAGCAAGGATGGGGAAAGGAAGCCGCTGACGGACAAGGCAAAGATGCTGCTGATTCTCCGCTCAAGGATAGCCAAGAAGGCCGAGAACAAAATCGCCCTTGCTGCAGAGGTTCTCGGAAGGCATTATGACGATGGGGATCGCTGGCTGGTCTATTGCGAAGACCAAACGCACCTTGAGGCGGTTATCAGCGTACTGCGGGCCATCGGCCTGAATCCGCTACGTTATCACTCTGACATGGAAGGGGACAGGGACGCCGCCTTGGGGCATTTCAGGATATTTGGCGGGATAATGGTGTCGATCCGATGTCTTGACGAGGGTGTGGACATTCCGGCGGTGGATCATGCTCTGATCCTAGCCTCGTCGCAGAATCCGAGGCAGTTCATCCAGCGCCGAGGAAGGGTTCTGCGCAAAGCGCCTTGGAAGCACCTTGCCGCAATACATGACGCCATCGTGGTGCCGGTCAACTTGGAAAACGAGCCGGAGCAAACCTCATTGCTCAAGAGCGAGTTTGTCCGGGCTGTGGAGTTCGCCAAATCGGCGCTCAACAGGGATGCGGCTGCAGAGCTCAGGGAGATTGCAGCCCGGTTGGGATTTGATCCGGATGAGACGACAGACGCCGGAATTGAGGAGGAAAGCGAATGAGGGAGGACATGGCTTGGGACGCCTTGGTTGCGTCAGCAAGGAAAGTCGCGCCTGAATTGAGCGATGAATTCCTGCGGAAGGCGTATGAAATAGAAAAACGCCATCAGTTTTCCCGCGACAGGGACGAACCGCTGCTGCTTCTGGATAGGCTCATCGAATCCGAGCTGGGGGCGCAGGAATGAAGCTTCTGAGTCTCTGGATGAGCAATTTCATGCCCTACAAGGGTGAGCATCGGATCGACTTCCCAACCGAGCCCAACCTCAACGTCATGGTTGTCTTCGGCGACAACATGCGCGGCAAGACAAGCATTCTGAACGCCCTGCGTTGGGTTTTTTACCGCAGGGCATACGGCAGGCACCTTCATGAGATACCGGAGCACAGGCTGCTTAACAGCGAAGCTTCGGCGGAGGGCGACTTCACCATGGAGGTGCGCGTCCGCTACGAGGCGGACGGGCACCAATACGATCTGCGCCGGCGCATGACGCGCAAGAATCATGTCGCAATCCCGTCGCGTCCGGAGGACATGTCTGTCGATTGCTCCCTGCAAAAGGACAGCATCGTCGTTGCGGGCAACCAAGTCGAGACGGAGATCAACCGCTACGCCCCGGAGCAAGTGTCGCGCTTTTTTCTGTTTGACGGCGAGCTACTTGAGGAATACGAAACCCTCCTCATCGAGGGAAGCGAGCAGGGGCAGAAAATCAAGGAGGCCATCGAGCAGGTGCTTGGCGTGCCGACATTGATCAACGGAAGGCTTGAGGCCGCTACGCTCCTAAAAAGCGCCGTGAAGCAGCAAACGAAAGATTTGCAGCAGATGCACGGCATGACCCAGCAGGCCGAGCGCCAGGGCGCGCTTCAGGACAAGGAGGCCGCCCAGGAAAGGGATCTGGAAAACCTCAGGAAGCGCCTGAAGGACACCAAAGAGGAGCGGGAGGCGCTAGACGACGAGCTTGAGAAGGTGGAGGCGGTTTTTCGCGCTAAGACGCGCGATGACGATTTGGCAAGGCGCCAGGCGGAAATCACAGAGAGGCAGGATGCGATTTCTGCGGAAAGAATGTCCCTTGCCAAGGGCGCGTGGCTGGAGATCATCCAGACGAAGCTGAAAACGAAGCGCGAGCAGCTTCTGAGCGAGCAGGAGCGGTTCTCCAAGGAGAGCAGGGAAAAGGATCGACTGGACTCAAAAATTGAGGACATGTCAAGGCTGCTGTCAGAGGCCGAATGCCCCACCTGCGAGCAGGCGCTGGCTCCGGAGCGCCGCGCCAGAATCGAAGCCCAAATGGCTGAAATTTCAGCGCGGGCCAAGGTAATCGAGACCGACAGAGAAAGCATGGAGAAGGTCTACGATGACTTGCGGGACATAGGACGCCTTGCCTCGTCCGGCGTCGGCGGGGAACTGCGCCAGCTTTCCAAGGAGGAGCGGGCGCTTGCCATCGAGCTGACAAAAGTCGACAACGAGCGCGAAAAGATTGACGAGCAAATCCGGGGATACGACACCGAGGCGATTGCCAGCATTCGCCGTTTACGCGACTCCCTCATGAAGCAGGAGGGCTCTGTCGAACGGGAAATCCTTGACGCGGAGAAGGATCTGAAAAAGACCCGCGACGACCTGGCGATGGTTTCCAAGATGATAGCCAACCTGCCGCAGGCGCGGGCGCGGCGCAGCACGGCAAAGGTCACGCTGTGCCAAGCGTTGGAAAAGGCGTTTTCTGGAAGCGTCGAGCAGCTGCGCGACGACCTCAGGCGCAAAGTTGAAAGCAAGGCCACGGAAGCGTTCTCCAACCTGACAACCCAGAAAAAATATTCGGGGCTGTCCATCAACGAGAACTACGGCCTCACGATCATCGACGAGAAGGGCGATCCGGTTTCCCTGCGCAGCGCGGGGGCCGAGCAAATCGTGGCGCTCTCCCTCATCGACGGTCTGGCGAGAACGGGACGTGCGGCAGGGCCTGTCGTGATGGATACTCCGTTCGGGCGCCTTGATCCGAAGCACCGCGGAAACATACTGGCGTACCTGCCGAAAACAACCGGCCAGCTGATTCTCCTCGTCCACGAAGGCGAGCTGCGGCGCGAGGATTTGACCCCGGTCGCAGCGCGCATCGGCAAGGCATATTCGATCCGCGAAATATCCCCGCGACATTCCAAGATTGAGGTTGAGACCCTATGAGCCTGGCCCCCGCATTTTCCAGCGAACCGACAACCATCGGACTGAGCGAGAAAACCCATGCGCTGCTTAAGCGCCTCGCCGAGGACAAGCGTAACGGTCATTTCGCGGAGATGGCGGACGCTTACCGCCTCGGAATCGGATTGGCGCTGGCCCACGGCGTGATTCCCGATGAGGTGCCGACGCCAAGGACGACAATCTTCAACGTCGGAACGCTTGATCCGGACAAACAAATCTACAACGCGATCCGCCTGCTTTCTGACACAGGCGAAACCCCCGTTTACAGATGGGCCGAACGCCTTGCCGAGTGGGGCGTGCGGGAGCTGGCGGCCAGGGCCGAGGCGGGCAATCTGGATCTTGGCGAGCTTCTCGCGGAGGCGGCCAAAGGAATCTGAAGATGCGCCAGCTTCTGGCATACCTGCTGGTGAGGAAATCCGACGGAACCTGGAATGTCGGATCGCACAGAAATCTGGAAACCCTTATGGCCTCTTGGAAGGCCATTCCGGACGTAGACGCCTGCGCCGTTGTCCATATAGGGTTTTGGCGACCGGACACTTCCCAACTTGAGGCGGCGGCATCCAGCATGCGCGGAAAGGTTCTTCTCACCGACGCGGCGAAATGGGCGTTGCCCCAGCAATTCAAATCCTCTTCGCGGCCGATGGCGGAAGCAGGAGGGCTGTTGCTTTATGAGGCCTTGTCTGGATGGGGATACGAGAAGGAGGATGACACCGGCACCGAGCAGCCAGAAGAAGGAGCGAGGCAAACAGATCTGGGAGCGAACCGCTCATTGGATTTGCCATGCAAATGGCTTGACGAATTGTCACAGCGGCGCCCCGATCTTTGGCGGGAGGCTGAGATGGTCGGGGTCCATGACGAACGCAGCTATCTACAGAACGAAAGGCGCATGTCCAACGAATCAAGGGACGAGCTTGCGTCTTTGAGGTTTGCGGCACTCACCGGAACCCAGCCGGACGAAGAGAACATCATTCGCAGCCTTGAATACGCGCCGCCATGGCTGCTTGCGATGAACATTGACGCCCTTGTTCTCTCCTCTAGGCCAGCCAACAGGCTGGCGCAAGAAAAGGTTAAGTGCGTCGCAGACCTAATCAAGTTCGGCTTTGAGGGGCTGACGAAAATTCCGAACATGGGATTGAAGTCGATTAATCAGATCGCCGAAAAAATTCTTGAGGCATGGGACAGGGGCAGCGCGTTTTGCTCCAGCCGTGCATTGGAGCAATCTGAGAAGCGCCCCTTAAAATCCGCGGTACCTCCAGAGCACGCGCCCATGCAAATTGAGATGTCGGGCTCGTTGCCTGCGGGCTCAAGCTTTCTCTCAGGGCTACAAGAGTTTATGTTCGTATGTGACGAACGTGAAACGAAGGTTCTCGAACTGCGCATGGGATTGCACGGAACAAAATGCACGCTCGATGAAATCGGCAACCTTATGGGGGTGACAAGGGAGCGAGTCAGGCAGATTGAGTCAAGGGCTGTAAAAAAAATTGCAACCCTGATGCATCCGTGGATTGAGAGGCTTGAGAAAGGCGCGCAAGAGGCTTTGCAGGGGCGCGAGGAGCCGCTTCCCCTGCTTGGCCTTGAAGTGGTCGATCCGTGGTTTGCAGGGGTAGGGGAAAATGAGAGGCCCTTGGCCTATGCCCTGCGACATTTCCACGGCGGACGGGAATTCTTCCTTGTCAGGATAGCAGGTCATACCTATTTTTCCGCGATCAGCCAAGAAGGATGGGAAGAGGCGCTGAGAAAAACCAAGGCACTGCTTGAGGATCTTGTCAAAGGCGACAAGTCGATGCCGGAGGATGAGGCACGCTGCTTGGTCGAAAGCATGCTCAGTGGAGCCGGCGAGGAGTTGCGTCCGCTGCTTTGGGATGAATGCACCAAATGGGCCCACTTCTCCAAGACTCCATCCGGGGAAAGCTGGCTGGCGAGCTTTGGGATGGGCGCGGAAGGAATCGTTGAGGCGGTGCTTCTCGAATCCGAACGGCCGCTTCATTTTGAGGAAATCGCAAAGCGTTGCCAAGCTCGCGGAAGGGACATTGAAGTTCGCCGGGCGCACAATGCCGCGGCGAACATTGGCATTCTGATGGCTCCCGGAACATACGGCTTGGAAACCCATTTCCCGCTGAGCGGCGAAGAGGTGGATCTGCTGGTGTCTGAGGCGGAAAATACGATTCTGGAGAATCCTGCGCGGCAATGGCATTCGGATGAGCTCACAGAAATTCTAGGCGAGGTCGGCTTGGATTTCGGAGGGAGGCTGAACAAATATGTTCTCAACCACGCTCTGAAATCCTCGCAGGCACTGGCTTACCTTGGGCGCATGGTTTGGCAGGTCAAGGGAGGAACCAAGTCACACGGAACTGCGGATAGGATTGACGTTTGGCAGGCTGTGGCGGCGGCGCTTGAGCGCAATGGCAGCCCGATGCGCACCGAGGAAATCCGCCAGGCTTTGTCGAAGGACAGGGGACTTGGCATCTATTCGCTTGCGGTACTCCAATCTGATCTGGTGATCAAGGTCGGCGAGGGGACTTGGGGATTGCTTTGGCGCGACGTTCCGTTCTCCGAAAGCGAAGCCAAGCTCATCACCGACGAACTTGAGGAGATCATGCGCGAGAGAGGGGAGGGGCTGCATGTCAGCGAAATTGCCGGCGAGCTGCGCCGCTCCTCCGATCTTGCCGCGCGCGTCAAGGATCCGATCCTACTTGTATCGCTTTGCGTCCGCACCGGCCGAATCAAGTCGGCAAAGGGTGGATACATCCATCCGACGGATTGGGAAGGCTCGCGCAGACTTTGCGCCAACGAGGCGGTTTCAAATGCCCTCGACGAGGCTGGCAAGGCTGGGTGGACGGTGCATGCGATTGCCGCAAGGGCAAGCGGGTTGCTGGGGCGGGAAATCCAGCCTTATATTGCCGCGCGGATGCTAAGCGCCGCCGGAGCCGTATTCGATGATGAGAGCGGAGTATGGCATAAGCCCGACGAGGCCGGAGGGAACAGCGACTATGAGGTGGAAGAGGCCAACTGATCTGTTCTTCCTCCGTCGGGAGGAAGCGGCGAATCGTCCGCCTCAACGGCGCAGGGCGTCTGAATGACATAGGCGGACGGTCTCGCAGCTTGCTCCGCCCTTACTGAAGCTTTGAAACGCGCCTTGGCTCCGTCAAGAAACGCAGCATTGAGCTCGACACAATCCCATCTGCGTCCAAGTGCCTCTGCCACCATTCCGGTCACGCATGAGCCGGCGAAGGGATCCAAAATCCTATCGCCCGAATCGGTAAGCATGCGAATGAAATACTCCGGCAGCAAGGCCGGGAATCTCGCCGGATGCGGATCGATTCCGCGATCTCGGCAGTATTCCAGGTAAGCCCCGTTTGACTCGGTGTTGGCTATTGCCAGCAGGTTGGGCGGCACGGCTCCTCCGTTGTCCCTGCCGAACTTTTTCGAGATTCTGTGCCCTGATGGCCGTCTCTTCGCGTTATATCCGTTGGCGAGAAGATCCCGCATGGATTCACTGTATGGGGCAAGGACCCGCCTGTTGCTTGCCTTGGGCCATGGGGTGGGGGAGAGCCACCATATGCAATTGACGGCGTCCTTTACCCGAACCCGGCGGATGTTCACCCATTCAGCAGGGGTAGGTAGCTTGGAAGGGTTCCACCAGTAATGCTCCTGGCAAAGGTGGAAGCCGTATTCGTTGCAGAGCATCAGCAAAAGCTCGAAATGATAAAGAGAGCGCGTCGGTATCCCCTTTTTCCAGGCGCCGCCAAGATCGATGACGAGGCTTCCCTGATCTTTTAGGACGTGCTTGAATCCCTCGGCAAAGGGTCGAAACCAATCGCAGTAGAGGTGGGCGTCCTCGTTTCCATAGCTCTTTTTCCTGACGAGTCCGAACGGTGGGGAGGTGACTATCAGATCGACGCTGCCCGGCTTGGCACGGCGGAGATGCCCCAAGGAGTTGCCGTGCCAGACGGTTCCGTGTTCTGTGGAAAGGAACCGGCGCGGCGCTATAAAACGGCCGGCGCCTTCCAGGGCGGCCATCCTTCCAGCTCGTTGCCCATCCTGACGGATGAGTCGTCGGAAGTATTCGCCGACCGAAGAGATGCCCATCTCCCGCATCCTGACGTCCATGATCGCCTTTTCGGTTTCCCCGAGACGGGCGTTGGCGGCGATTTTCTTGGGTTCCCCCACCGGTCTTCTTGGCATGCCAATCCTTATTGTGGACAGTCTTGCTGACTGTTATTTGTGTGCATTTTACCCTGTCTAAGTTCGAGGTCTTGGCCTTTGTGTTGCGATGCTCGATGGTAAGCAGCAGTGAAAGTCACCCTGCGTCGGACGCCGCGGCGTGCGTTCGATGAGTTACGCCGGCTGCCAGCAAATGGGTAGCAATTCCTCGATGCGGCTGGCCGGCTGAGCCGGCAACCGGGTCAGGATGTCCTTGAGGCATGCTACGGATCATGCCCGTTGAGCTTGGACAACTGGATCAGACTCGTCCCGGACACTCAGAGCAACTTTCTCGGCTATAGCGGGCGCGCAGGGTTCTTTTGGGCAACTTTCGCTCTTGGGTAAACACGACACTAACAATGAGCACGCTATCGCGTTGCATTTAGACCTTTCGGTGGTAGTGTAGGGTTCTCAAATGTCGTCACCATCAGAAAACGCTGCTGAAGCCCAACGCGAGGTCCAGCGCAAGTTAGGCCGCAATCTCCTTCGTATCCAGCAGTTGGAAGTTCTGATGAAAGCGCTGGTTACTGAAAGTGTCATCGAGGGGCATTCGGGTGGATTGCATGAGCTACAGGACAAACGAAAGCAGGAGGTAGCCGGGAAAACCTTGGGGCAGGTAGCGGGTGATCTGACAGCGGGTTATCTGTCGCCACCTGTTCAGGAAGAAGATCAGCAGGAGGATCGCCCAGGGGATCTGACACAGATATGGATGCGTACCTCCTTCCGGATTCAAACGTCAGGGGAAGATTATCTGCACACAAAGCAGAAGCTCGCTGAACTTGTCGAACTACGCAATGATCTGGTCCACCACTTCATCGAAAACCACGATATATGGTCCGTGGATGGTTGTGCCCGAGCAGCTGAGTACCTCGACGAATGCTTTCGTTTGATCGACGAACGCTTTGAAGAGTTGAGGAACATTGCACAGCACCATCAAGAAGCTATGAGCCAAATGGCTAGCTTCATACAGTCCGACAACTTTCGAGACTTCATCATGCATGGAATCCTGCCAGGCGGCGCTGGAGTGATCTGGGTGTCAAGCACCATCGTTAATCTACTTCGTAATGCTGAAAGGGCCTTGGCCGAGGATGGGTGGACCTCACTTGCCAAAGCTATTGATTACATCACTGGATGTGAGCCGACCCATACTCCACGTCGGTATGGCTGTTCAACCTGGCGCCAAGTTCTCCATGAGTCAGCCCTATTTACTATTCGCCGTGAACGGACCGGACCTGGAACGCCAGCAGAAACCTGGTATCGCAGTCGGTAGATGTAGGGCTTTGATCTACCACCAACGTCCTATGTTCTATTGACCGATGATGTCGTTCGGCCAAAGCGGATTATTTAAGCTGGATTGCTGAACAAATACTGCAAATCTGACGTTGTGCCGGCTGTCCTCGACAGGCTCTACCAGCAGGCCCCGGCCTAGCGGTACAAATTCCCGGCACTTTCCAGCCAGGCTCATGCCCTGAGCCCGGCGCCTGCGACACTGGGCCATCCATAGCGCATTGGAGGCCCAAATGACCGACCTGCTTCTTACCGAACATGCCCGCGCCCGCATGCAGCAGCGGGCGATCCCGCCTGCCGTCGTAGAAGCCCTGCTCGCCTACGGACAGGGCGAGCACGACCACCGCGGCGGCACAATCCTCTACTTCAACAAGGCGGCACGCCGGCGCCTGGAACGGGAGCGCCTCGACCGTACCCTCGAGCGTTACCTCGATGCCTATGCCGTGGTGGCTGACACCGGGGAGGTCATCACCGTCGGCCACCGTGACAAGCGCATCCCGAGGCACTGAAGGAGTCCGTCGTGAGCGTCCTCATCTTGCTGCGTCGGGGCACCCTGCGTGAAGCCGGCGGCTGGCGCCGCTTCTTCATTGCCGGAACCGTCCTGCTCCTCATCGGATCCTTCGCCTGGGGCTGGCACGTGCGGTCAGAGGGCATGGGGGAAGGGGAGACCGTCGAGTACATTCTGGCCCTCTGGTCGATAGGCGCCCTGGCGCTTGCGATCCTCACGGCAAGCCTGTCCCTGTTCGACGCCACATGCGTCTGGGTCGGGAAAGGCTTCGGCCTGGCGCCAGCCACGACCCGCATCGGCCTGTGCGCCGTGCTGGCGGGACTGACTTTTGCCGGAGCGGCCGCCGCCTGGTTGCGCTACGAAACCGTGATGCCCGAGGGCGGGGCGCTGAGCACGGGCGAACTCTGCGTCGTGCTCGACCGCTGGACGGGGGAGGCGAAACCCTGCACCGAAGAAGTGGTGATCCGGCGCCACCGCAAACGCCCCGAGCCGCTGCGCACGCACGAGCAACACGATGAAGAAGCGCTCTGGCGACAGGTCGTGGGCATCGTATCCGAACTGATGGAGATCGACCGGCGGCTGCCGGGCATGGCCGGACGAGTCTGACTCAGTCTTGGATCTGAGGAAACCAGGGCTAGGCCCTGCGGCGCGGGTTTACCGCGGGCATGGCGCGATCGGGCGTCTTTCTGTATTCTCACAGCATACTCTATAAGAATTCAGTCTCATCCGGTGAGCTCGCGGCAGCTTATCCTGGCTCAAACGACTGGAGAAGACCATGGAAAGGCTCGAACCGGGAAACGTCAGGTCGCAGGGCGCCAGCCTTGTCGTGGCAATTTCCTCGCGCGCGCTCTTCGATCTGGACGAAAGCCACCGCGTCTTCGAAGAGGGCGGCGAGGAGGCCTATTCACGCCACCAGATCGAGAAGGAGAACGAACCGCTCACACCCGGCGTGGCCTTCCCGCTGGCGAGGAAGCTCCTGGCCCTGAACGCTGCTGCCCCAAGGGTGGAGGTCATCCTCATCTCGCGCAACAGCGCCGACACGGGGCTGCGCATCTTCAACTCGATCCGCCATCACGGGCTCGACATCAGCCGCGCCGCCTTCACGCGCGGCGATAGTCCCTACCGCTACATCAGCGCCTTCGGCGCCCAGCTGTTCCTCTCGGCGAATGCGGAAGATGTAAGGAACGCGCTCGATGCCGGCATTGCCGCCGCCAACATCCTGCCTTCCGCCGCCGGCAACAATGCCGACGGCCATCTGCGCATCGCCTTCGATGGCGACGCCGTGCTCTTTTCCGACGAGTCGGAGCGGATCTACTCAGCCAATGGACTGGAGGCTTTCAACAAGAACGAGGACGACGCCCGCCACCAGCCCCTGTCGGGCGGCCCCTTTCGCCCCTTCCTGGCGGCGCTGCACGCCATCCAGTCGGAGTACCCGGCCGAAGCCTCGCCCATTCGCACGGCGCTGGTGACCGCGCGCGGCGCCCCAGCCCACGAGCGCGTCATCCGCACCCTCCGCAGCTGGAACATCCGCATCGATGAGGCGCTGTTCCTTGGTGGGCGCGACAAGGGGGAATTTCTCAAGGCTTTTGGGGCAGATATTTTCTTCGATGACCAGAGGCGGCATTGTGAGTCGGCAGCGAACCACGTTGCTGCGGGACACGTGCCATTTGGTGTAAAGAACTCTGGTTAAGGAAGGGAGCACTTCATTGAGCTCGCAAATGGAGAACTCAAAATTAAATCCTGAGATCGAGTCAGACTCAAATCGAATCCTGCTAGGGAGGATGCACATCTGAGCAGGGATACAGAAGGGGTCCGCGACGAGATCGGATTTCTCTCCCTGCATCTGGCCTCATAGCCTCATATAACGGCACACTCATGATTCTCAACGCACCTTTCCTCACGGATATCGATCCCAAAGCTGCTGTAAAGGGATCCCGCGACCCCATTGGCATCCAGACAGTCTGGGCCAGGCTCGGGCGGCATGTGGTGGGCAATATCACCACCGTCAGTACCTCCGTGCGGGATTTCACGACCCTCGTCCTCGGTCATTACTTCGCCGAACAACTTGCCAATGAGGAAGGTGCCGACGGAGATCTGGACGTTTTCTTGCGCTGGGAGCAACTGGCGGCCTATGCGCGCGGCGGGATCAACAGCGATTGGTCGTTCCGCGGCGTCGAACGCGCCAGGAGGAATTTCCAACTCGGTTCTAAAGTGCGCCTGGGCACCGATGCGGAGGCGCAAATCCTCAGCAATCAGAAAACCTATGGCATCTGGGGCCTCTACACGGTGGCAGGGCGTTCATCGGGACTCATCGAGGACGATCCTGCCCGACTGACTTCGGCCGCCCGTGAGTTCGTAGAGAAACAATATCTGCCCGTCCTGAGCAAGGCTGGGTTGCGTGGCGTAGACAACCTGATCACCCTCCTGGCCAGGCCGGCAACCAATCTCGACCACATGAGGTCGGATCGGCCTCTTATCGAGGCTGTGGCAAGAGTCTTACTGCGACGCCTGACCAAAGAGGAACGCAATTTCTACCGGCATCATTTGTTGCACGGCGGTCCGGCGGATAAGACCGGCGGCGGCCAGGCCGTTCTCGCGGAAGCAATCGAGACCCAGATCGGCGTACCCGACTGGAGACTTTCTCCCTCGATGGTGCGCGACTTGGCCAAGACCTGCCGCACGCGAGGAGCGCTGGGCGAGAAAGTGGCGTATCGGCTGGAGCGTGTACGCACCGCTGAATTCCTCCTGGCGCCTGCTGCCTGCCTGTTTGATTTGATCCTTGCTAGCGATGGCCAATCGATCGATCAGGTCGCGAATGTGATCGGAAAACAGTGGAAGAAGGGATTATCCACCATCGACGCTGACGCAACTGCCTCGCTCGAGACTGAGCTGCGAGATTCGACCGGTGATGCGCAAAGCGGACAGCGTTGGGTGATGCTGGCCCATGCTCTGGCAGATGGAGAGTTCGGCGAGGCCGTCAAGCTCCTGCTGGAACAAAACCGCTCCATCATGAGCAGCCGTGCTGGATCATTGCCTTGGGTGGAGGAAACCGACGGAAAGCTTCGTGTCCGGTTCCGCGATGAAGGCGGATCGCTGCCCGAAGCGATGGAACTCAAGGAGCTCTGGCGCCATTCTTATTTCATCGATTCCCTTTGGGAAGTGGCGCGTCAATTGAAGGCGTAGGCATGGCCAACATTCCGCACGCGATTTTGTCGGATCAATTCGAGGAGCAGCTCAGGGGCAGGCGCCTGACCGCTGCCGCATTCCTGACATTCCGCTTCGACCCCGAGTTTTTCGAGCAGGAGATCCTGCCGGTTTTCCTTGACGTGCCCTTGAGCCATGCGGCCGCCATCAGAATGGTGCAACTGGAGGACGCGCTGCGGCAAGTTCCGGACGGCGTAGCGGTCTACTACGATCAGAATGGCCTTGTGCCGGAAGCGGGACCCGCAAAACTGGATATTCGGCGCATTCCCGTGCGCCACAAAACGGGCATCTTTCATCCCAAGAACGTCTTCGCCCTCGTGGAGGAGAATGAGGTTGCCACCGAAGGCGAGAAGCCGCGACGCGCCTTGCTCGTGGGGAATATGTCGGCCAATCTCACGCGAGCAGGCTGGTGGGAAAACGTGGAGGCTTGTCATATTCAGGAAATCGCCGAAGGTGAGGCTACCTCCATGCGCGATGACCTGGCGGCGCTGGTGGATGGGCTGATCAGGCGTGCTGGTGACCGCGCGGCGGATGACCATGCCGCTCTTCGGTCGATTCGGGCCTTCCTGCGCACGACCATACAGCGCACCAATCGTTCCAGTGGCGGCGTGCTTCATCCCCACCTCCATTCCGGGCTATTGCCCTTCACGGAGTTTCTACGCAATGCCGCGGGGAACGCCCTGGATGGCATGTATCTGGAAGTCATTTCGCCCTACTTCGATGACGGGCCGACGATGCCTCCTCTTGCATCACTGATTCTTCTCAAATCTTCATATTTGGATTCCAAAATTCGAAATAGGTAATCAGGATTTAATGCCGTGGACTTAATCGTAAATGCTGCACACGCCTGATTGATTGCAGCGTCAATTCCAAGGATCGCTACTTTTCCTCGTGTAATTCCCTGTCCATACATTGCCATAAGTATGGTGCCTTTCGGGACGATCCACGT
>WBZL01003923.1_pt1 | contig 13245 bp, 13 predicted proteins | sample 5204291 | NCBI WGS metagenome assembly WBZL01 (sample SAMN12344345, study PRJNA552823) | activated sludge metagenome | biome: Activated sludge suspended growth; feature: Nitrification reactor; material: Wastewater; isolation source: activated sludge from nitrification reactor of wastewater...
CTGGCTTAGGATATACTGCAAATCCAACTGCATACAGCCAATACAATGCTGATTTTTGTTTAATAGCATTATAGTATTCATCGATGCCTACACGCTGAATAGGTAAGGCTGCGCCGCAAGTAAACTGCAAATCATTAATGTTTACAGGTAATTCTGATTTGTTAACGATTTTCACCGCAACCAAGCTCATATTTTTCTTCTGCTCTCTACGTGCAAAGTAGTAGTTTTTTAAATTATACAATACACCTTGACGCAATGAATAACTAATATTATTCTCTTGTCGATATTCTTTAAATGGAATAGCGGTCATATTTATTTTGCGATAAGGACGCGCGCAACCACCAACAAATATGATTGCAATAAAAAGATAGAAAATTATTTTTCGCATAGCGAATACTTTCTGTAAAAGTAAGAAAAAAATATCGACTAATCTAAAAATTTGGCGTAAGGTGTAAGCTGTAATGCTTGTTCCCATTTGGTTTCGAAATCTAACTTTGTGTCAACAAGATTATTGAATACGATGGTATCTTTTTTTATTTTACCAGAAGCAATATTTTCTGCAAGCTGTGATAATGAAAAACTGCCTACTAAGTCATTCGTGACTTTATAGCACAATTTCATTCTGTCGAAGAATTGTAAATCATAAGCACTCTCTAATTCTTTCATCAGCTTAGTAGCAATGTCAATAGAACAACCACTCAAAGTAAAAGCACTCTCATCAGCCATCAATACCACAAATCGTCTGTAATATAAAGAGCCAAAAGCGGCAATGTCTCTGCCATGTGATTGCCATCTGTCTGTAAAATTTTCCAAGATATCACTGATTTCCCAAACTTCATCTTGTGTAAGGCTTCGATTGGCTTGGAAAATCCAAACTTTGGCATTGTCTGGCAATAAATGATAAGGAGTTAGCATATAGATTTATTATGCATCATGAACAAGAATGAAAGCTTAGAAAAAATTAAAGTGCAATTGCAATTAATAGTTATTTGCTTGTGCTACCATTTCTGCAATGTCTAATACTTTAATGTCGTCTTGTTTGTTTTCGCCTTTAACACCATCAGTAATCATGGTATTACAGAAAGGACAAGCAACAGCTATCACATCAGGATATACTTCTGTTAATTGCTCCGTGCGTTCTACGTTGATGCGTTTGTTGCCTGGCTCATCTTCTTTAAACATTTGCGCACCACCTGCACCACAGCACAAGCCGTTTTTCTTCGATTTATTTATTTCTACTAAATCAGCATCTAATGCTTCAATAACGGCGCGTGGTGCTTCATATATTTCATTAGCTCTGCCTAAATAACATGAGTCATGATAAGTAATACGCTTGCCTTTAAACGTTCCACCTTCTACTTTCAGCTGACCATCGTTGATGAGTTGTTGTAAATATGTTGAGTGATGTACTACTTCATACAGACCGCCTAAAGCAGGATATTCATTTTTAATGGTATTGAAACAATGTGGGCAAGTCGTAATGATTTTTTTGATGCCATAGCCATTTAATGTGGCAATATTTTGTTGTGCCAACATTTGAAAAACAAACTCATTTCCAGCACGTCTTGCTGGATCGCCAGTGCAAGCTTCTTCAGTGCCGAGCACGGCGAAATTGATATTGAGCTGGTTTAATATTTTTGTGAAAGCAATGGTTACTCGTTGTGCACGTTGGTCGAAACTGCCGGCACAGCCAATCCAAAAAATAACATCAGGTGTTTTGCCTTCGGCTACTAATTCTGAAACTACAGGTACTTTATATTGCATTTTTTTTATTTGATAATTTTTGAAAAATTAGAATGTTGTATTAATTGAGTTCTTCTGTCCAGTTTAAGCGGTCATTAGGTGAAAACTGCCACGGTGCTTGGTTGTTTTCCAAGTTGGCAAAAATATTATTCCACTCAGCAGGTGAGTCAGATGCTTCCATGATTAAATTTCTTCTTAATTCCATGATGATGCTTAATGGAGAAATATTAACAGGACATTCTTCTACACACGCATTACATGTTGTACAAGCACGTAATTCTTCGCCAGTGATATAATCACCTAATAAACTTTTATTGTCCACAAATTCAGGTCCGTGTTCTTTTTTGCAAGCGGCAATTTCTTCCATACGGTCACGCGTGTCCATCATTATTTTACGAGGCGATAGTTTTTTGCCAGTTTGGTTAGCAGGACAGGCAGCAGTACATCTTCCACATTCTGTACATGTATATGCATCTAATAAATTTTTCCATGATAAATCATATACATCTTTCGCACCAAATTTTACTTCACCATCAGATGCTGGCACAACAAAGCTAGGGTCAATCATTGATTGTACTTCATGCTGTATAGCAGGCATATTATGAATTTCACCTTTAGGCTCAGGTCTTGTAAAAAAGGTATTCGGAAATGCCAATAATATATGTAGATGTTTGGAATAAGGTAAATATAAAATAAAACCCATAACCATACATAAGTGTCCCCACCAACCAATGCGCTCTAATGCTTGTAATAATCCTGATGGTAATGCTTGCAACATTCCACCAATAGCACTGCTTAAGAAAAAGCCATAACCTTCACCATGTTCTTTGATATGTAATGCACTGTCTGCGCCATTCATTAAAAATATAAAGGTGATGAGCGTTAGCTCAAAAGCTAAAATTAATAAAGCATCTTTCCAAGGCCAACCTTTTAATTCTGGTTTTTGAAAACGCTCTACTTTAAATGTTGTTCTTCTTAAAATAAAGATGATGGTTACAAAGAATGTTAGCAAGGAAAGAATTTCAATAAAATTTATAACGACTAGATAGAGTGTATGCAAAAATGGAATATTTTCTACAGCGTGATAAATGATACGGTGTGAGCCAGTCAATCCATCGATAAATATTTCTAAGAGTTCAATTTGAGTAATACAAAATGATACATAAATCACTAAGTGCAATAATGCAGCAAATGTCAGCTTAAACATCTTTTTCTGACCAAATGCAATGAGCAACATGCTTTTGATGCGGAAACCAAGTGTAGAGTTTATTTTCTCTGCTTGACCCATCATGATATTGTCATAAATTTCTTTAAATTTCTTGAAGGCTAAGTAGAATGTTCCGCCAACTAAGCCGATAAATAACAGGATTTGAAAGATTTTTAAAAATAACATCAGTAATTTATTTGAATTAATTGCGAAAATACAGCATTATCTACTTATTTTTAGTTCCTTATTTGAAAGAATGATTAAATATAACTTATTTGGAATAAATCTAAACAGATTTTTATGTTAATACCATCGAGTGCTCAGAAAATATTAGATAAACAAAAAATAGAATTAAAGCTGGACAGAATGGCGTTTCAAGCTTTAGAATTGACGTATGATAACGATGATTTGGTGATATTAGGCATTGCACCAGGCGGTGGCTTAACATTGGCAAAAATTATTGCAGATAAGATTACAGCTTACCAATCGAATAAAAAGGTAGAATTTTCTTCTATCGTAATAAATAAAACGTCACCACTTGCTGAAGAGGTCTATTTGTCTGATGATTTAGATTTGAATAATAAAACGATACTATTGATTGACGACGTAGGAAATACTGGCAGAACTTTGTTTTATGCACTGAAGCCATTGACAGCATTTTATCCAAAAAAAATAATTATTGGCATTCTTGTTGATAGAACACATAAAACGTTTCCCATTAAAGCAGATGTCGTTGGATTTCCAATTGCGACAACTTTAAATGAACATATTATTGTAAAAATGGAAAATAATTTGCCAGAAGGTGCATATTTGTTTTAAATTAGAATTACAAAAACTATAATTATGAAATCTGTTATTCAATTTTTTGTCTTAATTTTCTTATTGCTTAATAGTATTTGTACTGAAGCACAAATACTGCAACCAACTTCAGAAGAAAAAATTATTATTGAAAGATTTGAGTATATCCGTCAAATCAAAAAATACGTAGGCAATTTATTTTGGAAAAATTTTTCAAATAATGAATTCCCAGGCACCGTTGTATATTTCACTGATTCAGCATCCTACTTTATAAATCCATTACCGGAAATGAAAGATAAAGTGAGTAAATATGCAATTGTTGAAAATGATTATGATTGGAATATTTGGAAATTGCGTATGCCATTAGATAGCGCAAAATTTGTAATGGAAACTCAATTTCAATTTGACCCAAAAGCAAAAGCATATATTAATTACAGAACGCCAGTTTTGTTTTGCAGTTCGCCAGAATTAACGCGAAAAGAAAAAGTAGTAATAAACACCACACAAGAATGGGCAATTGCATTGATGCATGAATTGTATCATCAATATCAATATTCCAATGAGGCAATTCTTACCTACGTACTACGCTTGTATCAAGAAAAAAAGATGATAGATATGGACAGCTTGCAAACTATTTATTTGTCGAATCAAGCTTTTAGAGATACACTGAAATTAGAGAATGAGATTTTGAAAAAAGCAGTTGCTGCTACATCTTTTGACGAAGAGAAAAAATTGTTCACTCAGTTTCTAAAAATACGCGCAAAACGTGGTGTTGATTTCTTTAAAAAGAAAAAATTCTACATCAGTACGCCAGAGAATTTTTGGGAAAAATTAGAAGGCACCAGCTTGATGATGGAACATGAACTGAAACAACATATTAGTGAAATAAAACCAACACCATATCTATTAGAGAACGATCCGATGTATGAAAATAATTTTAAGTTTGACGAAAGCAGTGCAACAGAAATCGATTTTTATACAGAGCTTAACGATGAACGCTTTTATGTTGGTGCAACAGGTTTTAACATGGTGAGATTGTTAGAGAAAAATAAGGTGCCATATAAAGATAATTTCTTTAGCTACGCATCACTACCATTAGAATTACAGCTGAAATATTTTTATAAGATAAAATAGCTGTATATAATGACTATCGATTTAAGTCGTGTATTTTCTAAGAAATTACTATTGAAATTTTATTTGCCATTGGCAAGTGTCATCACTTTTTTTGTGTTTTATATTTCTCATATTGTCGAAAAAAATGCAAAGGATAAATTATATACTTCCGTTTCAGAAATACCATATAATAGAGTAGGTTTGCTATTGGGAACTTGTAAAACAATGGACGACAAAGTTACGATTAATCCATTTTGGAAGTTTAGAGTAGATGCAACGTATGCGCTGTGGAAGGCTAAAAAAATTGATCGTATTTTAATAAGTGGCGATAATGGCTGGCATGGCTACAATGAACCACAAGATTTTTTAGATACTTTTATTGCATTAGGCATTCCTGACTCATGCATGGTTTGCGACTTCGCAGGATTTAGAACACATGACTCTGTCATTCGAAGTAAAAAAGTTTTTGGGCAAAATAAAGTGACCATCATTTCACAGAAATTCCACAATGAACGTGCCTTGTTTATTGCACAAAAATATGGCATTGATGCGCTTGCTTTTAATGCAAATGATGTCAGTTTTAGAAGTGGCTTATATACTTTTTTCAGAGAAAAAGCAGCTCGCGTATTGTTGTTTTTAGATTTGTATGTTCTTAATACACAGCCACATTTTATTGGCAAGAAAATTAAAATTAATTAATTTATTTTTTCTCGTATCATAGCAAGAATTATCTCGACGTCAGCATCGCCAACATGTAATTGGGCTTTGTCATAAAATGGTTTTCTACCAGCTAATCGCTCATCGTAAAAATCGGATAATTCCTCATCAGACAAATCAGCAATTAGTGGTCGTTTGTGCTTTCCTTTGTGTAAGCGTTCAAGCGTAGTTTTTTTACTTCTATTCAAATATATGGTGATGCCTTTGGTATTCATTATTTCCATATTGTCAAAAAAACATGGCGCACCACCACCAGTGCTGATTACAATGTTTTGTTGGGCATCAATGTTATTGATAAAATTTCGCTCCAAGTTTCTAAAATATGCTTCGCCTTTTTGTTCAAAAATTTCTTTAACACTCATGCCTTCATTATCTTCAATAAATTTATCTAAGTCGATATAGTCATATTGCAAAAGTGGAGCAAGATGTCGCCCAACATATGATTTGCCACAACCCATAAAACCAACTAAAAAAATAAGCATTTACGTAGAATTTATTTTGTTTAAAATGTGTGTTAAAACAAAGATACATAAATCTATATTTCCCTATCATGAAATGATTTTTATTGAAAAAGGTGAATGTTTTTTTTATTTATTTCATGCTCTTAGTCTTATTATCTATTGATAAATATTGCCTTATTAAAAGTTCCTATTTTTGTACGGATAGCAATATGAAATAAGCAGATTATTTTTTTATTTCAATAGCACTATTTTAGTAATAATTATTTGAACAATGGAAGCAAAAAAAGTAATCGGCCAAACATTTACTTTTCAAAATGGCAACACGGTGAAAAACCGTTTTATAAAGTCAGCTATGAGTGAAGGTTTAGGCGACAAAAATGGAGCGCCAACGACAGCATTAAATACACTTTACGGCACTTGGGCTGATGGTGGAATTGGTATTTGTGTTACAGGAAATGTGATGATTGATAAACGTGCACTTGGAGAGCCAGGCAATGTGATTATTGAAGATGAAAAACATTTGCCACAATTAAAGGCATGGGCAAAAGCGGCAACAAGAAATAACACACATTGTTGGGTGCAGTTAAATCATGTGGGCAAACAATCGCCAAGAGGCTTAAACAAAGAAAATGTTGCACCGTCATCGGTGCCATTCCGCACTGATATGCGACCTTACTTTGCTACGCCACGCGAGTTGACTGATAATGAAATTTTAGACATCATTCAACGCTTTGGCAATGCAGCAAGAATTGTGAAAAAAGCCGGATTTTCTGGTGTGCAAATACATGGAGCACATGGCTATTTGGTAAGCCAATTTTTATCGCCACATCACAACATACGCAATGATCGATGGGGTGGCAATCCTGAAAATAGAAGACGCTTTGTGTTAGAAGTGTATCATGCAATGCGTGCGCAAGTTGGTCCTGATTTTCCTGTAAGTATCAAATTAAATTCTGCCGATTTTCAACGTGGTGGTTTTAGCGAAGACGAATCTTTAGATACAATACGTGCACTTGCAGATGCAGGTATCGATTTATTAGAAATATCTGGTGGCAACTATGAAGAGCCAGCAATGACAGGCATTGCGATAAAAGAAAGCACAAAAATGCGGGAAGCTTATTTTATGGACTTTGCCGAAAAAGCGCGAAAAGTTTGTACCATTCCAATTGCCGTTACTGGTGGTTTTCGTACAGCTGAAGGCATGGCAAATGCGATTAGCTCAAATGCAGTGGATTTTGTCGGCATTGCTCGACATTTGGCAATTGAAACAGATGTGCCAAATAAACTCTTGAGCGGTAAATTGCCAAAACACAGCGTAAAGCCAATAAAAACGGGCATTCCAATGATAGATAACATGGGAATTATGGAAGTGTCGTGGTATTCAGCGCAATTAAAACGTATTGGAAATGGCAAGAAACCAAAAGTAGATGCAAGTCCATTCTTAGAGTTTTTAAAATCGATTTTCCATCAAATAGGCATTACCAAAAGACTGCCTAGCAGATTAAGAGCAAAGTAGTGTGCACGGCATACGTCTTTTATTATTGCATGCATTGAATTAAATCAGCTGTATCATTCGATGTATTATTTATTGTGCATCAAAAAAACTATTTACCAATTCTAATTCTTGGATCTAAAATAGCATAAAGCATATCCACTAAGAAATTCATGATGATAAAAACAGTAGCAGCAAACAAGATTGAACCCATGACTACTGGAAAATCGAATGTGTTCAAGCTTTGTACAGTTTTACTTCCTAAACCATCTAGGTTAAACACAATTTCTACGAAATAAGCACCCGCTAATAAAGAGGCAAACCAGCCTGAAATACTTGTAATTACAGGGTTTAGCGCATTTCGTAATGTATGTTTAATAATGATTGTCGCTTCTGATAAGCCTTTTGCACGTGCAGTGCGCACATAGTCATACCCTAATGCATCGAGCATAGAACTACGTGTTAGTTGATAGATAATAGCAACAGGTCGCGTGCCCAAAGCGATAGTAGGTAAAATGAGATTTTTTAGTAAAAGCACTTCTTCGCCGTAATCGTTAATCCAAAATAATGGACCACTAACTTCAAGCCCAGTAAAATCGTGCCACTTATAGCCAAAGTATAAACTAAGCACCATTGCCGTAACGAAGGAAGGTGCAGAAATCCAAAGTACTGAAATTGACATTGCAATGTTATCGAACCACGAATGTTGTTTAAGTGCGCCGATAACACCTAATGGAATCCCAATGATAATAGCCAATAGGATAGAAGTAATAGCCAATAAGACAGTTGTTGGAATTGTTCGTGCTAATATTTCTGAGACATTTTCTTTCGTTTGGTAGGAGCGTCGGAGATAAGGCATTTTTAGTACTAATGCTTTTTCTTTGCTTACTGCAAAAAGTTTTGTGTAGTTATATTTCTCTTTAGCTCCTTTAGTATTTTCGTGAACAGCAATAGGCGAGAGGTCGTTTAAATAGAGTGCTAACTGCACATACTTAGGCTTGTCTAATCCAAATTCTTTGTTTATCGCTTCTACAGATTCGATATCGGCGCGCTGCCCAAGAGTAAGACGTGCCGGGTCGACAGGTAATATATTGAACAAGCCAAATATCACAAATACTACTCCTAAAAGTACAAGCAAGCCGTAGAATAGTTTATTGAAAATGAATGTTGACATCATACAATGACAAGTTATTTATTTTAGTACACTTTTTTTCAAATCAGCATAAGTAGTTAATTCATTAAAATGATATTTAGCCACAATAATTCCTTTTTTCAAAATTAATAAACCTGGATTTGAGCGCATAATTGTTTTTAATGGCGTTGCATCTGTGTTATAAATTTCGTAATCGTATTCTTTGTTGTGTTTTTCTTCAAATGCTTTCATGTCATCAATCAAACTGCCAGTTAAAATATACACGAGTTTGCCATCGTCTGCTGCTGCATCTGTTACTTTCAATAATTTAATATAACCATCTTCATTTACCTTTTTTAATTCCGGAATGATGATAAAAAATAAATATTCTTCTTCTTCAAAAAATACAGAAGTATAATCTTCGCCATTCGCATCTTTTATAGCAAAATCTTTCAATTTTGGATCATCACCTTTTTGAATCATGACATCTTTTCTATCTACGAAATCCCAATTGTCGATGTCTTGTGGCCATGTGCCTTTAAATTCTTTTACTTCTCCAGTTTTTTTATTTTTATAAATAAATGTGTTTTCATACTTATAAGGTTTCGCATTTGCAGGTAATTTTAAACCTTCTGGAATAGAACTGCCAACCTGATAAGGTCTAAAATCTTTTATAGGCTCGAAGTAAATATTTCTGTAAGCAAATGCAATCGATGCAATTGTTAATAACAGCAATAGTCCACGATTGATTATTTTACCAAAAATCTCTTTTATTGATTTTTGACCAAATAAAATAATTAGAATAAGTACACACAAAAATACATCTTTATAAAACGATTGTATGGGTGCTAATTTCAAGAAATCACCGAAGCAACCGCAGTCTGTTACTTTTCCAGTTTTTGCAGAATAGCCAGTTAAGAATGTAAAGAAAGCGATTAATAAAATTAGCAACCAAATTGCCACCTTTTTCCAAGTGCCTAATATTAATGCAATTCCTAAATAGATTTCGAAAATAATCATAGTAAACGAAACAGCTAAAGCATGTTCTGCCATGAGCTTCCATAGGAATGAAAGTAAAGGTGCCGATTTTTCAAAAATCTCGAAATATTCTTCCATTTTTATTGCAGTTCCAGCCGGATCTATTGCTTTTACCACACCAGAAAACACAAACCAAACGCCAACAAAATAACGCAAGAAATTGATAGGCAGATTACTTTGCTTAAATAAAAATTTTCCAATTAGTGTAAATACAACAGCAATTGCTGCAAACATTCCAATAAGTGTAATTAAATCCATGATATTTATTGTCTAATAATAATTTGAGTTAATTTTTTTACTATTCTGTTTTATTTTTCATTCAGCTTTATCAATGCAAAAATGGCATAATTTACTATGTCCATGTAGTTGGCATCTATTCCTTCTGAAATAATAGTTTGTCCTTTATTCTCTTCGATTTGTTTGATGCGATGTAATTTAGATAAAATTAAATCGGTAAACGAGCTGATGCGCATATCGCGCCAAGCCTCGCCATAGTCGTGGTTTTTGGCTAAAAATAGTTTTTTTATAATGCTGTATTGCTCATCGAAAAGCACTTCAGCTTCTTCGTATTTGAGTTCAATAGCATAATCTTTTTTGTGTTCCAATTGCAATTGAATAATCGCGATGATGCCATAATTTACGCAACCAATAAATTCAGATTCGATGCTGTCTCCAACTTTGTTCTCGCCAGTTTCATCAATTGTTCTGATGCGTTTTGCTTTAATATAAATTTGATCGGTAATAGAACGAGCACGTAAGATGCGCCACGAGGTGCCATAGTCTTTCGTCTTTTTCAAAAAAACATCTTTGCACGAGGCAAATGCGTTTTCATATTGCGTAATAGTGTTTTCGTTCACAGTAAAATGTTATTCAGTGGCTAAAAATACATAACTTTGTGCTGATATTGCCGTGAATTCGCTTTTTTATGAAAAAATTTACACTGAATTGTAAAGGTAAACTCTTTGTTGCAGCACAACCATTGATAATGGGCATTTTGAACTGCACACCTGATTCATTTTATGATGGTGGCAAATTTCCGTCTATAGATACATTGCTTCAGCAAACCGAGAAGATGTTACAAGAAGGTGCTGATATTATTGATATTGGTGCTGTGTCTTCAAAGCCAAATTCGGTTCAAGTATCAGCAGAAGTGGAAATTAATCGCATTATTCCAATTGTAGAAGCTGTTCATCGTCATTTTCCAGAAGCATTAATCAGCATTGATACATTTAGGAGTGATGTGGCAGAGATTTGCATTCAACATGGTGCTACTATCATTAATGATATCTCAGGTGGTCATGCCGATGAAAATATCATGCGTGTTGCTGCAAAATATCACTGTCCTTATATAATGATGCACAGGCTTGGCGACTTTGAAACCATGCATCAACAGTTTGAATATACTGATGTAATTACTTCTGTGTTTGATTATTTTTCTGCAAAAATCGAAACAGCAAAAAAGTTTGGCATAAATGATGTTATCATAGATGTAGGTTTTGGTTTTTCAAAAACAATACCACAAAATTATACATTATTGAAAAATTTATCCATTTTTGAGCAATTGAATAAACCAATTTTAGTAGGTTTGTCTAGGAAAAGTATGCTGTATAAGTTGCTAAATACAAATCCAGAAAATGCATTAAATGCCACAACAGCGGTAAACAGCATTGCTTTGCAAAACGGTGCAAGTATTTTGCGCGTGCATGACGTAAAAGAAGCAGCTGAATGTGTGAAAATTTATAATCAACTACAGGCTATATGAAAAGTGTTTTGACATATCTGCTTTTGTTTTTATTTGTAAACTCATTACAAGCAAATGATGCTATAGAAGGTAAATGGCGTGGCACAATAGTCGGTCATGTTGACGATCGAGATTATTTTATTCATGCTGAAATAGCAGCAAAAAAGCGCGAAGGTGAGTTTACTATAAAAATGAAACTTTTTAGCGAAGATTATACAGGCGAATTTTTATTGCAAACAGAAATGATAGCAGAAAAATTATATATCAGAAAGTTGGAAAAAATAGCTGAATTTCCATATCCTTATTTGCATATTGAAGACTGTTTTACAGGTTATTTCTTGTTGAAGAAATCGGCAAATAATAAATTGGAATTGGATTTATATCGCAATCCTGTTTATCATAAAATAGAAGAATTTACCAATCTCGATGGTGATGGAAATTTTTCGCCAGGATTTCAATGTTTTACCACTGTTATATTGCGCTCCAAACATAGTGATACAACATTTAATGCTAAAGAAAAACGCTCAGACTCTTTGGTGACTGCCAAAAAAATTCGCGCAGATGAAGTGTTGAAACGCAAACAAGTTTCTACCAAAACTTGGACTGTTAAGAAAAATAAAATAGTATTGCAGGTTTGGGACAATAACAAAGAAGACGGTGATATTATTTCTCTAAAGTTTAATGATAAATGGATTTTGACAGATTTTTTATTGAAGAAAGAGAAACATACCATTCCTTTGACTTTGAATAAAAAAGAAAATCAGTTGTTGCTATTTGCAGAAAATTTAGGAAGCATAACGCCAAATACAGCCGCTGTTTCCATTGATGATAATGTATTGGTGCGTACTTTTATTTTAAATTCAGACATGAATAAAAGTGAAACAATAAAAATATCTTTAGCCGATACTAAAGTGAAATAATCTATTTCAATGCTTTCAACAATTCTTCTATAGAAAAAGTATCAATGCCTTCTTTTTGTGCTAATGCTAAAGAAATTTCCGCATATTTTTTTGCGCTCGATTTGTTATTTAATTTTTGATATAAGCGCGCAACTGTATCATTGTTATCGAAATTACTATTTAATTCTACAGATCGCAATGCAAATTGTAATGCTTTGCCAAGCGTCGTTTTATCTTTATAGTTTTCCCATAATGTGCCAGCAATGCTATTTAAACGCTCGAAATCATTTTTACAGAATTTATCGGCAAATGCTAATGCTTTTGGTAAATAGGCTTTCCAATTGGCAGCTCGCTTTAGTAAGCTTAATTCAAACTCGGCACAAAGAATTTCCGTTTTTTCTGGTAAATATTGTTGAATTATTTTTTTGAAAGCTTCTTTGTCAGTGCCTTTTTTACTGGCTTTTTTTGCTTCAATCCACACTAATTCTTCAATCTGGTTGTCCACGTTTTTAATGCCAAGCGTTTCATAAAAAAGTGTTTTATTATCTTGTAAAATGGCATATCCAGTGTCGTGAATGCTATTCGTCAATAGGCTTATTAATCTGATATTGTCAGGCGATAAATTATAGTTTGATTGCTGCAAATAATCTTTTAATGCTGGCTGTGCTGATTCATCTTGCGCATTGTTTGCATTCTCCACAAAATTTCTTAAAAATGCTGTATCACGCACACCACTTTCATATTTTTTTTTAAGTGTTATAAATTGCATTTCTGGGTCTAATGTATTGTTGCAAAGAGTAATAAAATCAGCAGCAGGCATAGAACCTAAGCTTCTGTGCACTAACTCGCCGTTTGCATCAAAAAATAAATAAGTAGGATAGCTGCGCACATTATATTTTTTTGC
>WBZL01003925.1_pt1 | contig 13236 bp, 11 predicted proteins | sample 5204291 | NCBI WGS metagenome assembly WBZL01 (sample SAMN12344345, study PRJNA552823) | activated sludge metagenome | biome: Activated sludge suspended growth; feature: Nitrification reactor; material: Wastewater; isolation source: activated sludge from nitrification reactor of wastewater...
GATCGACAGGTTGCGGATCTCGAGGATGGCGCTCATCGTCAGCCCGCCCGCTTGGCCATCTTGGGGTCGAGCGTGTCGCGCAGCCCGTCGCCGAGGATGTTCACCGCCAGCACGCACACGGCCAGGCAGATGCCCGGGAACAGCACGTTGTGCGGGAACTGCTGGAACTGCACCCGGCCCTCGGCCATGATGTTGCCCCAGGTCGGGATCTCGCTGGGCAGGCCGACGCCCAGGAACGACAGGATCGCCTCGACCAGGATCGCCGAGGCCGCGATGTACGTGCCCTGCACGATCAGCGGGGCGATCGTGTTGGGCAGGATGTGCCCGAACATGATCCTGTAGCGCGGCGTGCCCAGCGAGATCGCCGCCTCGACGTAGGGCTCCTCGCGGATCGACAGCACCAGCGAGCGCACCAGCCGCGTGACGCGCGGGATCTCGGGGATCGCGATGGCCACCACCACGGTCAGCAGGCTGCCGCGCCACATGGCCACCAGCGCGATGGCGATGAGGATCGCCGGGATGGCCATGATGCCGTCCATCACCCGCATCAAAGGTCCGTCGAGCCAGCGCAGGAAGCCGCTCAACAGCCCGAGCAGGATGCCGAAGGCCAGCGCCACGATGGCGGTGGCCACGCCGACGATCAGCGACACGCGGGTGCCGTAGATCACGCGGCTGTAGATGTCGCGCCCGAAGCTGTCGCTGCCCATCAGGAAGCGGTGCTTCAAGGTCTCGCCGTCCAGCGTGGTGATCTCGCCGGTGGCGCCGGGCAGCAGGTCGCGGCTGGCCGGGTCGAACAGCGAAGGATCCACCGTGCCCAGCCAGGGTGCGGCCAGCGCCACCAGGACCAGCAGCACCAGGGCGGTGCCGCCCATGCGCACCGAGATGTTGCGACGCACGCGAGCCCATGCGCTGGGCTGCACGACGACCGAGGCGGCTTCGACCGAGAGTTCGGCGTATTCGGACTGGGACATGTCAGGTCCGCCCGGCCGTTCCGAAGCACCTGACCGCCCCCGCGGGGGGCAGCGAGCGAAGCGAGCGTGGGGGCTCCATGTCAGTAGCGGATCCGAGGGTCGAAGAACACGTACGACAGGTCCACCAGCAGGTTGATCAGCACGTAGACGAACGAGAACAGCAGGATCACGCCCTGGATGGTGGGGAAGTCGCGCGCCAGCACCGCGTCCACCGTCAGCCGGCCCAGGCCGGGGATGGCGTACACCGACTCGGTGACCACCACGCCGCCGATCAGCAGCGCGATGCCGATGCCGATGACGGTGGCGATGGGCACCGCCGCGTTGGCCAGCGCGTGGCGGCGCAGCACCTTGGCCTCGGGCAGGCCCTTGGCGCGCGCGGTGCGGATGTAGTCCTCGCCCAGGGTCTCCAGCACGCTGGCGCGCGTGACGCGGGCGATCAGCGCGATGTAGATCACCGACAGCGTCACGGCCGGCAGCACCAGGTGCACGAACCAGGGCCCCACGCCGTCGGCCAGGCGCTTGTAGCCCTGCACCGGCAGCCAGCCGAGCTTGAGAGAGACCAGCCAGATCAGCAGGTAGGCCAGCACGAACACCGGCACCGAGAAGCCCATCACCGAGAAGCCCATCAGCGCGCGGTCGAACCAGCTGCCGAAGCGCCAGGCGGCCAGCACGCCCAGCGGCACCGCCACGGCCACCGCGATGACGATGGTGACGAGGGCCAGCGAAATGGTCGGCTCCAGGCGCTGGCCGATCAGCGTGGTGACGTCGGTCTTGTAGTAGTACGACTGGCCCAGGTCGCCGGTGAGCATGTGGCCGAACCAGATGGCGAACTGCTCGGGGATCGAGCGGTCCAGGCCCAACGTCTTGCGGATCTGCGCGATCTGCTCGGTGCTGGCGGCGTCGCCGGCCAGCACCGCCGCCGGGTCGCCCGGTGTCAGGCGCAGCATCAGGAACACCAGCACCGCCACCACCAGCAGCACCGGGATGGTCGAGAGCAGGCGGCGGGCGAGGAACTTCAGCATCGGGGGATTCGCTCGGCGACCCCGCGGCGACGGGCGCGGCGGGGCCACCCACGAGCACGCGCCGGGTGCCGCGCCAGGCGGCACCCGGGGGGCGGTGGCCTTACTGCTTCTTGAGGTTCCAGTAGATGTTGCCGTTGGTGACGAAGAAGCCGCTGATGTTCTTGCGCGCGGCCATCGGCTGCTGGTACTCGCCCAGCGCCACGTGGGTGCCGATCTCGAACATGCGGGCCTGCATCTGGTCGGCCAGCTTCTTCTTCACGCCTTCGTCGGTGGCGCGCATGAACTCGTTGCGGATGACCGGCAGCTTGTCGTCGCTGGCCCAGCCGAACCACACCGACTTTTCGCCGCGCGTGTCGGTGGTGGGGTTGGCGATCGGGCTCCACACGTCGAAGGCCTGCCAGGCGGTGAGGAACATGTTCCAGCCGCCCTTGTCCGGTGCGTCCTTCTTGGCGCGGCGGCCGACCAGGGTCTGCCAGTCCATCGCCTGCAGATCGACCTTGAAGCCGGCCTGGCGCAGCAGCTGGGCGGCGACGTCGGGCAGCTTCTGGATGCTGGCCAGGTCGGTGGGCTTCATCAGCACGATGGGCGTGCCGTCGTAGCCGCTGGCCTTGACCAGCTCCTGCGCCTTGCGCATGTTGCTCTTCATCTGCAGGTCGCTGCCGGCCAGCGTGCCGTAGGGCGAGCCGCAGATGAACATCGAGCCGCAGGTCTTGTACAGCTCCTTGACGCCGACCTGGGCGCGCAGGAAGGCCTCCTGGTTGAACGCGGCGATCACCGCCTGGCGCACCTTCGGGTTGTCGAAGGGCTTGTGCAGGTGGTTGAAGCGCGCCATGTACTGCAGGCCGTAGTTGGAGTACTTGGGCAGCTGCAGCGTGGAGTCCTTCTTGACCGTCTCGAAGTGGTCGAAGGCCAGCGCCTCGATGATGTCGACCTCGCCCTTCTGCAGCGCGTTGACCTGGGCCTGGGCGTCGCGCAGTGCGAGGTTCCACTCGACGCGGTCGACGTAGACGCGCTTGCCGCCGGTGGTGCCCGACGGCGGCTCGCTGCGCGGCACGTACTTGTCGAACTTGACGTACACGGCCTTGTCGCCGGGCTTGAACTCCTCGCGCACGAACTTGTACGGGCCCGAGCCGATGTGCTCCTCGATCTGCTTGAAGGCATCGGTGTCGGCGATGCGCTTGGGCATGATGAAGGGCACGTTGGAACTCGGCTTGCCCAGCGCCTCGAGCACGAAGCCGCAGGCCTCGCCGAGGAAGATGCGGAAGGTGTCGGGCGCCGGGCTGTCCATGCGCTGCACGAACTGCATCAGCGCCGAGCCCATCGCATCGCGCTTGCCCCAGCGCTGCAGGCTGGCGATGACGTCGTCGCCGGTGACCGGCTTGCCGTCGTGGAACTCCAGGCCCTTGCGCAGCTTGAAGGTCCACAGCCGGTGATCGGGGCTCTCGACCCAGCTGTCGACCATCTGCGGCTTGACCTTGCCGTTCTCGTCGGTGCCGAACAGCGTGTCGTAGATCATGTAGCCGTGGTTGCGGCTCATGTAGGCGGTGGTCCAGATCGGATCGAGGATCGCCAGGTTGGAGTGGGGCACCACGCGCAGCACGTTGTTCTGTGCCAGGGCGGTGCCTTGGGACAGCACGGCACCGGCCGCGAGGGCCAGCGTCATCAGGGTTCGGCGGTGCAGTTTCATGAGGATCGGGCCTTTCCGGACGGATACGGTTGTCGGTACGGGGCACAGCAAGCGGCGTGCCCGTCACTGGCCGACATTGTCCCGTCGTGCAAGCGGCTCCGATCTAGGGCAAATCCCGGGCGCGGGCAGACCCGAATTGGGGCGCGTGCACCGTGCACGATGGGGCACGGACACCGGTCGAGGGGGTGCCGCAGCGCGCGCAGCGCGGGCAAAGTCCCCTACGATCCATGCCTGGATCCGGCCATGAACGTCGACCTCGATCTCGCCAAGCTCTCCATGACGGAGATCATCCGGCTGCAGAACCTGCTGTCGGACGAGTTGTCGCGGCGCTTCGAGACCGAGGCGGCGATCGGCTTCAGCGACATCACCGGCTCGACGGCCTACTTCGCCCGCTTCGGCGACGTCGCCGGGCGCCAGCTGCAGCAGCTGCACATCGACCTGCTCGAGCGCGTGCTCGCGACGCACGGCGGGCGCATCGTCGACACCGCCGGCGACGGGGCCTTCACGTACTTCGCGTCGGCCTCGGATGCCGCGGCGGCGATGACGACCCTGCAGCAGCACGTCACCGAGGCCAACACCCACCGCGCGCGCGACCACCAGCTGGTGCTGCGCATCGGCCTGCACTTCGGCCGCGTGCTGACCGACGGCGTGCAGGTCACCGGCGACGTGGTCAACCTGGCCTCGCGCATCACCGCCTCGGCCGAGCCGGGCGAGATCCGCCTGTCGCGCGAGCTGTTCCAGGAGCTGGACATCGCGCAGCGCCTGCAGTGCCGGCGCCTGGGCGAGCTGCAGCTCAAGGGCGCCGGCCGCACCACCGACCTGCTGGTGCTGGACTGGCTGGACCGCAGCCGCCATCCGACCTCGGTGCGGGTGCGCGAGACCGGCGAAGTGATCGCGCTGCCGATGCAGGACATCGTCTCGTTCGGCCGCATGGACCTGATCGACGGCATGAGCGCCAACGACGTGGTGCTGACGCTGTCCGACCCGATGGCCACGCGGCAGATCAGCCGCTGGCACTTCGAGCTGCGCCGCGGCGCCCAGGGCTACACGCTGCGCACGCTGTCGAGCCATTCGACGGTGGTCGACGGCCGGCCGCTCGGCAAGGGCGACGAGGTGCCGGTGCTGCCCGGCAGCGTGGTGGTGCTGTCGGGCGTGATGACGCTCGACCTGGTGGGCGAGTCGCGCCCCGAGGGCACGCGCAGCGATGTCACGATGATCATCGGCTGACCCGGCGGCAAAGGCGATTCATGCACCCCGCGGCGACCGACCTGCGCGTCGACGGGCAGCGCCTGTGGCGCAGCCTGATGGACCTGGCCGCGCTGGGCGCCACGCCGCGCGGCGGGGTCTGCCGGCTGGCGCTGACCGAGCTCGACAGGCAGGGTCGCGACCGCGTCGTGGCCTGGGCCCGCGAGGCCGGTCTGGCGGTGACGGTGGACGCCATCGGCAACGTCTTCATGCGCCGCGACGGACGCGATGCGACGCGGCCACCGGTGATGATGGGCAGCCACATCGACACCCAGCCCACCGGCGGCAAGTTCGACGGCTGCTACGGCGTGCTGGCCGGCCTGGAGGTGCTGCGCACCTTGAACGACCACGGCGTGGCCACGCAGGCACCGATCGAACTGGCGTTCTGGACCAACGAGGAAGGCTCGCGCTTCGTGCCGGTGATGATGGGTTCGGGCGTCTTCGCCGGCGCGTTCACGCTGCAGCACGCCTGGTCGGCCACCGACCTCGAGGGTCACCGCGTGCACGACGAACTGCGGCGCATCGGCTACCTGGGCGAGGAGGTGCCGGGCGAGCACCCGGTGGCGGCCTACTTCGAGGCGCACATCGAGCAGGGTCCGGTGCTCGAGGCGCACGACAAGACCATCGGCGTGGTCACCGGCGTGCTGGGCATCCGCTGGTTCGACTGCACCGTCACCGGGCAGGAGGCGCACGCCGGCCCCACGCCGATGGTGGTGCGGCGCGACGCGCTGCAGGTGGCCGCGGGCCTGATGCAGGAGGTGGTCGCCATCGCCGGCCGCCACGGGCCCGACGGGCGCGGCACGGTCGGCCAGGTGCAGGTGCATCCCAACAGCCGCAACGTGATCCCGGGGCGCGTGCGCTTCTCGGTCGACCTGCGCAACGCCAGCGACGCCGCGGTCGACGCGATGGCGGCCGATCTGCACGCGCGCGCCGCCGAGGCCGCGACGCGCAGCGGCTTGACCGTCGTGCTCGAGCCGGCCTCGGCGTATCCGGCGCAGGCCTTCGATGCCGGCTGCATCGCCGCCGTGGCGGCAGCAGCCGGGCGCTTGGGCTACCCGTCGATGCCGGTGGTCTCCGGCGCCGGGCACGACGCCGTGTACCTGGCGCGTCGCGCGCCCACCGGCATGATCTTCGTGCCGTGCAAGGACGGCATCAGCCACAACGAGATCGAGGACGCCCGGCCCGAACACCTGGAAGCCGGCTGCAACGTGCTGCTGCAGGTGGTGCTGCAGCATGCCGGCGAGGGCGCCGACGCGCCGTCCGACGCGGTGCGGCCGGCATGAGCCCGCCGGGCCGCCCCCGGGGCGATGTCCGGAGGGCGCCGCCCGGCGGGTCGTCCGCGAGCGCGCCGCCCGGCCCGCAGGTCGCAGCACACCCGGGGGGGCTCGGGTGACCGGCGATCCGTTCGGCCTGCAGCGCTTCGTCGACGCCCAGGAAGGGGTCATCGACCAGGCGCTGGCCGAACTGCGCGCCGGCGCCAAGCGCAGCCACTGGATGTGGTTCGTCTTTCCGCAGCTGCGCGGCCTGGGGCGCAGTGTCACGGCGCGGCACTACGGCATCGCGTCGCGCGACGAAGCCCTGGCCTACTGGCGTCACCCGGTCCTCGGGCCGCGGCTGAAGGCCTGTGCCGATGCGCTGCGCGCCCACGGGGGCCGGACGCTGGCGCAGATCCTCGGTTCTCCGGACGATCTGAAGCTGGTCTCGTCGATGACCCTGTTCGACGCGGTCGTGCCCGATGAGCCGGTCTTCGGCCAGGTGCTCGCGCTGCATGCCGCCGGCCGGCGCGATCCGCTGACGCGGGCGCTGCTGCGCGAGCCGCTGCACGACGCGCCGCCGGATGCACCGGCCGCATCGCGATCCTTTCGTGGGGCCGACAACCGCGCCGGAACGTCGGCCGGATCGTCGGCAGGAACGACCGACGGCGGCCCGTCGCATGGCCCATCCGGCGCACCCGCGCCGTCGACCTGAGCGCGGGGCCGCCGCGCACCCGACCCCAAGGAGCAATCGATGACCGACCTGGCCCTGCAATCCGCCAGCGAGCTGGCGCGTCGCCTGCGCCGCCGCGAGATCTCGGCCCAGGCCCTGCTGCGCCGCCACCTCGATCGCGTGGCGCGGCTGAACCCGGCGCTCAATGCGGTCGTCGTGCTCGATGCCGAGCGGGCCCTGCAGCGCGCGCGCGAGGCCGACGCGGCGCTGGCGGGCGGCACCTGTTGGGGTCCGCTGCACGGCCTGCCGATGACCGTGAAGGAGGCCTTCGACGTGGCCGGCCTGCCCACCACCTGGGGCTTCGAGGCGCTGCGCGACAACCGCCCGGCGCAGCATGCACGGGCCGTGCAGCGCCTGCTGGATGCCGGGGCTGTGATCTTCGGCAAGACCAACGTGCCGGTGGCGCTGGCCGACTGGCAGACCTTCAACCCGATCCACGGCACGACCAACAACCCCTGGGACCTGGCGCGGGTGCCGGGCGGGTCGTCGGGTGGATCGGCTGCCGCGCTGGCCGCTGGGCTGACCCCGCTCGAACTGGGCAGCGACATCGGCGCGTCGATCCGCAACCCGGCCCACTATTGCGGCGTCTACGGCCACAAGCCCACCTGGGGCGTGGTGCCGCTGCAAGGGCATCAGCTGCCCGGCGAGGAATGCCCGGATGCCACCGACATCGGGGCCGCCGGGCCGATGGCGCGCAGCGCCTTCGACCTGAGCCTGGCGCTCGACGTGCTGAGCGCACCGCTGACCGCGATGACGCCACTGGGCCGCCTGCCCGTGAGCTGGCGCGATGCCGGCGTGCCGCCGACACGCTGCCGCGTGGCGGTGGTCGCCGACGACCCGCTGGCCGAGGTCGACCGCAGCGTCAAGGACGCGCTGCAGGCCCTCGTCGAGTTCCTGCGTCGCGAGGGCGTCGAGGTCGACGAGCAGGCCCGGCCGGTGGACAGCGCCACCACCCACCGCGTGTTCGTGCACCTGCAGCGCGCGGCCTCCGGCGCGATGCTGGACGACGCGCGCTATGCCGATGCGCAGCAGCAGGCCGCGGCGCGACCCGCGCAGGACGACAGCTTCCCGGCGCGCCACTGGCGCGGCCTGGCCGCCGACCACCGCAGCTGGGTCCATGTCGACGACGAGCGCTGGCGGCTGCGCCGGCAGTGGGCGGACTTCTTCGAGCGCTTCGACCTGCTGATCTGCCCCATCGCGACCACCGCGGCCTTTGCCCACAACCCCGTCGGGCCCCGCTGGGAGCGGCTGATCGAGGTCAACGGCCGGCCCCAGCCCAGCACCGACCAGCTGTTCTGGGCCGGCTACACCAACCTGTGCGGCCTGCCGGCCACGGCGGTGCCGATCGGCCGCTCGCCCCAAGGCCTGCCGATCGGCGCGCAGATCTGCGGGCCGCTGTTCGCCGATCCCGTCACGCTGCGCTTCGCGCGCTGGCTGGAGACGGCCTTCCGCGGCTACGAGCCGCCACCGCTGGCGCTGAGCTGAACGATCGCCGGCACGCACGCCGCGCTTCGGCTATGATCCGCCGCTGCAAGGCCCCCATCTGACCGTCGTTAGGCAGTCTCCTCTGTGCCCCCGGCCCGCCTCCAAGGCAATCGGGCCGGCGCGACGCGGTAGAACCTCTCCCCCGGTGATCTCGTGTGTGCCACTGCACGGCGCAGGTGCGTTTGCCTGCGTTCGAACTTCCTGAGAAAGACCCCATGGCTACACAAACTGGCATCGTCAAATGGTTCAACGAGGGCAAGGGCTTCGGCTTCATCGCTCCCGATGACGGCGGCAAGGACCTCTTTGCCCATTACAGCGAAATCCGCAGCAGCGGCTTCAAGACCCTGGCCGAGGCGCAACGCGTCGAGTTCGAGGTCACCGAGGGCAAGAAGGGCCCGCAGGCGTCGAACATCCGTCCGCTCGCCTGATTTCGCGCGGGGCCGCGCGGCCTTCGGCGGCGGCCCCCGACGTGCCCGCCTGCACCTCGCGGTGCAGGCGCCGCACCCGAAGAGGGTGCCCTGACCTGCAAAGGAACCCATGGCCAAGGAAGAACTCATCGAGATGCACGGCATCGTCAACGAGGTGCTGCCCGATTCGCGCTACCGCGTGACGCTGGATAACGGCCATCAACTGGTGGCGTACTCCGGCGGCAAGCTCAAGAAGAACCACATCCGCATCCTGGCCGGCGACAACGTGTCGCTCGAGCTGTCCCCCTACGACCTGAGCAAGGGTCGGATCACCTTCCGCCACCTCGGTCGGCGCAGCGGTCCGGGCTCCTGAGCCTGCCGGGCCGTCGAAGGCCCAGACCGGACGACGCCGTCCGGACGCGTGCGCCCGAGCGCACAGCGCGTCGCGCGTCGAGCAACCGGGTTCACCCTGGCGCGGCCGGGTCATCCATGCCGCCGGCGTCGCGTCGGCGAAGGCCCTGAGCGCGCCTGGCGTCGGGCTGTCGTCGCACCCGGAACCGCCCCCAATCCCCCTGTTCATGGGACCTGCCGGCCGATCTGGCCGGAATGCGCGCTGGATGGCGTCCACACGAGCAGCCGTACCCTTGGCCTCCCAGCGGCCTCGGGGTCGCCCCTCGTTCGACCAGGATCCCGCCATGCCCCTGCGCCCCACGCTCCCCCTCGCGCTCGCCACGACGCTGCTCGCCACCGCCGGCCCCCTGGCACAGGCCGGGCCGCAGACGGCCGTCAAGGTCGAGATCAGCGCGACCGACTACCCGCACGCCAAGTGCAACGACGACACGCAGGCCACCTACTACCTGCGCGGGGCTGGTCCCGACGGCGCCATCACCGGCCGCAAGTGGCTGATCTTCCTGCACGGCGGCGGCAGCTGCAGCAGCGACCAGGCCTGCGCCGAGCGCTGGTACGACCCGGATGCCGGGCCGGACGGCATCATCGGCTACCACGGCAACATGACCACGTCCGTTGCCGCCACGACGAACTTCAACGGCGAAGGCCTGCTGGACTTCGACGGCGTCGACGGCCTGGCCGACCCGGGCGTGAACCCCTTGGTCGGGTTCAACCGCATCATGGTGCCGTACTGCTCGTCGGACTCGTACGCCGGCCGCGACACCGCCGCCCGGCCGGTGGACTTCGCGGCCTTTCTCGGCACGCGGGTGACCATCGGCAATCGGACCGTCACCATCGACAACCCGGGCGGCTTCGCGCCGCCGAGCACGATCCGCTTCGCCGGCCAGCACATCGTCGAGGCCGTGGTCGACCTGGTGATGAACGGCGGCATCCGGACCGGCCGCAGGACGGGCAACGAGGCGGCGAACCTGGTCGTCCCACCGTCGACGGCCGACGACGAGGTGGTGCTGTCCGGCAGTTCGGCGGGCGGTGGCGGCGTGATCCGCAACCTCGACAAGGTCGCCGGCCTCGTCGGCACTGCCGCACCCGGCGTGAAGGTCTACGGCATCGTCGACGCCAGCGACGACGTCGGCATCCTTCCGGACGCCACCATCACCGGCGACGGCAACGTCGCCACGGCGACCTACTGGGGTGCCGCCGGCGCCGACGCGCTCGATGCCACGTGCCTGGCGGCCCATCCGCTGGCCACCAGCAACCGCTGCTTCAACACGGCGGTCGTGCTGAGGAACTTCATCGAGACGCCGCACTACGTGATCCAGAACGCCTACGACTCGGTCGCGCACAGCGGCCAGGTGCAGTTCTTCGTCGATCAGCTGGTGGCGCAGTCGGTGCCCGCCAACCTGGCCGAAGGCATCGCCACGCAGTACGTGCGCAACCAGATCTCGCGCGGCGCCAGTGAACTGGGCGGCGGCGTCGCCGATCCGCGGAAGATCGGCTGGTTCATCCCCAACTACGCCGAGCCGCACCACCAGCTGGCCGTCGAGGACGTCTGGTTCTTCAACAGCCCGCTGGGCTACAGCACCTACGGCGGAAACGACCCGCGCCTGGGCGGTGACCCGGCGAGCAACCAGGGCCTGCCGCGCAGCCTGGACTGCTTCCGCTTCCAGGTGACGGGCCAGGGCGGCGGCTGCGTCGCCGCCGCCGACGCCCAGGTCGCCAACACCACCTACCCGACCAACCCGCTGACGGCCTCCTACGACGTGGCGACGTCGACGCTGACGCTGCCCATCGTGCGCCTGCCCAACAATGCCCTGTTCCGCAACGTCACCGTGGTGCTGAACCCGCTGGGCAGCGTGCGCATCGACGACCCGGCCGTGGGCGCCGTGCCCACCCTCAACGAGTACACGCCGGCCACCAACGTGCTGAAGCTGCCCGCCGTGACGGTGGGGGCGCGGACCTTCGAGCGGGTCAGCGTCAGCGGCGCGGGCCTGCGCGTGCTGGCTTACGAGGTGGTGCAGCCCTGAGGAGGCGGCCGGGCGCGGGGGCGGGCACGTCGGCCGGGGCCGCGCGTCTCAGCGCGGATCGCCCTCCGGCGGCGCTTCGAGCAGCGCGATCAGCTCGTCGAGCGTGCGGTAGAAGTCCTGCGTGAAGCGGTGGCCGATGCGCCGCTCGATGCCGGCGTAGATCTGCTCGATCTGTGGGGCCAGGCGCCGGGCGAGGGCGCGGCTGCGCGCCGTCAGCGAGATCATCACCCGCCGCTGGTCGTGGCCCAGGCGCTCGCGGCGCACCAGCCCCAGGTCGTCCATGCGAGCCAGCACCCCCGCCAGGCTGGGGCTGGAAATCGCACACAGGGTGACGATCTGCCGCGGCTCCAGCGGCCCGAGCTCCATCAGGGCACGGATCACGCGCCATTGCTGCTCGGTCACGCCGGCGGCGTTGAGCGCCGGGCGGAAGCGCGCGATCACGCGCTCGCGCGCCTGCAGCAGCAGCAGCGGCAGGTTGCGGTGCGCGAAGACTCGATCGGTGTCGCTCATCGGACGGTGGGGCGGCGGCCGGGCCGGCTGCCGCGTCCTTGACTCACTCACATCTTAGCAACTACATTGCTGCGATGTGAGTGAATCAGCGCGGCACCGCCGCGCGGGGACGACATGGTCATCCAGCACCTGATAGACGGCCGCGCGGTGGACAGCGCGGCCCGCTTCGAGACGATCAACCCGGCCACCCAGGAGGTGCTGGCCGAGGTCGCCGCCGGCGGCGCCGCCGAGGTGCACGCCGCCGTGGCGGCGGCCAAGGCGGCCTTCCCGGCCTGGGCCGGCCGGCCGGCGGCCGAGCGGGCGCGCCTGATGCGGCGCCTGGGCGACCTGATCACCCAGCACGTGCCCGAGCTCGCGCGCACCGAGACGCAGGACACCGGCCAGGTCATCGCCCAGACGGGCAAGCAGCTGGTGCCGCGTGCGGCCGACAACTTCCACTACTTCGCCGAGATGTGCACACGCGTCGACGGGCACACCTACCCGACGCCCACGCACCTCAACTACACGCTGTTCCACCCGGTCGGGGTGTGCGCGCTGATCAGCCCGTGGAACGTGCCCTTCATGACCGCCACCTGGAAGACCGCGCCCTGCCTGGCCTTCGGCAACACCGCGGTGCTGAAGATGAGCGAGCTGTCGCCGCTGACGGCGGCGCGTCTGGGCGAGCTGGCGCTCGAGGCCGGCATCCCGGCCGGCGTGCTCAACATCGTGCACGGCTTCGGCCGCACGGCCGGCGAGGCCCTGGTGGCCCACCCCGACGTGCGCGCCATCTCGTTCACCGGCAGCACCGTCACCGGCAACCGCATCGTGCAGGCGGCGGGGCTCAAGAAGTTCAGCATGGAGCTCGGCGGCAAGAGCCCGTTCGTGATCTTCGACGACGCCGACCTCGCGCGCGCGCTGGACGCGGCGGTGTTCATGATCTTCTCCAACAACGGCGAGCGCTGCACCGCCGGCAGCCGCATCCTGGTGCAGCGCTCGATCTACGCCGACTTCGTGTCCCGCTTCGTCGAGCGCGCGAAGCGCATCCCGGTCGGCGACCCGCTCGACGAGGCCACCATCATCGGCCCGATGATCAGCCCCACCCACCTGGCCAAGGTGCGCCACTACATCGAGCTGGGGCCCCAGGAGGGCGCCACGCTGCTGTGCGGCGGCGCCGAGCCGCCAGTGCTGCCCGGGGCGCTGGCGCGCGGCAACTTCGTCGTGCCCACCGTGTTCGCCGACGTCGACAACCGCATGAAGATCGCGCAGGACGAGATCTTCGGCCCGGTGGCCTGCCTGATCCCCTTCGACGACGAGGCCGACGCGGTGCGCATCGCCAACGACATCGCCTATGGCCTGAGCAGCTACGTGTGGACCGAGAACCTCGGCCGCGCGCACCGCGTGGCCGCCGGCATCGAGGCCGGCATGTGCTTCGTCAACAGCCAGAACGTGCGCGACCTGCGACAGCCCTTCGGCGGCACCAAGGCCAGCGGCACCGGACGCGAAGGCGGCACC
>WBZL01002294.1_pt1 | contig 13235 bp, 7 predicted proteins | sample 5204291 | NCBI WGS metagenome assembly WBZL01 (sample SAMN12344345, study PRJNA552823) | activated sludge metagenome | biome: Activated sludge suspended growth; feature: Nitrification reactor; material: Wastewater; isolation source: activated sludge from nitrification reactor of wastewater treatment...
AGACAGCCTGCGCCGTACCATCGCCACGGCGGAAAATCTGCAAGGTATCGTCCGCACCATGAAAACCCTGGCGGCGATCAGCATCCGCCAATATGAGCAAGCGGTCGCGGCGGTCGCCGACTACGAGCGGGCCGTGCGGCTGGGGCTGGCGGCGTTCTTGAACGAGACGGCTCCCGTCCACCCGCGAGGCTCCAATCTTGCCGTGTCAAAAGCGAGAAAACCCGCCATCGGCGTGGTCGCATTTGGTTCGGATCTTGGCCTGTGCGGACGATTTAACGAGGATCTCGCCGAACAGATCCGGGCAGTACTGGCCCAATTTCCGGGATACAAGCAGCACGTCCTGGTGGTCGGGGCGCGCTTGGCGGCCGTGCTGGCCAGCACAGGTTTGTTCTCGGAGCAGACATTTCACACCCCCGCTGCCGCGACCGGCATCGTGCAGACCCTGCGGCAACTGTTGCCGGTTTTGGAGCAATGGCGGAGTCGGGGAGTCGAACGGTTGCTGTTGTGTCAGCAACGCCCCCAGGCTGGAATGCGCCCGACGCCCTACACGCTGGCGCTACTGCCGCTCGACCCCCTCATGTTTCAAAATTCAGGGCCATGGCCAGGGCGTTCGCTGCCCAGCCATTACGGTGATCGGGCAGCGTTGTTGAGCGCGCTGCTGAACGAATGGCTGTTTATCGTCTTTTTTCGTGCCTGCGCCGAATCGCTGGCCGGTGAGCATGCCAGCCGGCTGCTGGCCATGCAGAACGCCGAGCGCAATATTGAGGATAAGCTGGCGACTTTACACGCGCTCTATCACCAGCAACGCCAGGAAGCCATCACCACCGAGTTATTGGATGTCGTTGTCGGTTTCGAGGCATTGTTGAACAGCTTCCCCGATAGAGATAAACCCGCCGAACATTCGCGGCTTGATCTGAATTGAGGGGGTTCACAATATGGATACGAAGGCAAGTTTTCTGCCGTTGATCGCGGCGCTGGAGCGGCGTGGTGCAAGCAAGAATATCCAGGACGAAATCATTGCCGACATCATGCTGCACGAGATAGATCTCATTTATTGGCATGAGGCCGACAAGGAACGAATCGCCTTGCATGCGTTTTTGTTGGCCCGTGCCAGATCGCTGCTACAAGACTTGCTGGCTAAGGACCCAGACTCCGACGGATCGGAGGTCCTCGAACAATACATCCGGGAAATCGACAAACATTTTAGCGAGCACCATTGGCCAACGGATATCGCCGAGGACGACCCGGCGTTGCTTTATCAGCTGTGGCAACAACAAAAAGTCGCGCAAACCGCTGCGAGACAGATTACGGACGATGCCGCTCATGCAATGCGCATCTCAGGTCTGAGGAATGAGAAAAATCGCATTCTTCGCGTCCTGTTAAAACTTCCCGAGACGGTATCTCCTCAGGGAGAGTTTGAGCCAGTGACAACCAGTGATCTGGTTGCCGCGCTCTCTAAAGAGACCAACAGATACGTTAAAACAGTCATTGTCGAAGAATTACAAGCGCGCTACCCGGTTGCCTACGACTATCTCGCAGCCTTATATCAACATCGATATGTTACCAAGCTTGGCAGGTTGATCAACCTGAAAAAAATGAACAGCCAAGGATTCTTGAAATCCATGACCCAAACCGAGGCTGCGCTAAAAAACCTCATCGATAATTTAACAATCGCTCGAAAAGCCATCGGCAGACGAGAGCTGGCAAGAATTACGAACTCATGGGATTCCTTGCAAGGGATCAAACTGGTAGGTGCCCAAGATATTCATATCCCCGGATTCAATTTAGGCGGCTATCAGTTGACCTATCCGGTGGAATACTCCGAATCGCAAATGCCACCTTGGATGCAGGATAATGTAACGGGCGAATTGAAAACAGCGGGCGAAAGCGATGCTGGAACCTATATTTTGTTTTCGGATAATGCCGGTGACGTTTCGATCAGTGACGGAGCGAAACAAAAACTGCGGGAGCAATACACCCATATTCAAAATAACCTAATCAAGCCCAACTACGATGCGCTTCAATTGATTGTCGCACATTCGGATAAAATGACCCAGAGGACGGCGCTGACCATCGTTTCCTTACTGGCTACGATGGTGGATGCATATCGGCAAGTTGCGACTCCCACTAAAGGGGATGCGGTCCTCAAACAGTATCAGGCGCTGGCGCGAGAGCTGGAGGAATCTTGGGAAGGGTTATCTCAAAACGAAGAATTGCCGGCCTTTCTCAAAAATAAAATCACCAAACTCACCGAATACTCACTCGTCAACATCAATACCGTTCATTCGATGATACGGTATTTGCACGAAGCTGGAAACAAGGCTCTTGAAGAGCGCATGATTTCGGCCCGTGCCAACATCACGATCACGGTTGGCCGTATCCAAACAAGCGAAACCAAAGAGATCCGACTGACCAAACTGGATGATGCACCGATTATTGTCAATGGTCTGATCCGTCATCGAGTGGTTGCGACGATCGTGCGGGCCGCTCGCCGAATGTCGGCACCTATCCCCGGCACTTTTGTCGTCACTGATCACTATATTATCTATAGCGTGCGACTGGGTGAGCACCGGGTGGAGTTTTCTGCCAATCTTAAACACCCAGACCATGAAGGATTTGTCCGGCTGCAAAGCTATCAGGGCGGTGTGGAAATCGAGCAGCAATTGCGCGGAACCTTTGTCGAAAAAGTTCTCAAGGAAACGGGAATGACGGTTCAGGCTAAACAGGAGGATCTTGTCGATTGGTTGATCAGCGGGATTTTGGATAAGGACCACGGTGCACGGACGGCTAAGCAAATCGAACACGCCGTAATACAGACACTGCGTCTAATATGGTCTCTCCGCGATCTGGACTACGCTATGGTGTATATCTTTTCGCGAGAAATATTATCGAGGAACTCCGGTAAAATTGATCCTAATGAGATCAATCGATTTACTGCTGCATTTGCGACTCTGTTTTTAGTCGAAGGATGGATTCCACTCTCGTATCGAGGCGATGGCATGCCGCTTGCAACCTACTGCGAGTATATCGGACCCAAGATTTTACAAGAGTACCAAACGTATGATTCCGGGGAACGGCGAATGGTTCGTCATCGCCTGTTTTTCACCATTAACGCCTCGTTGCAAGTGCTTGGACTGCCCACTATCAAACCGGGCAAGGGCGGAGTCGGGCAAGCAGTCATCGACGAATATTTTAGCGGTCCCTTGCGTAACGCCTTGGGACGAGGAGAGTTGTGCTGCAACCTTCGGGGATTGATCGAAAGGAATCCCGATTATCAGCCGTCTAGAGAGATTATCGGCACGGTTGTCACCCATGAGAATCAGGCACTGCGGATGGCTGCCCTACTGAAGATGACCGATCTGGATTTAGACTTCAGTACGATTGGTAGCATCGACCAACTCACATTGATAAGAGCCGAACAGGAGATAGCACCCAACGAATGGCTGGTAGTGTACGGCTTGGCCGACGAAGACAATCGCACAATTTTGTATGCGTTCAGCCAACACATAACAGCACGGGGAGACAGGCATTGGCTTTCTCTCGCCAAAATCAAGAAAATTCTGCGCAAATCAGGCTTTACCATACCGGCGAAAATACATATTTCAGGATTTCAAAAGGTCATCTCCCATCGGATGTTGATCGGGCAGCCGCGCCAGCAGACCCAAATCATTGGCACTTCCATCAGGGGGCTGTCGGCTTCGGTTGGAGATAGCTCTATTCGCATCGGGCGCATCACCTTCGACCGTAATTATTGTTTTGATCCTGAAACCCGTACCGGACGCGTTTTGTTGGTTCCGTTCACAACACCTGAAGATATCGAAGCGATCCGAACCGCCGAGGCAGTGTTGGTGACTAGTGGAGGACTATTGAGCCATGCCGGTGTCACAACTCGGGAATTTGCCGTCCCCGCCCTGATCATTCCCCATGCTGAATGGCTGCAATCACCGAAGGAAACCGTGGTTCGCTTGGAAGAGCGGCATCCCGGCCAGATGATCAAATCGGCAGAAGGGTTTTGGGTCAGTGACTCGATGGTCTCGGAAACGGTCGAAGTGCGCGAGGGCGACTTGGTTTTGGTTTGGGCATCGCAGGGCGTGGTGTCGATTATTTCCATGAGTGGCGATTACTGCCAACAAGCGCACGACTTGATTCAGGGTATCGTGGCGGGCGCAAATACCTTTGCCGATCTTGAGTCCTGGCTGGAAACCCTTGCTTCCGGTATCGATACCCCAGACCGCCGAGAACAGATGATCACCGATATCCTGGGTCTGGTACTGGCTGAGTCGCTATGGAATAAGCGAATTCACTCCACCGTCCGCAAGCAGTTTATCCAGATCCTGCAACATGCCTGTTCGGGAATGGGTACCAATGGCACTCGGAGCAAGTTACCGGTAAAAAGTATCGCCAGCATCAATGTGATCATGAAGCGGCTGCTGGAGCATATCTTCAGGGAATTGGAAGGATTGCTTTCGGAAGTAGAAAATAATTTATCTAGAGTCAGGGTGTTGTGGAGAGCGGTGAGCATTATCGTGATGATCGAGCGCCAGTGGGCGCAGGCCATGATGCTGATAGACAGTTTAAGTTTATCGAACGAGCAACGGCGATCGCTCGAACAGCGCATCGATCAACTGCGCCGCCATCCTCGACTCGCCCTGCTCAAAGCATCTGTCCTGCACGATGTGGAAACCTTATCGAGCAGAAATTTGACGGAGGGACATCTGCCGCTCATACGCCAGACTTTGCGCCGGCTGGGTTATATGAAAAATGATATTAGCGGCCCTAAAGTCTTGTTTGTCTGTACCGCCAATATTGATCGTAGTCCTATGGCGGAGTTCTTGTTTAAAAAGATGCTCAGCGATAAAAAAATTAGTGGGGTTGAGGTGGTGTCACGCGGTATCGCCGCGACCGATCACAATCCTATTTCCAAGATAGGCCAAACTCTTCTTTTAGCGGAAAATGGAGTACACGCTGAAACGCATCGTAGTAAAAAAATCGAGGAATCGGATATCCGTGAAGCCGATATTGTCTTGGCAATGGAACGATTTCATGTGCAATTTTTGAAAGAAAAATATCCATTTGCGATCCAAAAAATTGACTTGTTAAGCGATTATGGTGGTATGCCCGATCTCGGTGATATCAAAGATCCAGCTGGCCAACTGGAAGAGGCCCATCGTCGAATGAAGCGAGAGATGGCGCTCGCTTTACTTGGGGTTCTGGATCGGATGCGAGAGGATGGTCTTTTAGCAAGAGCGATGACGGCATATTTGCAGATCAAGGCTCGCGAACTAGCGAAGATAAAAAGAGAAAAAATTACTGAATCCCGCAGAATCCTTATTCCTCTCGATGAAGTTGACGCTGATGCGGTCAATCTGGTGGGCGGAAAAGGCGCCAACCTCGGGGAAATCGCTCATATCGTCAGGCAGCATGGTGCCCAAATCCCGCAGGCACTTATGGTGACGACCTTCGCTTTCCAGCGGTTCCTCGAAGAAAACAATTTACGGGACGCCCACAATCAGATTTCGGCGGCTATCGATGCCATCCTTGTGGCCGGACCGATTCTGGATGAAGGCCAACGCCAGCAGATCGTGGAATTGTCGGAGCAAATTCGCAGTTTAATCCTTCAGGGCAGCTTGGATACCACGACGTGTGTAGGGCGGGAAATCATGGCGGCGGTCGATGCTTGCGGTTTGAATGATACCTGTTTGAGCGTGCGGTCTTCCGGCCTCCAGGAAGATACCGAAGAGGCTACTTTCGCTGGGGCGGCGGAAACTTATTTGTACGTCACCGCCGCTGAGTTGTTGGAGCGGATTAAAGCGGTATGGATGTCGTTTTGGCTGATCAGAGGTCTGCTGTATCGAAACAGCCGGATCATTCGGCAAGGATCCATTAAACCGGCGGTTGTCGTTCAGAAGATGTTTGATTCTCAGGTCTCCGGGGTAATGTTCACCACCGACCCCGTCAGTGGCCGGGATATCATCGTCATCGAAGCTGGCTACGGACTAGGGGAGGGGGTTGTTTCGGGCTTGGTGGACGTGGACCGATACTATGTGAGCAAATTTGACGGTTCGATCATCGATATGCATATCGGAAAGAAAATGTTTAAGGTGGCCCCGCATCCATCGGGCAAAGGAACATCGATAGAGTCCGTTGACAGCGATCTGCGCGATGTTCCCTGCTTGAACAAGGAAGACATCAAGATCAAAGTGGCCATGGCTCTGGAAGAGTATTACGCTTCGTCGCAAGATATCGAATTCGGTATCGCCGACGGCAAGCTCAGTATTCTGCAAACCCGACCTATTACCACCCGGGTCTCTAACGAGCAGGCTTTTTCGTTTGTCGAGGAGTCGCGTGGGCGAGGCAAGTCTATTGCGGGGACAGCGGCAACGGATTGAAGCTTGCTCGCGTACAAATCTACCCCGCCGCCCAACCCCTTTGCTGACGCGAAGAACCAGTCGCCGCTAGCAGGGCGGTGCTTTGCTCGGGTCGCGCGGGCGGAGATTGTTCCTCAGCCGCCCACCGGGTTTCGGCTTTAGACCGCCAGTTGGCACAGCGCATCTGATGGCGGGATTTCCCGCCGACGCGGCGGCATTCCTAGCGCCAAGTAGCCTTTGTCGAACTCCGCCCGTGTACTAACCCTTTTGGCCTGCCAACTGCTATCGGTTATTCCAGCCGTGGGGATAGTAGTAACAGCGATGATAGTAGCAGTACGGATTATTGTGATAATGGCGATAATGGCTACGGTGGTAATGGCGGTGGTAATGGCAGTGGCGATGGCCGTGAGACCAATAACAGTGGCGGACATAACGGACGGCGGCTGAAGCGGGGGCGCTTGCGAGTAAGAAACCCGCGAGGCATAAAACCGTCCCTAGAACGGCCAGTCGGGAAGTGGCTACCTTCATCGTGTACCTCGTTGTCATGATACGAAACTGTAAAATCCCGTCGATCTTGGACTCCGCCGCTCAGCGGACTCGGGAGGGGGAATTCATGGCGATTGTGTACGTTGGGATCGATCTTGCCAAGAATGTGTTCGCGGTGCATGGGGACGAGTACGGCCCCTTGGTGCAGCCGAAGGTCGGGCGCGACAAACCGCACGAACGGGCTGCCGCGCAGCGCAGCAGACGTTGATGTTGGTTGTGGATCATCGTTGATGTCACTGAATCTTGGCGGTTTATCACTGGAATGGATTTGGAGTAGCCTGCGTTTGTACCCAATCACGATTTAGCGTTATACAATCCACCGGCTCCGGTTCGCCGGAGTCGATCAATTCCATCCAGGTGTCCCACGCGGGAAGAATCGGGAACGCGGTGCGAATCCGCGACGTGCCCAACGCTGTGAGGGGGACCGCCCTGGCAACATGCCACTGACTTCGGTTGGGAAGGCGCCACGGCGGGTCGAACCCGAGTCAGAAGACCGGCCTGGAAGGTTATCCTTCGGCGGCAAGGCCAGGCCGTCGGCGATTCTTCATCCAGGGGACACCATGAAGATCGAATTGCCCGGCTCGCAAGCCGATTCCGATCGCGCGACCACGATTCGCGCCGCCGTTTACCAGACCATCTTTTCCCGCCGCGATGTGCGCGGCCAGTTCATGTCCGATCCGATTCCGGACGCCGTGCTGTCTCGCCTGCTCACCGCCGCCCATTTCGCGCCGTCGGTGGGCTTCATGCAGCCCTGGAGCTTTGTGCTGGTGCGCGATTTGGCGGTGAAGCGCCGGGTGTACGATGCTTTCTTGCACGCCAACGCCGAAGCGGCCTTGCTGTTCGAGGACGAGCGGCGGGATCGTTACCAGCGCTTGAAGCTCGAAGGCATCCTCGACGCACCGCTCAACCTCTGCGTGACTTGTGATCGGGATCGGGCCGGCCCCGTGGTACTAGGCCGCACGCATAGCAAAGCGATGGACTTGTACAGTACTGTTTGCGCCGTACAAAATCTCTGGTTAGCTGCCCGCGCTGAAGGGATCGGTGTCGGTTGGGTCAGTATCTTCCGCAAGGCGGCACTGCGGAAAATCCTCGGGCTGCCACTTCGGATCATTCCCGTCGCCTATCTATGCCTGGGGTATGTTAGCCACTTCCGTGATTGTCCGGATTTGGAAGCGGCTGGCTGGCGCGAACGCTTGCCGTTGGAACAGTTGGTATTCCTGGACCAATGGGGCGAAACCGGCGACGATGCTACCGCTAGCTTGCGCGATCAGTTGCAGCGGGATCAACGAGATGCAGCTGCACTGAAAGGTTTTCCGACCGCTGCGGGGTGATGGTTATGGGCATCCCCGGCGCGGGAGGCGCTGCCTGAGGATAGGGGCTGGCAGTGGGTCGTAATCGGTGTATCGATGTTTCAAATGATATTTGGTGCATTGCACAATCAGTTTGCTATAATCATAACTGACTGGCTAGTAACCATAATATCAATATGTATATCGTAGATGATCCGATTTTGGCGCTTATCACTCGTTTTGTAGGGGATGCCAAGAATCTAAATTTGTCCGACGCCGATTTCCTGTTGAAGCAAATCGCCGCTATCGAGCAGCATGTCGAACAATTTCCCGCTGAAGAGCGAGACACGCGGGCGCTAGAGTGGATCGAGGCTTACGCTCGTGAATACCGCCAGCAGTGGCAAAAACAAGTGGTCGTCGGAGCCTTGAGCTATTCTCGCTGCCCTGATTGTCCGCTGGCTAACGGCAAGCAGATGGCACCGTGCGCGGTCCATACCCGATGGCTAGAACTGTTGCGCCGCTACGCCATGGCCGAGATTTCCTCGCGGGAATACGTCGAAAGCTCCCTAAAACTACTAGGCGCGTATAAGAATCGGTTGAAAGTCGGTCGGATGCGCCAGCAGTTGGGGCGCGCGGCTTCCGTGTCTGACTGAACGGACACGAATCCCCCACACGCTTCATCCCTCCTTATTCGAGCTTATTCGAGCAAGCGCGCCGTATCGTTTTCACCGGCATCGCCTGCCCACCCTTCCTTGGAATCACCGACCGCGCGCGGACGTTTGACACCGATAAGCCCGTTTCCCTGGCCATTTGGACACCTCGAACGACTCGGCGCCAGGATCAGATCGATGTTAGGCAGGCGTCCATGCTATTTCAGAAAGATGCATGTCATACTTATACCGATCATGTCGGCTACCACACCGGAATGATCCCTTTACGTGATAACCGTGGTTTCCCAGTCTCCGTTGGCCTCATCCGTTTAGAGCTCTCCTCATGCAAGATTACGACTGCGATCACCGGCAAGAGGCCGATAGTTCCAGCCCGATTCGTTATGTTGGGGTTGGCGCCTCGGCCGGCGGGTTGGAGGCGCTGGAGTCGTTTTTCTCGCAGGTGACCACCGACAGCGACATGGCGTTCATCGTCATTCAGCATCTTTCCCCCGATTATAAAAGCATGATGGTCGAGTTGCTTTCCAAGCGGACCGCCATGCCCGTCCGGCGCGCTGAAGAAGGCATGCGGGTCGAAGCCAATTCCGTCTATCTCATTCCGCCTAAGAAAAATTTGTCGATTTTTCACGGCAAGCTCCTACTCAGCGAATCGGATCATACCCGCGGCCTCAATCTCCCCATCGACGTTTTTCTGCGCTCGTTAGCCGACGATCAGGCCGAAAAGGCTATCGGCATCATCCTATCGGGCACCGGCAGCGACGGCGTGCGCGGTATCCGGGCAATCAAGGAGGCAGGCGGAATCGTGATGGTGCAGAGCGAGGAATCGGCTCGGTTCGACGGGATGCCGCGAGCGGCCATTTCCACGGGACTGGCCGACTTCATCCTGCCACCCGACGAAATGCCGCAACGGTTGCTGCTCTTCATTCACCAGTCCTGTCCGCCCAAACCGAATCGGCCCCAACCATTACTCTCTGACGAGGATGGGTTGACCCGTGTTTTTGCGCTACTACGCGAGCGCATGCGGGTCGATTTCACGCACTACAAGCCCAGCACCGTGATCCGGCGCATTGAGCGGCGCATGGTCATGAATCAGATTCACGATCTGCGTGATTACGTGAAGTTTATGGAGAGCTACGCCGGTGAGGTGACGGCGCTCTATCGGGATCTGCTGATCGGTGTCACCAGTTTTTTCCGTGACCGCGAGGTGTTCGACGAACTGGAGACCCACTACTTGCCGCGCTTGTTCGAGCATGCGGAGGGTCGGGAAGTCCGGTTTTGGGCGGCCGGATGCTCCACCGGTGAGGAGGCGTACACCTTGGCCATACTGAGCCATGAAGTGTTGGAGCGCCTGGGGAAACGGATCGAGGTTAAGATTTTCGCCACTGATCTGGATCGCGATGCCATCCTGCGCGCCAGCGGGGGCGTTTATCCCGAAAGCATCGTCGCCGATTTGCCGCCTGGCTATCTGACCAAGTACTTCCATCGCCGGGAAGATCATCACTATCAGGTGGATCGCGCGCTCCGCGAAATGGTGGTTTTTGCCCAGCATAACTTGATTAAGGATCCACCCTTCACCAAGATCGAGCTGGTCAGTTGTCGCAACCTGCTGATCTACCTGCAACCGATATTGCAGCACAAGGCATTGGAGATGATCAATTTTTCGCTGAACCCCCAAGGCATCCTACTGCTGGGCAGCAGCGAGACCACCGGCGATCTGGCCGATCTGTTCGAAACGGCGCATCAAAAATTCAAGATTTACGTTTCACGGGGCAAGCGCCATTCCACCGGTAATGGCTTGGGATTCTCACCACTCTCCGACCCGTGGTCCCGGTCCGGTCGACTCCCCATGTCCAGCGGTTCCTCTTCGCCGCGCGGCTATCAGGAAGAGCGTTTATTCGAGCGCCTGCTGCAAGCGTTGGCCAAGGACTATGTACCGCTGGGCGTGGTGGTGAACGAGCAGATGGAAGCACTGCACTTTTTGGGTGACCCGGACGGCTATTTCCGGTTGCGGTCGGGAAAAATTTTGAACGACGTCACTAAGATCGCGGCGCCGGATTTGGCCAGCCCGCTGACCACCGGCTTGCAACGAGTATTCAGGACCGGTGAAGAGCTGAAATACGCCGGTATCCGGGTGAAATGGCGCGACGAATCGCGGACCGTGCAAGTCCGTATCCGGCCGTTACCGGGTAAGAAAGGCCGAGAACCCTTGGCCTTGGTCTTGATTGAGCAAGCCGACACCCAGCCGCCGGAGCCGGCCTTGGCTGGAGCCCAGCTTTATGACGCAAGACAAGGGATGGAGCAGCGGATTCACGATCTAGAGCAGGAACTCCAGTTTTCGCGGGAAAACCTGCAAGCCACCATCGAGGAATTGGAGACTTCGAACGAGGAGCTGCAAAGTACCAACGAGGAGCTGCAAAGCGCCAATGAGGAACTGCAAAGCGCCAATGAGGAACTGCAATCGGTCAACGAGGAACTGCAATCGGTCAACGAGGAACTGCACACTGTTAATGCCGAGCACCAACGCAAAATCATCGAGTTGATCGAGCTGAACAACGACCTGGATAACCTGATCACCAGCACTCGGATCGCGACGCTTTTTCTGGACGAAAATATGAACATCCGCCGGTTCACTCCGGAGATCAAACGTATTTTCAAGATCCTGGACGGCGATGTCGGCCGTCCCGTGAGCCATCTGATTCACATGCTGGCTGGTGTGGACCTTTACGAGTGGGTTCGAACGGTCGCTAATGGTGCTCCAGAGTTGGAACGCGAAGTCCGTGCCCAGGATGGCGGTTGGTTCCTGATGCGGATCCTACCCTACCACGTCGGCACCGAAACCGTGTCCGGCGTGGTCCTGACCTTCACCGACATCGGCCTGCTCAAAACCACTCGAGAGGCGTTGTCCGACCGGGAAACCCGACTTTCCAGCCTGTATCGCGCCGTGCCGGTTGGGATCGGGCGGGTCGCCAGTCGAGAGTTCCTGGAGGTCAACGATCATCTGTGCGAGATGCTAGGCTATGCGCGTGAGGAGTTGATCGGCCAAAATACACGCTTTCTGTACCCCTCTCAGGGGGAGTTCGAGTCGGTGGGAAAGGACCTGTACGAGCAAATCAACACACATGGGGTGGGTATGGTGGAAACGCGCTGGCGATGTAAAAACGGCACGATCCTACCGATTTTGCTCAACGGTTCCTCGTTGAATCCCGAAAGTCCAGACGAGGGAGCCACCTTTACCGCTTTTGATCTGCGTCGCGGGTTTCGGCACGACTGAATTTGTTTAACAAAAATGACTTTCACAGGTTAAGACATGACTGAGCATGAACGGGACGAAGCGAGAACACTTCGAGAGAAAGCCGAAGCCAGCGCGGCGCAACGTCGCTCAGAGATATCAAAGCTTTCGAACGAGCAGACCGGCAAGCTGTTGCACGAACTCCATGTGCATCAAATTGAACTGGAAATTCAAAACGAAGAGTTGCGCCGGGTGATGGGTGAGCTGGAACAGTCTCGCAACCAGTTTTCCCTGCTGTTCCATCAAGCGCCGATCGGCTATCTGGTGCTGAACGATGTTGGTCTGATTCACGAGGTCAACGAAACTTTTTGCCGGATGGTGAGCAACAAGCGGGAGCGACTGATTGGCAGCCCGTTCTCGGAGTGTATGGAGGGGGATGATCGCGGGGTGTTCCTGGCGCGTTACCGGGCGTTTTTTAGCAATCCAGCCGGAAAAAGCTTGGAGGCGCTGATTTTGCGGGCGCAGGGTCCAGCGTTTTACGCACATATGGAAGGCGCCATCATCGACACTTCCCTGGGACGCCAACAGAAGAACACCGTGCCCCTACTGTTTCTGGCGGTCACCGACATCACCGAGCGCAAGTGGGCGGAGGAAAAGCGTCTCCAGTTGGAGCGCCAGATGCAACAGACCCAGAAGCTAGAAAGCCTGGGCGTATTAGCCGGCGGCATCGCCCACGATTTCAATAACCTGCTGACGGTCATTCTGGGCAACGCCAGCCTGGCCCTGGACGAACTACCACCGGTGACCCCAGCTCGTGACAGTCTCCGGTCGATCGAGGAAACCTCGCTGCGCGCCGCCGAGCTTTGTCGGCAAATGCTGGCCTATTCGGGGAAAGGCCAATGCGTGATCGAAAACATCCGATTGCGGGAGTTGATCGGAGAAATGATCTCGCTGCTCAAGGCTTCGATCAGCAAAAAAGCGATCCTGAACCTGAATCTGAGGGATTCACTGCCGTCTCTGCGTGGCGATCCCAGTCAAATTCGCCAAGTGATTATGAATCTGGTGATCAATGCCTCGGAGGCCCTCGACGAGCACGGCGGTGCGATCACGATTTCGACCGGCATCATGGAGTGTT
>WBZL01003926.1_pt1 | contig 13235 bp, 12 predicted proteins | sample 5204291 | NCBI WGS metagenome assembly WBZL01 (sample SAMN12344345, study PRJNA552823) | activated sludge metagenome | biome: Activated sludge suspended growth; feature: Nitrification reactor; material: Wastewater; isolation source: activated sludge from nitrification reactor of wastewater...
GTCCCAGGCTTTTATAGCGGGTCACACAATTTAGTGACCCATAAAGAAGTTGGTGATCGTACTTAAGCAGGACGTATATTTACTGCCTGCGGACCTCTAGGTCCCGGCGAAGTATCATAGCTTACTCGTTGATTTTCTCTGAGTGTTCTAAAACCGCCACCTTGAATTGCTGAGTAATGTACAAATACATCAGTACTACCGTTTCCCGGTGTGATGAAACCAAATCCTTTTTCATCATTGAACCACTTAACAGTGCCCATTGCCATGTTTTATATCCTTTAAAGAAAGTTATTAAGAAGAAAGGGACTTATTCCCCAAAGGCGAGGATCAAGATGACAAAGGAAAGAGGGATAAAAAAACCAACAACATTTATATCATAAGAAAATTTAAACCAAACAGCTTTAACATTGCTTGAGAATCGCTTTCCATAATATGCGCCTTATTGATGAGATAAGCAAATTTATTTTAGGCAATAGTCGATCTTCATAATGGTTTGTCAGGATAGCGTTTAATAACCAGCGGCAACTGCTTGCTCAAACCAGTCGGAAAATGTACCAATCGAGATAATCTGATTACCTGAAGCAGGGCCTAAGTAGTAAACCTCACCATTCGCTATACCCACATAAGATTGGGTAATCGGGTAATAGCGATAGTAATAATTTTCAAACGTTGCTGAGACGGTTTGACCTGAGCCAAGTGGATTGGCCGGGGATAGATATTGCGAATAAAATGCTTCTAAATAAGAAAATAAACGATCTGAATCATTCTCCGGTGTATCGGTTTTGTTAGAGGTGATCCGGCTAACAATGACTAGATTTTTTTCCTGTAATTTGTGATCTTCAATCGCACCGATGATGGGTAATGTCGAAAAAACACTTCCTGCATTGGTTCGGGGTAATGCAGCAATGGCATCAGCCACTTGCATGCCATTACCCAGCACTTGTCCAAATACTGTAAATCCTTCATTTTGCTTATTCAGATCTGCGGAGTTATCGGCTAGATTGATAAACCATTCGCTGGTAGCGCTATTGGGTTTGTCAGGCAGTTTTGCCATAGCAATCGTACCGCGCACATTGGAACGCGTGACACTAAATTCATTGTCGACTGGTGATAGTTTGGCAATAGTATTGACCGCATTCGTCGTTTGATTCCATACGTAGCCTCCTCCTTGAATGATGAATCCAGGTATCGTTCGATGAAAGAAAGAACGATCGTAGGCGTTGCTCTTTAGGTATTCAAAGAAATTAGCAACTGTTCTAGGTGCGGTTTCATCGTGGAGTTTAATATCGATGACTCCTAGTGTTGTTTGCAGTCGAATGATTGTAGCTGTGCTTGTAAGTGGGGAAATTAAGAGAAAAAGACCGACTAAGCCTATACAGAATCGGGTTAATCGCAAATTATTCATTTTTCTAATACTCCTCTGGTTATACTAAAAAGGGATATCATCTTCCAAATCATCAAATCGATCACTTTTTTTGGATTGTCCAGTTGGTTTATCTGAAAAGTTAGCGCTATTATATTCGCCATCTTTGTCAGTAGGCTCATAACTAGCGCCACCGGAACGGCTTCCTAGCATCTGCATACGATCAGCAACGATTTCGGTCGTATAGCGTTCTATATTGGATTTATCTGTCCATTTGCGCGTTTGTAATCTACCTTCGATATAAACTTGTGAGCCTTTTTTTAAATACTCACCAGCAATCTCGGCTTGCTTGCCAAACATGACGACACGATGCCATTCTGTTTTTTCTTGTTTCTCTCCTTCTTTATCTTTCCAAGTATCCGTGGTTGCAATGTTCAGATTTGCCATTGCATCACCACTCGGCATATATCGGATTTCAGGGTCACGCCCTAGATTTCCAACCAAGATCACTTTATTCACTGATGCCATATTTATGCGCCTCCTTTTATCAATTGAACCACTTTTTCTTCATCAAAACCTTTTAGGTCTACTTTCAAGTAAGCAACTTGTTCATTAGCTAAAACGAGTGCCTCATGAACACCCGGTAACGCCGCGAGCTCTCTTGACAGTCCATTTGCTCGTTGATTATCCATTTCTGCAACATGATACATTTTTGAACGAACTGCAGCAGGCGATTTCATTGTAAAGGCGAAATAAAGCCAAACCAATAACAACATTGTACAAAATACGATAATCGCTGTGAGACCAACGTGCTGATATAAATATCCACCAAGGCTTGCACCCACGAATGCACCTAAGAATTGCGTGCTGCTATAGATACCGATAGCTGTTCCTTTGGCTTCAACGGGTGCAATTTTAGAAATAAGTGAAGGCAAGCTGGCTTCTAATAAATTAAATGCAGTAAAAAAAATGACTAATGCGATACCGATTCCCCATAAAGATTGGTTTGTAAATGCAATCAAGCCTTGACCTATTGTTAGTAAAGCAATCGCAGTGATGAAGACGGGTTTGAGTTTGGCTTTTTTTTCTCCATAAATAATAGCAGGTATCATTAATAAGACGGATAGAACGAGAACTGGCAAATACATTTGCCAATGATGATCTGCAGCAAGCCCAGCCTCACGAAGTGAAAGAGGAACAACGAGCCAAAGCGCCATTAAAACCGCATGTAAAGCAAAAATACCATAATTTAATCTGAGCAATTCTGGATGACGGAGCGCTGTCGAGAAACGGCTTTTCGAGACTTCAGCATCTGAATGGAAACGACTGACGATGGGATCAGGAATGATTTTATGAACCACGATAATAGCGATTATCGCAAGTAATCCCGTCATAACGAAAATACCCGGTACACCAATCCATTGATTGAGCAATGGCGCAATCATGAGTGAAATTGCAAATGTTGCGCCAATCGTCATGCCAATCATTGCCATGGCTTTTGTTCGGTGTTCTTCACGTGTAAGATCGGCCGCAAGTGCCATGACTGCCGCGGAAATTGCGCCAGCACCTTGGATTACACGGCCTGCGATTACCCAATAAATGTCAATGGCGGTTGCAGCGATAAAGCTACCGATGGCAAATAATACGAGACCAAGATAAATAACAGGTTTACGACCGATACGATCGGATAACCAGCCAAATGGAATTTGCAAAATAGCTTGAGTTAATCCATAAGCGCCCAGTGCGATACCAACTAGCGTAAAATTATCTCCGCCCGGTAAATGTTCAGCAAATAACGCAAAAACCGGTAGGATAATGAATAAGCCAAACATACGCAGACCGTAAACGCTGGCAAGGCCAACTGACGCGCGCTTTTCGAGCGGCGACATTTTTTCAGGATTGGGTAACGACGACATGAATCTGATTGTGATAAAACTAGAAAGTTGGGTATATTATCAGGTTGACCCATACTTAGATAGCCGATGGAACTAATCAAAATACGAGGGGCGCGTACCCACAATCTCAAAAATATCAATCTGGATATTCCCCGCAATAAGCTTGTCGTCATTACGGGTTTATCAGGGTCAGGTAAGTCTTCACTGGCTTTTGATACACTTTATGCGGAAGGGCAAAGACGTTATGTCGAGTCGTTATCCGCTTATGCTCGGCAATTTCTTCAATTAATGGAGAAACCCGATGTTGATTTAATCGAGGGGCTGTCACCTGCGATTGCCATAGAACAAAAAGCAACCTCGCATAATCCTCGATCAACTGTCGGAACGGTAACAGAAATTCATGATTACTTGCGCTTACTATACGCACGAGTTGGCGATCCTTTTTGTCCTGAACATGGAATTAAACTCTCTGCCCAGAGCGTGTCGCAAATGGTTGATCATGTCCTGCGATTGCCAGCTGATACTAAACTAATGGTACTAGCGCCCAGTGTTGTGGGACGTAAAGGCGAGCAACAGGATCTGTTTGATGAATTACGTGCCCAAGGATTTACAAGAATCCGACTAGATGGATCGATTTACGAGATTGATCAGCTTCCTAAGCTTACAAAAAATAAAAAGCATACGATTGAGGTGGTAATCGATCGGTTAAAAGTTTCTTCGGAAGCAAAACAACGGTTAGCAGAATCCTTTGAGATGGCATTACGCCATGGGGATGGACGGGCAATTGCAGTCGAGATGGAAACAGGGCAGGAGCATCTTTTTTCAGCTAAATTTAGTTGCCCTGTCTGTAATTATGCGCTATCAGAACTCGAGCCTCGACTCTTTTCTTTTAATAATCCCGTAGGAGCTTGTCCAAAATGCGATGGACTGGGGCAAATTACGTTCTTCGATCCCGCACGTGTTGTGACATTACCGCATTTATCGCTGGCAGCAGGCGCCATTAAGCATTGGGATCGGCGCAATCAATTCTATTTTCAAATGTTGACTGCGATCGCGAAACACTATGAATTTGATATTGAAACACCATTTGAACAATTGGCGGACACTATCAAACAGATCATTTTGTTTGGCTCGGGAAAAGAAAAGATTCAATTTACGTTTCTCAATGAAAGTGGTCGCGCATCCAAAGAACTTTATCCCTTCGAAGGGGTGATTCCTAATTTGTCTCGGCGTTATAAAGAAACCGATTCTCAGACAGTTCGGGAAGAATTAGCTAAGTTCATTAATTCACGTATTTGCCCTGATTGTGAGGGCACACGGCTGTGTCGCGAAGCTCGCCATGTGCGGGTAAGCGAGCAAGCAATCTATCAAATTAGTGCTTGGCCCTTAAAACAAGCAAGTGCTTTTTTTGATCAATTAGCATTAGCGGGCCATAAGCAGGAAATTGCCGAACGCATTATTAAAGAGATTTCCAATCGCTTGCAATTTCTGAACAATGTTGGATTAGATTATTTGTCTTTAGATCGATCGGCCGATACGCTATCAGGGGGTGAAGCTCAACGAATTCGATTGGCAAGTCAGATTGGTTCAGGGTTGACAGGCGTGATGTATGTGCTCGATGAACCTTCGATTGGGTTGCATCAGCGCGATAATGGACGATTGCTCGATACCTTGCAACAGCTACGTAATTTAGGGAATAGCGTTATCGTTGTTGAGCACGATCAAGACGCCATTTTTCTAGCAGACCATGTGGTAGATATGGGGCCTGGGGCAGGGGAACATGGTGGTTGTGTCATTGCGCAGGGTGCCCCCAGCGAAATTCAACATCATCCAGCTTCACTAACAGGTCAATATCTCTCTGGGAAACGATCAATCGCGATTCCAGCTGTGCGAACCCCCCTTAATCCAGAGCGGATACTAACGCTATCCGGAGTAACCGGAAATAATTTAAAACAGGTTGAACTTAATCTTCCAGTAGGGTTGCTGGTATGCATCACCGGTGTATCGGGATCAGGAAAATCCACATTGATCAACGACACACTATACCGAGCGGTTGCTCAGCAGTTGTATGGCAGTAACACGGAACCCGCACCCTATCAAACTTTGGAGGGCATCACTTTTTTCGATAAAGTGATCAACATCGACCAAACCCCAATTGGTCGTACGCCACGTTCCAATCCGGCTACCTATACGGGTTTATTTACGCCCATTCGCGAATTGTTTGCAGGCGTTCCTCAAGCCCGAGAACGTGGCTATACACCCGGTCGTTTTTCGTTTAATGTGAAGGGAGGACGGTGTGAATCCTGTCAAGGGGATGGTGTCATTAAGGTAGAAATGCACTTTCTGCCGGATATTTATGTTTCGTGTGATGTGTGTCATGGTAAACGCTATAACCGCGAAACGTTAGAGATTCAATATAAGGGCCGGAATATCAATGAAATCTTACAAATGACGGTAGAAAATGCCCATGCCTTTTTTGAGTCAGTTCCCGTCGTGGCTCGTAAATTACAAACATTATTGAATGTAGGGTTGGGTTATATTACGCTAGGACAATCAGCGACTACCTTGTCTGGGGGGGAAGCACAACGGGTTAAGCTTTCATTGGAGTTGTCTAAGCGGGATACAGGGCGTACCTTATATATTCTAGATGAACCAACCACAGGGCTGCATTTTCAAGACATTGATCTCCTTTTGAAAGTACTGCATCGTTTGCGTGATCAGGGAAATACTGTGGTGGTGATTGAGCATAATTTAGATGTGATCAAAACAGCAGATTGGATTGTCGATCTTGGTCCCGAAGGAGGGGATGGGGGTGGTCGAATTATCGTTGAAGGCACACCGGAAAGCATTATTGAACATCCCGAAAGCTTTACAGGGCTTTACTTGAAACCGATACTCGCAGCACAGATAAAAAGGTAAGGTATGAATCCACGCGAACTTCTATTGAATAGCTTTAAGATTGCGCTCGAAGCGGTTGATCCTTTGAAGCTCATACCAGCCCATTTACCGACACCTCCCAAAGGAAATACCTTAGTTGTTGGGGCTGGTAAAGCTGCTGCAGCGATGGCACAAGCGGTTGAAACACATTGGTTACCTGATGCTAATTTAGAAGGTATCGCTATTACTCGCTACGGACATGGTTTACCGACACAACGCATCACTGTGATCGAAGCTGGTCACCCCATTCCTGATCAGAATGGCGAAATGGCGACACGGGCGATCATGGAATCTGCCCGAATACTTGGTCCCGATGATTTAATGCTTTGTTTATTCAGTGGAGGGGGCTCGAGTTTACTCTCGATGCCGATCGAAGGTGTTACCTTTGAAGAACTTAAAGATATCAATCGTCAATTAATTCGGTGTGGTGCGTCAATACAAGAAATTAATACCGTTCGTAAGCATCTTTCAAATGTATTGGGAGGAAGACTCGCTGCAGCCTGTCAAGCGCCGATTCATTGTTTGATCATTTCAGACGTGACGGGAGACAATCCAACGCATGTTTCATCCGGGCCGTGCTCGCCGGATCCGACTACCTACGCGGATGCGCTTGCATTGATTAAACACTATGCGATCGATATTTCATCCAATGTAAGCGCAATTCTGCAACAACGAAGCCAGAACCCAACTGATGAAACGCCTAAAGCGGGTGATACCGCATTTAGAAATGTGAAAAGCCGTGTCATCGCAACCGCGCATCAATCGTTGGTTGCAGTTGAAAGCTTTTTTCGGGAGCATAAAATAACACCGATGGTATTGGGTGATACAGTTACCGGAGAAGCGCGCGAAGTTGCCAAAGTTTACGCAGCACTTGCAAGAGAAATTCGCCATTATGGTACGCCCTTCAGACCACCTGTTGCATTGATATCAGGAGGAGAAACGACCGTAACCATTAAAGGACAAGGGCGTGGTGGGCGCAATACCGAGTTTTTACTATCCCTTGCAATCGAACTCAATGGGTTAGAGCAAGTTTATGCACTGGCTTGTGATACTGACGGAATTGATGGTACTGAAAACAATGCTGGTGCGATCTTAACACCGGATACTATTGCCAGAGCACAGTTACTCGGTCTAAAACCGATAGACTTACTCAATGATAACGATTCGTATCAATTATTCGAATGGTTGAACGACTTGGTTGTGACGGGACCGACACGAACCAATGTCAATGACCTTCGGGTGATTTTGATTACATGAAAACCTTTACAATAGGGGCTAGCTATGACACAGATTATGATTATTTGCTAGCAGGACTATTACGAAATTGATTGAGTAGCATTGCTAACTGATTGAGGTCAAATGGTTTGCTGAGATGCTCGTCCATACCAGCGTCGAGGCAATCTTGCCGGATATGATCGAATGCGTGTGCAGTCACCGCAATAATGGGAATACGCGGTTGGTTAGTTTGCTGCTCCAGTCTGCGAATATGGCGTGAGACTCTTGCAAAATCTAGCAAATTTCCTGTACCAGTGTAATTTTGGATTTATTGGTCAGTTCTTGAGCGTTTTTCAGCTATTCTTCTGTAGTAAGCTGGAAATAATCACCTTAAACCGACTATTTCTGGTTGTAAGGGCGCAATAACCCCTATATTTGTGTAATCATTTGGCGCTCAACGAAGAGTTTAGGGAGTCTTTTCAAGTTATACGCTATCGCGAGTAATATGTGCCAGGCATGAGCCTTAGCTAGACCACAGTAACGTAGTATTTTGGCATTGAACCAACGAGCTTGACTGCCGAAGGTTCGCTCTACCACATAGCGAGCCTTTGTAATGAGGCGATTGCGCTGTAATTGTCTTGGTGACAGCGGATTATTCTTCATGGCTTTATTCTGAATGCCGTTTTTAAGGCCACGTGATTTCAGCGTATCGCGATGTTTCTGGCTGCTATAGGCTTTATCGGCATGAATACGGGCACCTGGTTGAATATTGGCTTTATCGAGTAGATCCAGCAACGGCTTGCTGTCATGGCAATTGGCTGCAGTCGTTTCAACCGCTAATACCAGCCCGTTATCATCGACTACCGTATGTTGCTTATAGCCAAATACGGATTTATCGCCTTTCTTAACCCAGCGTGCTTCAGCATCTACGCCTGGTTGGTCCACTTCAATGACGCGCATCGCTTCCTTGGCATTCGGTTCATCATCTCGTTCTTCCCGATCGCTGACCACTTCATAAGTTGGCTTGGTTTTAGGTTTACGCGGACTTTGTGTAATGCTCGCATCAACATGACAGCCTTTTTTAACCGCAATATCATGAACTGCTATTTGCTGGTTGATTTGCGTTAATAACCTATCCCATGCTTGAGCCACAGTAAGCCGAGTTCTGAACCGTGATAATACCGAATGATCCGGCACATCATCTTCCAGTGACAGTCCAAGAAACCGCATCACGTGCAGATTTGAATTCGCCATGTCTTCTACTGATTCATCGCTTAGACCACCATTCCAGATCCCTACCAGAAGCATCTTAAACAGCAGCAATCCAGAATACGCCGGTCGCCCTGCAGCATCGGATATCGGAGAATAATGCTCCGCAATCGCTTTCTCTATCGAGTCCCAATCTATTAATTGATCAATCTGCTTCAAAAAATTCCCTTTGCGGGTTCTCCGGGTTACATCTAATTCTGAAAAACTCATACTTATTACTTCAATGCTATTGATCTAAAACATAATTCTAGCATCTGGATGATCGGTTGAATTTATAGCCGTGCAAAAGTCTCGGCGTGTAGCCTCGAATCCGTCCATGATCGGCATGTTACAGTCCATCAATATTAAATCCGGGTGTTGATTCTGGTATTCAGCAATCGCTGCTTTTCCATCGCTAGCAATTGCAATTTCACAATTCAGATGCTCGAGCATTGCTCGGCTGATCATCTGATTCACCACGTTATCTTCGACCAGTAATACTTTGAGGCGTCGATCTGTACTTTTCAGTTTTACTGAATTGATTGGTTCGACCGTTTTGCTTTCAACTTGCGAGTTAACTTCTGTCGCGTGTTTTAGAGGAATACAAACCTTAAATTGCGAACCCCTGCCACTTTCGCTTGTGAGTGCGATCGTTCCACCCATTAACGTTAGTAACTTTTGGGTGATAGCAAGACCTAGGCCGGTACCTTGAATATGTTGTGTCGATTCTCCCACTTGCCTAAAGTCTTGAAATAGCAGTTTCTGGTCTTCGTGTGAAATCCCGATTCCCGTATCGATGATCGTAAAATACAACTCAACGATATCAGACTCAGGAATATCAATATATTTGACTGAAAGCTGGACACTACCTGCGGGTGTAAATTTAAAAGCATTACCGAGCAAATTAAATAAGACTTGCTTGATGCGATCGGGATCACCAGTGAGTAAGGTAGGTAATGGGGTATCAATGTCGATGATAAAATCTAGCCCTGTTTCATCTGCTTTAGGACGAAACAGTAATTCGATTTCTTGGATCAAATGCGATGGACTAAATGCGCGATTGACGATAGCGAGCTTTTGGGCTTCGATTTTAGCGAAATCAAGAATATCATCGATGACACGTAATAACGTGCGCCCTGAGCTCCGGATAATTGCCAGTTGCTGGGATTGCACAGCGTTAAGCGGCGTATTGGCCATTAGTTCCGCCATTCCTAGCACACCATTCATCGGCGTGCGAATCTCGTGACTCATTGCAGCTAAAAATGCTGATTTCGCCTTATTTGCTTGCTCAGCTTGTGAGCGAGCTTGTTCAAGATCTTTCGTTTGTATTTCCAGTAGTGATGCTTGCTGGCGGATAATCCAATAATCATGGTTTTGTAGCTTTCCACTGTGAACGCAATAAATGAAATAGGCTAAACCGACGAATAGGACTGTCCAGCCGGAATCGATGGGTAAGAAAATTGCAAGGCTAAAGAGGCAAGGCAAAAAGATCAAACTTGCAAATGTTGTCATTAGCGCCATTCGTGGGGCTGTAGCAGAGATGCCGCCAGACAAAAAACCAATCGTTACTGCGATCGCAATAAGCACCCCATCGCTAATCTCGTTGATTGTTGCCAGAATGATGATAAAGAAACCAACCCAACTAAGCGCGGTAAGAACGTACACTGTAAAAATAAGGCGCTCAATCAATGCGTCTGAGAATGTGTTAAGCTCAACCTGCTTAAATAAGAATAGACGGAGCAGTGCAAGGATAAAGAAGCATACGATGAAAGCAATAATGCTCGATTGCTCACGCAAATCGGGTGAGAAAAGTACAATGCTGATTGCGCACAGTAAATAAAATAACCCTCCAAAGCGCATGCGCCGGGCTATATCGTGGTTCGTGCTGGACCGTGCTTTGTCGAGATAAGCGATGGCAGGATCGGACCACATACCAATGTTGCAGTGAAATAATTAAGAAGAATCGGATAACACTAGGCGATTCGTCGATATTGAATGACTTCGGCGATATATTTTTTATTCATTTTATTGTCTCCCGATCAATCAACTATAGTGCGTACCATTTTCAAAAGCGATGATATGCCCTTACCTATAAGTTTAACTGATTGATCGCTTGCTTCAATAAATTCTTACTGGTTGCATCAAGGACCAGAGGTGACCGATTTCTTTTACATTCAAACTGATATCAGGGGGTTCATCATGTCAATGCAATCGATCAATCCGGCAACAGGTCAAATCACACGATCCTTTTCGATATGGCAGGCTGATCAAATCAATACTGCATTAGATCAAGTCGAATCGGCGCAAGCAAGATGGGCGGCGCTCAGTTATGAGCAGCGCGGACAATGCTTCCGGCAATTGGCGCAAATATTCCGGCAAAACAGTGAAAGCTATGCGTATCTGATCACCGAAGAAATGGGGAAATTACTCAGGGAAGCGCGCGCTGAGATCGAGAAATGTGCCATGGGTTGCGAACACTATGCAGATCATGCGGCATCGTACCTACGCGATGAAGTTATCGCCTCCGATGCGAGCCGCAGTGTCGTCGTTTATCAGCCATTAGGCACTATTTTGTGCATCATGCCGTGGAATTTTCCGTTCTGGCAATTAATTCGTGCTGCGGCGCCAGCGATGATGGCGGGTAACACAGTGGTTCTGAAGCACGCATCGAATGTGCCGCAATGTGCGCTTGCATTGGAAGCAGCATTTCAACAAGCGGGATTCCCGACTCATACTTTTCGCACACTCATGATCAGTGCTGCCCAAGCAGAACAAGTGATTGCCGATCGCCGCATCGCTGCGGTGACGTTGACGGGCAGTAGTGCTGCGGGGCGCAAAGTTGCAGCAATTGCTGGGCAGCATTTGAAAAAGTGTGTGTTGGAATTGGGAGGATCAGATCCGTTTATCGTGCTTGACGATGCTGATATCGAATGGACTGCGCAGCAAGCACTAATGGCCCGGTTGCAAAATATGGGGCAAAGTTGCATTGCTGCGAAGCGCTTTATTTTGCTGGAAACGATCGCTGATGGTTTTGTAGAGCGGTTGCAAGCACTTATCAGCGAGTTACGCAGTGGCGACCCCAAAGATGCCGCAACCACCATTGCACCGATGGCACGAGTGGATTTGCGCGACGAATTGCATGCGCAAGTAGAGCGAAGCCTGGCATTAGGCGCAAAGTTACGAGCCGGCGGTTTTTCCATTGGTGAGCAGGGCGCCTATTACGCACCAACCATTCTGGATCACGTGCAACCTGGAATGCCGGCATTTGACGAAGAATTATTCGGACCTGTCTTCGCCATTGCGCGTGTCAGTAATGCCGAGGAAGCAATAAAATTAGCGAATCAAACCCAATTTGGCCTCGGTGGCAGTGTATGGACAGGCGATCTGGCACGCGGTGAAGCACTGGCACGGCAAATTCATGCCGGTTGCACATTCGTCAATGGTATCGTCAAAAGCGACCCACGCTTGCCATTCGGCGGCATCAAAGATTCCGGCTATGGCAGAGAATTGTCCTATCACGGTATTCGTGAGTTCGTGAATATCAAAACGATTTGGATTAGGTAGGTGTTTTAGGGGGTGTAATGGTTACGTTGGAGGAGGCCGATGGTTTCAAGTCAGAGCATCCACGCTCGAAAAACTTGCCAAAACTGAGTGCGCAGTTATTTCCTCGGTCGCGTGTAAATAACGCGTCCTACTCGGTCGATATGGGCGATCAGGTCGGTATTTTCAAGTAGGCGGTATTGCGACAAATCGACGGTATAAGGCAACATCAGGTCGTCAATCTGGTCTTCAATTTGCATGAACTCGGCAAATGAAATCTCGCTGCCTTTAATTGTCAGATCGATATCGGAGCCTCGGCGATAATTTCCTTTCGCTCTTGAACCATAGATCAACACTGAATCGATGGTGTCGTGTCTTGCAAATACGCGATTGAGTTTTTCCAAGGTGGTATGTGACAAACCAAATGAATACTGCTCGTTCATGGCTGGTATTTTTCTATTTCTTTTTTCAGTGCCCTGAATAAAGGATAGTAATCATGAATGATTGCATTCACTAACTGCTCAGCGGTGTGCTCATTGTAGGTATGTGAGGAGATGTTGCGGCTCTGGATCATGGCCATCCATTGCTCGCCATCTTGAATCAACTCAACTTTAAATGCTTCACGAGTTGCGTCTTTTGAGCCTCTGATATTCTGATTGCCTTGATCCTGCAAAAAATCTTTCAATAGATTCCAAGCCAATTCGTGGGTAAATTCGAATGCTTGAATAACACCTTGTTTTTCCAATGGGCTGAGTGCCCGTTGATTGCTGAGCTCAACCGCATTTTGCAATTGCAGCAACGCTTTTTGATAATTGGCAAACCGTTGTTGCCAGCGGATATCTGGATCATTCATTGGATTTTCTCTGTGTTTGAATCAATGCGATGCGGATTAAGATCGGATAATAGAGCAAGTTTTATTTAACAGATTTTGGCGGATTCAAATATGAAGTGCAACACCTGATTTGAAGAATACCTGATTAGGTGTTTTGTATCCAAGCCGTTTTCTAGGGCGATTGTTCAATCTTTCCATTGTTGTA
>WBZL01003927.1_pt1 | contig 13234 bp, 14 predicted proteins | sample 5204291 | NCBI WGS metagenome assembly WBZL01 (sample SAMN12344345, study PRJNA552823) | activated sludge metagenome | biome: Activated sludge suspended growth; feature: Nitrification reactor; material: Wastewater; isolation source: activated sludge from nitrification reactor of wastewater...
GCAGGTCAGCTGCCCCAGGTTACCGCACTCGGGCTAAAGGAGTTTCGAGGTCTCGACCCATCCAGTCTCTAGCTCGACGAACCCAAAGTCATCGTCCTGGAAGAGCAGAAACTGGAAGCCACAATTGCAACGATGCAGCTGCGGCTCTTCGCCAATCCACTCTGTGCGCTGCCCGCATTTTGGGCAACACATGGGTTGGTCGTGCATCAGAAATGAAGGCAGGCAGTTCACATCGACATCGTGTTCCCAACCTGTCCCGCCAGATGAGACGACCACTCACCACCCCGCCGCGCCCTGCTCCTCCACCCGACTGAACGCCGAATGCGCGCCTGTTGAATCGTTCGGCACGCCGGTGGCGAAGTAGGCCACGCCGGTGCCGGCGTCGCGGTCCAGCCACAGGCCCGAGAGCAGGCCGTAGGCATTGCCGCTGTGGCCGATGCGGCGGCGGCCGTCGCCGAACAGGTCGTCGCGGCAGCGGCTGCCGTCGCCGCTGGCCAGCACCTGCGTCGCCAGGCCGTAGGCGCAGAAGAAGCCGCCGCGCGCGGGTTCGTCTTCCTCGCCGATCGCGCCGTTGCCGCCGTCGAAGGTCCACGCCGGGCTGGCGAGCAGGCGCACCGATCCGGGCGAGAGCAGGCGCACGCCGTCGAGCGTGCCGTCGTTGAGCAGCAGCCGGCCGATGCGGGCGAGGTCGCGCACCGAGATCCGCAGCCCGCCCTGCGGCGAGTACAGCGCGCCGTTGCGGCCCGGCGTCCACCGGGCCAGGTCGCAGCTGCCGTCGCGCGCGGCGATCACCAGGCAGGCGGGGCGCTGGCCGTGCAGGTCGTCCTTGCGTGGCGCGTGCTCGGCGTCGTACAGCACCACCGCGCGGCGGATCGCGGCGTCGCTGCAGCCGGACCAGTTGAAGCAGGCGTCCAGCTTGAGCGGGAACAGCACCAGCCGCCGCATCAGGCGGTCGAAGCGTTCGCCGGTGGCGCGCTCCATCACCTGCGCGACCAGCGGGAAGTTGAGGTTGGTGTAGCGGAAGTAGCTGCCCGGCGCGTGCCCGGTGTCCCAGGCCTTGGGATCGGCGGTCAGCGCCTCGATGCCGGTGCCCAGCGGCACGTCCCAGTAGCCGGCGCCGTCGGTCAGGCTGGAGGTGTGCGAGAGCAGCATGCGCAGGGTGATCGGCGTGTCGGGGAAGGCCGGGTTGCGCAGCGGCATGCCCAGCCGTTGGCCGACGTCTTCGTCCAGCGAGAGCGTGCCGGCCTCGACCAGGCGCAGCACCGCGATCGCGGTGACCAGCTTGCTGATCGAGGCGATCCGCGCCGGGTCGTCGATGCCGATCGCGCGATTCGCGGTGATGTCGGCCAGGCCCTCGGCCTGGGTGGCGGTCTCGCCGTGGCGGTCGAAGGCGACGCGCACGCGGGCGACGGGCTCGGCGGCCTGCGCCAGGCCGCAAGACAAGGCGAGGATGAGGGCGATCAGCAGGGTGGGCATGCGCATGGGATCAGGCGCCAATCAGGCTTTCGGCGGGGATGCCGAGGTTGCGATGCAGGTTGCGGATCATCTCCAGCGTCAATCCACGCTTGCGGTTGAGCACTTCGTAGACGCGATTGGGCTGGCCGATGGACGGCACGAGGTCTTTCACGGTCAGGCCGCCTTGTTCCATGCGGAAGCGGATCGCTTCGATGGGGTCGGGCGCTTCGATCGGGAAATGCTTCGACTCGTAGGCTTCCACCAGCGTGGCCAGGATCTCGAAGCGGTCGCCGTCCTCGCTGCCCGGCTCCGGTTCGTCGTCGAAATACGCGGAGACCTCGCGGAGCGCGCGCTTGTAGTCGGCCTTGGTGCGGATGGGATGGATATTCATGCGTCCTCCACGGTGGCGGCATCGATGCGGTCGTATTGCGCGTGCGTGCCCACGAACTTGATGTAGACCGCCTGGAACTTGTATGCCACGGCGACGACCAGGCGGTAGTCGTTGCCCTTGATGTTGAAGACGACGCGGTTGCGGCCCACGAAGCTGGCGCTGGCGTAATGCCGCTTGATGTCCTGGGGCGTTTTCCAGTTGGCATGGCGGGCTTCGTCATGCCATGCCTTCAAGGGTTGCTCCGCATCCGGGTGGCGACCCCAGAAGGCGCGGAGCGTGCCGATGGCGATGACCTTCATTGGCGGCGATCATAGTCCCGTTTTGGGACTAATGCAAACGAGGCTGCCGACCCGTTTCGCTCGCGGGCGATGGCAGGTCCTGCGATGGCGATGCGATGTTGCATGGCAGGCGCTGGCGGCGTCAGTGGAAATCGCGCGAGGCCAGCGGCAACGCGCCCAGCAGGTGGCTGAGGTCGTGCAGCTCGCCGGCGACCAGGTGCTGCACGCCGTCCACGTCCTCCCAGCGCCCGCGCACCGCGAGCAGGCGCGCTTGCAGCAGGGGCTTGCGCCGACGGATCGCGAGGTGCGGCCAGACGATCACGTTGACCATGCCGTGTTCGTCCTCGAGGGTCACGAAGATCGTGCCCTTGGCTGTGGCCGGGCGTTGCCGCTGGGTGACCAGGCCGGCGACGTGCACGCCGCTGCCGTGCGGGCGCTGGCGCGCGCTGCGCGAATCCATCAGGCGCTGCGACGCCAGCCGCGGGCGCAGCAGGGACAGCGGGTGCGCGCCCAGGGTCAGGCCGGTGCTGCGGTAGTCGGCCAGCACCTGTTCGCCGGGCGCCGGCGCGGGCAGGACGATCGCGGTTTCGTCGGGGCTGCCGGGCAGCAGCGGGCGGCGCGGCTCGATCCCGGCCATCGCCCAGCGCGCGGCGTTGCGATGCCCGGCCAGGGCGTCCAGCGCACCGGCATCGGCCAGCGCGTGGCGCGCCTTGGCGTCCAGCCCGGCGCGCAGGCAGAGGTCGCGCACGTCGGCGAACGGGCGTTGCGCGCGCGCCGCGACGATCGCCCGCGCGGTGGCCTCCTGCAGCCCCGTACCGCCGGCTGCCCGCCCGCGTCCACGCCGCGTCGCGGGTGCCCGTCCTCCAGCGTGCAATCCCAGTCGCTGTGCGCGATGTCCACCGGCCGCACCTCCACCGCGACCCGGCCGCCATGGCCGCGGCGCGCGTCCTGCACGATCTGGCTGGGCGAGTAGAAGCCCATCGGCTGCGCGTTGAGCAGCGCGCAGGCGAAGGCCGCGGGCTCGTGGCGCTTCAGCCAGCAGCTGATGTAGACCAGCTTGGCGAAGCTGGCCGCGTGGCTTTGCGGGAATCCGTAGGACCCGAAGCCCTTGATCTGCTCGAAGATCTGTTCGATGAAGTCCGGGGCATAGCCCTTGGCCGCCATCAGCGTGCGGATGCGCGCGCGATGCGGCTGCATGTCGCCGCCCTGCCGCCATGCCGCCATCGAGCGGCGCAGGTTGTCGGCTTCGTGCGGCTCGTACCCGGCGTGGATCACCAGCTCCATCACCTGTTCCTGGAACAGGGGGATGCCGAGGGTCTTGCCGAGGATCTCCTCGATGCCCCGCGAGGGATACACCACCGGGTCCAGCCCCTGCCGGCGGCGCAGGTAGGGATGCACCATGCCGCCCTGGATCGGCCCGGGGCGCACGATCGCCACTTCCACCACCAGGTCGTGGAAACAGGTCGGCTTGAGGCGCGGCAGCATGCTCATCTGCGCGCGCGATTCGATCTGGAACACGCCCACGGTGTCGGCGGCCTGGATCATCGCGTAGGTCGCCTTGTCGCCGGGCGGCAGGCGCGCGAGGTCGATCGTGTAGCCGCGATGGCGCTCGACCAGCGCCACCGCCTTGCGGATGCAGGTCAGCATGCCCAGCGCCAGGCAGTCGACCTTGAGCAGCTTCATCGTCTCCAGGTCGTCCTTGTCCCACTGGATGATGGTGCGGTCCGCCATCGCCGCGTTCTCCACCGGCACCACGGTGTGCAGTGGCGCATCGCTGATCACGAAGCCGCCGACGTGCTGCGAGAGATGCCGCGGATGGCCCTGCAACTGGTCGCTCACCGCCAGCACGCGCGCGACCAGCCGGTTGTCGGGATCGAAGCCGGCCTCGTGCAGGCGTTGCCGCATGGGCGTGCCGCCGTTGCCCCAGCCCTGGCATTCGGCCAGCAGGGCGAGTTGGTCGGGCGGCAGGCCGAACGCGCGGCCCACGTCGCGCACCGCGCTCTTGCCGCGGTAGCGGATCACCGTCGCCGCCAGCGCGGCGCGTTCGCGGCCGTACTTCGCGTACACGTACTGCAGCACTTCCTCGCGCCGCTCGTGCTCGAAGTCGACGTCGATGTCCGGCGGTTCGTTGCGTTCCTTCGACAAGAAGCGCGCCATCAGCAGCCGGCTTTCCGCCGGATTGACCACGGTGATCCCGAGCGCGAAGCACACGGCGGAGTTCGCCGCCGAACCGCGACCCTGGCAGAGGATGCCGCGCGACTTCGCGAAGCGGACGATGTCGTCCACGGTCAGGAAGAAGGCTTCGTACTTGAGGTCTTCGATCAGCGCGAGTTCGTCGTCGACCTGCGCGACGATCTTCGCCGGCACGCCGTCCGGCCAGCGTTCGCGCATGCCCTGCTCGGCGCGCGTGCGTAGCCAGCTGGTGGGCGTGTGGCCGGGCGGCACCAGCTCGGCCGGGTAGCGGTATGCGAGGTCGCTGCCGAGGTCGAAGCGGCAGCGCCGCGCGAGCTGCACCGCGTTGTCGAGCAAGCCGTGGGGATGGATGTTGCCCAGCGCGCGCCGCGTGCGCAGGTGGCGCTCGCCGTTGCGGAACAGGTGCGCGCCGCAGTCGGCCAGGGGCATGCCATGGCGGATCGCGGTCATCGTGTCCTGCAGCACGCGCTGGCGGCGCACGTCCATGTGCACGTCGCCGGCGGCCAACGGCGTGAGTTGCAGCGACTGCGCGAGTTCCAGCAGGTCGCGCAGGCGGGCGTCGTCGTCCCGGTCGCGATGCAGTTCCACCGCGATGCGCGCGCGTTCGCCGAACACGCCGCGCAACCAGCGGCCTTCCTCGGCATCCGGCGTTGCGGCCGGGCACCACAGCGCGAACAGCCCGGGGTCGGCATCGGCCAGCACGGTCTCCACATCGCTGCGCGTGAGGAGATAGCCGCCTTTCGGCGCGGCGCGGCGTGCATGGGTGATGAGCTTGCACAGCTGCGCGTAGCCGGCCGCGTGCTCGACCAGCAGCACCAGCTTCAGGCCGCAGGCGAGGACGAACTCGCTGCCGACGATCAACTTCACCCCCGTGGCGCGCGAGGCCTCCAGCCCGCGCACGATCCCGGCCAGCGAGCATTCGTCGGTGATCGCCAGCGCTTCGTAGCCGCAGCGCCGTGCGCGTTCGAACAATTGCTCCGCGCTCGCCGCGCCGCGCAGGAACGAAAAATCCGAGAGGCAATGCAATTCCGCATAGGCGGGCAGGTCGTCGTGGTCGGGCGCATCGTCGTTGGCGGCGGGCAGGCGATGGCGCCGGGCGACGTCCCACGCACGCGGCATGCGCCCGCCCGGGGTTTCCCGGTCCACGCCATCGACCGCATCGTCCCAGCTCACGCGGCGCCGCTCATGCGAACCAGCCGTGCAGCATCCAGCCGTCGCGTTCGCCGGCCGGGGTGAACGCCCACGCGCGCTGCCCCTGCGCGGTCTCCAGCACGTAGTAATCGCGGCGTGCGTCCTCGCCATCCCACCAGCCGCTTTCCAGCCGCTCGGGGCCGGACACGATGCGCGGGCGCGGGTCGCGCAAGGGCACCGGCTTCGGCAACAGCCACGTCGGGCGGGGCGGACGCGGCGGCGCCGGGCCGATGCGGGTGTCATCGCCCTCGATGCGTTGCCACGCGCGTTCGGGGCGCGGGTCGCCGGTCGGCGCGATGCGATGCACGGCCTCGTCGCCGAGGCGCGCACGCAGGCGTTCGCGCAGTTGCGGCCAGGGCAGGTGTTGTTGCGGGCGGGTATCGAACAGGTCGCGGCTGGCCGGCACGAACGCGGGCAATTCGCGCGCGAGCAGGCGCACCGCGACCACCGGCTTCGGGATCGAGGTGCGTTCCAGCCGGTTGCGGGTGACCTCGAACAGCAGTTCCGGCGCGCGTTCGGCGGCGAGCAGGCCGACCTCGACGTCGGTATGGCCCTGCTCGTGCTCGAGCCGCAGCACGAAGCGCTGCACGCCGCCGTCGCGGATCGACAGCGTGGTGCACAGGTCGCCGACCAGGCGGCGCAGCGGGAACAGCAGCGCGGGATGGGCCTCGACCTCGTGGCCGAGTTCGATGCGCGCGTCGAAGTGGTCCGGCGGCGCGTACCAGGCCAGCGGGTCGTCGGCCTGCCCGTGCAGGCGGTCCAGGTGCTCCAGCAGGGGCCGCCCGAAGCGCCGCTGCAGGCTGTCGCGCGGCAGCGCGCGCAACGCGCGCAGGTCGCGGATCCCCATCCGGTGCAGGCGTTCGCCGTCGTCGCCGGGCAAGCGCGCCCGGCGCACCGGTACCCGGTCCAGCAGGGCGGACATCGCCGCCGGCTGCATCACCGCCAGGCCGTCGCGCAGGCCCGCGAACACGTGCGCGGCGCGTGGCGTGGGCGCCAGTGCGATCCGGTGGCGGAAGCCGAGCATCCCGAGCTCCTCGCGCAGGCGCGCCTCGATCCGCGGCCATGGCCCGAGCAGGCGGAAGCTGGCGCGCACCTCCAGCACCAGGCAGCCCGGCCATTGCGTGCTGACCAGCGAGCTGTGCCGGTAGGCCCAGGCGGCGAGGAAGCGTTGCCAGCGCGCCTCCGCGGCGGGGTCGTGGTCCACCATCGCGAACTCGGGCAGCAAGGCCTGCGCGGCAGTGAGGCGCATGCCGGCGCGCAGGCCCGCCTGCGCCGCGGCGTCGTTGACCGCATGCAGGCTGCGCAATTGCGCGGGACCGCCAACCAGCGCCAGCGGCGGGTCGGGATCAGGCAGGCGGCGGAGGACGCCGTCCAGCGCCAGCTGCGGCAGCAGGATGCAGGCCCAGAGCATGCGCGCGCCTCAATGCAGGACCGCTGCGAAGGCGCGCGCGGGGGCGGGGCCTCCCCGGCATTTGCGGACCGACCATTCGATCCCGCCGCTGGCGGACTGCCGCGCCTGCAGGCGCAGTGCCGCCGGCGAGGGATTGGCCGCGTGGCGGGCGTCGCGCAGGGCGAAGCCGAGGCAGTCGCCGGTGTCCGCGGCCACCTGCAGCCTGCGCAGGGCCTGCGCATCGGCCTGGCGTGGCCAGCCCAGCACCGCGCTGCACGCCCCGCTGCGCAGGCATTGTTCGAAGGCCCAGGGCGCATCGCGTGGGCCGGCATCCACCACCTGCAACAACGCGAGGTCGATGCCGGCGGCCTGCCAGGCCGGCGCATACGGCAGGTAGGGCGGGGCGATGAGCACCACCGTGGCGCCGGCGCAGGTCAACCGCGCCAGGGTGGGCAACAGCAGGGCGAGTTCGCCGACGCCGTCCGCGGGCAGCAGCAGTTCGGTCAGCGCGCGCCGGGGCCAGCCGCCCTGCGGCAGCAAGGCGTCCAGCGCCGCGTGGCCGGTGGGTTCGCCATCGGCGGCGAGCGCCGTGCTGCGCCCGGCCTGCCAGATCGTGCGCGCGGCCAGCAGGCCATCGAGGGCAACCATCGCGCCCATCTCAGCCCAACCGCACCAGGCCGCAGTACACGCCTTCGATCGCGAATTCCTGGCCGCGCTGGACTTCGATGGGGGCGTGCGCGGGATTGCGCGGCAGCAGGCGCAGCCGGCGGGCGCTGCGCTGCAGGCGCTTGATCGTCAGTTCGCCATCGATGCGGGCGACCACGGTCTGCCCGTCGCGGGCGTCGGCGGCGCGCTGCACCGCGACCAGGTCGCCATCCAGGATGCCGTCCTCGACCATCGAGTCGCCTTGTACCTTCAGCAGGTAATCCGGGCGCGGCGTGAACATCCTGCGGTCCAGCCACAACGGCTCCGCAGCCTCCGCGCCCAGCCCGAGGTCGGCGCCGATCGGCGTGCCCGCGGCGACCCGCCCCAGTACCGGCAGGGCGAGCAGCGCGGCGGGGCCGCCCGGCAGGTGCAGGCCACGGCTGCGGCCGCTGGCCTGCGCGACCAGCCCGGCTTCGACCAGGGCCTGCACATGCTTCTGCGCGGCATTGCGCGAAGCGAAGCCGAACGCCTCGGCGATCTCGGCGATGCTGGGTGCGCGGCCGGCCGCGAGTTCCGCGCGCAGGTAGGCGAGGATCTCGGCGCGCCGCGGTGGCAGGTCGATGGGGTCCATGGGTGTACATTTGTACACCCTTCGGTCTCGCCAGGCGAGACCGATGCCGGCGAACCGGGCCCGGTGGCGTCCGGGCTTCAGCCCGGCGCGCGCGCCGGGTTGGGCAGCAGGCCGCCGGGGTACTTGCGGCGCAGCATCACCGTCTGCAGCACGAGCAGCGCGGCGATGCCCAGCGCCACCCAGGCCGCGACCTGCGCGCCCGGCAGGCCGCTGCCGGACTGCTTCACGTACACCGCGACCAGCGCCCACAGCGCGGCGATCACGTAGTCGATGTTGCCGCGCATGCGCAGGTTGAGCATCAGCAGCATCAGCGCGGCCAGCCCGAACAGCACCAGGCTCCACGGCAGCATCTCGGTGGTGGACGCCAGCTCGTAGGCGACGATGACCTGCGCCAGGTTGAGGAACGCGGCCAGCGACAGCCAGCCGGCGTGCAGCGACAGCGGCAGCCATGCCCACATCCACTGGCCCTCCTGCGGGGTGCGGTCGTGCGAGAGGATCAGCGCGCAGCGCACCAGGCAGGCCATCGCGCCGAAGATCACCAGCAGGCACAGCCAGAACAGGCCCATCGAGAACAGCGGCATCCAGATCGCGGTCAGCGCGAAGCCGGCCGCCGCCCACGGCGCGACGTGGGCCAAGGTGTCGTCGCGCTTGCGCTCGCCGGTGGCCTGCCAGGCCGCGTAGGCGAGGTCGAGCAGGAAGATCAGGCCCCAGATCGCGAAGGCGTAGCCGGCGGCGACCAGCAGGGTGGGATAGCGGTCCGACATGGTCCCGTTGTCGGGGCCGAAGGTGCCGTTGTTGGAGAACCACGCCACCAGCGGCATGGCGATGGCGGTCAGCAGGACGAGCAGGCGCATGGGCGGGGCCCTCCGGTCGGGAGCAGGTGGCGGCGACTCTGGCGGTACGCGCGTGATGCCCGGGTGGATGCGTTCACGGCCGCGGCAGGGCGCGGCGTGCGTCCTCCACCGCGGCGCGCACGTGGCAGTCGTGCTGGTGGTCGTTGACCAGGCCCATCGCCTGCATGAAGGCGTACATCGTGGTCGGGCCGACGAACTTCCAGCCGCGCTTCTTGAGGTCCTTGGACAGCGCGATCGCCTCGGGCGCGGTGGTGAAGCTGCGCAGCACCTCGACGGTGAGCCTCTTCGGGCGCTTGCTGATGTCCACTTCGAACTGCCAGAAATAGCGCGCCAGCGACCCGAACTCGCGCTGCAGGTCGATCGCGCGGCCGGCGTTGTGGATCACCGCCTCGATCTTGCCGCGATGGCGGACGATCCCGGCATCGCCCAGCAGGCGTTGCACGTCGGCCTCGGTGTAGCGGGCGACCTTGCGGAAATCGAAGCCGTCGAAGCCGGCGCGGAAGGCCTCGCGCTTCTTGAGGATGGTGATCCAGCTCAGCCCGGCCTGGAAGCCTTCCAGGCTGATCTTCTCGAACAGGCGGATGTCGTCCACCACCGGCCAGCCCCATTCGCGGTCGTGGTAGCCGTCGTAGAGCGGCGAACCATCGGACCAGAAGCAGCGTTGCAACGGTTGTGCGTCCCGGGGCATCCCATGTCACCAAGGCGGCGGGACAGGGTAGCTGAACGAATCCCTGCCGAATCGCCCCGCGGCCGCCAGGCGTGACTTCCTGCCCATGCGGTCTTTATTCTGGTGTTTTACACTACCAACACACTAATACAGGAGACGTTCATGTTCCTCGCCAAGTCCCCCAGCCCGATGACCTACGTCGAGCGCCGCATGACCCCGCGCCGCGGGGACGGCGGAGCCAACGCCACCGCCCGCATCCACCGCCAGCGCGACTTCGGCGTGGGTTACGGCAACAGTTCCGGCTACGGCAGCAACCGCCATTACGCCGCCCCGGCCGCTTCCTATTTCCGTTGCCGTTGATCCTGTTCGAAGGACTCCGGCCGGGTCGCGTCCTCCCCGCGCGATCCGGTCGGTAGCCCCCCCTTCGAGCAGGGTTCCTCGTCGTGCGGGTGCGGGTCGGACCCCTTGCCGACCCGCATCCGTGCGGCATTTTCGATGAGGTCCGGGAAGAACCCGGCGAACGCGGCCTCGACCGCGGCCTCCTCCGCCCGCAACACCCCCAGGCAGTCCACCAGCTTGTCGCCGTTGCGCGACAACCGGGTGGCGATGCCGCGCACCGCGTGGTCCACCGCTTCGCGCCGCGCATACGATCCCAGCCAGTCGTGCGCCGCCATGCGTGGCGCCACCGCCTGCAGCCGCGGCGGCAGGGTGGCGTGGCGTTCGCGCAGGATGCGGTAGACGCGCGCGGTGAACGCTGCCAGCGGCGCATCGTCCCAGTGCCGCCAGTCGCGCGCCAGGCAATGGTCGAAGTACACGTCGAGCACGATGCCGGCATAGCGGCGCAGCGGGCCGAAGCGCGTGCGTGCCGCGACCACCGCCGGATGGTCGTCGGTGTAGCGGTCGATGCGGCGGTGGCGGACGATCTCCGCGCGGACCGGCGCCGGCCAGTCCTGCAGCGCGGATTGCCCGAACACGAAGTCGCCCAGCAGGCCGCCGAGCAGCGCGTCGTCGGAGTGCCGCGCCAGCCAGGCGTGCGCGAGGTAGTTCATGCGCCGATGGTAACGGCGCCCGGTCGCGGCGCCGGGTTCAGGGCGTGGCGACGTCCCGTGGCGGCTTGCAGTCCGGGCCGAGCGTGCCGGCATCGAGCCCCACGCACACCCGGAACCCGTCCAGACCGGCGATCTGCCGGCTGTCGCCGCGGGCCACGCTGAAGCGCCGCAACGGTGCCTGCGTGCAGCCGCTGCCGGCCTCGCACGCATCGGCATACAGCGTGTAGTGGCACCAGCCGCTGTCGCTGGCTTCGCAGTCGAAGCGCGCCACCCCGTCCTGCAGGCGCGCCTCGCTGGCGAGCACGTCGTGGCCGTCCTGGCTGATGCGGTTGGTGTAGGTGGTGCCGCCCATCGCGCAACCGCCGAGGGCGAGCAGGAACTGGAGCAGGGCCGCGAACTTCGGCATCGGGGGTCCCCTTGGCTGGTGGGCGCGACGGGCGTCGCGCCGCGGTCACATGTGCTTGAACAGGGCCATGAACGGCTGGCTGACGGTGAGCGTCTCGCTGCGCTGGCGCAGGCGCACCGTGCCGCGCCCGCTGTCGTCGCGGACGATGCCGGCGATCGCCTTCAGGTTGACGATGGTGGAGCGGTGGATCTGCTTGAAGGTATTCGGGTCCAGCCGCGGCAGCAGTTCGCGCAGCGAGGTGCGCAGCAGCGCCTCGCCGTCGGCGGTGACCACCGTGGTGTATTTCTGGTCGGCCTGGAAATAGGCGACGTCGTCGACCAGGATCAGCCGGGTCTCGCGGCCGGCGCTGGCGGTGAGCCAGGTCAGCGGTTCCGGCGCGCCGGCCTGCGCGGGCAACGCGCCCAGCTTGCCGAGCAGGGCCGCGAGCGCGGCCGCATCCGGTTGCAGGTCGCGGGCCTGCAGGCGGGCGACGGTGGCGTCGAGGCGCTCAGGCTTCACCGGCTTGAGCAGGTAGTCGATGGCGCCGCGCTCGAAGGCATCGATCGCGTACTGGTCGTAGGCGGTCACGAACACGATCTGCGTGCGCGGGCTGGCCTCGGCGGCGACCGCCGCGACCTCCAGGCCGGTGAGGCCGGGCATGCGGATGTCGAGGAAGGCGACGTCCGGGGTGTACTCGGCCAGTGCCTCCACCGCGCTGGCGCCGTCCTCGCATTCGGCGACGACCTGCAGGGTCGGCCACGCGCGCTTGAGTTCGGCGACCAGCGAGTGGCGCAGCAGCGATTCGTCCTCGGCGACGATGCAGGTGCGGACGGGGTCAGCCATGGGCGGCGCTCCGGGACGGGGCCTGCGCGGGCACGGTGATGGTGGCGGCCACGCCGGCGGGGAAATTGGCGACCACCGACAGGTTGGCGGCCCCGGCGTAGCGCAGGCGCAGGCGCTCGCGCACGTTCTTCAGGCCGATGCCGGTGCCGCTGGTCTTGGTGTTGAAGCCTTCGCCATCGTCGGCGACGGTGACCGCGACGCCCGCGTCGTCGGCGCGCGCGCGGATCCACACCGTGCCGCCGCCGGTCCGCGGCTCCAGCCCGTGCTTGATCGCGTTCTCCACCAGGGTCTGCAGCATCATCGCCGGCAGCGGGGTGGCGCGCAGCGACTCGGCGATGTCCACCTGCACCTGCAGGCGGTCGCCCATGCGGATCTTGAGGATCTCCAGGTAGGCCAGCGCGCGTTCGAGTTCCGCGCCCAGGGTCGACATCTCTTCCTCGGCGCTGGGCAGCGAGCGGCGCAGGTACTGGATCAGGTGGCCGAGCATCGCCTCGGCGCGCGCGGGGTCGCTGCGGGTGAGCAGCTGCGCGCTGGCCAGCGTGTTGTAGAGGAAGTGCGGTTCGACCTGCGCATGCAGCAGGTGCAGCTTGGCTTCGGTGAGTTCCTTCTGCTCGGCGGTCTGGGTGGCGCTGGCCTGCTCGCCGCGGCGGCGATCGCCGACCCGGCGGGTGATCGCGCGAACGATGGCCTCGGCGTTCTCGTAGTTGGTCCCGTCGTCGACCAGGAACCAGTCGCTCCATGCCGGGTTCTCGGGCTCGCAGATCAGGGTGACCCGGCCGCTGTCGCCGGCGGGGGTGACCGTGGCCAGCATCTGGTTGCGCGGCTGGCCGAACCACAGCAGCGGGTTCCAGCGCCGCAGCGGATGCTCGCCGTAGGTGCGCGGGCGGGCGATCTTGGCGCGCACCTGCAGGCTGTCGCGCGCGCTGTCCACCTGTTCGATGCCGGGCAGCTCGCGCACCGCGGCGTCCAGCAGGTCGAAGGCCTCGCCGGCCTCGAACGGGATCTCGACCAGCCGCTTCTGCCGGTTGTCGAGGGTGTCGTGGTCCACCCGCCCGGCGATCAGCTTCACCCGGTGCAGGTGCGAGAACGCGCCGGCGATGACCAGGGCCATCGTGCCGAAGCCCAGCAGGATCGCCGGGGCCTCGAACTGGCCGATGATCGGGATGCCGGAATACAGCGCGGCGAACAGCATGACCGCGACGCCCCAGGCGAACGCGATGCGGAAGACGAAGAACAGGCGCTTGAACATGACGGGCTGCAAT
>WBZL01003928.1_pt1 | contig 13232 bp, 14 predicted proteins | sample 5204291 | NCBI WGS metagenome assembly WBZL01 (sample SAMN12344345, study PRJNA552823) | activated sludge metagenome | biome: Activated sludge suspended growth; feature: Nitrification reactor; material: Wastewater; isolation source: activated sludge from nitrification reactor of wastewater...
CACCGCGCAGCCCTTGTAGTCGATGCCGTACTCGGTGTTGTCGTAGCCGATGCGCTTGATGGTGTTGCGCGCCACCTGGATGTAGTCGACGTTGGCCTGGGTGGTGATCTCGCCGGCCAGCACGACCAGACCGGTGTTGGTCAGCGTCTCGGCGGCGACGCGGGAATAGGGGTCCTGGGCCAGAATGGCGTCGAGGATGGCGTCGGAAATCTGGTCGGCGACCTTGTCCGGGTGGCCTTCGGAAACGGATTCCGAGGTGAAGAAGTAGTCTTGAGCCATGTGTCCTGCTCCTGAAAACGAAACGCCCCACAACTTGGCGAGGCCGGCTGCGGGGCGGAGCAGGCGACGCTTTAGCGAGATTTGTTTTCCGGGCGCCGCTATCGTGTCGATATCGACCAACCCTTCTCCGCCTCGCAAGTTGTCTGGTTAACTCGGCGGAACAAGCCATAATTCTACTTTTTTATCGGCCGGGCTTCAAACCCGGCGGCGCCATGGTTTTTGTCTTTCGCCTCTTTTCGCATTTGCCGCTGCCCTTGCTGCACAACCTGGGCGCCCTGCTGGGCTGGCTGACCTGGCTGGCGTCGCCCACCTATCGCCGCCATTTTCGCGAGAACATCGCCCTGGCCGGAATGGGTGCGGCACGCAATGCGGCCATCGCCGAGGCGGGCAAGGCCGTCGCCGAATTGCCCAGAATCTGGCTGCGGCCTTCGGCCGAACTGGTCGAGCGGGTGGCGCGGGTGAGCGGCTGGGAACAGGTGGAAGCGGCCCGCAGCGCCGGACGCGGCATAGTCTACCTCACGCCGCATCTGGGCTGCTTCGAAATTACCGCCCAGTATCTGGCCGCCCGGCCAAGCGCCGACGGCGTGATCCATCCCATTACCGTGCTCTACCGCAAGCCGCGCCAGACCTGGCTCGCCCCGTTGATGGAACAGGGGCGCGGCACCAACCTGAAGCTGGCGCCGGCCGATCTGGGCGGCGTGCGGCGGCTGATGAAGGCTCTCAAGCAGGGCGAGGCGACCGGCATGCTGCCCGACCAGGTACCGGGCAACGGCGAGGGCATCTGGGCCCCCTTCTTCGGCCGGCCGGCGTACACGATGACATTGGTGGCCCGCCTGGCCGAGAGTGGCGCCACCGTGTTGTTTACCTACGCCGAGCGTCTGCACTACGGTGCCGGCTACCATGTCCATTTCTTCCCCTTGTCCCGGCCGCTGACCGGCGATCTGCCTGACCGTGTCGCGCAGCTCAACGGCGAGATCGAGGCCATCGTGCGCCGGTGCCCGGAACAGTATCTTTGGGGTTACAACCGTTACAAGCGCCCCGCGGGCGCTCCCCAGCCCGAATGACGCGAATCGTCCTTGCCCTGATGTGGCTGCTGCACTGGCTGCCTTTGCCCTTGCTGGCCAGCCTGGGTCGTGGTCTCGGCCGCCTGCTGCATCGCTATGGCCATGAACGGCGCCGTATCGCCCTGATCAACCTGCGCCTGTGTTTTCCCGCCATGAGCGAGACCGAGCGTGCCGACCTGACCCGCCGCCACTTCGAGGCCTTCGGCCGCAGCTTCCTGGAGCGCGGCCTGCTCTGGTGGGCTTCCGAAGCGCGTATCCGCCGCCTGGTGCGGGTGACGGGCGGCGAACATCTCGACGCGATAAAGGGTAAGCGGCCGGCAATCCTGCTGGTGCCGCATTTCGTTGGCCTGGACATGGCCTGGACGCGCATGAGCATGGACTACGACATGTCCGGCATCTACGCCAACCAGAAGAACCTGCTGTTCAACGCGGCCCTCTACAAAGGCCGGGCGCGCTTCGGCAAGTCCTTGATGCTGTCTCGCCAGGAGAGTACCCGCAAGGGACTGAAGGCGATGAAGGCGGGCATGCCCTTCTTCTATCTGCCCGACATGGATTTCGGCGAACGCGACACCATTTTCGTTCCTTTCTTCGGTTTTCCGGCCGCCACCATCACCGGCCTGTCGCGCCTGGCGCGGCTGGCCGGCGCAGTGGTGCTGCCGGTCGTCGCGCACATGGAAGCCGATGGCTACCTGATCGAGATCGGCGCACCCTGGTCGGATTTTCCCGGCCCGTCCATCGAGGCCGACACCCGACGCATGAATGCCAGCATCGAGGCCGAGGTGGTCAAGATGCCCGAGCAGTACTTCTGGCTGCACAAGCGCTTCAAGACGCGGCCGCCGGGAGAAAAGAGCGTTTACCAGACCTGAATTCATTCCCTCATTTCCTGCCCATCGGCTAAGATCGACCCATGTTCGAAAATCCTTCCCGCGACGAAATTCGCGCCCTGCTGGGCGCAGTCAAGACCATTGCCGTGCTGGGTCTTTCCGACAACCCCGAGCGGCCCAGTTACCGGGTCGCCAAGGCGCTGCAAGGCTACGGCTACCGCATCGTTCCCGTGCGGCCCGGTCAGCGCCAGGTGCTCGGCGAAACCGCCTATGCCCGGCTTGCCGACCTGCCGGAGGTCCCCGATCTCGTCGATGTCTTTCGCGCGCCCGAGCATGTTCCCGGCATCGTTGACGAATGCATTGCCCTGGGCGTCCAGCGCCTCTGGCTGCAGGAAGGCGTCGTCCATGAGGCCGCCGCCGAGAAGGCGCGTGCCGCCGGCATGGTGGTCGTGATGGATCGCTGCACCTGGAAGGAATACGTGGCGGTGATGGCATGAAGGTCCGATTCACCAAGATGCATGGTCTCGGCAACGACTTCGTCGTGCTCGACGCCGTGCACCAATCGTTCATCCCGACCAGCGCCCAGGCGCGCTTTCTGGCCGACCGGCACTTCGGCGTCGGCTGCGACCAGATCCTGGTGGTCGAGGAACCCACCCGGCCCGACGTCGATTTTCGTTATCGCATCTTCAACGCCGATGGCGGCGAAGTCGAGCAATGCGGCAATGGCGCCCGCTGCTTCGCCCGTTTCGTCCATGATCGGGGCCTGACCGAGAAGCGCGAGATTCGTGTCGAAACCCGGGCCGGCATCATCGCGCCGCGCCTGGAGGCCGACGGCCAGGTGACGGTCGATATGGGTGTGCCGCGCCTGACGCCGGGCGACGTGCCTTTCGAGAGCGACAGCAGCGATGTGGTGCAGTCCTTGCAGGTTGCCGACAAGAGCTTCGACATCACCGCCGTGTCGATGGGCAACCCGCATGCCGTGCAGTTGGTGGTCGATGTGGACGACTTCCCCGTCGGCAAGTACGGTCCGCTCATCGAAGCCCATCCGCGCTTTCCGCGCCGGGTGAACGCGGGATTCATGGAGGCGATCGATCGCCACGCCATCCGTTTGCGCGTCTACGAGCGCGGCGCCGGGGAAACACTGGCCTGCGGCACCGGGGCTTGCGCGGCCGTGGTGGCCGGTATCCTGCGCGGCTTGCTCGATACCCCTGTGCGCGTCGAGACGCGCGGCGGCGAACTGACCATCGCCTGGGCCGGCATGGGCAGCCCGGTGCTGATGACCGGTCCGGCCGTCACCGTTTTCGAGGGCGAGGCCACGCTGCCCGCCGACCTTTGCTGAGCACCACGAAAGCCACCATGGAAGCCAACGAGATCGCCAGTTACCTGAAGAGCCATCCGGAATTCTTCGAGCACTACGCGGAGTTGCTTGCCCAGATCCACATCCCCAGTCCGCACGGCGGCAAGGCCGTCTCCATCACCGAACGCCAGATCGGCGTCATGCGCGACAAGGTGAAGCAGTTGGAAGCGAAGCTGACCGAAATGATCGCCTTTGGCGAGGAGAACGATGGCATATCCACCAAGGTGCATCGCCTCGGCGTCGCCTTGCAGGGCGCCACTGAACTGACCGGCCTCATGCGCGTGCTCTATTCGCATCTCGGTGGCGACTTCGCCGTGCCCCACGTGGCCGTGCGCATTTGGGGTGTTGGCGAGAGCGATGCCGTCGAGTTCTCGGCGGTCGATGACGCGGTCAAGATCCTCGCCGGTCTGCTGGAGCATCCCTATTGCGGCCCATCGGCTGGCCAGGAGGCCGTGGCCTGGCTGGGCGAGAGCGGCAGTCATGTCCGCTCGGTGGCGCTGATTCCGCTACGCGAAGGCGGTGGCGAGGTGGGTGCCTGCTTCGGCCTGTTGCTGCTGGCCAGCGAAGAGGCGCAACGCTTCTATCCGGAGATGGGCACGCTCTATCTACAGCGCATTGGCGACATGGCGGCGGCGGCCTTGCTGCGCGTAGTCAACTGATCCTGGCCAATGGCCGAAACGTCGGTCGATAGTTTCCTCGCCGAACTCGCGCATCAGCGGCGGGCCAGCGCCCATACCCTCGATGCCTATGGCCGTGACCTGAACAAGTTGGTCGTCCTGGCCGGCGATGCGGCGCTGCCGGACCTGCAAGCGCATCAGTTTCGCCGCTTCATGATGCAACTGCACGGCCAGGGTCTGGCGGCCCGTTCGCTGGCCCGCACTCTGTCGGCCTGGCGAGCCTACTATCGCTGGCTGGCCCGCCGAGGCGCCGTCGCCAGCAACCCCTGCGAAGGCCTCCGGGCGCCCAAAGGAGTCAAGTCGCTGCCCAAGGTCTTGTCCATCGACCAGTCGCAAGCCCTGCTCGACGCGCCCGCCGAAGCCCTGCTCGAAGTCCGCGACAAGGCCATGTTCGAACTCTTCTACTCATCTGGCCTGCGGCTGTCGGAACTGGCCGGCCTCGATGTGGCCGGTGGGCTCGACCTGGTCGAGGGGACGGTCACGGTCACCGGCAAGCGCGCCAAGACGCGCATCGTGCCGCTCGGCGGCCAGGCGGCGACGGCCATCCGCGCCTGGCTGGCCCAGCGCCCGCAAATCGCCGCCGCGACGGAGCCGGCCCTGTTCGTCGGTCGGCGCGGCAATCGCCTCAACCCACGCACCATCGAACGGCGGCTGGATGTCTGGGCCAAGCGTCAGGGCCTGGGGCTGCACGTCCATCCGCACATGCTCCGCCATTCCTTCGCCTCGCATCTGCTGCAATCCTCCGGCGACCTGCGCGCCGTGCAGGAAATGCTCGGCCACGCCAACATCGGCACGACGCAGATCTATACCCATCTGGATTTCCAGCACCTGACGAAGGTTTACGACGTGGCTCACCCACGCGCCAGAAAGAAATAGCCGATTCCTGGCGGAGCCAACGGTCAGGCTCTCGGCCGAGTCGTGAATATCTCGCGCAAGGCCTCCAAATCCTGATCGAGCAGCGCCGGGTCGGCGTCGCGAATCGGCAGCATCGGCAGCGTCAGCCGCCGCTGCCGCAACTCCGCAGCCAAGGCGCGCATGAAGATGCCCGATGTTTCGAGCAGACTCTCCCTGCCACAATGGATGGCACAGCCGGGGCTGGCCATGTTGCCACCGAGCACGGCCAGGATCTGGTAACCGGCCTGGTGATAGGCTTGCAAGCGATCGACCACTTCGCCGGCAAGTCTTGTGCAACAAGCGCGCCCCGCCTCGGTGTCGAGCGCATCGCGTAGCGATTGTCCGGGATTTCGCTGGCGCGCCAGGCCAAGGTGAGCGATTTCCGGGCAAGGCATCTGTAGCATTCCGACGTCGTGCTGGCGGCATAGATCGACGACGGCTTGGTTCATGGCCGGCGACTCGGCCGCGCCCGCGTCGCGCGCGTTTTGGTTGAGCAGGCATTCGATCACCGCGACCAGGCGCCGACCGCGGACATCGTGGTGGTCCGACCGGCCGATCAAGCGCGAGAGCTTGCGACCCAATGAGCCCAGGTTTGTCATCCGCTGGCCTTGTTCATGAGTGGTGCGGCCATCATAAGTCACGCCGCCCGTCGTGGAGCCCCAAGTGGTCGAATACAATCCAGCGATGTCGCAACTCATACTCCAACCCGGCAAGGAGCGCTCCTTGTTCCGCCGCCACCCCTGGATCTTCGCCGGTTCCGTCGAGCGGTTGGCCGGCCGGGCCCGACCCGGCGACACCGTGGAGGTGATTGCCGGCAAGCGCGTGCTGGCCAAGGCGGCCTGGAGTCCGGAGTCGCAGATCCGGGCGCGGGTGTGGAGCTTCGATCCGGACGAGATCATCGACAACGGCTTCTTCAAGCGTCGCGTCGCCGCCGCCGTGGCCCGCCGGGCCGCGCTGCCGGAGTTGGTCGGGCAGCAAGGCTTGCGCCTGATTCACGCCGAATCGGACGGCCTGCCGGGGGTGATCGCCGATCGCTACGGCGACACGGTGGTGCTGCAATTGACGTCGGCGGGGGCCGAAAAATGGCGCGCGGCGATAGCCGATGCCCTGTCCGCGGCCACCGGCTGCGCGCGCATCTACGAACGTTCCGATTCGGAAGTGCGTGGCCTGGAGGGACTGGATCCGCGCACCGGCTGGCTGCGCGGCGAGGCTCCGGCCGGCGAAATCGTCATCGAAGAGCATGCCGTGACCATGGCGGTGGACATCGTCGGCGGTCACAAGACCGGCTTCTATCTCGACCAGCGCGACAATCGGCGCTTGCTGAAGGAGTTGTCCGCCGACCGGCGCGTGCTCAACTGCTTCTGCTACACGGGTGGCTTTTCCTTGCAGGCGCTGGCCGGCGGAGCAGCGGCGGTGGTTTCCATCGACAGTTCGGAGCCGGCCCTGGCGCAGGCGCGCGCTAATCTGGCGCTCAACCCGCAACTGGACGCCGGTCGCGCCGAGTGGCGTGGCGCCAACGTCTTCGACGAGCTGCGGCGATTGAAGACGGCGGGCGAGACCTTCGACCTGATCGTGCTCGACCCGCCCAAGTTCGCGCCTTCGGCCAGCCATGCCGAGCGGGCGGCGCGGGCCTACAAGGACATCAACCTGCTGGGCTGCAAGCTGCTCAATCCCGGCGGGCTGCTGATGACCTATTCGTGTTCGGGCGGCATCGGCCTGGAGCTGTTCCAGAAGATCGTCGCCGGTGCGGCGCTGGATTCGGGTCGGGACGCCCGTATCGTCAAACGTCTCCAGGGCGCGGCCGACCATCCGGTGGATCTGGCCTTCCCCGAGGGCGAGTATCTCAAGGGTCTGCTGGTACAGGTTTCCTGATATCGTGGCGCCTAGATGATCCGCCTGCGCCCCTTCATTGCCATCCTTCTTTCGCTGCTGCTGCTCGGTGCGCAGCAAGGCGCGTTCGCGCACATGATCGGTCACGTCGGCGGGACGGCGACCGCGGCCATGGTCGCGGATCACGGCGACGAGGGGCATGGCGAGGCGCTGAGCCTTTCCCACGTCTGCACCACCTGCGTCTCGCTGGCCGCGCTCGCCGGCGTCGCGCCGGGACCGGCGCCCCTTGCCTGCCACGCGGCCGCACTCGTCGCACCGCTGTTGCCGTCACCGCCGTCGGCCCGTTCCGGCGCGCTGTACTCACCCTACCGCGCTCGCGCGCCGCCCGCCGTTCTCTGAAACCTGACCAGTTCCGGCGCCCCGTCCTTTGGGTGCCGGTCGCTATTCGTCGTTCGTTTTGGAGAACCACCATGCAGAGACTTGCCATTGGCGCGGCCGTCGCGCTGGCTTGGGCGGCGCCAGCGGCCCGGGCCGACGATTTGAAAGCCTTGCGCGAGGAGATCGCGCAGATGAAGCAGACCTACGAGCAGCGCATCGCCGCGCTGGAGATGCGCCTTTCCCAGGCGGAAGCCAAGGCCGGCAGTGCCGAAAGCGCCGCCCGCCAGACCACGGTCGCTGCGACGCAGCGGCCGGCAAGCGAAGCCGCCTTCAATCCGGGCATCTCCCTGGTGCTGGGCGGTACCTATACCCGTTTGTCCAAGGACCCGGAAAGCTACTCCATCGCCGGCTTCGCGCCCACCGGCGGCGAGGTGGGGCCGCCCCGGCGCAGCTTCGGGCTTGGTGAGTCCGAGCTGGGTATTTCGGCCAACATCGACCATACCCTGCGCGGCCAGCTCACCGCCGCCCTCGTGCCCGAGGGTGGCGCCGAGGTGGAGGAGGCCTTCATTCAGACGCTGGGACTGGGCCGGGGCTTCACCCTCAAAGCCGGCCGCTTCCTTTCCGGCATCGGCTACATGAACGAGCAGCACGCCCACGCATGGGACTTCGCCGATGCGCCGCTGGCCTACAAGGCCATGCTCGGCGGCCAGTTGAAGAACGACGGCGTGCAACTTAAGTGGGTGGCGCCCACCGACTTCTTTCTCGAACTGGGCGGCGAAGCGGCTTCCGGCGGCGTTTTCCCGTCCACCGATCGCAACAAGAATGGTGGCACCGTCGGCGCGCTGTTCGCCCGGGTTGGCGGCGATGCCGGCGCCTCGAGCAGTTGGCGCGCGGGGCTGTCCGTCCTGGGCGCCTCGCCCCGTGATCGCCAATACGACGACGTCGATAGCGCCGACATCGGCGTCACCAACGCCTTTTCCGGGCGTAGCCGCACCTGGCTGGCCGACTTTGTCTGGAAATGGGCGCCGGCGGGCAATGCGCGTGAACGCAGCCTGATCGTGCAGGGCGAGTATTTTCGTCGTCGCGAAACGGGCAGTCTGGCCTATGACGTGAACGGCGCCAGCACGGCGGGCAGCCAGGAAGGTGACTACGCATCGACGCAGTCCGGCTTCTATGGCCAGGCGGTGTATCAGTTCATGCCGCGCTGGCGGATCGGCTACCGTTACGACCGGCTGGACGCCGGTACGCCGTCGATCGGGCTGGTGACCGGCGGTGCCCTGACCTCGGCCGATTTCCCGTTGCTTGCCGCTTTCGAGCCCAAGCGCCATACCGCGATGATCGATTATTCGGCTTCGGAGTTCTCCCGGGTGCGTTTGCAGCTTGCCCGCGAGCAGTCCCGGCCGGCGGTCACCGACAATCAACTCTGGCTGCAATACGTGGTCAGCCTGGGCGCCCATGGCGCCCACAAATTCTGAGGAGCATCGATATGAGAGTCCTGGTTCTCCTGTTGGCGACCCTGCTCGCCCTGCCCGCGCAGGCGGCATTGAAGATCTTTGCCACCGTGCCGGAGTGGGGTGCGCTGGCGAAGGAAATCGGTGGCGACAAGGTGGAGGTGTTCACCGCCACCAGCGGCTTGCAGGACCCGCACCACATCCAGGCGCGGCCCTCGCTGATCGCCCGCGCACGTAGTGCCGATCTGGTGGTTGCCACCGGCGCTGAGCTGGAAGTCGGCTGGTTGCCGGTCATACAGCGCGAATCGGGTAATGCGCGCATCCAGGCCGGCCAGCCGGGCTACTTTGAAGCCGCCGGCCAAGTAACCATGATGGAACTTCCTGGTCGCCTCGATCGCGCCGAGGGCGATGTCCATGCGGGCGGCAATCCGCATATCCAGACCGATCCGCGCAACTTCCTCAAGGTCGGCGCGGCGCTGACGGTGCGCATGGCGGAGCTTGCGCCGGCCGATGCGGCAAGCTATCGCGCCAACTGGCAGGCCTTTGGCGAGCGCTGGCAAACCGCCATTGCTCGGTGGGAAAAGCAGGCGGCGCCGCTGCGCGGTCTGCCCATCGCGGTCCAGCACAAGGCCTTCCCGTATCTCGAAAACTGGCTGGGCCTGAGGGCGGTGGCGACGCTGGAGCCGAAACCGGGCGTCGAGCCGTCGGTGGCTTACCTCGGCAAATTGCTCGCCCACGTCGCCGCCGACCCGCCGAAGCTGGTCATCCGGGCGGCCTACCTGTCGTCGCAACCGTCGGAATGGTTCGGTCGTGAGGCCCGGGTGCCCGTGGTCGTACTTCCCTCTACGATCGGTGGCAATGAACGGGCCAAGGACCTGTTCACACTGTTCGACGATACCGTTGCTCGATTGCTGGCAGCTTTGCAATGAGCATCGACTGGGCCCTGCTCGCCGCGCCCATGGCCGCCGGTCTGCTGGTGCTGGCGACCCACGTACCGCTGGGCATCGAGGTCCTGCGCCGGGGGATCATCTTCATCGACCTGGCCATCGCCCAGGTGGCCGGGCTGGGGGTGATGATCGCCCTGATATTGGAGTGGGATTCGCCGCTGGCCGTCCAGGCGGCGGCGGCCGGCGCCGCATTGGGCGGCGCACTGCTGATGACCTGGACCGAGCGGCGCTTTCCCGAGGTCCAGGAGGCCCTGATCGGACTGCTCTTCGTAGTGGCCGCGGCGGCCGGCATTCTGGTCCTGGCCGGCAATCCTCACGGCGGCGAGCATCTCCAGGATCTGCTGGCCGGGCAGATCCTCTGGGTCGGCTGGGCACGGCTGGCGCCCGTGGCCGTCCTGTACGGGACAATCCTCGGCTTGTGGCTGGCACTCGGCGGTCGACTGGGTCGGCCGGGCTTCTATGTCCTATTCGCCCTGGCGGTGACGGTTTCGGTGCAACTCGTCGGTGTTCTGCTGGTCTTTACCAGCCTCATCGCGCCGGCGGTGGCGCTGCGTGGTCTGGCCGGTCCCCGGCGGTTGCTGGCGTCCTGGGGTCTGGGTGCCGTTGGCTATGGCGCGGGCCTGCTGGCCTCGGCGCTTTTCGACCTGCCGGCCGGAGCGGCCGTCGTGTGCTGTCTGGCAGGTGCGGCGTTCGTTATTATGCTGATGATTCCGGCCCGTGGGGCGTAGCCGCGCCAATTGCAGCGGATACTGGGATATGTTAGAAGACTCGCTTTACTTTCGTATGGTTTGATACTGTGGCATTTCCCCTGTTCGGCAAGAAAGCACCACCGCCGCTGGCCGGCAAGGCACCGGCGCGGCCATCGGCAAAGCCCGCCCTCGGTTCGGGGCCGGACGAACTCGGGTCGCTCGATTTCACCCAGCCGGGCGAAATTCCCTCGGCGCGCGGCGCGCAAATCGAGGTCAAGGAAGCGACCCATCAGGTGCCGCCCGCCATCGAGCAAGCCGCCATGCTTTACTCGGTCGAGCAGCCGGAAGCCGCCTGTGCGCCGTTGGAGGGGGCGATCCGTGACCGCGACGGCGGGTTGGGCAGTTACGCGCCGCGCGCCTGGGGCATGCTGTTCGAACTCTACCAACTGCTGGATCGGCAGCATGCCTTCGAGCATCTGGCGCTCGAATACGCGGCGCGGTTCGAAACGTCGCCGCCCACCTGGACGGGCGGCGCCAGCAAGAGCGAGGTGGTGGTTTCGGCGGCTGGCGGCCGAGTGGCGGTCACTTTGACCGGTACGCTCGGCGCCAAGGCGGGCGAGGCCCTGGCGCCATTGCTCAAGCTTGCCGAGAAGAATCCCGCCGTCAGGCTTGAGCTGGCGAAGGTGACCGATGCCGACGAGCAGGGTTGTGCCCTGGTTAACGATGTGCTGCGCCGGTTGAAGAAGGCGCGCAAGGAATGTGTGCTGGGCGGCGCCGACAAGCTGGCGGCCATTCTGGCCCGCAAGATCGTGGCCGGCCAGCGCGAGAACGAGCAAGTCTGGTTGTTGCTGCTCGAGCTGTATCAGCAACTGGGCGCCCAGGAGTCCTTCGAGGATGCGGCCGTGAACTATGCGGTGACCTTCGAAGTCTCGCCACCCTCATGGGAACCGGCCAAGGCGAAGGCGGGCAAGATCGTGGCTGGCGCCGCCGGCAAGCCGATCGACGCGGTCCCGGAAGCGGATACCGAGTGTGTCCTGGAGGGCGCGATCACCGCCGCCAACGACGCGGCGTTCGCGGCGATTCGCGCCCGCGCCGAGACGAGCAACGAGATCGTGGTCGATGCGAGCCGGTTACAGCGCATGGATTTCGTCGCCGCCGCCAATCTGATGAATCTGGCCACCGCTTTGTTGGCGACCCAAAAGAAGCTGCGTCTGGTCAAGGCCAGCCATTTGCTGGCCGCCCTGTGGGAAGTCATCGGGTTGGACCGGGTGGCTCGTATCGAAACGCGCAAGACCTGAACGGGTTTGCGATAGGAGGCAGCTTGGAGCAGTATCGAGGTACCACCATTCTTTCCGTGCGGCGCGGCAGTGCCGTCGCCTTGGGTGGCGATGGCCAGGTGACGCTTGGTAGCATCGTCATCAAGGCCAGCGCCCGCAAGGTGCGCCGCTTGTATGACGAAAAGATTCTGGCCGGCTTTGCCGGCGGCACGGCCGATGCTTTCACCTTGTTCGAGCGCTTCGAGGCCAAACTGGAACAGCATCGCGGCAATCTGCTGAGAGCAGCGGTCGAACTGGCCAAGGACTGGCGCACCGATCGCATCCTGCGCCGGCTGGAGGCGATGCTGGCGGTGGCCGATCATGAGCATTCGTTGGTCATCACCGGCAATGGCGATGTGCTGGAGCCCGAACAGGGCATCGTCGCCATCGGCAGCGGTGGCGCCTATGCCCAGGCGGCGGCGCGCGCCCTGCTCGAGAACACCGAGCTGGCGCCGGCCGAGATCGTCAAGAAATCCCTGGAGATCGCCGGCGACCTGTGCATCTACACCAACCAGAACCACGTCATCGAAGTACTGGAGTAAGGCCGACATGACACAGATGACGCCCGCGGAGATCGTCTCCGAGCTGGACAAGCACATCGTCGGCCAGGCCCGCGCCAAGCGGGCGGTGGCCATCGCCCTGCGCAACCGCTGGCGGCGCGCGCAGGTGGCCGAACCGTTGCGCTCGGAAATCACCCCCAAGAACATACTGATGATCGGGCCGACCGGCGTCGGCAAGACCGAGATCGCCCGCCGCCTGGCGCGGTTGGCCAACGCGCCTTTCATCAAGATCGAGGCCACCAAGTTCACCGAGGTCGGCTATGTCGGCCGCGACGTCGACACCATCGTCAGGGATCTCGCCGAAACGGCGATCAAGGATGGTCGCGAAGCGGCCATGAAGGCGGTGCGCGATCGGGCGGTCGACGCCGCCGAGGACAGAGTGCTCGACACCCTGCTGCCTCCGGCGCGCACCGGTGGCTTTGCCGGAGCGGCCGAACCGCAGTCGGTAGAGGATTCCGGCACGCGGCAGAAGTTCCGCAAGAAGCTGCGCGAGGGTGAACTCGACGACAAGGAGATCGAAATCGAGGTGGCCGCTACGTCGGCGTCGATGGAGATCTTCGCCCCCCCCGGCATGGAAGAGCTGACCCAGCAGATCCAGGGCATGTTTCAGAACCTCGGTGGCAGCAAGCGGCGCAGCCGCAAGATGAAGATCCGCGAAGCGATGAAGGTGCTCACCGACGAAGAGGCGGCGCGCCTGATCAACGACGAGGAAGTGAAGGCGCAGGCGCTCAGGAATGTCGAACAGAACGGCATCGTGTTCCTCGACGAGATCGACAAGATCGCCGCGCGCCAGGAGACCCAGGGCGCCGATGTCTCCCGCCAGGGGGTGCAGCGCGACCTGCTGCCGCTGGTCGAAGGCACCACCGTATCGACCAAGTACGGCATGATCAAGACGGACCACATTCTGTTCATCGCCAGCGGTGCGTTCCACATGGCCAAGCCGTCGGATCTGATTCCCGAATTGCA
>WBZL01002078.1_pt1 | contig 13229 bp, 12 predicted proteins | sample 5204291 | NCBI WGS metagenome assembly WBZL01 (sample SAMN12344345, study PRJNA552823) | activated sludge metagenome | biome: Activated sludge suspended growth; feature: Nitrification reactor; material: Wastewater; isolation source: activated sludge from nitrification reactor of wastewater...
TGCCCCAGCCAACCCAGCTCCTCGCGCAAGCGGGCCGCCGAACGCGCCGGCAACACGCCGGGCAGCTGGCCGAGGGCCGAGCGCGCACGGCGTACCGCTACCCGCAAGTCGTGCAGCGGTTCCGGCCCGGTGCCGGCGATCAGCCCCGCCTCGTTGGCCTCGACCACCGCTAGCTGGCGGGCGAGGACCTCGCGGAGCACGGCACGCGCCGGGGCATGCGGTTTGGCGCGCGACGGTGCGCTGGCCGCAGTGGCGCTGGTTGCTGTGGCGTTGGCTGGGGCGCCCGCGGCGGAGGCCGATCGGCGAGCTTGACGCACCGCTCGCGGCGAGGCGGCCCGCGTCGCGACGGCTCGGGGCGAAGAGGCGCGGGGAGAGTCCGGGGAAACGGCAGCGGGCTCGGCCGCGGCGCCGTCGGCCTCGGCGGCCAACAGCCTCTCGAGCCGACCAGGGGACGACAGTCCGCCGGCCCTGCGGGCGGCAGGAGCGGGGGGCGCCGCGGCGCCGCGCCCACGCTGGCGTTTCGTGGTCGGCATGCTAGGGCCCGGAGGTCCAGGTTTCGCGCAAGTCTCCGGCCTCGCGATCCTAACCGATCGCCAACCGCCGGCCGTTGTAACATCCCTAGCGTGCAGACGGGCGACATCGACTGGGACCAGCTCTTCGCAGCCGCGATGGCTGCCCGTGGCCATGCCCACGCCCCCTACAGCCAATTTCCCGTCGGCGCCGCGGTGCTCACCGCCGACGGCCGGGTCTTTGCCGGCTGCAACGTCGAGAACCGTAGCTTCGGGCTCACCCTCTGCGCCGAGCGCGGGGCGGTCGCGGCAGCGGTGGCGGCCGGCGCCGTCTCCGTCACCAGGCCTGCACGCGCCGTGCTCGTGGTCACCGCCACCTCGCCGCCTGCCGGGCCCTGCGGCATCTGCCGCGAGGCCCTCCAGGAGCTGGGTGGGGGTGATCTTCCCGTCGTCTGCGCCAACCTGGAAGGGGAGCGGCAGCTGCTCGCCCTGCGCGACCTCCTGCCCCAACCCTTCGTCTTCCCGCCCCCGAGCGGCTAGCTCCGGGAACCTGCTCGACGCGCATGTCCGCACCCCTCAGCAATCGCCGCCCGTCGGCAGAGGAGGCACGATGAGAGTCCTGATGATCTCGCCCGGCTACCCCGGCGAGATGCCGAGCTTCGCCCGTGGCCTGGCCGAGGTCGGCGCCGAGCTCCTGGGCGTCGGCGACCAGCCGCCGGCAGCGATCCCCGAGCCCGCCCGCTCCGCCCTCGCCGGCTACCTCCAGGTGCGCAACCTGTGGGACGAGGAGCAGGTGGTCGCCGAGGTGAGCCGCTGGCTCGGCGACGGCGGCGTCGACCGCGTCGAGTGCCTCTGGGAACCGGGGATCGTGCTCGCCGCCCGGCTGCGCGCGGCCCTCGGCACGCCGGGGCTCCTGCCCGAGCAGGCGGTTGCCTTCCGCAACAAAGAGACGATGAAGCAGGTGCTCGACGCTGCCGGCATCCGCACGCCTCGCCACGTCGCCTGCACCACGGCCGCGGCCTGCTGGGAGGCCGCCGAGCTGATCGGCTTCCCGTTGATCCTCAAGCCGATCGCCGGCGCCGGCTCGGCCGACACCTACCGCGTGCACGGCATCGAGGAGCTGAAGGTAGCGCTCGGCCGCTTGCGGCACGTGCCCGAGGTCAGCGTCGAGGAGTTCGTCGACGGCGAGGAATACACCTTCGACACCATCTCGATCGACGGCGTGCCGGCCTACTACAACATCGCCTGGTACCGGCCGCGGCCGCTGGTGGCACGCTCGAACGAGTGGATCAGCCCGCAGGTGGTGGCGCTGCGCAACCCCGACCAGCCGGAGCTCGCCGGCGGCATCCAGATGGGCTACGAGGTGCTGCAGGCGCTCAGCTACGAGACCGGTTTCACCCACATGGAGTGGTACCGCAAGGCAGACGGCGAAGTGGTCTTCGGTGAGATCGGGGCCCGGCCACCGGGGGCCCACCAGGTCGATCAGATGAACTTCGCCTGCGACATCGACGTCTTCCGCGGCTGGGCCGAGGCGGTGTGCTTCCGCCGCATGAGCGAGGACGTGCAGCGCAAGTACAACGTCGCCAACATCTACAAGCGGGCCCAGGGCTCCGGGACCATCCGCGAGGTGCACGGCCTGGCCCACATCGCCCGGCTCTGCGGCCCCAGCCTCGTGTGGGAGAACCTGCTGCCGGTCGGCGCCCGCCGCCGCGATTGGCGGCAGACCCTGGTCTCCGACGGCTTTCTCGTCGTGCGCCATCCCGATCTCGCCACCACCCTGCGGATGGCCGACGAGGTCGGCACCTCACTGCGCCTGCTTGCCGCCTGAGCTCCGCACCGGGCTCGCACCCGGCGCCGGAATTCCCTGGTCGGGGCGAAACGCCGGTCTATCTTGCCGGCGGCCCCGGCCGCTTGCCCACCAATTTCGTGAGCAGACAGGGCTTTCCTGGTCACGCGGAGATGGCACCAACATTGCTAAGCCAAAGTCAAGGCAAAAAGATTCTGTTGCGCGAACTTCTGCCAGGAAGAAATCTCTCATACTCATTCCAGGAGGCCCAATGCCCCTCGACCCCACCCTCAAGCGGGCCTGGATCGACGTCCAGCGGCAATATCCCGTGCCGGTCAACGCCATCGGCGTGCCGATCGACCCCCGCGACCGCATCACGCTGCGCGTGTGGAGCGACGAGGGGATCGATCGCTACGTGAGCCCCCTGCCGCCGGGCGGGGTGTCGCCGGGACTGCCCGCTCAGCTCTGAACGGCGAGGTCTTCGCGCCGCCAGAGGCCGAGCGAGCGGTCGCGGAAGCGGCCTGCGGCGAGCTCGCTCTCCTCGTCGATCAGCTCGCGCGGCGGCGGCAGGCAGAAGGGCGGCCGGCAGAGGTTGACGGGCCGAAAGTCCCCGGAGACGATCTCCAGGTTCTCCTCACAATCCCGGAAGTGGGTCAGCAGGAGCCACGCAGGCCCGTCCACCCGCAGGCGGGTGAGCACGCGACCGACATCTGCCAGGCTGAGGTGGATGAGCAGGTCGCGGCAGAGCAGGAGATCTGCCGCGGGAAGCGGGTCGCGGGTGAGGTCCAGCACCTCGAAGCGCCGGCCGGGCGCCGCGAAGCGCTTGCGGTTGCCCGCCACGATCTCCGGCACGATGTCAGCGCCCACGTAGGCCACCTCGCCCAGATCGAGCTCGCGCATCCAGAAGAAGTCGCCGCAGGGCACGTCGAGCAGAGTGCGGGCGCCGAGCCGGGCCAACAGGGCCGGCAGGGCGCGGCGCAGGGCCCGCGTCTCGGTGAGCGACGAGGCCTCCCCGGACTGGCTCTCCGCGTGGTAGATCCCCAGCTCATGAAGCACCCGGAAGCGCTCCGCGAGGCTCAGGCGCTCCACCTCACTGCGCAGGGCCGCGACCTGCTCGTCGCGCCCCAGCTGCCGCAGGGCCTCGAGGTCCAGGAAGGGCGCGCTCAGGGGGCCTCCTCGCGGGCCACCGGGTAGAGCAGCCAGCGCTCGTCCCAATACGGGCTGCGCTGGTAGAACCACCGCAGGCGGGCGTCGGGGTCGGCAGCGAGCTTGGGGTCCGCCGCCAGGGCCTGCTGAAACTCGGTGGCGAGCTGCGGCGAGGCGGCGAGCATCTTCGCCGCCAGCGGCTCGACGGCGTAGTCCTCGATGTACTCGGTGCGCTCCAGGACCTCGGCGAAAAAGCCCCACTGCAAGAAGGAGTCACCGCTCGCCGGCTCGAGCAGCGCCATCGCCAGCTCGCCCAGGGGCTGATCGGTGGGCACTCGCACCGAGCCCGCCGGGAAGCTCTGCCGCCGAGTCTCCGTGGTGGTCGTGGTGCTCAGGCCCACCCGGCCTTCGAAGGTGCGCTCGGCCAGCTTCGGCTCGACCAGGCGGTACATCGTCACCTCGAGCGTTCGCTCGGCCGCCTGCGGCTCGAGGCGGATGCCGTGGGCAGCCAGGCGATCGATCACCTCTGGATAGGTCGGCGGCAGCCAGTAGGCGCGGGGCCGGCGCACCAGATCGGCCGGTTCGTTGAACTCGATCACTGGGGAACGCACGGTGGTCGGCTTGCCGGTGTAGACCACCTTCTCCTTGCCGCTCACCGTCGACATCTCCTTGCGCGCCTCGACGGCCAGGAAGTCCACCGCCTGCGGCGGCCGGTTGGGCGTCGTGAAGGAGAGCGGCACCTGCGCCGGGCGCCGGGCAGCGTCGGCGGCGATCGCCGTGCGCAGCGCCACGCCGTCGCTCGCCAGCGTGCGCAGCGTCGAGGCCAGCAGGACGTAGGTGCCCAGCACGCGCTGCGGATAGGGCTTGAGCGAGTGGTTCTCGACCAGCACCGCCGGCAGGTGGCGCAGATCCCCGTAGCCGTTCGAGAACCGCGGCGAGGCCGTGAAGCTCATGTTGCCCTGGGTGGCGTCACCGGGGTCGCGCAAGAAGACCAGCGGTCCGGGAACGTGGCCCCAGGCCTTGAGGTCGCGATCGGCCGCCGGCCGCAGCACCGAGCCCAGCCAGCCGGCGATCGCCGGCGAGTAGCCGGCCGGGCCGTTGAAGCCGTAGGTGATGTCGTACTGGTAGTCGGCACCGTCGGTGACGTGCAAATCGTAGAAGAGGTCGGGCTGCCAGGCGTCGAGGGCAGCCACCACGGCGCGGGTCTCCGGCGCGTCGAGCTTGGTCCAGTCGCGGTTGAGGTTGAGGTTGCGCGAGGTGGTACGCCAGCCCATCTCGCGGGGGCCACGTTGGTTCACCCGCCCGTAGGGCGAACGGCGCTCGTGGCCGTCGACGTTGAGGATCGGCACGAAGAGGAAGTTCGCCTTGGCGAGGAGCTCCTTCTGCCGGCCGCCCACCGTCAGGTCGCGCAGCAGCATCAGCCCGGCATCCTTGCCGTCGATCTCGCCGGCATGGATGCCGGCCTCGGCCATGAGAGTGGGCTTGCCGTTGGCGCGCAGCGCCGCCGGTGTGCGGGCGCCCTCCGCCGAAGCGATCACCAGCCAGACGTCACGACCCTCGTAGCTCTTGCCGAGCGAGGTCATGGCGAGCTGGGGCGAGGCGGCCACCAGCCGTTCGAGGTAGGCGACGGTCTCGGCGTAGGTGGGCGTCGACAACAGGCCGTCACGCTCGGCCGGGGTGATCCACGGGTCGCCAGCCGCGGCCACCAGGCTGCGGCTCTGCCCCGCCCACGGCAGCTCGGGGGGCAGGATCGCGTCGTCCGCCAAACCGGGGAGCACCGTCCCCGGGCCTCCGAGGCTCAGGCCCAAAATCAGCAGCACGCCCCACAGATGTCGTCTCCCAGCGATCACGGCTTCCCCTTTCCAACCTCCGTGGCCCGCCCGCCGAGCCCGAGGACTGACAAGTGTAGTAGACCCGGCGGCCGTTACGCCCGGCGAGGCCGCGGGCCGCGGTCGATCAGAGCTTGAAGAGGGCGTCCCAGGCCGACTTGGCGCTCGCCGGGGTGTCGCTGTCGGCCTTGAACTCGACCGCCGTCTTCGCCTCGAAGAGCTCGCATTCGTTGCGCTTCGCCTTCTTGGCGATCTTCACCGCCACCGGCTTCCGGCATTCGTGCGGGGCCGAGGTATCGAAGAAGGCGCAGTGGGTGCAGGTGTGAAGGTCGGTGCCGCACTGCACGCAGGTGGCGGCGAGGGCACCGATCCCGGGCGGTTCCTGTTTGCGGCCGCAGACGGCGCAGCGGAAGCTGGTCGCCGTCGGCGCGCCCAGGCCGCGGCCGCGTGGCCCTTCCTTGCGCTCCGGCGGCGCTCCCGGCGGGCCTGGCCGTCCACCGCTTCCCCGCCCCCCACCGTCCCGCTCGTCGCGCTGCTGATAGCCCCGCTGCTGGTATTTGCGGTCCGACATGGCCGGGTTATAGCAGAATCGAGCCACGGCAGGCAGCGGACCGAACGCCCCTCGCGCCGCCTGCCTGCCGATGGTTCGAGAGAGGAGAGCCGATGCCCGCGTCGCCCCGCCACCCCTCCAACGCCGACCAGCTCCTGGCCAGCTTGCGCAGCGAGGTCCAGCGCTACCGCCGCCTCGCCGAGGGCGCCCTCGCCCAGGTCAGTGACGAGGACTTCTTCCGCCCCCTGGATGTCGAGAACAACACCCTCGCCCTGCTGGTGAAGCACGTCGGCGGCAACCTGCGCTCGCGCTGGCGAGACTTCCTCACCAGCGACGGCGAGAAGCCCGACCGCGACCGCGACGGCGAGTTCGAGCTGCGCGACGGCGACAGCCGCGCTGCCCTGACGGCGCTCTGGAACGCCGGCTGGGGCGAGCTCGAGTCCTCCCTCGCCGCCCTCAGCCGCGAAGACCTCGGTAGCACCGTCACCATCCGCGGCGAGCCCCACTCGGTGATCCTCGCCTGCGAGCGCTCGCTCGCCCACACGGCCTACCACGTAGGCCAGATCGTCCTGCTGGCCAAGCACTGGCGGGGCAGCGCGTGGCGGACCCTCTCCGTCGCCCGCGGTGGCTCGGCCGCCTTCAACGTGGCGATGGCCGAGCGCTTCGCGAAGTAGAGCCGGCCGAAGGCCGCCGCCTACTCCAGGCTGCCGCGGGCCACCGGCACCACCCGGCCGCCCACCCGCACCTCGATGCCGTCGCCAGTGAGGCGGGCGGCCAGGCGCAGCAGCGAGGGGCGGCCCATCTCGTAGCCCTGCTCCACCCGCACGGCGATCTCGCCCGCGCCGAGCACGCGGTGCTCCACCAGGTAGGCGGCGAGGCTGCCGTTGGCGCTGCCCGTCGCCGGGTCCTCGAGCACCCCGACACCTGGCGCGAAGACCCGCACCGCCAGCTGATTGCCGGCCTCGCGCGCCTCGCGGCAGAAGAGCAACACGGTGTCCGCCCCAGCCTCCTGGCTCACTGCCTCGAACGCCTCGGCCATCACCCGCGCCCGGCCCAGGGCGGCGAGGTTGCGCAGGGGCACGACGAGGGCGTAGACCCCGGTCGAGACCGCCTGCACCGGGAAGTCCGCGTCGAGGTCGGCGGCTTCGAGACCGAGGGCGGCGGCGGCCGCGGCATGGCTGGCACGGTGCCCGAAGGTCGGCGTGCGCTGGCGCATCCACAGCACCTCCGGGCCGGGCTCGCGGCGGTCGATCGTCACCGGGATGGGCCCGACGCCGAGGTTGAGGACGAGCGCGTCCGCCGCCCCGGCGAGAAGCTCGCGGCGGATGACCTGTGCCGTGCCCAGAGTGGGATGGCCGGCGAAGGGAAGCTCGGCCCCGGGGGTGAAGATGCGCACATCGTAGCCGCCGTCTCGCGGCTCGCGGGAAAGGACGAACGTGGTCTCCGAGAAGCCCATCTCACGGGCGATCCGCTGCATGGTCGGGGTGGTGAGCTCGCCGGCGTCGAAGACCACCGCAAGCTGGTTGCCGGCGTACTTCCGCTCGGCGAACACGTCCACGATGAAGAACGGCAGTTGGCTCATGCGGCGGATCTTGCCACGGCGAGGCCCGCGCCGGCCGTCCCGTGGCAAGCGTCAGGGACGCTACTCCCCCGAGCGCAGCCGGGCGAGCCGCTGGCGGATCTCGGCAACCTCGCGCGCGCGATCCCCACCGTCGACGGCTCGCAGCAGGCGCTCGACCTCGTCGAGCCGCTCCAGGCCGGGCCGATCCAGCGCGCGGTGCTCCCGCGCCGTGCGTTCGAGCAGGGCACCGAGGCTCACGAGGGCACCGTCCGCGTCGCCGGCCCCAAGCGCCGCCTCGGCTGCCAGCAGCTGATCCGCCGGCTGGCGGCTGCCGCCGAGCTCGGCGGCGAGAATGGCCCGCGCCTCGGTGGCGCGGCCGGGAGTGCGCAAGCGCCAACGGACGCGCAGGCGCACCGCCTCCGCCCGCAGCGGGTGATACGGCGAGAGCGCCGCGAGCACCCCGTCTGCCGCGGCCACCGCCGGCCAATCGCCGCGCGCCGCCGCCAGGAGCGCTGCCACCAGAAGGCGGTCTTCCGCGGTCGGTAGCTCCTCGGCGAGCTCCAACCGCCGGCCCGCCTTGAGCGCGTCCAGGTAGAGGTCGAGCAGGGAGTAGAGCGGCTCGGGGTCCGCCGGGGCCTGGGCATGGGCGGCGCGGAGCTCGGCCTCCGCCGCGGCACGGTGCCCCGCTGCCGCCTGCAGCAGGCCGGCTGCGACGCGGCGTGCCACTGGATCGCCGATCGCGGCCGCCAGCCGGGCGGCCCGCGCCTGGTTGCCGGCCGCCAGCAGGCGGCGCAAGCAGTAGAGTGGGTGGCTGGTGGTGCCGTCCAGCGGGTCCCACGGCAGCATCGCGTCGAGGCCACCGGCGGTCAGGCCCGGGGTGCCGAGCACCCGGGGCGCACCGGCTTGCAGGCGGTTGTGGTGGTCGCGGTTGATCGGCGCCCCGGCAGCAAAGGCCCGCACCCCGGCGGTGGTGAGCAGGCGGCCGACGGCGAGGTCTTCCGGGACCAGCACGCCGAGCTCGGCCCAGCCCGGGCTCGCCGCCAGGCGGGCGGCGAGATCGCGCGGCGCAAGGGGCCTCGCTCCCGCCACCAGCAGCAGGGACGGCCCACCCCCGGGCTGGTAGACCTCGACCTCGGGGAAAACTGCGAGGAGCGTGGCGAGGAGGCTCCTCAGCAGCTCGTGATCGACGAAGGCGAGGCCCATCCACTGCACGAAGACGCCCTCTTCGCCCAGCCGCGAGGCCACCAGGCGGAACATCTCTACGCTGAAGAGATGGGCCGAGGCGGCCGTCCAAGGGTGGGACGGCTGCGAGACGATGGCGTCGTAGCGCTGGCTCGCCAGCGCCAGGACGCTCCTCGCATCCTGGACGGTCAAGCGCAGCCGCGGGTCAGACAGCGGATCACGGCGCCGCTGGCCGGCGATCCGCCGGTTGGCGGCCACCACCTCGGGCTCGAGCTCCACTACCTCGAGGTGCTCGATCCCGGGCGGCACGCTCTCGAGGATCACCCCGCCGCCCAGCCCCACCACCAAGAGGGACTTCGCCTGCGGCCGCAACAGGCTGGGCAGCAAGGCCATCCAGCCCGCCGCCTCGACCATCCCCGCCGGCGCCTCGGGCTTCAGGATCAACGCCTCGGGCAGGCCGTTGGTGAGCAGCCGCCAGCCGTCGGAGCGTTCGAGCAGCAACACGGTCGCCGAACGCCCTACCCCGAGGTAGACCGGCGTGCCCCGCTGGGGGCCGGCAACGGCCGACCACGAGAGGAGGGCGAGCGGCTCGCGCGGCAAGGCGAGGAGCAACGCCGCGAGCAAGGCCACGGCCACCATCGCGTGGCGAGGCAGGCGCGGCCGCTCCGCCACGGCCGCGACCAGCGCCAGGCCGAGGCTCACGGCGATCGCCGCGGTGGCGAGGCGAGCGAAGCCGAGCGCCGGCAAGAGGAAGAGGCCACTCACCAGCGCTCCGGCGATGGCCCCGGCGGTGTTCCAGGCCAGCACACGGCCGCTGGCGCTCGCCGCTTCAGCCGCCGCGCGGGCGACGATGCGCACGGCCAGCGGATAGGTGGCACCGAGAAAGAGGGCGCCGGGCAGCAAGCTGAGGGCCGAGGCCAGGGCCCCCGCCGCCACCAGGTTGCCGGGCCCGAGGCCGAGCGCCGTGAGCCAGGCGGGCCAACGGTCGAGCAACTGGTAAGCGCTCCAGCTGGCGACGGCCACCCCCAGCTGGGCGAGCGCAAAGCCGCGACGGGCGCTCAGGCCGTCGCCGCTCCAACGTTGCGCCGCCCATGCCCCCAGGGCGAGTCCCACGAGGAACGTCGCCAGCATGGTGCCGAAGGCGTAGATGCTGCCCCCCGCGAGGTGGTTGAGCAGGCGGGTCCAGACGATCTCCCAAGAGAACGAGACCAGGCCACCGACCAGCATCGCCGGCAGCGCCCAGGACCATGCCGCCAGTACCGCCCTCCCGGCCGGAGCAGCGCCGCGCAGGCCGCGCCGAGCGTAGGCCGCGGCGAGGGCAGCGGCGAGCCCATTGAGACCGATCCCCACCCAGGTCGCGTGGCCGAGGCCGAGGCGCGGCAGGAGGACGAAGGCCCCCAGCACGGCGCCCAGGGCGGCGCCCAGGGTGTTGACCATGTAGAGCCCGCCGACCGCGCGCCCGAGGCCGGCCTCGTCGCCGACCGTGCCGCGCACCAGGACGGGCAAGGTGGCTCCCATCAGCGCCGTGGGAACCAACAGCAGGAGCGCCGAGGCCAACAGATAGAAGGCGAGCGAGCCGCCGCCAGCGAGCTCCGCGCCGCGCAAGAGAGCCAGCTGCAGCCGTGCCACTAGGGCAAGGCCGGCCGGCAAGGCGAGGGCCGACGCGGCGATCCCCAGCTCGAGGAGGGCATAGACCAAGATCGGCCGGCGCAGGCCGAGGCTCCGGCGCGCCGCCAGGGCCGCTCCCAAGGCCAGCCCCCCCATGAACGCCGCCAGCACCGTGGCGACCGCGAGGTCCGAGGCACCGAGCACGAGCGTCAGCTCCTGCGACCAGGAGGTCTGGTAGACCAGGCCGGCGACGCCCGAGAGCAGGAAGCACGAACGCAGCCACCACGGAACACGGCTGCGCGGGGTCGCTGGCAGGCTTGGCATGGCAGGCACGAAGGGACGCGAGAGCGACGAGAAAGGCAGAGATTAGCGTGATTTCCGCCTTGACCAGCCTTCAGCTCACGAGATAGAATTCTCTCTAATCGTCTCAGTCCGCCAGGCACTGCTCTTCTGGGGTGCTGCCGCGAACCTGAAGCAGCTCGGGACTTAATCCCGAAGCCGTAATCGCGCCGGCGGCCCCCAGGGAGCCGTGGGTCCAACCGCACGAGGTGGTCATGAAGAAGGTCGCTCTCTTCGCAGCTCTCGTCGCCCTGGTGGCCGTCTCGGCCCAAGCCCAGCTGCCGGCCGCCAAGCAGCAGGAGCTCAACGCCCGCGGCATCAGCAACTGGACCCCGGGGCAGACTCGCGGCCAGGGCCCGGCGATGGCGAACCTGCCGAGCACCCTCGCGGCGCCGCTCAACACCCGGACGCCGGCCAACACGGCGACGATGCAGTACGACAACGGCGCCCTCACCGCCCTGCCGATCATCTTCGGCGCGATCTACGGCAACAAGTTCGACAAGGGGCTGATGGGAGTCTCGCTCGGCACCGTCACGCTCAACAGCTTCAGCTTCTACTTCATGGAAGACAGCCTGCCGGATACCGGCCTCTTCTTCCAAGCGGCCGACCCGCTCGGCGCGGGCTCGATCTCAGCGCGCGCCAGCACGAACATCACCGGCCTGATGAACTCCGGGCAGAGCTTCTCGATGCCGGTGCTGAACGTCCTCCCGCAGGCCAGCCTCGGCACCACCGGAATGTTCAATGACACCTTCTACCTCGGCGCCTGGTGCCTCAACAGCGCGCTCACCTTCCCGATCAACAACGAGGTCATCGGCCTCTCGACGCAGGACTTCAATGGCGGTGCCCGCCGCAAGGGCTACACGGCGAGCTCGGGCACTGGCCCCGTGGGCTTCGCCGCCCAGCCGTTCAACGCGATCATCCGCGCCAACGTCACCTCGGCGGCCGCCGTGCCCGTCGAGCTGATGGCTTTCGACGCCGACTAGGGCTTCGCCGCTACCCGCCGGCGGCCTGCCCGCCGTCCAGACCCTGCCGAGCGACCTCGGCAGGGTTTTTCGTCCCTAGCGAGAGCCCCTTCCGACGATGAACAGCCTCCTGCCCCTCCTCGTCCTCCTCGCCGCCACGCCGCGACCACCGGCCGAGCCGCCGGCGCGCCCACTCGCCGTCTTCGACGGCGGCTCCGTCTCGACCCTCGAGCTGGCGCGCGAGGAGCGCTTCCTCAGCAAGGACGAGCGCATGTTTCGCGAGGCCCAGGGGCACAGCCTCGCCCGCCGGCAGGAGGACTGGCTCGAGCGCGCAGCGTTGCGCCTGATCGCCCGCCGGCTGGCCGAGAGCGCCGGCCTCACGGTCGCCGGTGAAGCCGCCGAGAAGGCCCACGCGGCCGGCCGCTCGTTCCTCGTCGAGCGCTGGGCGCGCAGTTGCTACGGCCTCGGCTTCGACCTTCCCAGCGAGGCCGAGGTGGCCGCCGAGCTCACCCCGACCTTGGGCACCATCCCACCGCGGATCAAGCTCGCGCACATCTTCGTGCGCGCCGAGACGGCCGACGAGGTCGCCGCCGCCAGCCAGCGCCTCTCCGCCTGGAAGGCCGAGATCCACGACCTCGACGGCTTCCACGCTCTGGCCAGGCAGCAGTCGGCCTCGCAGTCGGCCCGCCGGGGCGGCGAGCTGGGCTGGCTCCGCCAGGGCTGGCTGGCGAAGGAGGCCGAGGCCGTGCTCTACCGCCTGCAGCCGGGGGCGATGAGCGAGCCCATCGCCCTGCGTGGCGGGGTGCACCTCTTCTGGGTGGAAGACCGGCGCCCCGAGGAGCGCGAGGCGCTCGCGCCGCGCGTGCGTCGCCGCCTCGCCGAGCTGCGCAGCACGGCCCTCGACGGCTGCCGCCAGCGCCGTCTCGGCCAGGCGCGGGCGATGCCGAGCGTGGGCGGCGGGCCCGCGGCCGGCGAGGATGAGCTGCTCTTCCGCCTGGCGGTCGCCACTCATCAGGCCGACGCCGGTGAGCTCGCCCGGATCACCGACCTGGCGAACAACGTGTGGATCGAGCAGGTGGTGGGCGAGCGCGTTGAGGCCACCCTCGGCAGCCCGGATCCGGCCGTGCTGCGGCAGCGCTACGACGACGCGCCCGAACGCTACCGCCGCCCCCGCGAGCTCGCTCTGCGCCGCCTGAGCGTCGCCGTGCCGCGCTCGGGCGACCCCCTCGCCTTCGAGCAGCACTTGCGCGCCGCGGTCGAGCGGCTGGCCGCCGGCGAGGGCAGCTGGGAAGAGGTCCGCGCCGCGGCGGGCAGCGCGGCCAGCGAGGAGGCCCAACCGCTGCTGCCGCAGCTCGACGCCGCCTCGTTCCTCGGCCCCTACGCGTTCGATATCATCCAGCCCCTCGCGGCAGGGGATGTCAGCGGGCCGATCCAGGACGCCGGCCAGCTGGTCGTGGTGAAGATCGAGGACGAGCGGCCCGAGGCGCAGCTCAGCTTCGAGGAGGCCCTGCCGAAGTTGACGGAGAGTTGGCGGGCCGAGCGCCGCCGGCAGCTGAACGCCAGCGTCGCCGCCGAGCTCCTCGCCCGTAACCACTTCCAGCTCACCCCGGCCGGTGAGGCCCTGCTGCGCGAGAGCCCCGATGATGCCCCCAGCCCCTTCGTCACGCCACCGCTCTGAGCCGGGCTCCCGCGCGCCAGCCACCCTCGGGCTGGTGCTCTTGGCCGCAGCAGCTCTGGCCGGCTGCGGCCGGACGCGG
>WBZL01003929.1_pt1 | contig 13229 bp, 8 predicted proteins | sample 5204291 | NCBI WGS metagenome assembly WBZL01 (sample SAMN12344345, study PRJNA552823) | activated sludge metagenome | biome: Activated sludge suspended growth; feature: Nitrification reactor; material: Wastewater; isolation source: activated sludge from nitrification reactor of wastewater treatment...
CGATCACCAAGGACGACACGGGCGTGGAGGTCTACTCCACGATCTTCGCCCTGGCCGAGTCGCCGCCCGCCGCCGGCGTGCTGTGGGCGGGCTCGGACGACGGGCTGGTGCACGTCTCCCGCGATGGCGGCACCAGCTGGCAGAAGGTGACGCCGCCCGGCCTGCCCGAGTGGGCGATGATCAACGCCATCGACGCCTCGCCCTTCGAGGCCGGCGGCGCCTACCTCGCGGCGACCCGCTACAAGCTCGACGACGACACTCCCTACCTCTACAAGACAAGCGACTACGGCGCCACCTGGACGCGGATCGACGCTGGCATCCCGCGCCACCACTTCACCCGCGTCTTGCGCGCCGATCCCGGCCGCCGCGGCCTGCTCTACGCCGGCACCGAACGGGGCCTCTACGTTTCCTTCGACGACGGCGCCCACTGGCAGCCCTTCCAGCTCAACCTGCCGCAAGTGCCGGTGACCGACCTCGCGATCAAGGACGGCTCGCTGATCGCCGCCACCCAGGGCCGCAGCTACTGGATGCTCGACGACCTCACCGTGCTGCACCAGCTCAAGGCCGAGATGGCGGCCGAGCCGCTGGTGCTCTTCCAGCCGGCGCCGGCCGTGCGCCAGCGCAGCTTCCGCATCGAGGAGCCGCGGGCGGCCGGCACCAACCCGCTGCCCGGCGTGGCCTTCCACTACCTGCTGCGCGACGAGCCGGCGGCGGACACCAAAGCCGAGATCGCGATCCTCGACCAGGAAGGAAGTGTGCTGCGCAGCTTCACCCGCAAGCCGGCCGAGGGTGCTGGCGACGAGCGGGACGACGACGGCGCTGCCGAGGACCTGCGGCAGCTGCCGGTCAAGAAGGGGGGGGCGAGCTTCGGTTGGGACTTGACCCTGCCGCCGGCGGACACCTTCCCGGGGATGATCCTGTGGAACGGCCGCAACGACGGGCCGCTCGTCCTGCCCGGCAAGTACCAGGCGCGACTGACCATCGGTGAGCAGGTGACGACGGTGCCCTTCGAGGTGGCCTCGGACCCCCGTTCGCGCGCCAGCGACGCCGACCGCCAGGCGCAGTTCGAGCTCGAGCGTGCCCTGCGCGACAAGCTGACGCGGATCCATCGCGAGATCCGCCGCATCCGCGACGTGCGCCAGCAGGTCGAGGCGCTCAACGAGCGTGCCGGCGAAGGAGAAGGCACCGCCGCTCTGCGCGCCGCCGCCAAGGCCTTCCTCGACAAGATCAAGGGGGTCGAAGAGGCCCTCTACCAGACCAAGAACAAGAGCCGGCAAGACCCGCTCAACTTCCCGATCCGCCTGAACGACAAGCTCGCTGGCCTGCTGCGGGTAGTCGCCGAGGGCGAGTGGGCGCCCACCCAGCAGTCCTACACCGTGCGCGACGAGCTCTTCGCCCGCACCGACGCCGAGCTCGCCAAGCTTGACGCGGCCTGGAACGAAGACCTGCCTGCGCTCAGCACTCTTGCCCGTGAGGCGCAGGTGCCGGCCGTCTTGCTCGGTCCACTGGAGCCGAAGCAGGGCGAGAAGGGGGCGAAAGGGGAAAAGGGCGGGCGAGAGGCGGACGAGTAGGCCCCTCGCGCTTCGCGTCTTGAGGATCGGGCCGCTCTCGTGCCGGGAGCGGCCCGTCTGCTTTTCTCTGGCCTCTCTCCACCTCCCTGTCACACACCGGCGGCCGGCGTCACTCCCCTTGATGAGTGGTGCGGCGGAGCCCGCCTCTCGTTTCCTTCCATCCCTTCTGCGAGAGGAAAGCTCATGAAGAGAATCGCCGCCATCGGCTCGTGGCTCGGCCTATTGATCGTCGGCGCCCTCAGCGCTCGAGCCCAACCCTCCCGGCTTCCCGGCGGGCCGCCTCCGGTGATGCCGGTCGCCGTCGCTGCTGCCTGCCCTGGCTGCGGGGTGGGGGCCGTCGAGCGTCGGGTGCTCGCCGGTAACGTCGTGGAGTACAGCTTTGACCTGCGAGTGGGCGGCGGCGAGCACGAGATCGTGCGCCTTCACCGGGTGGTCGCCGAGGTCCGCCCCGGACACCCAGCGCGGCAGGCCCACGCCCTGTTCATGATCCACGGCGACATCTGGGGCTTCGACGCCGCCTTCCTCAATGCGGTGGCCTCGCCCGCCGTGCCCGATGCGCACACGCTGCCGATTTTCCTCGCGGCGCATGGGATCGACGTCTGGGGGATGGATTTCCGCTGGGTCGGCGTGCCCGCGGCGACGGCCGATCTCGGCTTCATGGCGGGCTGGGACCTGACGACCGATGCCCGCGACACTCGCTTGGCGATGGGCCTCGCGCGCCTGGTGCGGGCGGCGAGCGGCGCCGGGGGCGGCCCCTTCCCCCTTCTCGGCTGGAGCCGCGGCGGCCAGATCGGCTATGCCGTGCTCGGTGCCGAGAGCCAGCTGCCGCGACCGCTACGCAACGCGAGTGGCTTCGTGGCCGTCGAGACCTTCGTCAAGACGGACCAGCCGGACCTCGTCGCCGCGGCCTGCCTGCGCCTCGCCATCACCCAGGCCCAGCAGGCCGCCGGCGAGACGGCCGCCACCTCGGGAGGTCTGCTGGCGACGCTCGGGCAGCTCGCCGCTCTGGCAGGGGCGGAACCGTCGCCGATCGTCCCCGGGCTGAGCAACCTTCAAGTCGGCTGGCTCACTGGCAGCGCGACCTTCCAGTTCCTGCCCCCGGGTGGCGCCTTCGCGCCGTACTACCACTTCGCGGGCGGCACCTTCGACGCTCTGGGCTTGCCCACGGGGCTCACCTACCAGAGTGATGCTGGCTTCTTCGACTTTCTCGCCGGTGCCGCTCCTTTGCAGCCACTCGCCGAGCTCGTGGAGGGCGACGCCGCGGCCTGCGATGATCCCGCGGCACCGGCCCCCTCCTTCGCCGATCACCTCGGCGACATCCGGGTGCCGGTGCTGTACGTGGGTGCCGGCGGCGGGGTTGGGGACTTCGGGACCTACACGACGACCCTCCTCGCCAGCCGTGATGTGAGTACCCTCGTCGTCAGCCTCGAGCCGCCGGAGCGCCGCCTCCTGGACCTCGGCCACGCCGACGTCTTCCAGGCCGCGGCGGCACCGGGGCTGTTTTGGCAGCCAATTCTCGACTGGCTACTCGTTCACTGAGCGAGGCGCCGCCGCCAGGCCCGGTCGGTCGGGGTCGCTACCACCAAGGAAGGAGACGCGGAGTTGGGTCTCGAGGATCAGCCTCACCAGCGCTCCTCACCGCGGAGGGCCCGAGCCCGCTCGAGGTTGCCGGCAGCCGCTCGAGGAGCGACGCGCACCGCACCGCGATGACGCTGGAAGTCTCGTGAGGCGGCGGCGACCTGGATGGTGCCGCCCAAGACCTCCCAGATCAGGATGTCGGCGGGCCCGACCTGCAAGTGCTGGCGGACCTCGGGCGGAATCGTCGTCCTGTTCTCGCAGGTGATGGTCGAGCGTGCCATGGCGGATCCTGACGAGATCCTCCCTCGCAGGGGGCTGTACTGCTCGCGGGGCTCAGCCGCTCCAGCCGTGCTCGAAGATCGGCCGCAGGCCGTGGACGAGCGCGACGATCAGGACGTGGGAGAGCGCTGCCGCTTCGAGGCCGCGCTGGCGGAAGAGATGGCCGAAGGCGAGGCCCGGGCCGAGGATGATCAGCACCGTGCGCCAGGCGACGAGCGGCGTCAGGGGCTCCCACATCACCTCGTTGCCGAAGTGCTCGATCCCGAAGTAGACGGCGACCGCCAGGTTGGCGAGCCAGAAGACGGCCGTGCGGACACCGCTTTTCTCGCTGCGCACCAGCCGGGTGAGCAGCCAGAAGAGGACGCTCAAGAAGCCCAGCCGATAGTAGAGCTCCTCGAAGAGGCCGCCGCCGGGGGCGGCGAGCAAGCCCCGCCAGCCGGCGACGCCGCTGACCCGGGCGTGGATCTCCGGTGCTGGGGTGGCAACGCCGAGCGCCTGCAGGAAGACGGCGTCGATGGCCAACGCCAGGAGCGCCGTGGCCAGGGCCCAGAAGGCCGCGGGGGTGATGATCGAGGCGAGCGGGCGTGCGGGCTGCGGCCCGCCGAACCAGGCCTCGACGTACGGCGCCCCCAGGCCGAGGGGGCGGGCGGCGGCATAGCCCAGGCCGATCGCCAGGCCGAGCATCACGGCCGAGCGGGCGAGGATGGCGAGGACCAGGGCGGTGCCTTGGAACGGCAGGGTGGGAGCGTCGGGTGCCACCGCCATCAGCCCCAGGGCATAGGGAAGCTGGAGGGGGCTAAGCAGAGTGCCGGCGGCCCAAAGAGCGAGCGCCGGTTTCCAGGGAAAGGGTAGGCGAGCCATGAGACCTCCCGTGTATTTTTCAGGAAGTACGGTGTACCGGCGGTGAGGTTCCAAGCGCGTACCAGGTGTGTGATGATCCCTCCACCATTCCGCAACGCCACTTTCTGTGAGGAGGACCGATGAAAGGGAAGATCATCCTCATCGGCGGCGTCGTCCACTTCGTGGTGACGATGATCGTCGGCATGCTGGGGACCGGCCCGCTGGTCCACAACAACATCCTCAAGGAGACCTACAAGGCCACTGTCTCGTTCTGGCGGCCGGAGCTCACCAAAGAACCGCCCGATATGGGCGCGGTGATGCCCATGTGGATCACCATCGGCATCATCTCGAGCCTGGTGATCGCCTTCCTCTACAGCACCGTGCGGGGTTCGTTCGCTGGTCCAGGCTGGAAGAAGGGCCTCGCCTTCGGCTTCGGCCTGAGCCTTTTCGCCGCAGTCACGATGGCGGGTTGGGCCGGGGTGTTCAACCTGCCGGCGAACCTGTGGTTGTGGTGGGGTGTCGAGTACTTCGTCCTCTCCCTGATCGGTTGCGCCGCCATGGGCTGGGCGACCGAGAGGTGGGCGGGAGCCTAGCGGACACGCCAGGGCCGGCCCCGAGCCCGTGGGCTGGCCCCGACTTCACCCTCTGCTTGGTGCCCCGGCGGCCCTACCTGCCGTCGCCCCAGATCCTCTTCCACCACGGCTCGTCGCCTCGGGTGGTGGGCTGCACGCCCACTCGGCGGCGGACCTCCGCGATGTCCCAACCGGTCAGCTTGGCGAGGGTCTGGGCCTCGGCTTCGAAGCGTCGCGGCAGGCCCCGCCGGTACTCCTCGGCGGCGCTGCAGCGGTCGTCACCCGTCCACGGGTGGCGCAGCACGTAGCGGCCCTGGAAGTTCTCGCGGCTGCCGGTCTCCTGGAAGACCAGGTCTTCGGGGAAGTGCGCGTTGTCGTAGCGCAGGTGGAGGCGGGTCAGGAAGACGTTCTGCGGGCCGCCACCGGGCCGCGGCCCCGGCCCCGGCGGGCCGAGGTAGGGCGAGGGCTTGTCGACCCAGAAGGCACCCAGCTCGCGCAGCTCCTGGTTCGAGAGCGGGTCGGCGGCGCAGGGGTCGCACCACGACATGTCCCATGCGTACTCGAGGAAGACGCCGCGACCACTCTCCTTGTCCACCTGGTTGCGGAACATGTCGCGGTAGAAGTGGGCGAAGTCGTCCTTGACGAAGAGGGGGATGTCCATCCCCGACGGCAGGCGCACGGTGCGGTAGTTGGTCGTCTCGACGCGGCCGGTGCGGGTCAAGGTGTAGACGTAGAGCTCCTGCGGGCCCTTGGCGTTGACCATCCCGAGGCGGATCGGCAGCATGAACTTCGGGCTCTCGTAGGCCACCTGCAAGGGCCGCAGATAGGAGTAGCCGAGCTTCTGCTGCTCGCCGAGGTTCACCCGCGCCACGAAGAAGCGCATGCCCTGCTTCAAGTAGCTGCCCACCACCGGTTCGGCGCCTGGCGGCAGACGGTAGCCCTCGGCCTTGAGCCAGGTGACGAGGCCGTCGCTCTGCTTGGCGGAAAGGATCAGGATGTCGTACTCGCCTACCGTGTAGCTCGCTTCGATGGTCACCCCGAGGCTCTTCGCCCGTGCCGCCGCATCGGCTTCTCCAGCGGGTGCGGCAGCCATCGGCATCGGTGCGTTGCGTTCGTAGAGCCGCTCGCAGGGGTTGGGGTCGAAGTACTCCACCAGCCGCGGCGCCGAGTAGGCGTCGAGGTGATCGATCAGCGCCCTGTCGGCGACGTGGATCTGCTCGCGGGTGATGAAGGTCGGGACCGGGATCACCACCGCGAACTCGCTGAGCTCGCCCTGGAAGTCATTGGCCATGGTGAGCACGGTGCGGTCGCCGTCGCGCACCAGCACCACCTGCGAGGCTTGGTTGAACAGGCGGGTGTCGGCGCGCGCCACGTAGAAGCCGCAGAAGGCATGGGCGGTGGCGGCAGGAACGAGGAGCATCAGGACCATCAGGGCCGGTCGCAGGCGGCGCATGGGGCTCTCCTTTCGAGAGGGGGCGACGGGGGTGGTCGCTGCCGGGCGGCCTGCCCATTCGTACCGCTCGCCGGGGAGCAGGCGGTCGATCAGGGGCACGAGCAGCGAGGCGGCGACCAACGAGTAGAGCAAGCCGTTCTGGCGAAAGAGGCGGAATTGCACGAAGGCGGCCCCGAGCGCCACCAGGGCGGCGAAGAGCAGGCGGCCTGCCCGTGAGCTCGGGGTGGTCTTGGGGTCGGAGATCATGAAGAAGGCGAAGAGCAGCAAGGCGCCGCTCTGCAGCTGGTGGAGCGGGATCGCGAGCGGGTCGCCCAGCCACAGGGCGCGGGCGACGAGCAGGCCGGCGAAGCTCGCGAGGAAGGCGAGGGTGACGTCGGCCCGGGCGGCGCGGTAGACCACCAGGCCGCCGAGTGAAGCGAGGAGGAAAGCGAAGAACGCCACCTGCCCCCACTGGCCGGGGGAGACCCAGGCACGATCGGTGGCCAGGATCACCACGACCAGGCCGAGGTTGGTGGGGTTGAAGATGTGCTTGCCGCGCGCCCGCAGCAGAAACTTGCTGCCGATGGCGACCGCCGCCGCCACCACCGCCCAGCCGAGGTGGTCCGTGCGCAGCAGCAGCGAAAGCGACAACGACGAGATCAGCGGGCTCTTGGGGTCGAAGTGGGGCAGCCTTGCCCAGCGGGTACCCAGGGCCTGGACGGCGAGGCTGGTCGCCATCAAGGTGAGCACCTGCGCCGGCGAAACGGCGAACTGGAGGCCCAGCCAGCCGTAGATCAGTAGGCCGGAGAGGGCGAGGAGCTGGAAGAGGCGCGGATCGGCCGGGCGACCGAGTCGGGCTGCCGCAGCCGGAAGGGTCGTGGGCGTTGGTTGGGTGATTCCCAGTGAAGTGGTGGCCATCTTACCCTCCGGTCGATCCGCGCTGAGGATAGGACACCGCTGCGCCCGAAATGGAAACCGCGCTGGCGTCTCGCACCCTGGAGGCCATGGCGAGATTGCTAGTAGAGTGCCCGCCGTGGATGGGCGTCGCGGAGGCCTGAATCGCCGCCAGCTGCTCTGCGGAGCGCTGGCGCAGGGCCTGCTCCTGGCGAGCGGCTGCGCCTCGACGGCCACCTCGGTCGCTGGCGGCGCGGCCCCAGGCGGCGTGGTGGCAGGCCGGCGCCGGCGGCGACGGGGCAAGGGCCCGAGCGTCCTCTTCATCGCCATCGACGACCTCAACGACTGGACGGGCTTCCTCGGGGGCCGGCCCGGCTTCGAGACGCCCAGCCTCGACCGCCTGGCGGCGGAAGGAACGGCGTTCACCCGGGCCTACGCCAGCGCCGCCGCCTGCAACCCCTCCCGCGCCTCGCTCCTGACCGGCCGCGCGCCGTGGCACCTCGGCCTCTACGACAACGCCGTCAGTCTGGCGACGGTGGCACCGCGGCTCGTCACCCTGCCCGAGGTCTTTCGGGCCCATGGCTACCAGGCCCTGGGTGGCGGCAAGATCTTCCACGGCAGCTTCCCCAAGCCCGAGGCCTGGGACGAGTATCTGCCACCGCCGCGCGAGCCGGCCCCGAGGGGACGGCCCTTGCACGGCCTGGTGGCCCCCGAGGCCTTCGCCGCTCTGTCGGGCCTCAGCCGGCTCTTCGATTGGGGGCCCACCGAGCTGCCGGTGGAGCGCACCGGCGACGGCCAGCTGGTGCAGTGGGCGCGCGAGGTGCTGGCGCGGTCCGTCGAGGGGCCGCTCTTCCTCGGCGTCGGCTTCGCCAAGCCGCATCTGCCCTGGTACGTTCCGCGCTCCTACTACGACCTGTTTCCCGCGGAGTCCATCGAACTGCCGGCGGTGCTCGCCGGCGATCTCGACGACACCGGCCCTCTGGCGCAGGCCTGGGTGGCGTCGCAGACCCTCTGGCCGCAGCTCCTGAGCGACCCCGAGCTCGCCCGCCGCGGCGTGCAGGCCTATCTCGCGGCGGCGCGCTTCGTCGACGACCGGGTGGGCGAGCTCCTCGCGGCCTGGGAGGCGAGCCCCTACGCCGACGGCGGCGTGGTGGTGCTGTGGAGCGATCATGGCTTTCATCTCGGCGAGAAGCTCCACTGGCGCAAGGCCACGCCGTGGGAGGAGGCGACGCGGGTGCCGCTCATCGTGCGCGCGCCAGCGGTGGCGCAGCCCGGCGTGGCCTGTGGGCGGCCGACGAGCCTCCTCGATGTCTTTCCCACCCTGCTCGAGCTCTGTGGCCTACCGCCCGTCGCGGGCCTCGACGGCGCCAGCCTGGCTCCCTGGCTGCGCGAGCCGGCGGCCCCGGCCCAGACCGCCGCCGTCACGGCGTGGTTTCAGGGTTCGGCGGCGGTGCGGGACGAGCGTTACCGCTACATCCGCTACGTGGACGGCTTCGAGGAGCTCTACGACCACGATGCCGACCCCGACGAGTGGACCAACCGGGCCGCCGAGCCCGGTCTCGCGGCGGTCAAGCAGCGGCTCGCGGCCTTCCTGCCCGCCCGCTGGGCAGCCGGCGGGCAGCCGGACCCCGGCGGCGCCCGCCACGACTGAGTCCCCGAGCACCCTCGCCCGTCGCGCCTCAGGGGGTGGTGAAGGTCCAGCGCGAGGTGTCGCCGCTCTCGAAGCCGTCGGCGAAGAGGTCGCCGAGCGTCGCCCAGCCGGCGCAGCCCGTGCCCGAGTGCACGCAGCTCACGCTGCCATTGCCGGCCGACAGCACGTAGAGCTCGCCCAGCTGGTCCTGGCCGAAGCCGTAGGGGCCCTGCCCCATGGCCACCTGCGAGGTCGACCACGGGATGGTGGTCCCCGGCGTCGCCAGCCAGATCTGCCCGTTGCTGGCGTCGCCGTACATGTAGCGGCCGGAGAGGTCGGCCAGCGCCTGGCTGCCGCGGTAGCGGAAGCCACCCATGATCGAGCGCCAGCTGCCGCCGGCACCGGCGTTCGGCTGCTGGAGCACCGGTTCGGTGAAGGTCGCCGCGCAGCCCTGCGGCGGCGTGCTGCAGCCGGACGGGTCGTAGCCTTCGCGGCAAGGCCAGCCGAAGTTGACCGGGCTGCCGGCGGTGACGTCGCCGGGGACGAGGTGGTTGACCTCCTCCCAGTCGTCCTGGCCGACATCGCCGATGTAGATGTCGCCGTTGCGGCGGTCGAAGGAGAAGCGGAAGGGGTTGCGCAGGCCAAGGGCCCAGATCTCGTCGAGGCCGCTGACGCCCACCAGCGGGTTGTCGGCCGGGATGGCATAGTTCTTTAGGGGATCGGCGGGGAAGTCGTCGCCGCCGTGGACATCGAGGCGCAGCATCTTGCCCAGCAGCTGGTTGGTGTCCTGGCCGCTGTGGGCCGTCGAGTCGCAGCCGCCGCCGCCGTCACCGAGCGTGATGTAGAGGTAGCCGTCGGGGCCGAACTTGAGGTCGCCGCCGTTGTGGTTGCTGTCCGAATGGCCCACCACCAGGATGATCTGGGCCGTGCTGGTGTCGATCTGGTTGACGTCGCCCGCCGAGCGGGTGTATCGCTCGATGACGATGTCGCCGAAGTTGATGCCGCCGGCCCCGTCCCAGTCGCGGCTCGTGTAGTACACGTAGACGTAGCCGTTGTTGAGGTAGTCGGGATCGGCCGTCATCGCCAGCAGGCCACGCTCGCCGCCGGCCGTCACCTTGCGGTCCCCGGCGGGGACCGCGGCGTCGTTGCGGATGTCGAGGAAGGGGGTCGCCAGCAGGCTCGCGCCGTTCCAGACCAGCACGTTGCCGACCTGCTGGGTTACGAAGCGGTGCGCCAGGCCGTCCGGCGGGTCGACGAAGGCGGTCGGCGCGGTGAGCCCGGTGATCAGCGGCGTGATGGTCACCGCCGCGGCGGCGGGGAGGGTGGCGAGCGCCAGGGCCACGGCCCCGAGGGCGAGGGAGCGGGCGTTGCGGATCATTGCTTCTCCTTGCCGGAAGATGCTGCTGGAAGCGGGTGGTCGCAGCGGGCACCGGGCCAGTCCAGCGGTGCGGAGGACCGACGCTCGCTCTTCGGTAGGGCCAAGCCTGGCCGGAAAGCGGGCGATATGTCAAGGGAGCTATAAGCTGCGGCCAGCGCGGCACGGGCGAGACGAGCCGGCCATTGACAGCCGCGCCGGGCTTGGGAACGATTGCCGCCCATGAGATCGCAGGCCGGGCCTCGAACAGCGTCGCGGTGGATCCGCAGGCTTTCTCTTGCCCTTCTCGGGTTGGCCTTCGCCGGCTGCGCTGGCCCACCGCCGCCGCCGAGCGTGCTGCTGATCTCGGTCGACACTCTGCGCGCCGATCACCTCGGCTGCTACGGCTACCCGCGAGCGACCTCTCCCCACCTCGACGCCCTGGCCGCCGAGGCCGTGCGCTTCGAGACCGCCATCGCCCCGGCGCCGTGGACGCTGCCCTCGCACGCCGCCTTGCTGACCGGCACGCATCCCTGGCTCCTCGGCATTCGGGACGGCCAGGCCGCCGTGCCAGAGGTGCCGACCCTCGCCGGGGAGCTCGCCCGCGCCGGCTACCAGACGGCCGCCTTCGTCGATTCGTCGGCCCGCGGCTACGTCGGCGCCGAGCGGGGCTTCGCTCGCGGTTTCGCCGAGTACCACCACCAGCCGCACCGCCCTGGCCGCCGCCACGACGCCGCGGCGACCGTCGACGCGGCCCTCGACTGGCTGGCCTCCCGGGACCGTGACCGGCCCTACTTCCTTTTCCTCCACACCAAGTCGGTGCATGCGCTGCCGATCGCGGCGCCGTGCACGGACGAGCATTGCTTCCCTTATGACAAGCCGGAGCCCTATCGCTCCTTCTTCTTCGATCCGGCGAGCGCCGAGCGGGTGTGGAGCGTCGACGGTCAGGGGCACGGCCAGGCCTACCTTTGGTCGCTCAACCGGGCGCTCCAGGCAGGAGCTCGGCGCGAAGCTGCCGCCAGCGCCGACGACCTCGCGGCGCTGCGCGCCCTCTACGATGCCGGGATCGCTGCCACCGACGCAGAGCTCGGCCGCCTCCTCGCGGGCCTCGCGGCCGCGGGCGAGCTGGAGAACACGGTAGTGGTGGTGACGGCGGACCACGGCGAGGCCTTCCTCGACCATGACCTCCTGCTGCACCAGGAGGTCTACGACGAGCTCCTGCATGTCCCCCTCCTCGTCCGCCTGCCCCGTGGCGAGGCGAGGGTGGTGCGCGAGCCGGTGGCTCTCGAAGACGTGATGCCGACGGTGCTCCGTCTCGCCGGCGCACCGCTGCCCGCCGGCCTCACGGGCCTGCCGCTCCTCGGTGGCGCCGCGCCGCCGCCGGGCCGGGCCTTCTTCGCCTACTACACCTTCTATCCGCCCTACGACTACGGGGCCGTCGCCTTGCGCCAGGGCCACTGGAAGCTCGTGGCGCAGAACTTCCAACGGCCGCGGGGCGACGAGGCCTGGCAGCTCTTCGACCTCGCCGGCGACCCCGGCGAAACACGGCCCCTGCGCCCGGAAGGCCCCGAGGCCGAACGCCTACGCCACCTGCTCGAGGCCTGGCGGGCCCGGCCGCCTTTGCCCGGCTCCCGGCACCTGCCGTCACTGCCCGGCAACGCCGCCCTCGAAGCGCTGGGTTACGTGGACGGGTGACCCTCTACCGCCCGCGCTCGCTCGATGGCTGCATGGCGTCGAGGAAGACGAAGGCGTCGTAGAGGCGGGGCCAGACGGCGACCGCAGGCTCGTAGAAGAGGGCCGAGGCGGTGAGCGGCTGGCGGAGGGGGGAGTCGGCGGGCAGGTCGTTGAAATCGAGCCAGAGGTAGGGCTTGCCGAGGCCGTGCAGGCGCGCCTCGAGGCTGCCCGCGGCGGGCGTTGGGATGGTCTCGGGCGGTATCGCGTCCCCTGGGCCGTTGGCGTAGTGGAAGCTGCCGTGGTGGGCGAGGAAGCCCACCGTGTAGAGCTCTCGCCCCAGGGCGCGGGCCAGATGGTGGCCGAGGGTGCCGGCGAAGGGGCGGTCGGCGGGCACTTCGTGGCCACCCACCCAAGCCATGCCCACGTGGTAGTTGTGGGCCCAGACGATCACCTTGCGGTCGGCGAGCGGGCCGCGCAGCCACCACAGCAGGTTCTCGGCCATCGCGGCGTCGCGGCTGTTGCCGTCCGGGCTGGGTTTCTCGGGGTCGGGCGGCAGGGCGCGATCCATCGCCAGCAGGCTCACCAGCGACTGGCGGGCGTAGGCGAGCTCGCCGGGGCTCTCGCGGCGGGCAAACTCCGCGCCACGGCCGTCCAGGGCGGCGATCAGGCGGCGCACGAGGTCGCGGTTGTAGGCCCGCGGACCGGGGTGCGCGTAGTGTTCGGCCGGCACCAGGTCGCGCGACATCGCCCGCAGATCGGTCCGCTCGCTCGCCGAGAGCAGCGTGGGATCGAGGCGGTCGAAGAGGGCCTCGACATAGGCCGGGAAGCCCTCGCGGCGCGCGCTCTCGGTCGCCACCCGGCAGTCGAAACCCACCAGATCGAGGGGGCGGACGGTCGCCTGAGTGGCCCGCAGGTAGGCGAGGGTGGGCTCCACCTCGCGGCTCCCGGCCCATACCTTGTAGAGGCCGCGGGCGGCCACCTCGGCGAGGGGGGCGGTGCCGCGCAGGCCGGCCGCGACGTCCCTGACGTCGAAGAAGCCGGACTCGATCGCCAACACGTCGAAGCCGAGGCGCTGGTGGAGAAAGCGGATCAGCCGCGCCTTGGCCAGGAAGGTCGAGCCGTCGCCGTGGGTGTTCTCGCCTAGCTGCACGACGCGGGCGCCGCCGAGGCGTGCAGCGAGGGGCTCGAGGTCGGAGAAGTCCTCGTCGTCCGGCGCGATCGAGCGCAGCGGGATCACCCGCCCAGCGAGCAGGGCGTCGAGGGCGTCGAGGGCGTCGCCAGCGGGCGCCGTGGGGGCCGCGCCGGCGCCATGGCCGGCCGCCAACGCCAGGCAGACCGCAAGGAGGGCTGCGGCGGCCCTAGCCGGTGGCACTCGGGGAGCCTTCGAGCGGAAGGTCCGGGCGGG
>WBZL01003930.1_pt1 | contig 13229 bp, 11 predicted proteins | sample 5204291 | NCBI WGS metagenome assembly WBZL01 (sample SAMN12344345, study PRJNA552823) | activated sludge metagenome | biome: Activated sludge suspended growth; feature: Nitrification reactor; material: Wastewater; isolation source: activated sludge from nitrification reactor of wastewater...
CAGAAGCCGTTGACGCACGAATAGTCCTTGTTGCACGAGGACTGGTCGATCGTGCGCTTGCGGCCGAACTCGGTCTCGAGCGGGGCGACCGACACGCAGTTCGACTTGACGCCGCAGTCGCCGCAGCCCTCGCACACGAGGTCGTTGATGACGACCCGCTTCGCCGGGTCGGGGAACTTGCCGCGCTTGCGCCGGCGGCGCTTCTCGGCGGCGCAGGTCTGGTCGTAGAGCAGGATCGTCGTGCCTTCGACTTCGCGCAGGCTCCGCTGCACCCGGTCGAGGTCGTCGCGGTGGTGGATTTCGATCGACGAGTCGTAGTAGCCCGACGGGTACTTGTCCGGCTCGTCGGAGACCACGACGATCTTCGTCACGCCTTCGGCGGCGACCTGGCGCGCGATGTCCTGCGGCGAGAGCGGCCCGTCGAACGGCTGCCCGCCGGTCATCGCGACCGCGTCGTTGTAGAGGATCTTGTAGGTGATGTTGACCTTCGCGGCGACGGCGGCGCGGATCGCGAGAAGTCCCGAGTGGTAGTAGGTGCCGTCGCCCAGGTTGGCGAAGATGTGCTTTTCGCGCGTGAACGGCGCCTGGCCGATCCACGGCACGCCCTCGCCGCCCATGTGGGTGAACTCGGAGGTCGACCGGTCCATCCAGATCGCCATCACGTGGCAGCCGATGCCGGCGGTCGCGCGGCTGCCTTCGGGTACGCGCGTCGAGGTGTTGTGCGGGCAGCCCGAGCAGAAGTAGGGGATGCGAGCGATGCCGATGCGCGGCTTCGCGAGCGCGGCTTCCTTCGCGTTGATGAACGCCACGCGCTTCGCGATGCGCTCGCGGTCGCCCGGGTTCGGGTGCAGGCCGAGGCGCTCGATGCGCCCGGCGATCACCCGCGCGATCATCGCGGGCGTCAACTCGCCCGCGGCGGGCAGCAGCCAGTCGCCGTGCGGACGCACCCACTCGCCCTTCTCGTCGAACTTGCCGACCACGCGCGGGCGCACGTCGTCGCGCCAGTTGTAGAGCTGTTCCTTCAGCTGGTACTCGACGATCTGGCGCTTCTCCTCGACCACGAGGATCTCGTCCAGCCCTTCGGCGAACTCGCGCACGCCTTCCGGCTCGAGCGGCCAGGGCATCGCGACCTTGTAGAGGCGGATGCCTAGGTCGGCCATGTCGCGCTCGTCGAGTCCCAGGTCGTCGAGCGCCTGGCGCACGTCGAGGTAGCTCTTGCCCGAGGTGATGATGCCGAGCCGCGGCTTCGGGCTGTCGACGACGATGCGGTTCAGCTTGTTGGCGCGGGCGTAGTGGAGCGCCGCGTAGATCTTGTAGTCCTGCAGGCGCGCCTCGGTCGCGAGAAAGGCGTCGGGCCAGCGGATCGACACGCCGTCGGCGGGCAGCGGGAAGTCGTCCGGCACGACGATGTTCACGCGGTCCGGATCGATCGACACCGACGCCGAACTCTCGACCGTGTCGGCGACGCACTTGAAGCCGATCCACAGTCCCGAGTAGCGGCTCATCGCCCAGCCGTGGAGGCCGAGGTCGAGGATCTCCTGCACCGAGGACGGGTAGAGCACCGGGATCATCGCGGCCGAGAACGCGTGGTCCGACTGGTGCGGCAGCGTCGAGGACTTCGCCGCGTGGTCGTCGCCGGCGAGCACCAGCACGCCGCCGTGCTTGCTCGTCCCCGCGTAGTTCGCGTGCTTGAACACGTCGCCGCAGCGGTCGACGCCGGGGCCCTTGCCGTACCACATCGCGTAGACGCCATCGACCGCCGCGCCCGGATGCAGGTTCACCTGCTGCGTGCCCCAGATCGAGGTCGCCGCGAGGTCCTCGTTCAGCCCCGGCTGGAACTTGACGTTCGCGCGCTCGAGGAACGGCTTCGCGCTCCACAGCGCCTGGTCGAGACCGCCCAGGGGACTCCCGCGGTAGCCCGAGACGAACCCGCCGGTGTTGAGACCGGCCGCCTTGTCGCGCTGCTGCTGCAGGATCAGGAGGCGCACGAACGCCTGGATGCCGGTCAGGTAGACGCGGCCGTGGTCCTGCGCGTACTTGTCGTCGAGGGTGACGTTCGCGAGCGCGACGCCGCTACTGTTGGGGGACATGGCCGAAACTCCGCGAAGATCGTGTCTTGGGACGCTTCGAAGCCTGAACATGGGGCTTCGTCGACGCAAGCGCAACGCGGGCTCGTGACCCGCGCGCGACGCAGCCGGATTCTACGCGCGTGGGCTTCGCCCGGCAATTTGCAGGCGCGACCGCGATGGCCGGATCCCGGGACCGATCCCGTTACGTTCGCATGGCCATCCGGCCGCCGCCGCGGATCGATGGGCCGAAGCGAAGCGGACCGCGAGCGAACATCGCGGGGCGACTCCCCTCAGCGATACGGCCCGAAGGGTCGCCTGCGGTGCCTGCCGACCCGGAGGCAGAGCGGTAGAATCCCTCGCCCATCAGCCGAGTCAAGCGCATGAACGCCCCGCCGCTCTCCGCCGTCGTCGTCGACACCGCACCCGCGCCCCACGCCTCCGTGATCTGGATGCACGGATTGGGCGACACCGGCCACGGTTGGTCGCAGGTCGTGCCCGAACTCGGCCTCCCGCCCACGCTGGCGGTGCGCTTCGTGTTCCCGCATGCGCCGTCGATGCCGGTGACCTTGAATCAGGGCTACGTGATGCCGGCCTGGTACGACGTCCGGGCCGCCGACTTCCAGTCGCGCGCCGACCTCGCCGGCGTGCGCGCTTCGCGCGAGCGCATCGAGGCGCTGGTTGCGGCCGAGCGCGCGCGCGGAGTGCCTGCGTCGCGCATCGTTCTGGCGGGATTCTCGCAGGGCGGCGTGATCGCGCTCTACACCGGCCTGCGCCACGCCGAGCGGCTCGCCGGCATCGTCGCGCTGTCGACCTACGTCGTCGATCCGGCGACGTTCGCGGCGGAGGCGTCGGTCGCCAATCGCGACGTGCCGATCTTCATGGCACACGGCAGGCGCGATCCGGTGCTGCCGTTCGCGCTGGGGGAAGCGTCGCGCCGCGCATTGGAGGCGGGCGGCTGGCGCGTCGAGTGGCACGCGCACGACATGGAGCACTCCGCCGTGATCGAGGAGATCCGTGCGGTCGGCGGGTTTCTCGCGCGGGTGCTCGCGTAGGTCCCATTCGGAGTCAGAGTCGGGTTTCCGGCTTCACCGCTGACCGTGGTGCCGGAAACCCGACTCTGACCCCGAATCCAAAAAAAAAACGGGCCCGCCTGCCGGAGGACCCGCTCGGGGCACCCAACCCCAACGCCGCTCACCCGAGCGGTAAACCTTCGGTCGCGGGCCGGTTGGGCCCGCTAACCGCGTCAGCCCAGCGGCACCGGCACGAAGATGCGCGCGTCGTCACGCTGGATCAAGAGCGCGACCGCCTTGCCGGCCTTGTCGACGATGCCCTTGAGTTCGGCCACCGAAGTCACCGGCTTGCGGTTCGCGGACACGATCACGTCGCCCGCGCGCAGCCCGGCCTTCGCGGCCGCGCCGGCAACGTCCTCGACCACGAGACCGCTCGCGAGGTTGGTCGCGTCCTTCTCGTCTTTCGACAGTGGCCGCACGACCACGCCGAGCTTGCCTTCGCCGGCCTCGGCGCGCTTGGCGGTCGCCACCTTGCCGTCGCCGCGATCGCCCACGGTCGCACTGAGCTCCGTCGCCTTGCCGTCGCGCCAGACTTCCATCTTGACCGTCGATCCGGGCTTCATCGCCGCCACCATCGGCGGCAGGTCGCCCGACTTGGTCACCGTCTGTCCGTCGAACGAAACGATCACGTCGCCCGGTTCGAGGCCGGCCTTGTCTCCGGGGCCGTTCTTCTGCACCGAACCGACCAGCGCGCCACCCGGCTGCTTCATGCCGAAGCTCTCGGCGAGCGCCTGATTCACTTCCTGCACCGTGACGCCGAGCTTGCCGTGGCTCACCTTGCCGTTCCTGACGATCTGGTCCTTCACGTCGAGCGCGACGTTGATCGGCACCGCGAACGCGAGGCCCTGGAATCCGCCCGAGCGCGAGAAAATCTGCGAGTTGATGCCGATCACCTCGCCGTTCATGTTGTAGAGCGGGCCGCCCGAATTGCCGGGGTTCACCGCAGCGTCGGTCTGGATGAACGGCACCACCGTGTCGCCCGGCAGCGAGCGCGCCTTCGCGCTCACGATGCCTGCGGTGACCGAGTGCTCGAGGCCGTAGGGCGCGCCGATCGCGACCACCCACTCGCCGACGCGCGTCGCGCGCGCATCGCCGGTGCGCACCGCCGGCAGGTCCTTCGCGTCGATCTTGAGCACGGCGACGTCGGTCGCCTTGTCGGTGCCCAGCACCTTCGCCTTGAACTCGCGGCGGTCGGCGAGCTTCACCGTCACCTCGTCCGCACCGTCCACGACGTGGGCGTTGGTGAGGATGATGCCGTTGGGGTCGACGATGAAGCCCGAGCCCATGCCCTGCGCCGGCCCGCGCGGGGCGTCGTCGTCGCCGCCCATGCCGGGCATGCCGCGGAAGAACGGCGCGAGTTCCGGCGGCAGGCCGCGCGGGAGCTTCTGCTGCGGCGCGCGAGCCTCGTCGTCGCCGGAGGTCTTCGAGTAGCCGCGCGACATGCTGACCTCGACCACGGCGCCGCTCTCGCGGGTCACCAGGTCGGCGATGTCGGGCAGGGCGCTCCGCTGCGCCGCACTGGCGGCGGGTGCGGCCGTGGGGGCAGGGGTCGTCGCGGCGATGGCTTCGCCCGGGACGACGTGGCGCTGGGCCGCGATCGCGCCCAATCCGAACGCGCCCGCGACGGCGATCGCGATGGCAGTGCGCTTGAACACGTGCGATTGCATGGAGGTCTCCTGGCCACTTGGCCGGTCAACGGGGCGCGACGGCGCCCGCACGCGACCGAAGATAGGCGGCGAGGCTTAAGGGGGCCTTAAGGCCCGCGCCGGCCGGCGGCAGCGTTCGAGGGAGCCCGCGCCTCAGCGCGGGAAACGGACGGCGACTTCCAGCCCGCGGCCGTCCGGACCGTCGCCCAGCGCGACGGTGGCGCCGTGGCGTTCGGCGATGCGCCGGACGATAGCGAGCCCCAGTCCGCTGCCGGGCGCGTCGGCCTGCCCGCCGCGCGCGAAGCGCTCGAACATCGCGTCGCGCTCCGCGGCGGGGATGCCGGGGCCGTCGTCGCGAACGACCAGCGAGGGCGCCCCTTCTCGCCGCTCGACCGCGACGTCGACGTGACCGCCCGACGGGACATAGCGGATCGCGTTGTCGACGAGATTCGCCACCAGCGTGGCGAGGGCGTGGGCGTCGCCGTCCACCGTGAGAGACTCGAGAGGCTCCGCCCCGAGGTCGATGTCCTTCGCCGCGGCGAGGCCCGCGTGCTCGGCGACGGCGGTGCGCGCGACTTCCGCGAGGTCGACGCCGGTATGGGGGGTCGCCTGCGACGCGTGGTCCGCGCGAGCGAGTGCGAGGAGTTGCTCGACCACGCGCGTCGCGCGTCTCAACCCGCTTTTCAGCGTCGCGAGCGCCGCGGATCGCGCCTCGTCGCCGTTGGCGCGCTCGGCGAGCTCCGCCTGCAAGTGGACCGCCGCGAGCGGCGTGCGCAATTCGTGCGCGGCGTCGGCGACGAACGCCTTCTGGGCGTCCAGCGTCGCATCGAGGCGCGCGAGCAGGCCGTTGAGCGCCCCGACGAGCGGGGTCACCTCTCGCGGCCATCCGTCGGAAGGCAGCGGCCGGAGACCTCGCGGATGCTGCTCGCCGACCGCCGCGGCGAGGCGGTCGAGCGGGCGCATCGCGCGCGCGATCGCGAACCACAGGAGCAGCCCGATGAGCGGCGCCGCGACGAGCCACGGCAGGATGGTCGACCACGCGAGCGTGGCGGCGAGCTGGTCGCGCAGCGCCAGCGGCTGCGCGACCTGCACGAGTTCCCCCTGCGCGAGTACGCTGTAGACGCGCCATGGCCCGGTCGGCGTCGCCACGGTCGAGAATCCGGGCGTGCGGCGTTCGGGCGGATCGCCGGTGCCGCGCGAGCGGAACACCTGCACGCCGTCGCGGTTCCACACCTGCACCACCAGCGGAGCGTCGCCGCCACCGATCGACGGGCCGCCGGGCGCGACCGAAAGCGGCATTCCGGTGACCGACGCCGCGAGTTGCGAGAGTTGCACGTCGAAGAGCGCGCTCGCTTCGTCGCGCGCGCGAAGGTAGGTCGCGACGGTCGCCACCGCGAGTGCGACGGCGAGCCCGCCCGCGAGCGGTACGAGGAGCGCGGAGCGGATCGACCTCATGCGTCCTTCCGCGCGGCGATCATCCAGCCCAGGCCGCGAACGTTGCGGATGAAGCCCTCCGGGAGCTTCCGTCGCAGCGCCGACAGGTGGACTTCGACGGCGTTGCTCTCGACCGCGTCCTTCCAGCCGTAGAGGCGTTCCTCGAGCTGCGCACGCGACAGGATCGCGCCCGGACGGGTGCACAGCGCTTCGAGCAGCGCGTACTCGCGCGCCGAAAGCACGGCCGGCTCGCCGTTCACGCGCACTTCACGGGTCGATGGATCGATCGAGACGCCGGGCAGCTCGATCGTCGGCGCGGCACGGCCGGACGCTCGGCGCGCGATGGCGCGGAGCCTCGCCGCGAGTTCCGCGAGCTCGAACGGTTTCGCGAGATAGTCGTCGGCACCCGCGTCGAGGCCGGCGACGCGGTCGGCGAGCGCGTCGCGGGCGGTGAGCACGAGCACCGGTCGCTTGTCCCCGCGTCGGCGCATGGCGGAGAGCACGTCGAGGCCGTCCTTGCGCGGGAGTCCCAGGTCGAGCAGCACCGCCTCGTGCACGTTCTCGGCGAGCGCGAGTTCGGCCGCGGCGCCGTCCCGCACCCAGTCGACCGCGAAGCCTTCCTGCGCGAGCCCCTGGCGCACGCCCGCGCCGATCATCGGATCGTCCTCGGCGAAGAGGAGGCGCATCAGGCCTTCGGCTTGAACCTGAGCGACGCCGAGTTCATGCAGTAGCGCTCGCCGGTCGGCTGCGGCCCGTCTTCGAACACGTGGCCGAGGTGCGCGTCGCAGGCCGAGCACAGCACCTCGGTGCGGTGCATGCCGTGCGAGTGGTCGGCCTCGGTGCGCACGCTCCCGGCGGCCGCCGGGGCGTAGAACGAAGGCCAGCCGCAGCCCGCGTCGAACTTGGTGTCGGAGGAGAAGAGCTTCGCCCCGCAGCAGACGCACGCGTATTCGCCGGGAGCGTCCAGGTTCCAGTATTCGCCGGTGAAAGCGCGTTCGGTGCCTTTCCGCCGCGTGACCTGGTACTGCTCGGGCGTCAGCTGGGCGCGCCACTCTGCATCGGTCTTCGATCTGGCATCGTTCATGGTCGTCTCCGTCGACGCGGCGGCAGCCGCGATGCGCTATCATTCAAGGCTTCCCGCCGCAACCTTACACCCGCACGCCTTGGAGCCCCGCAACGCCGAATCGTTCGCCAGCGACGCGAAAGTGATCGGGCTGGTGGGCGGCGCGCACGCGCTGTCGCACTTCTTCCAGCTCGCGCTGCCGCCGCTCTTTCCGCTCCTGCGCGACGAGTTCGGCGTCTCGTGGTCGCTGCTCGGCGCGCTGATGGGGGCGTTCTACGTCGCCTCGGGCGTGTCGCAGTTCGCCGCCGGATTCGCGGTCGACCGCTTCGGCGCCCGCCCGGTGCTCTACGGCGGACTCGCGCTCCTCGCCGGCGGAACCGTGCTCGCCGCGTTCGCGCCGGGCATCGGCTGGCTGTTCCCGGTCGTGATGATCATGGGAGTGGGCAACGGCGTCTTCCACCCGGTCGACTTCGCGATTCTGAACGCGAGCGTGGCGCCACGGCGCCTGGGTCACGCCTACTCGGTCCACGGCGTCGGCGGGGCGCTGGGCTATGCCGCCTCGCCGGTGGTGACCTTCGCGCTCGCGGTCGCGATCGGGTGGCGGCCGGCGCTGGCGTTGCTGGGCGCGGCCGGACTCGTCGCGCTCGGCTTCCTCGCGACCCAGCGCGCGAACCTCGTCTGTCACCTGGGACGCGGCGCGGCGTCGCACGCGGGATCCGCCGCGCTCCTGCGCCAGCCGGCGATTCTCGCCTGCTTCGCGTTCTTCACCATCTTCACGATCGGAACGATCGGCCTGCAGACGTTCTCGCCGGCGACGCTGAACGTCGCGTTCGGCTTCCCGCTCGCGCTCGCGACGACGGCGGTCACCGCCTACCTCCTCGGCAGCGCCGCGGGCATCGTCGCGGGCGGGTTCCTCGCGGCCCGCACCGACCGCCACGACAAGGTGGCCGCGACCGGGCTCGCGCTCGGGGCCGTTCTGCTCCTGTCGACGGCGATCGTCGCGCCTTCGGCCACGATGCTCCTGCCAATGTTCGTCGCGATCGGATTCGTGACCGGAATGATCGGGCCGTCGCGCGACATGATCGTGCGCAACGCGACGCCGGCGGGCGCCTCGGGCCGCGTCTACGGGTTCGTCTACTCGGGGCTCGACCTGGGTTCGATGATCGGCCCGGTCTGGTTCGGCTTCATGCTCGACCACGCGATGGGCGGAGCGGTGTTCGCGAGCGCCGCGGCTTGCTTCGTGGTCGCGATCGCGACCGTGCTCCAGGTGCGCCGGATCGGTCTGGCGCGCGCGGCGTAGCGCGATCGTGGACCTCGGGATCTCCGGGCGACGCGCGCTGGTCTGCGCGGCGAGCAGGGGCCTCGGACGCGGCTGCGCGCAGGCGCTGGCGCGCGAAGGCGTCGAGGTCACGATCTGCGCGCGCACCGAAGCCGACGTGAAGCGCGCAGCCGCCGAGATCGGCGCCGCGGCCGGGCGTCCGGTGCATTGGGTCGCCTGCGACATCACGACGCCGGAGGGGCGCGCCGCGGCGCTCGCCGCGTGCCCGTCGCCGGACATTCTGGTCAACAACGCGGGCGGTCCCCCGCCGGGTGACTTCCGCGACTTCGACCGCGCTGCGTGGATCCGCGCGATCGACGCGAACATGCTCACGCCGATCGAACTCATCCGCGCGACCGTCGACGCGATGATCGAACGGCGGTTCGGGCGCATCGTCAACATCACCTCGTCGGCGGTCAAGGCGCCGATCGACGTGCTGGCCCTGTCGAACGGTGCGCGCAGCGGGCTCACCGGCTTCGTCGCCGGCCTCGCGCGGAAGGTCGTGCGCCACGGCGTGACGATCAACAACCTGCTGCCCGGGCAGTTCGACACCGACCGCTTGCGCGTCACCTACGAAGGCCGGGCGAAGGCGACCGGAAGGCCGGTCGAGGAAGTGCTCGCCGCCGGCGCGGCGGCGGTGCCGGCGGGCCGCTTCGGTGACGCAGCGGAGTTCGGCGCCGTCTGCGCGTTCCTTTGCAGTGTGCACGCGAGTTACATCGCGGGCCAGAACGTGCTGGTCGACGGCGGCAACTACCCGGGCACGTTCTGAACCCATCGCTCATCGCCCATCGCTCATCGCCCATCGCTCATCGCCCATCGCCCATCGCCCATCGCCCGATGCTCGACCTCTACTACTGGACCACCCCCAACGGCCACAAGGTCACGATCTTCCTCGAGGAGACGGGCCTCCCGTACCGGCTGAAGCCGGTCGACATCGGGACCGGCGCGCAGTTCGAGCCTTCGTTCCTCGCGGTCTCCCCCAACAACCGGATCCCGGCGATCGTCGACCACGCGCCGCCCGACGGCGGCGGACCGTTGTCGCTGTTCGAGTCCGGCGCGATCCTGCTCTACCTCGCGGGCAAGACCGGCCGCTTCTACCCGGCGGATCTCCGCGGGCGCTGCGAGGTTTCGCAGTGGCTGTTCTGGCAGATGGCGGGCCTGGGACCCATGGCGGGGCAGAATCACCACTTCGCGAATTACGCGGTCGAGAAGATTCCCTACGCGATCGACCGCTACGTGCGCGAGACCGGACGCCTCTACGGCGTGCTCAACAAGCGCCTCGCGGACCGCGCGTTCGTCGCGGGCGACTACTCGATCGCCGACATGGCGTGCTATCCGTGGGTGCTGCCCGAGCGGCAGGGGCAGAACATCGACGACTTCCCGCATCTCAAGCGCTGGAAGGCCGAGATCGGCGCGCGTCCCGCGGTGACGCGCGCCTACGAGCTCGCGAAGACGGTCAACCGGAAGCCGGGAATCACCAGCGAGAAAGAACGCGCGGTCCTGTTCGGACAGAATAAGGATACGGTGAAGTAGGTCCGCGTCACCGCGGCGGTGCGCCTCAGCGAAACACCCAGAGCCGGTAGGCCGCGTAGTTGGCGAAGGTCATCAGCACGGTCACGCCCACCTGCGCCGGCCAGGTGGGGATGCCGGCCGCGAGCCCGGCGGAGAGCAGCGCCGCGTTGGCGAGCGCCTGCGCTCCCAGCGCGACCGCGAAGCGCAGCCCCGAGTGCACGACCGGGAGCGTCGGGTCGAACACGTGCCGGTATGCGAGCGCGAAGCGCACCAGCGCCCCGGCGACGAATCCCACCGACGATGCGCCCACCGGCGCGAGGCCTGCCGCGATCATCGCCGCCATCGTGCCGTAATGCGCGGCGACCGCGGCGAATCCGGTGAGGACGTGGAGCGTGAAGCGCCGGGCTTCGGCGGCGAGGGCGCGCGCGTTCACGGCGCAGCGCGGCGCGCGCGGAGGCCACGGAACCGTTTCGGAACGTGGAGGCCGCTCCGCGCGAGCGCTCCGTCGACCGAGACGCCGAGCACGCCGATGCCGTAGCGCAGCGAACGTGCGAAGCCGATCGAACTCGCCTCGGCGAAGTAGCGCGCCGGCACCGAGATCTCGCCGACCCGGTGTCCGCCGACGATCGCCTGCGCGAGGAGTTCGTTGTCGAACACGAAGTCGTCGGAGTTGTCCTTCCACGGCAGCGTCTCGAGAAGCTCGCGTGAATAGGCCCGGTAGCCGCTGTGGTACTCGGACATCTTTGCGCCGAGCAGCAGGTTCTGCGCGAATGTGAGCATCCGGTTCGCAGCATACTTCCACCAAGGCATGCCGCCTGCGAGCGCGCCGCCGCCCAGGATGCGCGAGCCCAGCACGAGGTCGTAGACGCCCGAGGTGACCATGCCCGCCATCGCGGTGACGAGTCGCGGGTCGTACTGGTAGTCGGGGTGGACCATCACGACCACTTCGGCGCGGCGGTCGAGCGCCTCGCGGTAGCAGGTCTTCTGGTTGGCCCCGTAGCCGCGGTTCCTCGGGTGCAGCAGCACCGTGAGCCCGAGCGATCGCGCGATCGCGACCGTGTCGTCGTCGCTCGCGTCGTCGACCAGCACGATGTCGTCGACGATGCCGGGCAGGTCGCGGACGGTCGCCTCCAGCGTGCGGCCGGCGCGGTACGCCGGCATGACGACGACGATGCGCTTACCGTCGAGCATCGGAACGGCCCGCAGAGAGGCGGAAAGCGATGAGCTGCCCGTCTTCGTAGGCCGGGGGGCCGAACGCAGACCGCAGCGCGGCCTCGCATTGGGCGACGTGGTCGCCGCCGCGCTCCAGCCGGTCCTCGGCGAGCGGCACCCACGGCTTCTGCCACACCACGTAGTCGACGCCGCGCGCCGCCAGGGCGGCCCGGTCGGAGAGGCGCACCGCGTTGGCGAACGCGAGACCGTCGCGCGCGGGAAGCTCGCCCGGCCGATGCTCGACGCACAGGCCGGTGAGCCAGCCCGGAAACACTCGCTGACGCGACTTCCTCTCCCAGCGCGGGCCGTCCCAGTCGTAGCTCTCGAAGCGGAACGGCGCCGCCGCAACGAGCAGCGAATCCGGCGGCCGGTCGGCGAGCGAGTGCCAGAACGGCGACATCGGAATCTTCGCCACGCCGCGCCGTGCGGCGTTCGACTCGTCGCGGAAGTCGTAGAGCTGGTAGATGCCGAGCCGGTACGACGTCGGGTGCCGCGTCCAGTCGCGCAGCGGGCTCGACGCCGCGAGCGCCCCCGCACTCGCGAGCGTGAGCGCGAACGCCGCGGCGGCGCGGTACCGGCCGCGCCCCGCCAGCGCGTGACCGGCCGTCACCGCGCCGCACGCAGCCGCGCAAAGCAGGAGCGGAACGGCCGGCAGCAGGTAGCGCGCGAAGACGAACGGCGTCTTGCCCCACTCCGGGCGGGAGACGGCGAGCACGGCGACGGTCGCCGCGAGGCCGAGGACACCGGTGCGCGCTTCCGGCAGCGCGAACCAAACGCGGCGCAGGCCGATCGCGGCGAGCACCAGCGCGAGAATGAGCGCGACCGCGGAGCGGGTGCCGAACCACCAGAACAGCGCGCCGCCTACGGTGGTCCCGTCGAAGCCCTCGAATCCGGTCTTGGCGCCGAGTGCCGACGGCCGCGCGGCGATCGGCGGACCGAGGAGCGCGGCGAGCGCGAGCGCCGACCCGATGCCGAGACGGACCGTGCGTGCGAGCTGCGCGCGGCGCAGCGACGGGTTCCTCGCGAGCTGCCACATCGCCCAGACGAACGGGGCGAGCACGAACGGAGCGACGACGAGGTGCATCCAGCAGGCGAACGCCGTCGCCGCGACGTAGCCCGCGCCATCCGCGCGGCTTCCGAGCCACCAGCGCCGGAACGCCCAGTGCGCGTACCAGCCGAGGACGAGGTCGAGCGCGTAGGGACGCGCGATCTGGCTGTAGGCGACGAGCGGCGGAGACAGCGCAAGCAGGAGCGCGAACCCCAGCGCCGCTTCGCGTCCGATCCGCCGCGCGACCGCGAGCGGCAGCAGCACGAAGGTGGCGAGACCCGCGAGCATCATCGGCACGCGCATGGCGGTCTCGGAGAGGCCGATCGAATGCACCAGCGCCCAGTCGTAGAGCCCGAGCGGGATGCCGTAGTCGGCGTGGCCGAGGTCGACGACGAACTGCGCCGGGCCGTGCGCCAGCACCTGGTGCACCGCGTGCCACTCGTCGTCGAGCAGCACCTGCTGCGTGAACTGGTCGAGGCGCAGCCACGCGCCGAGCGCCGCGATCGCGGCGCAGGCGAGGGCGAGCCGCCAGCCGGAAGGGAAGTCCGCGCCGCGCGCGCCGCCGAGGGCCGCTCCGCCCGAGCCCGCGCGCATCGCCGGTTCCGTCAGCCGGGACGGCGCGGCGCGATCGGCATCACGCCCGGCCCGCCCGCCGCCATGCGTTCGATCGCCGCTTCGAGCGGCGCGTCGACGTCGAAGCCGATGTCGCCCTCGCCGGGGGCGACACCGTCCGCGCCAAGCGACGCGAAGTCGAACAGCCTGCGGTCGAGCAGGTGGGACGGCGTCGCCTTCGCGAGTGCGCCGAAGATCGATTCGAGCCGGCCGGGATGCTGCCGCTCCCAGGCGCGCAGCATCTC